>Ga0209941_1000038_pt1 | contig 325623 bp, 303 predicted proteins | sample ThiBiot_300_plan_FD_183945 | JGI IMG/M metagenome (GOLD analysis project Ga0209941, IMG submission 183945) | Wastewater bioreactor microbial communities from Cape Town, South Africa - Thiocy_solids_1 (SPAdes) | ecosystem: Engineered > Bioremediation > Thiocyanate > Unclassified | place: South...
TGCGGCCGCGGTCGGGCGTGTACAGGCGCGTGAGCAGCTTGATCAGGGTGGTCTTGCCCGAACCGTTCTGGCCGACCAGGGCCAGCGATTCGCCGGGGCGGATGTGCAGGTCGATGTCGCGCAGCGCCGGCTCGCTGGCGCCGGGGTAGGTGAAGCTGACCTGCTCGAAGCGGATGCCGTCCTCGGGCTTGGCGCCGCGCTGTGCCTTGCCGGTCGCCGGCGGCACCGGGGTTTCCAGGTACTCGTACAGCGTGGAGAGATAGAGGTTGTCCTCGTACATGCCGCCGATCGCCGACAGCATCGCCGACACCGCCGACTGGCCCTGGCGAAACAGCGCCAGGTACATCGTCATCTGGCCCAGGGTGATGCGCGCCATCACGGTGCTGACGGCGATCCACGCATAGGCGCCGTACAGCGCCAGCGTGCCCAGCAGGCCCAGCACGAAACCCCAGCTGTCGCGGCGCACGGCGAGGTCGCGATCGGCGCGGTACAGGGTGTGGAAGATGTCGCGATAGCGCTGCAGCAGCAGCGGGCCGAGGCCGAACAGCTTCACTTCCTTGGCGTGGTCCTCGCGCGCCAGCACGGTTTCCAGATACAGCTGCATGCGCGTTTCGGGCGAGCGCCAGCGGAACAGCCGGAACGCGTCGCCGGAGAATTTCGTCTCGGCGAAGAACGAGGGCAGGCCGGCCAGCAGCAGCACCGCCACCGCCCACGGCGAGAACTGGAACAGCAGGCTGCCGTAGCTGAGCAGGGAGATCGCGTTCTGGCCCAGCCCGAACGTGCGCGTCACCAGCGACAGCGGTCGGCTCGATGCCTCGCGCCGGGCGCGGGTGAGCTTGTCGTAGAACTCCGAGTCCTCGAAGTGCGCCAGCTCCAGGGTCAGCGCCTTCTCCAGGATCATCACGTTGACGCGCTGGCCCAACTGCGCCCGCAGCAGCGACTGACACAGCGACAAACCGCGCTGCGCGCCGGCCAGCGCCGCCACCAGCAGGCCTTCCAGCGCCACCCATTCGAAGACCGGGCGCAGCGGCGCGTGGCCGTCTGCGGCCCAGAGGCGACTGGCGGTCACCACCGCATCGACGATGTGCGCACCGACCCAGGCGATGCCGGCCGGCAGCAGGCCGGCGATCAGGGTGAGCGCGGCCAGCGCGATGGTCAGCGCGTGGCTGGTGCTCCACACCAGCTCCAGCGCGCGACCGCTGTAGCGGAACACGCCCAGGAAGCTGCGGGCGAGTTCCTTCGGTGGAGCAGGAGGGGCGGCATGAGGCGGCACGTGGGGAGGATATCGGAAGCGCGCGATGACGCGCGAAGCTTCCGAGATGGGGGCCGTGCCGCCTCATGCAACCCGAGGCGGGAAGACATCGGCAATGCAGCGCCAGATCGCTTCAGTGCAGCTGGACTTCCACCAGATGTTGCGGAGCCTGGTAGAGCTCGGGAAACAGCTGCCGCAGGTGGGCGACCTTGGGCGCATCGTTGAACACGATGTACGGGTTGTTCGGATGCAGGTCGTAATAGTGCTGGTGGTAAGCCTCGGCCGGATAGAAGGCCTTGAGCGGCACCACCCGGGTGACGATCGGTGCGCCGAACGCGTTGATGGAGGTCAGCTGGGCGATGTAGCCGGTGGCGATCTTCCGCTGCTCGTCGTTGGCGTAAAACACCACCGAGCGATACTGCGTGCCGCTGTCGGGGCCTTGCCGGTTGAGCTCGGTGGGGTTGAGCGCGACGGAGAAGAACACCTGCAGCAACTGGCCGTAGCTGATCCGGGATGGATCGAATTCCACCTTCACCGACTCGGCGTGACCGGTGTCGCCGTTGCCGACTTCTTCGTAGTGCGCGGTATCGGCGTCGCCACCGGAATAGCCGGCGGTGACCCGCTGCACGCCCTTGATGCGTTCGAACACCGCCTCGATGCCCCAGAAGCAGCCGCCGGCGAACACGGCGACTTCGTTGTGCGCGGTCGAATGGGCGGCATCGACGGCGGGAGCGGGCAGGCGCGCCAGTTCGCCGGCAACCGCCGTGGGCTGGCAGGCGGCGAGGCCGGTAAGCAGGATGGTGCCGAGAAACGGAAGCAGGCGAAACGCACGATGGCGGAACATGGGCAACCTCGCGGACGATGGGCATGCATGGATGTCACGCGCAGTGGACGGCCATGGCTACCTGCCGTTCCGGTGCGCTCAACCAGTCATTCGCTGATGGAGCATTCGCGGTTACATGCACGCGGCGCGCTGGCTACCATGGGCGTCGACCTGACCGGAGAGCGGCGTGCCTGAAGCCATCGACCTGAACGCCTATCTGCACCGCGTGGGCTGGACCGGACCGATTGCCGTCGACCTGGCCACGCTGGGCGGGCTGGCCATCGCGCACGTGGCCTCGATTCCGTTCGCCAATCTCGACCCGCTGATGGGCCGGCCGGTGGAGCTGGGCCTGGCGGCGCTGCAGCGCAAGCTGGTGGACGAAGGCCGCGGCGGTTACTGCTTCGAGCAGAACCTGCTGTTCGAGGCCGTGCTGCGCGAGATCGGCTTCGAGGTCAGCGGCCTGATCGCCCGCGTGCTGTGGGGGCATCCGGAAGACCTGGAAACCCCGCAGACCCACATGCTGCTGCACGTCGTGCTGGCTGGCGAGAGCTGGCTGGTCGACGTGGGCTTCGGTGGCCACGTGCTCACCGGCGCGCTGCGCCTGCTTCCTGATGTCGAGCAGGCCACCGGCCACGAGCCGTTCCGCCTGCTGCAGCACGACGCCGAGTGGCGCATGCAGTCGCTGGCCCGTGGCGAGTGGCGAACGTTGTACCGCTTCGACCTGCACCCGGTGCCGATGGTCGACTACGTGGTGGCCAACCACTACGTGTCGACGCATGCCGCTTCGCGCTTCGTGGGCAACCTGCTGCTCGGGCGCACCACGGCGGAGCGGCGGCTGGGCCTGCTCAACTACGACTACACCGAGCGTCGCACCGGCCAGGAGCCGGTGCGACGCCGCCTGCATGACGTGGCCGAGTTGCGCGCGGTGATGGAAGGCGAATTCCTGCTGCGGCTTCCCGTCGACGCGGACTTCGATCGCCGGCTGGAGGAACTGCCGCGCGGCTGATTCAGCCGGGGCGGCGGGCCTGCGGGCGGCCGTCGTCGTAGCCTTCCGGGTCGCCCAGCACGTGGATTTCCACGTCGTCGATGGTGGCCACCTGGCCTGCGTGGATCTTGCAGGTCTTGCGCAGCTCGACCTTGCCGTCCACCGATACCGCGCCGGTGGCCACGATCGCCTTGCCGGCGCCGCCGCTGTCGCACAGGCCGACCAGCTTCAACAGCATGTTGAGCTCGACGTAGTCGCCTTCCAGTTCGAATTCGATGGTTTGCATGGTTTTGCCGTGGATGGATGGTCCGCGCTCAGGCGGAAGGGTGGGTGGGCTCGAACGCGCTGTCGGGCAGCGCCAGGAACGCGAACCAGGGACGATCGTGTTCCTCGCCGAAGGTGGCGGCATCGTCGAGCATGCCCAGCAGGATGTCGTAGTCGGCGCCGGCCGCTTCGCGCAATTCGTCGACGTGCTCGAACAGCAGCACGTAGCCCCACGACGGCATCCAGCCCAGATCGCGCAGGCAGTCGGCCAGTGCGTCCCAGTTGTAGCCGAAGCTGGCGGGCAGCTGCAGCGACACGGCCAGGCGGCGCAGCAGTTCGTCCTTGTCGCGACAGCCGGCCAGGTCGGTGCGGCACACGCACAGGTCGTCGCGGGTGGCGGCGCGATCGAGCCGGTCGATGTCGTCGGCGCCGACGAAGTACACCCCGCTCTGGCTGGGCCGGGTCAGGTCCAGGTCGAAACGCTGCGCGCTCATCGCGCCACCTCGAAGCGGCGGAAGCTGCGGTAGTGGTCGTCGGTGTAGTACCACTCCACCGGCGGCGTGCCGCCGGTGACGATGCGTCGTGCGCCGCGGGTTCGCGCGCCCGGCGTCTCCACCGTGTACTCGTGGTAGTAGCCGCGCGGCTGTTTCGGCAGCAGGCCTTCGTAATTGCCGAACACGGCGCCGTCCTGGCTGTGTTCGAACGGGCCGCCCCGGTTGATCCGCTGCACCATCTCGCGCGCCTGCGCCGGCAGCGAGGCGTCGCCAGACTGGGCTTGCGGCGCGCGCGTGGCGACCTCGCCCCCCGCTGGGGTCGGGGTGGGCGCAGTCGTGCTTGGTGTGCCGGCGTGGCGGTTCCACATGGTCACCGCAAGGATGACGATCGCCAGCAGGATCAACGGTTTGAGTTGGCGCATGGGCTCGATGGGCGGCAGAAGGCGCCGCGAGCTTAGCAGGGGCCGGGGCGCTGCCGGCCGCGCCGGCTTCCTTCATCGCAGGAAATTACGCACACTCGGGCTTCCCTGGACGCAGCCCTGCGCTGTCCGCCCGAATCCTGGAGTCTGGATGAGCACCACCCCCGACCACGCCACGGGCCGTTTGCCGCGGCAGATTGGCTACATCATCGGCAATGAAGGCTGCGAGCGCTTCTCGTTCTACGGGATGCGCAACATCCTCACGCCGTTCCTGATCACCACCTTGCTGCTGTACATGCCCGAGGGGCAGCGCATCCTGGCGGCGAAGGACATCTTCCACACCTTCGTGATCGGCGTGTACTTCTTCCCGTTGCTGGGCGGCTGGCTCAGCGACCGCTTTTTCGGCAAGTACAACACCGTGCTGTGGATGAGCCTGATCTACTGCGCCGGCCACGCCTGCCTGGCGATCTTCGAGCACAACCGGCTTGGCTTCTTCACCGGACTGGCGCTGATCGCGCTGGGCGCGGGGGGCATCAAGCCGCTGGTGGCGTCGTTCGTGGGCGACCAGTTCGACCAGTCGAACAAGCACCTGGCGAAGATGGTGTTCGACGCATTCTACTGGATCATCAACTTCGGCTCGTTCTTCGCCTCGCTGCTGATGCCGCTGTTCCTGCACCATTTCGGCGCGGCGGTCGCGTTCGGCATTCCCGGTGGCCTGATGTTCATCGCCACCGTGGTGTTCTGGCTGGGCCGCCGGCAATACGTGATGGTGCCGCCGGGGCCGCCCGACCGGGATGCGTTCTCGCGGGTCATCCGCACCGCCTTGCTGGCGCATCGGCCCGGCCAAGCGCGGCCCGGCTTGTGGGGCGCGGCGGTGGCCGTGGCGCTGGCGCTGGCTTCGTTCGCGCTGGTGCCGTCGCTGGGTTTCGTGATCTGTGCCTGCATTGCGCTGGTGCTGCTGATCGGCGGCGTGGGCGGCGGCGCGTGGTTGCAGATGGATCGCGCCCGTGGCCTGCATCCGGATCACGCCGTCGATGGTGCACGCAACGTGCTGCGGGTGCTGGTGATCTTCGCGCTGACCACGCCGTTCTTCTCGCTGTTCGACCAGAAGGCCTCGACCTGGGTGGTGCAGGGTGGCGAGATGACCATGCCTTCATGGTTCGTGCCTGCGCAGATGCAGGCGCTGAACCCGCTGCTGGTGATGCTGCTGATCCCGTTCAACAACTTCGTGCTGTATCCGCTGTTGCGCCGGCTCGGCCACGAACCCACCGCGCTGCGCCGGATGACTGCGGGCATTGCCTTCAGCGGGCTGGCCTGGATCGTGGTGGGCGGGTTGCAGATGGTGATCGACGGCGGCGATCCGCTCTCCATCGTGTGGCAGGTGCTGCCGTATGCGCTGCTGACCTTCGGCGAGGTGCTGGTGTCGGCGACCGGGCTGGAGTTTGCCTACAGCCAGGCGCCGGCGTCGATGAAGGGCGTGGTGATGAGCTTCTGGAACCTCGCCACCACCGTCGGCAACCTGTGGGTACTGCTGGCCAACGCGGCGGTGCGCAACGACACGGTAACCGGGTCGATCGCCAGCAGCGGGCTCAGCATCACCGCCTTCCAGATGTTCTTCTTCGCCGCGTTCGCGCTGCTCGCCGCGCTGGCGTTCGGCCTGTATGCGCGGCGTTACCGCGAGGTGGATTACTACCGGCCGGCCTGACCTGCGGATTACGCCGCGGCATCGACGCGCTTTTGCAGCGCCATCGCGGCGGCCGGGTTGCGGTGCTTGGCGGCGCTGATGAAGAACACGAACACGTCGCGCGGCGAGGCCTTTTTCTGCAGCGCCCCGACGTGTGGCAGTTCGGCGATGTCGTGGCCGGCGGCCCAGTCGCGCGCATGCCCGGCCCAGCGATCCAGCTCGGCGGGCGCGTAGCCGGCAGGGTGGTCGTCTTCGCTGCGCATCAGCCGGGCGTAGCTGAAATCACCGGTGAGGTCGGCCAGCGACGGGTACTTCGGCGAATCGGTGAACACGGTGGGGATGCGGTGGCTGCGCGCCAGTTCCACGTACGCGGCGTCGAGGAAGCTGGGGTGGCGCACTTCCAGCACGTGGCGCAGCGGCTGGCCGTCCAGTTCTCGGGGGAGGGTGTCGAGGAAGGCGGCCAGGTCGTCGGCGTCGAACGGCCGTGACGGCGACAACTGCCACAGGATCGGCCCCAGCCGGTCGCCCATCTCGGCCAGGCCGCCTTGGATGAAGCCGCTGGCGCCCCTGGTCGCGTCGGCCAGGCGTCGGCTTTCCACCACGTAGCGCGGCGCTTTCAGCGAGAACACGAAACCTTCCGGCGTTTCCTTCGCCCACTTCGCGTAGGTGGCGGGCTTCTGCGCGCCGTAGAAGGTGCCGTTGATCTCGATCGCGCGCAGCTGGCGGCTGGCGTATTCCAGCTCGCGCCGCTGCACCAGCTTCGGCGGATAGAAGTTGTCGCGCCACGGCGCGTAGGTCCAGCCGCCGATGCCCACGCGGACGGTCGGGCCGTGCTGGGGCCGGGTGGCAAACAGGTCGTTCATGGTGATGTCTCCGGCGGCGGTTGGCGCAGGGTTTCGGCGACCACGATGCACACCACCAGCCACGCCGCGCCCGCGGCATAACCGGCCATCACGTCGCTGAAGTAATGCACCTGCAACAGGATGCGGCTGATCCCGATCATCCCGATCAGCAGCACGGCGGCGGCGATGATGGCGCGGTGGAAACGCGGCGTCAGCCGCAACAGCACATAGGCCAGCATGCCGTAGAACACCATCGCGCCGAACGCGTGGCCGCTGGGGAAGCTCCAGCCCTGCTCGATGATGAAGCCGTGGTCATGCAGCGGCCGCACCCGCTGGAACAGCGCCTTGAGCCCGCCGTTGATCGGCAGGATGCCGAACAGCGCGATGATCCACGCGCCAGCCAGTCGCCGATGCCTGCGCCACAGCAAGAACACGGCGATCACGGCGGACAGCGGCGCCACCCACAGCAGGTCGCCCAGGTGGGTGAGCATGGCGATCGCGCGCAGTACCGGCGTCGGCAACTGCGCGCGCAGTTGTTCGGCCAGCCCGGTGTCGAAACCCGGCAGCCTGCCGCCGCGCTGCGCGTTGACCGCGAAGGCAATGGCGGTGAAGGCCAGGGCCAGCACCAGCGCCAGCGGCAGGCCGACGTGCCGGCGCAGCACCACCGCCGGCTCGCCCCGATGGCGTGCGCGGTGCTGCCAGCGCGCGTTGTGCTGCCAGGCCAGGTCGCCGGCCAGCAGGGCCAGCAGCAACAGCAGCGCCCACAGCAGCAGCGCGTGCGCCGCGATCCATTCCGGCATGGCGTCCATCGTATGTGCGTTTCCGTGTCCGCTTTCGAGCGCCCATGATCGACGCTCGCCGGCGTGGCGTCGAGCCGGGCGGACCCGACATGACTTCCAGCGCTGGCCTTGCGCCGGATTTGCCGCGATAGTTGGGCGATCACCACCGGCGGAGTCTTCGATGTCCCAGCGACCCCTTTCCCTGCGTCTGGCGCTTTGCTGCGCGCTGCTTGTTTCCGCCACCGCGGCCTCGGCGCAGTCGCCCGCCGCGCAGTCGCCGCCGCCGGTGTCCACCGGCGACCGCGTGCGGCCGATGCTGCCGGCTCAGCTGCAGGATTTCGGCGCCTATGTGGACAGCGCGCGCAAGACCTTCGACGTGCCCGGCATCGCGGTGGCCATCGTCAAGGACGGCAAGGTGATGATGGAGCAGGGCTTCGGCCTGCGCCAGATCGGCAAGCCGGACCAGGTCGATGCCCGCACGCTGTTCGCGATCGCCTCCAATACCAAGGCGTTCACCGCGGCAGCGCTGCAGCAGCTGGCCGACGCGGGCAAGCTGAAGATGGACGACCGGGTGATCGATCACCTGCCGTGGTTCCGCATGTCCGATGCCTACGTGACGCACGAGATGCGCATCCGCGACCTGCTGGCGCATCGCAGCGGGTTGAGCCTGGGTGCCGGCGACCTGCTGTACTGGCCGCCGACTTCGTACAGCACGAAGGAGGTGGTGCAGCGGTTGGCGAACGTGCCGATCAAGAACGGCTTCCGCAGCGGCTACGCCTACGACAACATCCTGTTCGCGGTGGCGACCCTGGTGATCGAGCAGGCCTCCGGCCAGAGCTACGCCGACTACGTGCGCGAGCACCTGTTCCAGCCGGTGGGCATGGACGAGTCGCTGGTCGACATGACCTACCTGAAGCCGGGCATGGACGTGGCGATGGGCCACGCCAAGGCCGACTTCAAGGATCTGCAGCCGGTGCCGCCGATGGCGTGGCTGAACGATCCGGGCGCCGGCGGCATCTATTCCAGCGTGCACGACCTGGCCAAGTGGATGAACGTGCAGCTGGCCGGCGGCGTGTTGCCGGGCACGGGCAGCGACGGCAAGCCGCAGCGCCTGTTCTCCGACAAGGCGCACCAGGAGATGTGGAGCATGCTCACGCCGATCCGGGTGGGCAAGCCCTCGGTTCCCGCACTGGCGGCGCTGACGCCAAACTTCTCCGGCTACGGTGAAAGCTGGTTCCTGTCCGACTACCGGGGCCAGAAACTGGTCTGGCACACCGGCGGCTGGCCGGGCATGGTGTCGCGTGTGACCCTGGTGCCGGGGCAGAACCTTGGCGTGGTGGTGCTGACCAATGCCGAGTCCGGCGCCGCGTTCAACGCGGTGACCTATCGCGTGCTGGATGCATATCTGAACCCGGACCAGAAGACCGACTGGGTCGCCGTGTACGACAGCGCGGTGAAGAAGTCCGAGGCGAAGGCCGACGACAGCCTGGCGAAGCACGAGGCATCGCGCGACAAGCACAGCAAGCCGTCACTGGCGCTGGCCAGGTACGCGGGCACCTATCGCGACCCGTGGTATGGCGACGTCGTCGTCAGCCACGAGAACGGCAAGCTGCGACTGCGCTTCTCCAAGACCGCCCAACTGGTCGGTACGATGACGCCGTGGCAGCACGACACCTTCACCGTGCGCTGGGACGACCGCACGCTGAACGCCGACGCCTTCGTCAATTTCGACCTGGATGTGGACGGCCATATCACCGAAATGCGCATGCAGCCGATCTCGCCGCTGACCGATTTCAGCTTCGACTTCCAGGACCTGCGCATGGTGCCGGTCGAAGGGAAGTCGGACGCCGACTGATGATGATCTGCGGCCGGGGCAATCGCGCCCCGGCTGATGCTTGGCAACCCGGGGGACATCGAAATGCGTGATTTGCGTGGCGTTGCGGCGATCGTGTTGGGCTGCGGGCTGTTCGCCAGCGTGGCGGTGGCGCGTACCGAGGCGCCAGTGGCGCACAGCCAGTTCCATGTCCAGTTGGGCGGCACACTGACCCAGCCCACCTCGGGGCGCCTGCTGCTGTTCGCGGTGGATGCGAAGGCGGCTGTGGCGGCGGCCAGGGACGGCAAGGTCGAGCAGATCGATGCCAGCCCGTTCGGCGCCACCCAGGCTTCGGTGGCCGCGCGCGAGGTTGACCGGCTGGTGCCGGGGCAGGGCGTGGACATCGACGCGGACGCCCTGGCCTTCCCCGCCGGCTGGTCAAAGCTGCCGCCGGGCGACTACCTGGTCCAGGCCGTGCTGGACGTGAACCACGACTACAACTACGGCGGACGTGGCGCGGGCGACCTGGTCAGCGACGTGGTGCGCATGCATCTTCCGGCCAGCACCACGCCGACCCTGCAACTGGCCCGCGTGTTGCCGGCGGATGCGGCGTGGACGCTGTCGCCGTCCACGCCCGAAGAAGTACGCAAGGCGCTGCCCGACGCGCGCAGCCACTCCCGCCCGATCGATTTCGTCAGCCCTTCGTTGAGCGCGTTCTGGGGGCGGCCGATCCACATGCGCGGCTGGGTCGTGCTGCCGCCCGGTTACGACACGAACACGGCGTCGCGTTATCCGGTGGTCTACAGCACGCATGGCTTCGGCGGCAATGCCGACCGTTTCACCGGCAGCATCGCCCGCGTGTGGCAGGGCATGAGCAGCGGACAGATGCCGCCGATGATCTGGGTGTTCCTGGACGAGTCCAGCGCCACCGGCACCCACGAGTTTGCCGACTCGGTCAACAACGGTCCGTGGGGGCAGGCGCTGACCACCGAGCTGATTCCGCAGCTGGAATCCCGCTACCGGATGGACGGCAAGGCGAACGGCCGTTTCCTCAACGGCCACTCCTCCGGCGGCTGGGCCACCTTGTGGCTGCAGACCCGCTACCCGAAGGTCTTCGGCGGCACCTGGTCGACCTCGCCGGATTCCAGCGACTTCCATGACTTCACCGGCGTGGATCTGTACGCGCCCCATGCCAACGTCTATCGCCGCGCCGACGGCACGGCGTATCCGCTGGTGCGCGACAAGGGCAATGTGCTGGCCAGCTTCGAGGACTTCGCCAGGCTCGAACGCGTGCTGGGCGAATACGGCGGCCAGATGGCCTCGTTCGACTGGGTGTTCTCCCCGCGCGGAGCGGATGGCCGGCCGATGCCGATGTTCGATCGCGACACCGGCGCGGTCGATCCGGCGGTGGTCGCCTATTGGCGCGACCATTACGACATCGCCCACCTTGTCCAGCTCAACTGGCCGCAGCTGAAGGCCGATCTCGACGGCAAGATCCACCTCTATGTGGGCACCGCCGACACGTTCTACCTCGACGGCGCCGCGCACCGCCTGAAGGCGGTGCTGGACGGTTTGCACGCCAGTTCGGATTTCCATTTCCTGCCCGGGCGCACCCACTTCGACCTGTACGTCGTGGGCAAGGACCGCATGGGACTGCTCAAGCAGATCAGCTGGGAAATGTATGCGATCGCACGACCGGATTCGAAACTGAAACCCGTCGCCGCACCCTGACCGGTGCCGTTGCAGCATTGAGCGAAGGCCGGCCAAGCGCCGGCCTGCGGCTACCAGGCGCCGGGCGTCAACCCGGTGCGGGCTGCCACGGATCGTAGCTGCCGAAATACCACAGATGACCTTCCGGATCGTGGCAGCTGTAGCCGGCGCCGCCGTAGTCCATTTCGGCGTAGTCGTCGACGATCACCGCGCCGGCGGCCCTGGCCTGCAGATAGTGCGCCTTGCAGTCGGTCACGATCACGCAGGCGCACTGGGTCTCGCGCCCGCCGATCTCGTCCGGTTGGGCGATGTGCCGGCCGAACGCGTTGTCGCGTACCTCGCCGAGCATGACCATGCCGTTGCCGTGAGTGAGCTGGGCGTGCTCCACGCCGCCCTGGTCGTTTTCGTACACGGCGTTTTTCGTGAAGCCGAACGCCTTGCACAGCCAGTCGATGGCCGCGTGCGCGTCGCGATAGCGCAGGCAGGGAATGATGGTGCTGCCCGAAACAGGGGTCGAGATCATGCTGCTGACTCCGTTGCGAAGAGTGCGCTCAGGCTAGCGCGATCGAACAGTCCGCGCTTCCGTCGGCTACCGTTCTCCGTTCCGTTCGGACCGGGCGTAGCGCCGCAGGCGCGAAGTCGAAGCGGCCAGCCGCTCACCCCTGGCCGTCGATGCTCTCGTCCAGCGGCGGCAGCGTGCGCACCAGCATGCTTTGCGGGCTGCTCATCGGCAGTTTCTCGCTGCGCAGGCGTTCGAGGATCTCGAACAGCAGATCGCTTTTCACGCCGCCGACCTCGCGCGGGCTGCCCACGTAGGCCACGCAGTTGAAGGTCATCGCGCCGGCGGCGACGTTTTCCAGCTGCACGTACGGCGCCGGCGCGGCCAGCGTGCCCTGGTGGGCGCGCAGGATGCCCAGCACCAGTTCGCGCACCTTGCCGGCATTGGTATCCAGCGGCATCGGCAGCTTGATCTGCACGCGGCCCAGGGCGTTGGCCTGGGTGACGTTGCGCACGTTCTGGGTGATCAGCTGCGAGTTCGGCACGATCACGGTGGAGCGGTCCCACATCTGGATCTCGGTGGCGCGCACGTTGATGCGGCGGATATCGCCCTCGACGTCGCTGGACAGGCTGACCCAGTCGCCCACCTTCACCGGCCGCTCGACCAGCAGGATCAGGCCGGAGATGAAGTTCTGCACGATCGCCTGCAGGCCGAAGCCGATGCCCACCGACAGCGCGCTGACGATCCAGGCGATGCTCTTGAGATCCACCTGCAGTGCGGCCAGGGTCAGCACCACCACCAGCAGCCCGCCGAGATAGCCGAGCAGGGTGGTGATGGATTCCTGCATGCCCCGATCCATCGCCGACTTGGGCAGCAACTGCTCGCGCAGCCAGCGCTTGAGCACGCGCAGCACCAGCACGCCAGCCAGCAGCACCAGTACGGCGGTGATGATGCTGGCCGGGTTGATCGCCAGCTCGCCCAGCTTCAGGTTGCCCAGGGTCTGCCGGGCGCTGACCAGCAGGTCGCCCGGACCGGCGCCGAACGGGGTGAGCACGGTGGCCAGCGCCACCAGCACCAGGCCCACGCGCACGATGCCCACCAGCAGCACGTTGGCCTGTTCCAGCTTGTGCGACGGCAGGGTCAGGCTGGCCTGCAACTGCTGGCCGCCCCGCCCGCGTGGCGACAGCAAGGTGTTGATCAGGTCGGTCAGCAAATGGACCAGCAGGTAGGTGGTGGCGAAGATCAGGCCGACCCACAGCATCTGCCTGGCTAGGAAGAAGGCCATCGCGATGAAGCCGGTGGCCACGCACAGCCAGCTGACCACCACGCCGAGCGAGGCCGCCGCAACCAGCAGGCTGACCCACACCGGTCGCTGCACGGGCTCGCCGCCGTCCCGGGCCAGTTCGCTGCGGCTGCGGCGCAGGCGCCACAACGCCGCGCCGATCAGCCCGCTGATGACCAGGGCGAACAGTCCCCGGGTGGCCACGGTGGCGGGCAGGCTGGTGCCGATCGTGCGGGTGGTGCGCTCGACCATTCCGGCCAGCAATGCTGCGGCGGCAAGCAGCCACGGAAACGGCTGCAGCCATTGCGCGGTGAGGTCCGACAGCGCGGGCAAACGCCAGGAAGGACGCCGTACCGACAGCAGGGCGCGACCCAGCCCGGTGATGAAGGCGGCCAGGCAGACCAGCCGCACCAGGGACGTCATCAGATTTTGCGTGTCGTCGTCGAGAACGTCGTTCCAGTTCAGTCCCGTGTAGGCCAGCTGGGCGGCGAGCCCGGTCGTCAGCACGGCAGTCAGCGCCACCGCGGTGGCCATCGCGCTGCGCCGCAGGTGTCCGTCCGGCACATGGCGGGCGGCCAGCGCCAGCAGCAGGCGCTCCAGCACCCAGCGACCGCCGGCCAGCAGCAGCACGGCCGCGGCCAGGCACCACAGCAGCGGCTGCCGGTTCGGCGGTTGCCAGGCATCGTTGACTGCCGCGGTGAAGCGCGTGCCCAGGCGCTTCAGGCGCACCAGGTCATCGGGAAAGGTGCGCACGGGGCCAGCCCAGAACGCACGGCTGAATGGCGTGGGCGTGCGCGAGGCCAGTCGCGCCTGGAACTGGTCGTTGCGCAGGCCGGTGATCTGCGCGGCCAGCTGCATCGCGTTCTGGTTGAGCAGTTGCGACTGCTTGATCTGCGCGTCGAGGTCGGCCTGCGCCTTGTCCAGCTTCCGGCGTTGCGCGGCAACTTCCGGCGCTTCGACCGGCGCTCCCTTCGCCGGCGCCGGACCCAGCACCGCCAGTTGGGCCTGCAAGGCGGTCATCTGCGGCGCGAGACTGGCGGTGAGCTGGCGCGACTGATCCTGCACGGCCAGCGCGGTGCTGCGCAGGTCGGCCAGCGGCGCATCGGGTGTGGGGTTCTTCAGGGCAAGCTTCACTTCGTCGAGCTGGCTGCCCAGCTGGTCCAGCGCCTGTGCCGGCGATACCGCCGCGGTATCGGGCGCGGCACTGTCCTGCGCATGCAGGGTGGCAGCACCGAAGATCAGCAGGAGGGAGAAGGCGAGGCGAGGCAGTCTGGACATCCGCGCATGATCGGAGCGCACCCGCGGGTGGTCAATCGCGGCGTGCCGGCAAGCGCTCGCCGGCGTGGCTGGCGTTCAGATTGGGCCCGCGTCGACCAGCTTCGATATTGCCCGCCCGTGAGCATGCCGCCGACTTGCCGCACAATACACGCCCGTCAACATCCGGGTTCTCCATGATTTTTCGCTGGTTCGAGTCCCTCATCGACGCGTTCAAGGAACCCGTCGACGGCATGCCGCCGCAGTCGGTGTGGCGCTTCTACGCGTTCTACCTGCGCCAGGTGTGGCCGGTGTTCGCGGTGGCGATCGTGCTGGGTTTCGTGGTGGCGATCATCGAGGTGTCGCTGTTCGGCTTCATCGGCAGCATCGTGGACATGGCCCGGGGCGCGCCGCCGGCAGATTTCTTCCGGCAGCACGGCAACGAACTGCTGTGGATGGGCTTCGTGGCGCTGATCGCGCGACCGCTGGCGATCGGTGCGCACGACCTGCTGGTGAACCAGGCCATCGTGCCCAGCCTGACCAATCGCATCCGCTGGCAGAACCATCGCTACGTGATCCGCCAGAGCCTGGGCTTCTTCCAGAACGACTTCGCCGGGCGCATCGCCAACCGCATCATGCAGACCGGCGGTGCGCTGCGCGAATCGGCGGTGCAGATCGTCGATGCGATCTGGTACGTCACCATCTATACCGGCAGCGCCATCGTGCTGTTTGCCCAGGCGGATTTCTGGCTGGCCGCGCCGCTGTTTGCCTGGGTGTTCGCCTATGTGGGTCTGCTGGCGTTCTTCGTGCCTCGGCTGAAGCAGCGCTCGTGGAAGGCCTCGGAGGCGCGCTCGAAACTGATGGGCCGGATCGTGGACGGCTACAGCAACGTGCTGACGCTGAAGCTGTTCGCCCATACGCGGCGCGAGGAAGCCTACGTGGCCGAGGCGATGATGGAGCAGACCGACAAGCTGCGCCGGATGACCCGCATCACCACCGCACTGGACGTCAGCATCACCACCCTCAACGGCTTTCTGATCGTGGGCACTTCGGCGCTGGCGCTGTGGCTGTGGAGCGAGGGGCGGGTGACGGTGGGCGCGATCGCGCTGTCGACCGGGCTGGTGATCCGCATCAACAACATGTCCGGCTGGATCATGTGGGTGGTCAACGGCATCTTCGAGGATGTGGGCACGGTGCAGGACGGCATCACCACCATCGCCCAGCCGCGCGCGGTGCAGGATCGCGACGACGCGGTGCCGCTGGCGGTGACCGACGGCGTAGTGCGCTTCGAGCAGATCCATTTCCACTACGGCAAGCAGGGCGGGGTGATCGCCGGGCTCGACCTGGCCGTGCGCGCGGGCGAGAAGATCGGCGTGGTCGGGCCGTCCGGTGCGGGCAAGTCCACCCTGGTCAACGTGCTGCTGCGGCTGTATGACCTCGAGGCCGGGCGCATCCAGATCGACGGCCAGGACATCGCCCGCGTCACCCAGGAAAGCCTGCGTTCGCAGATCGGCGTGGTCACCCAGGACACCTCGCTGCTGCATCGCTCGATCCGCGACAACCTGTTGTATGGACGTCCGGACGCCAGCGAGGCGCAGGTTGCCGAAGCGGTGCGCAAGGCCCGCGCCGACGAGTTCATTCCGAACCTCAGCGACGGCGAGGGCCGCCGCGGCTACGACGCCCTGGTCGGCGAGCGCGGCGTGAAGCTTTCGGGCGGCCAGCGCCAGCGCATCGCGATCGCCCGCGTGCTGCTGAAGGATGCGCCGATCCTGGTGCTGGACGAGGCCACCAGCGCACTCGACTCCGAGGCGGAAGCGGCGATCCAGGAAAGTCTTGACCTGCTGATGCAGGGCAAGACGGTGATCGCCATCGCCCATCGTCTGTCCACCATCGCCCGGATGGACCGGCTGGTGGTGCTGGACAAGGGGCAGGTCGTCGAAACCGGCACGCACGCCGAGCTGATCGCGCGCGAGGGTTTGTACGCGCGGCTGTGGAAACGACAGACTGGCGGTTTCGTGGCCGCGGAGGATGCGCCGGCCTAGCCGGCGGTTGCGGCGGGCGTGAGTTGCGGACTCAACATGCTCCGCTGCTGCAGCAAGCGGGTTTGCCCGCCGTCGCCGCACTTTCCAGCACGTCGGCCGCGGCTGCCAGTGCACGCGCCGCGGCGGCGCCCTTGCGTTCGCTGTAGCGGCTGACCAGGTAGTCGCTGCGCCCGCGCACCAGCAGGGTGAACTTGAACAGCTCCTCCATCACGTCCACCACGCGGTCGTAGAACGGTGACGGCTTCATGCGGCCGTCGGCGTCGAACTCCTGCCAGGCCTTGGCCACAGAGGACTGGTTGGGGATGGTCACCATGCGCATCCAGCGGCCCAGCACGCGCAGCGCATTCACCACGTTGAACGACTGCGAACCGCCGCTGACCTGCATCACCGCGAGCGTGCGCCCCTGCGTGGGCCGCACGCTGCCGTCTTCCAGCGGCAGCCAGTCGATCTGGTTCTTGAATACGCCGGTGATCGTGCCGTGCCGTTCGGGGCTGACCCAGACCTGGCCTTCGGACCACAGCGACAGCGCGCGCAGTTCCTGCACCTTGGGGTGACTGGCCGGCACGCTGTCCAGCATCGGCAATTCGTGCGGGTCGAACACCCGCGTCGAGGCGCCGAACTGGCGCAGGATGCGTTCGGCCTCCAGCGCCAGCTTGCGGCTGAACGATTGCGGGCGCAGCGAGCCGTACAGGATCAGGATGCGCGGCGGGTGGTCGGCGTCGGCCGGCAAGGCCAGCTTGGCCAGGCTGGGGGTATCCAGCACGTCGGCGGCGACATGGGGCAGGTCCTGGATCGGCACGGTGCGGTTCCTGTTGCCTTGGTTTTATGATTCTATCATTATGGAAATATGGAAACCAATCCGGAATCGCCGCCATGCATCCGTGTCGCGTCCTGTTCATCTGCACCGGCAACTCGGCCCGCAGCATCCTGTCCGAGGCTACCCTCAATCACCTGGGCAAGGGTCGCTTCGCGGCGTTCAGCGCCGGCAGCCGGCCGACCGGGCGCGTCCATCCCCAGGCGATCGAAGAACTGAAGGCCCATGGCATCGCCACCGAAGGGCTCGCCAGCAAGTCGTGGGACCGCCTCACCGGAGCGGGCGCGCCGCCGCTGGATATCGTGATCACGGTTTGCGACAACGCCGCGAACGAGAGCTGCCCGGTGCTGTTCGGCGACTTCGTGCAGAGCCATTGGGGCCTGCCCGATCCGGCCGCGGCCCAGGGTGCGGACGCCGCGGCGGCGTTCCGGCATGCCCGCGCGCTGATCGTGCGGCGGATCACGGCGTTGCTGCAGCTGCCGGTGGAAACGATGGGGCGCGAGGAGCTGAAACAGGCGCTTGACCGCATCGGCAGCAGCATCGGCGAAGAAGCAGACGCATGAATCAGGCAATCGCGACCCGCGCGGTTCCCTCGGACGGCGCCCGCATCGGCTTCTTCGAGCGCTGGCTCACGCTATGGGTCTTGCTGTGCATCGTCGCCGGCACGCTGCTGGGCCAGCTGCTGCCCGGCGGCTTTGCGGCGCTGGGCGGCATGCAGGTGGCCCGGGTGAACCTGCCGGTCGCGGGGCTGATCTGGCTGATGATCATCCCGATGCTGCTGAAGATCGACTTCGGCGCGCTGGGCGGCGTGCGCCGGCAGTGGAAGGGCATCGGCGTCACGCTGTTCGTCAACTGGGCGGTAAAACCCTTTTCGATGGCGCTGCTGGGCTGGATCTTCATCCGCCACCTGTTCGCCGGCCAGTTGCCGGCGGCGCAGCTCGACTCCTATATCGCCGGCCTGATCCTGCTGGCCGCCGCGCCGTGCACGGCGATGGTGTTCGTGTGGAGCAACCTGTGCCGTGGCGAGCCGACGTTCACGCTGAGCCAGGTGGCGCTGAACGACGCCATCATGGTGGTGGCGTTCGCGCCGATCGTGGCGCTGCTGCTGGGCATCTCCTCGATCACGGTGCCGTGGAATACGTTGCTGTTGTCGGTGCTGCTGTACATCGTGGTGCCGGTGGCACTCAGCATGCTGCTGCGGCGTCGGCTGCTGGCGCACGGCGGCGAGACGCGGTTGCAGCAGCTGCTGCAGCGGCTGGGCCCGGTGTCGCTGGGTGCGCTGCTGGCCACCCTGGTGCTGCTGTTCGGTTTCCAGGGCCGGCAGATCCTCGCGCAGCCAGCGATCATCGCGCTGCTGGCGGTGCCGATCCTGATCCAGGTGTATTTCAACGCCGGCCTGGCGTACTGGCTCAATCGCCGCTTCGGCGTGCCGCATTGCGTGGCCGGTCCCTCGGCGCTGATCGGCGCCAGCAACTTCTTCGAGCTGGCCGTGGCCACCGCGGTGGGCCTGTTCGGCGTGCATTCCGGCGCGGCGTTGGCGACCGTGGTGGGCGTGCTGATCGAGGTGCCGGTGATGCTGTCGGTGGTGCGCATCGTCAATCGCAGCAAACGCTGGTATGAATCGGCATAGACAGCTGGAGCAGCACCATGCAGAACAAGCAGGCCATCACCATCCTCGCCGCGCTCGCCCAGGAGTCGCGCCTCGCGGTCTACCGACTGCTGATCGAGCACGCGCCGGAGGGACTGGCGGCCAGCGCGATCGCGGAAAAGCTGGGCCTGCCCAACGCCACGCTGTCCTTCCATCTCAAGGAGCTGTCGCATGCCGGCCTGGTGAGCAGCCGGCAGAGCGGGCGCTACATTTATTACGCGCCGGTGATCGAGGTGATGAACGACCTGATCGGCTATCTCACGGATCACTGCTGCAGCCAGTCCGGCGGCAGCTGCGCGCCGGCCAAGCGCGTCGCCGGCGGCGGCAAGCGGCGGCCGGCTTCGGCTTGATGCAGGGGGCGATCGATGACCTGGCAACGCTCCGGCGTACTCAACCCGGGATGGCGGCCGGGTCCATCCAGAACGCTTCCCACACATGGCCGTCCGGATCGGCCAGGTCGCGGCCGTACATGAAGCCGTGTTCCTGCACGGGATTGATGTCGGCCGTGCCGCCGTTCGCCGCGGCCGTGTCGTTCATGGCGTCGACTGCGGCACGGTCATCGAGGGAGAGCGCCAGCATCACCTCGCTGGCGCCGGCGTCCGGTATCGGCCGCTCGGTGAAGGTGCGCCACTTGGCGTGGGTGAGCAGCATGACGTGGATGGTCTCGCTCCACACCATGCACGCGGCGGTGTCGTCGGTGAAGTGGGGGTTGTTGACGAAGCCGATGGCGGCATAGAAGTCCATCGACTTCCTGAGGTCGGCGACCGGCAGGTTCACGAAGATCATCTTGGGCATGGGGGTTTTCCGGTGGTGGCGGCGGGGAGCGACGGTGCTCTTCATCCGGACGACGATCGGCGCGCGGCGATTTCGACACGGCGGGGAAGCCTGCTGTCGCCGCCGTGGCTGCGTTCAACGATCGCGGAGGTCCGGCGTCGCCACGCCCAGTGAACGGCAATGGCGTTCGTACTCCGCCCATTGGCTGCTGGCCGATGCACGTCCGGTCACCACGCCGCCGGGGCCGAGGAACTCGACCGTGCCCATCACGATCACCAGCGCCAGCATCGGCTCGTCGCCGACGATTTTCCACCAGTCGGTGTTGCCCGGCGGTTCGTAGACGTAATCGCCGGGACCGATCAGCTCGCCGGTGCACAGCTTGCGGGTGCCGCTGAGGTTGTAGGCGTGGATCTCGCCGGTGTGGCGATGCAGCGGCATCACCGTGCCCGGTTCCATGCGCAGCAGTTCGACGAAGCCGCGGTCGTCGGCGAAGAAGCGCAGCGGGCTGGACGACTTGCCGGGGCTGGAGGAGGGCACCCAGTGCCGCGCGGCGGCGGTGCTGAAGCGGGCGGGCAGGTAGTCGTGCAGGCGGGTGGATGGCGTGGTCATGGGCGTGGCTCAGGCGGCGATGGCGGAAAGGTAGATGTCGAACGAGGCATCCACCGCTGCGCGGCCGCCGCCGATGATGTTGCGGCCCCAGGTGAAGCCGTAGACGTCCTCGAACGCGTAGCCGGCCAGGCGCGTCTGCATGCCGCGCACGGCCTCGGGCGGCATCGGCGTGAAGTTCGGATAGCTGTGCATGAACGAGACGTGGCGGCGGTTGCTCACCACGTGCGGCGCGTCGCCGGAGAACAGCGCGCCGCCGGGCCGCGGTCCGTCCTTCCAGTGCAGCACCGTGCTGCCGGGGAAATGGCCGCCGCTGCGGATCAGCGTCACCGCATCGGACAGGCGGTACGCGTCGCCGCGCCAGAACTGCACGTTGGGCGAGGGCCGGCGTACCCAGTCACGGTCCGCCTCGTGCAGCAGGATCGGCACGTTGCCGAGCGCCTCGCTCCACTCCAGCATCGAGGCGTAGAAATGCGGATGCGAGATCGCGATCAGGTCCACCCCGCCGCGCGCCTGCAACGCGGCGACGGCTTCGTCGGTAACCAGGCTCAGCGATTCCCACAGGATGTTGCCCGCGTCGGTGGGCAGGTACAGCGCGCGCTGGTTGATCGCGAAATCCGGCGCCAGGCCGATGCCGAGCACGCCGGCTTCGTCCTGCATGCGCAGTGTGTGGGTGGCTTTCAGCGCCTGGTGGGTCGTCCACGTCTGGCCGTGCGCGCCGACGTACTGGCGCTCGTCCTCGCAGACGGCGCAATGCCCAGGAGTGTTCGGGTATTGGGTGCCGCAGGTTTCGCAGATGGCTTTCGTCATGGTCTGGTCTCGCTTGGGGCGGGCGGTGCCCGTACGGTGCAGACTCTAGGCATAATCTGGACCCTTGGTTGATCCATTCGTGAGAGATTCGATGGAACCAGTTTTCCCGTTCCCGGTGCTGCTGCCGCGCGGCGCCGGCTCGCTTACACAGGCGCTGCACCAGCAGTTGCGCGCGGCGATCCTCGATGGCCGCCTGCCGCCGCACGCTGCGCTGCCCGCCACGCGCAAGGTGGCTGAGGTGCTGGGCGTGGCGCGCAATACGGTGGTCGCCGCCTACGACCTGCTGATTGCCGAGGGCTATGTGGTGCCGCGCCAGGGCGCCCGGCCGCAGGTCGCCGAATTCGCGCGGCGCCGGTCAAAGCCGGCGCGCGCGGGCGTGGACGCATCACGTTTTGCGCCGGCGTGGCGCACGCCGTTCCTGCAGCCGTCGCCGGCGCGCAGCCTGCCCGAGCGCAATTTCCGTCTCGGCATTCCCGATCATCGCCATTTCCCGCACGAGGTCTGGCGCCGGCTGATGGCGCAGACGCTGCGCAGGAGCGCGCGCGAATCGTTCGCCTATGCGCCGTCGCAAGGCATCCCCGCCTTGCGCGAGGCGATCGCGCAGCACGTGGCGTTTGCCCGCGCGGTGGCCTGCAGCGCCGACGACGTGATCGTCACCTCCGGCGCGCAGCAGGCGTTCGACCTGATCGCCCGCCTGCTGGTCACGCCGGGACAGACGAAGGTGGCGGTGGAGGAGCCGGGCTACCCGCCGGTGCGCGCCGCGTTCGCCGCGGCCGGCGCGCAGCTGGTGCCGTTGCCGGTGGACGACGAAGGCCTGTGCGTCGAGCGCCTGCCCGAGGACGTGCGCATCATCAGCGTCACCCCGTCGCACCAATCGCCCACCGGCGTGGCGATGTCGCTGCGCCGTCGCGCGGCCTTGCTCGACTTCGCACGCCGCCACCACGCCGTCATCGTCGAAGACGACTACGACGGCGAATTCCGTTTCGGCGGTCGCCCGCTGGATGCCCTGCAGACGCTGGATCGCGACGCCCTGGTGTTCTACGTCGGCACCTTCTCCAAGAGCCTGTTCCCCTCGCTGCGCAAGGGCTTCGTGGTGGCGCCGGCGTGGGCGCGCAGCGGGCTGGTCACGGTCAAGCACTGCGTCGACTCGCATTGCGATGGCGTCACCCAGGCCGCGCTGGCAGCCTTCATCCGCGACGGCCACCTGGCGCGGCACGTGCGCCACATGCGGCCGATCTACGCCGCGCGACGCGAGGCCTTGCTCGACGGCCTGCAGCGCGGGCTCGGTGAATGGCTGCAACCGATCCCGTCCGAAGCGGGTCTGCATCTGGCCGCGCGGCTGCGCGACCCGGCGCGGGCGTCGAAGCTCATGCCGGTGGTGTTGCGTGCCGCCGCCGGGGCAGAAGCCACCGCCGACTACGCGATGACACGCAACATCGAGCCGGCGGTGACCTTCGGCTACGGCGTGATCGACGCGGCGGACATTTCTGCGGCGCTGGCCGGCCTGCGCCGGTCGTTGCGAAAGCTCTAGGGCGTCACGCGGTCACGCCCGGAGCGGCGTGGCGCCAGCGTCGTCGTCGTGCGGACGCCGCGGTCCTTCATCCTCGGGCGAAGGGCTGTGCTGCGCGGGTGGTACGGCAGGATCGTGCGGGTCCGGAGCCGGCCCGCCGCGACTGAGTTCGCCGCGCCAGCGCGGCAGGGCGTCGGGGTAGTTGGCCTGGATGAAGGCGATCAGGCCTTCGCGCACCAGGCAGCGAAGGTCCCAGCCACGACCGGAATCCGAGGTGCTGACCAGGGCGCGCAGCTGCATGGCGTGTTCGTCGGTGTCGGTCACCTGCAGGATGCAGACGCGGCGATCCCACAGTTCCGACTGGTCGCACAGCCGCGCCAGTTCCTCGCGCAGCGGCGCCAGCGGCGTGCGGTAGTCGAGCTTGAGATACACCGTGCCGATCAGCTGCGCGCTCTGCCGGGTCCAGTTCTGGAACGGGTTCTCGATGAACCAGTTCAGCGGCACCACCAGCCGTCGTTCGTCCCAGATGCGCACCACCACGTAGGTGCCGGTGATCTCCTCGATGCGGCCCCATTCGCCTTCGATGATCACCACGTCGTCGATCCGGATCGGCTGGGTCAGGGCGATCTGCAGGCCGGCGATCAGGTTGCTCAGCACCGGTTTGGCGGCCAGGCCGATCGCCAGGCCCGCCACGCCGGCCGAGGCGAGCAGGCTGGTGCCGAGCTGGCGCACGCCGGGAATGGTCATCAGGATGATCGCGGCGCCAAGGATGATCACGATGACGTCGGCGGTGCGCCCGAGCACGCGTACCTGGGTCACCACGCGGCGCGCCTGCAGGTTGTCGGCCACGTCCATCGGATGATTGCGGATCGCGGCATCCTCGAACGCGCCGATGCAACGCACCACCAGCCAGGTACATGCGCACAGCAGGGCGATCAGCGAAAGATGCTGCAGCAGGGCGAACAGCGGCGAGGCGCTGGCCGGCCAGCTGCGCAGGCAGATCGCGAAGGCCAGCAGGGGCAACACCCACTCCATCGGGCCGCTGGCGCGGCTCAGGATGTCCGACAGCACCGGTTGCCGTGTCGCCACGCGATCCAGCGCGGCGTAGGCCGCGACGCGAACGAGCAGGGCAAGCACCAGGCCGGCCGCCAGCGCCAGTCCAAGCCGCGCCCACGGACCAGCCGTCCAGGTCGAGAGGAAATCGCCAAGCATGGTGGTCAGCTTGCCGCCTTCGATGTGGAAGAAATGTCGGCTGGCGGCTGCGGATGGCGCATGCGCAAAGAAGAAGGGCACCGTGAGGTGCCCTTCGTTCATCGCCGGATGGCGAGTCGTCCAACTGGCGTGATCAGCTGGCGTGGAACGCCTGCTTGATGTCCCGCATCTGGTCATGGCCGCTGCGGACGGAGGTGTAGACGTCGGCGATCACGGACAGCGTATGGGGCGAGATCTCGTCGTCCTTCATCGCGTCCTCGAATTTCGCCTTGATGTGATCCTCGCCGCGTTCGACCTCGTCGACCACCGCCTTGTTGTCGGCCTTGGTGAGGCTGGTGCGCAGGTTGACGAACATCCGGTGGGCCGAGGCCAGCACGGTGCCGTCGTCCTCGGGCTTGCCGCCCAGCGAACGCACGCAGTTCTGCAGGGCCGACGCCGCGGTGCGGCGCTCGCCGGAGCGTGCGCGGAACAGCGAGACCAGCGGTTCGCTTTTCGCATCCTTGGCCGCTTCGGCGTAACCGTCGGCGCTGTCCAGGGTGGTTTCGATCAGGCTGTTGAGGGTCTTGATGTCGTGTTCGTTGTTCATGAGTTCTCCTTGCGGATTCCGATGTGGACCGTGGTGGCAGGGGAATCGCCGTGGACAAGTACACGGGAGGGCAGGTGACGGAAGCGCCACGGCTTTGTTCAGACCCGTGGCTTGCGTTCATCTTGATGGCGCGTTGTTGCGCGGGTGGGCGCGCGTTGGAGAAGGGCGCGCATCGACTGCTTGACTCTTGACCTTGATCCATGGTCTAGACTTGTCCGCATGGATACCAAAGCTCCCTCCCTGACCATCGGTGCCGTCGCCAGGCGCGTCGGCGTGGCGATCGACACGATCCGTTATTACGAGCGCGAAGGCCTGCTGCCCGAACCCGAACGGCGCGCTTCCGGCTATCGCAGTTACGGCGAGGCCACGGTGGCGCAGCTGCGCTTCATCCGCCGTGCCAAGGATCTCGGCTTCACGCTGGAGGAGATCCGCGAATTGCTGGCGCTGTCGACGGATCGCCAGCGCGGGGTGAGGGCGGTGAAGCGGCGGGCGGAAAAGCGGCTGGCGGCCATCGAGCAGCGCATCGCCGAACTGCAGCGCGTGCGCGATGGACTGGCGCAACTGGTGGCCTCGTGCCCCGGACACGGCAAGCCGGAGCAGTGTCCGATCCTGCGCGCGCTGAGCGACGACGAGGTGGCGGCATGAACGCGCAGGCGTGCTGCCACGGCAGCGACAACACGCCTTCAACGGCGACCGACCCGGTCTGCGGCATGACGGTTGATCCGGGCACGTCGAGGCATCAGTCCGTGCACGACGGGCAGACCTTCCATTTCTGCTGCGGCGGCTGCAAGGCGAAGTTCGAGGCGGAGCCGGCGCGCTATCTGGTCGCGACTGCCACGCGCGAGCATGACCACGCCGCGCACGGTGATCCGCATGGCGCACACCTGGTGAAGGACCCGGTCTGCGGCATGAGCGTCGATCCGCACACCGCGCAGCACCGCGCCGAACACGACGGTCATCCGTACCACTTCTGCTCCGCGCGCTGCCGCGAGAAGTTCGTGGCCGATCCGGCCGCGTACCTGGGCGAACGCCAGCCCGCGCCGGCCGCGCCAGCCGGCACGGTCTACACCTGCCCGATGCATCCGGAAGTGCAGCAGGTCGGCCCCGGCCATTGCCCGAAATGCGGCATGGCGCTGGAGCCGATGATGCCCTCGCTGGACGAGGACGATGGCGGCGAACTGCGGGCGATGACGCGGCGTTTCTGGTGGCTGGTGGCGCTGACCTTGCCGGTGTTTGCGCTGGCGATGGGGCCGCATCTGTTCGGCTGGCATCTGCCCGCGCCGGGGGATGGCGTGGCCGTGTGGGGCGAGGCGGTGCTGGCCAGCGTGGTGGTGCTGTGGGGCGGCGCGCCGTTCTTCGTGCGCGGCTGGCGCTCGCTGAAGCCGTGGTCGCCGAACATGTACACGCTGATCGCGCTGGGTACCGGCGTGGCGTGGTTGTACAGCGCGGTCGCGTTCGCGCTGCCGGGAATCTTCCCCGACGGTTTCCGCGACATGCATGGCCGCGTCGCGGTGTACTTCGAATCGGCGGCGGTGATCGTCACCCTGGTCACGCTGGGCGATTTCCTGGAACTGCGCGCGCGGCGGCGCACCGGGGCGGCGCTCAAGGCGTTGCTGGGGCTGGCGCCGAAGACCGCGCGGCGGATCGCCGCCGATGGCAGCGAGGCCGATGTGCCGCTGGAGCAAGTGCAGGCCGGCGACGTGCTGCGCGTTCGCCCCGGCGAGAAGGTGCCGGTCGATGGTGTGGTGATCGATGGCCAGAGCCACGTCGACGAATCGATGCTCACCGGCGAACCGATGCCGGTGGTCAAGGCGAAGGATGATGCGGTCACCGGCGGCACCGTGAACCAGGATGGCGCGCTGACCATGCGCGCGCAGAAAGTCGGCGGCGAAACCCTGCTGGCGCAGATCGTGGCGCTGGTGGCGGCCGCCCAGCGCAGCCGCGCGCCGCTGCAACGCGTGGCCGACAAGGTCGCGGCGTGGTTCGTGCCGGCGGTGGTCGTGGCGGCCGTGCTGGCCTTAGCCGTGTGGGCGATGACGGGGCCGGAACCGCGCCTGGCGCATGCACTGATCGCGGCCGTGTCGGTGCTGATCATCGCCTGTCCGTGTGCGCTGGGCCTGGCCACGCCGATCTCGATCATGGTCGCCAGCGGGCGCGGCGCGCAGCACGGCGTGCTGTTCAAGGACGCCGGCGCGATCGAATCCCTGCGCGACATCGACACTCTGGTGGTGGACAAGACCGGCACGCTGACCGAGGGCAAGCCGGCACTGACCGAACTGGTGGTCCTCGGCAACCAGCCACGCGAACACTTGCTGGCGTTGGCCGCCGCACTGGAGCGGCCGAGCGAGCATCCGCTGGCCCGCGCGATCGTCACTGCCGCCGATGCCGAAGGCGTGGCGGTACTGGCGGCCACGGAATTCCGCTCGCTGACCGGCAGCGGCGTCAGCGCGACGGTGGATGGTCGCCCGGTGACGCTGGGCAATGCGAAGCTGATGGCCGAGTCGGCTGCTGCGGTTACCGACGATGCGAACCTCCGTGCCGAGCGACTGCGTCAACACGGCGCCACGGTAATGTTCCTCGCCGTCGACGGCACCCTCGCCGCGCTGCTGGCGGTGGCCGACCGCATCAAGCCCGACACCCCCGCGGCCATCCAGGCACTGCACGCGGCCGGTCTGCGCATCGTGATGCTCACCGGCGACAACGCCACCACCGCGCAGTCGGTGGCGCGCACGCTGGGCATCGACGAGGTGCATGCGGACGTCTCGCCGGCCGACAAGGCCGCCGTGGTGAACCGGCTCAAGGCCGAAGGCCGCCGCGTGGCGATGGCCGGCGACGGCATCAACGACGCGCCGGCGCTGGCCGCTTCCGACGTCGGCATCGCGATGGGCGGCGGCACCGACGTGGCGATGGAGAGCGCCTCGGTGACCCTGGTCAAGGGCGAGCTGACCGCGATCGTCCGCGCGCGCCGGTTGTCGCAGGCCACCGTGTACAACATCCACCAGAACCTGTTCTTCGCCTTCGTCTACAACGCCGTCGGCGTGCCGCTGGCAGCCGGCGTGCTGTATCCGTGGTTCGGCATCACCTTGTCGCCGATGATCGCGGCGCTGGCGATGAGCCTCAGCTCGGTGTCGGTGGTCAGCAATGCCTTGCGGCTGCGGCGCGCACCGCTGTGAGGCCTGCGTCGTGACGATTGTCACCGGCGATGCTTGACGGTGGCGACTGTGGCCGGTGGCGTGTCCGTTCGATCATGCTCCCGCACCACGGTGGTGCCGGAGAGCATCCATGAACGTCATTCCCGAAACCCGCGGCACGCTCGACAGATACCTGCCCCTGCTGCTCGGCCTGATGGCTGCGCTGTTTGTGGGCAGGGCGCTGAGGAAGACCCTGTGGAGCGCGTTCGCCCTGTACATGGCCTTGCACTACAGCGGCATTCGTCCGTTTGGCTGAGCGTTGCCCTAGACTTCGTGCCTACCGTTCGCGCACCGGCGCGGACGCTGCCACTCCCCAGCACAAAGTCACCGCATGAGCCGCACACTCGCCGAATGGCTGGCGTACCAGGAACGCGTCAACGTCCACAGCATCGAGCTGGGCCTCGAACGGGTCCGCGAGGTGTGGCAGCGGATGGGCGCACCGGCGCCGGCGCGACAGGTGATCACCGTCGCCGGCACCAATGGCAAGGGTTCCACGGTGGCCTTGCTGGAGGCGATGCTTCGCGCCGCGGGCCGCCGCGTGGGGGCATTCACCTCGCCACACCTGCTGGCCTACAACGAGCGCGTGCGCATCGACGGGGTGGATGCCGATGATGCGGTGCTGATCGCCTCGTTCGAGCGCATCGAGGCCGCGCGGGGCAGCATCCCGCTGACCTATTTCGAGTTCGGCACGCTGGCCGCGCTGGACCTGTTCGCGCGGGCCGGGCTCGACGTGGCCGTGCTGGAAGTGGGGCTGGGCGGACGGCTGGATGCGGTCAACATCATCGACGCCGACGCGGCGATCATCACCACGATCGACCTGGACCACATGGACTGGCTCGGCCCGGATCGCGACAGCATCGGCCGCGAGAAGGCCGGCATCGCGCGGACCGGGCGCCCGGCGATCGTGGGCGAGCTGGACCCGCCAGCGGGTCTGCTCGCCGCACTGGAAGCCTGCGGCGCCCGGGTCGAGCGGGCCGGCATCGATTTCAGCGTCGAGCGCCATGCGGACGGCTGGCGCTGGCGCCACCGCGACGGCAGTGCGATGGAACTGCCCGATCCGGCCCTGTCCGCACCGGTGCAGTACGCGAACGCGGCGGCGGCGATTGCCGCGCTGCACGCGCTGGGCGACGAGAGGCTGACGCCCAGCGCGTTCTTCGCCGCGATCAGCGTGGGCCTGCACGAGGTGCGTGTGCCTGCGCGACTGCAGCTGATCGGCGGCGAGGTTCCGATCATGGTGGATGTCGGGCACAACCCGCAGGCCGCCCGCGCCCTGGCCGAATGGCTGGACGCGCGACCGTCGTGCACAGTGCGTGCCGTCTACGGCGCGCTCGCCGACAAGGATGCCGCGGGGGTGATCGCGGCGCTCGGCGACCGTGTCGATCACTGGCACCTGGCCGGACTGGACCAGGACAGTGCGCGCGGCATGAGCGTCGATGCGCTGGGCAACATCCTGCGACAGACCCTGCCGCAGGCTTCGTGCACGGCGCACCCCAACGTGGCGGCGGCGTTGCAGGCGGCGCGTGCCGCCGCGAAAGCGGGCGACTGCATCCTCGCGTTCGGCTCGTTTTTCGTGGCCACGGCGGTGCTGGCTGAACACGCGGCCATGGCGGGCATCGTCGACGCCGGATGACCGTTGCCCGCGGCAGGTATAATCGCCGCGTTGTGCACTGCCTTTGCCGTCCTGGAGCGATAACTTGAAAACACGCCTGCTGGGAGCCGCCGTCCTGATTGCCTTGGCGGTTCTGTTCGTGCCGATGTTCTTTTCCAGTACGCCGCCAGCTCCCGGTGGCGACCAGGCCGTCAGCCTGGCGATTCCACCGGCACCCGATCGCGACCTGCAGACCCGCACTATGAGCCTTGCGCCTGACGCGGCCAGTGCCTCGGGCACGGTCGCGCCACCCGCCGAAACGGTGACGCCCGGATCGGGCGACCGGCTGGCCACGGTGAATATCGGTTCCAGTCGTCCGCGCGATGTGGAGACCGATCCGCAGGCCGGCCAGGCGCCGCCGCCGACCACGGTGACGATCGGTTCGGGCGCGTCGCCCAGCCAGCCGGTGATTCCGCAGCGGAACAATCCGGTGACGACGACCCCGCCGGCGGCGAGCAAGCCGCCCGCCTCCGTCGAACCGGCCAAGCCGGTGGCGGCCACCCCGAAGCCCGCGCCGACACCTGCCGCGGTCGGTCGTGGCAACTACACGCTCAACCTCAGCGCCTACGCCAGCGCCGCCGGCGCGGCCAGCCTCGAACGCCGCGTGCGCGCCTTGGGCTATCCGGTCAGCGGCCAGGCGATCACCCAGGCCGGCAAGCCGCGCACCCTGGTCACCGCCGGACCGTTCGAGACGCGTGCCGCGGCCGAGGCGGCCCGGCTGAAGATCACCCAGTCGATCCCCGGCGTGCCGGCGCGGCTGGAACAGGACGCCAGTCGCGACAGCGCTCCGGCCAGCGCACCCGTGGCCCGCGAGTCCGCCAGGGCCGGCGGCTGGGCGGTCCAGCTGGCGGCGGTCAGCGCCCAGGCCGACGCGATCGCACTGCGCGACAAGCTGCGCGCGAACGGTTTCGACAGCTTCGTCGATTCGGTGCAGGCCAGCGGCAAACAGTTGTGGCGCGTGCGTGCCGGTCCGCAGACCCAGCGCGCCGACGCGCAGCGCCTGCACGACCAGATCAAGGCGAAGCTGGGCATCGACGGCAACGTCGTCCCGGTGCCCTGAGTTCAGCGGCAAGCTGGCGAACCCATGAACTGGACCGACTACATCATCCTTGGCGTGCTGGCCCTGTCCGTTCTGGTCGGTCTTTGGCGCGGGCTGGTTTCCGAGGTGCTGGCGCTGGTGATCTGGATCGCCGCGTTCTGGGTGGCGTGGAGTTTCGGCCCGGCGGTGGCCCGACATTTCGAGCACGTGATCGAGCTGCCTTCGGCGCGGATCATCGTGGGTTACGGCCTGTGCTTCGTCGCCGTGCTGATTCTGGGCGCGCTGCTGCGCTTCGTGATCAGCCGGCTGGTCGAAAGCACCGGACTGTCCGGTACCGACCGCCTGCTCGGCATGCTGTTCGGCCTGGTGCGTGGCGTGCTGCTGGTGACCCTGCTGGTGTTCCTGATCGGCTTCACCGCATTCACCCGCGACCCGTGGTGGCAGCAGTCCGTGCTGCTGCCGCAGTTCCAGCACGTGGCCGCATGGCTGGGCCAGCAGGTCCCGCCCGGCGTGCGCGACTACATCCATCCGCCAGCCGTGCTCGATCGCCTGTCCGGCTTGCCCGCGACCCTGCCAGCCTCCATATCCGGCGCGTCACCCGCCCCGGCGGCGACCTCCATCCATCCGGCATCGCCGGCCGCAGCCAGCTCGGCCGCGCCGCCCCGGAATTTCTGAACACATCTCCCGAAGCAGGCAACAACCATGTGCGGAATCATCGGCATTGTCGGTACCACCGAAGTGGCATCGGCACTTTATGACGGACTGACGGTGCTGCAGCACCGCGGCCAGGACGCCGCCGGCATCGCCACCGTGGATGGCTCGCGGCTGCGCCTGCACAAGGGCAACGGCCTGGTCCGCGACGTGTTCGGGCAGAGCGCGATGGCGGGCCTGCGCGGGCGCATCGGCATCGGTCACTGCCGTTACCCCACTGCCGGCTCGGAAGGTTCGTCCGAGGCGCAGCCGTTCTACGTGAATTCGCCCTACGGCATCGCGTTTGCCCACAACGGCAACCTGGTCAACACCGACGCGCTGCGCCGCGAGATGTTCGAGGGCGATCGCCGCCACATCAACACCGAATCCGACTCCGAGGTGCTGCTGAACGTGCTGGCGCACGAGCTGCAGATCCAGGATCGCATGGCGTTGACGCCGGACCACATCTTCAAGGCGGTGGCCGGCGTGCATGCGCGGGCCCGCGGCGGTTATGCCTGCATCGCGCTGCTGCTGGGCTACGGCCTGATCGCGTTCCGCGACCCCAACGGCATCCGCCCGCTGGTGCTGGGCGAGCGGGTCACCGGGGAAGGCCGTGAGTACGCGGTGGCCTCGGAGTCGGTGGCCCTGGACATCTTGGGCTTCAGGCGCATTCGCGACGTGGCGCCGGGCGAGGCAGTGATCATCACCGACGACGGCCAGTTGCACAGTCGCCGCTGCGCCGAGGGCGCGACGCATACGCCGTGCATCTTCGAATACGTGTACCTGGCGCGGCCCGACTCGATGATCGAGGACGTCTCGGTGTACAAGGCGCGCCTGCGCATGGGCGAGAAGCTGGCCGAGAAGATCCTGCGCCTGCGCCCGGATCACGGCATCGACGCGGTGATCCCGATTCCCGACACCGCGCGCACCGCGGCCAGCGCGCTGGCCGGCGCGCTGGGCGTGCCGTTCCGCGAGGGCTTCGTCAAGAACCGCTACATCGGCCGCACCTTCATCATGCCGGGGCAAGGCGAGCGGGTGAAATCGGTGCGCCGCAAGCTCAACGCGATCGACCTGGAGTTCCGCAAGAAGAACGTGCTGCTGGTGGACGACTCGATCGTGCGCGGCACGACCTCGAAGCAGATCATCCAGATGGCTCGCGACGCCGGCGCCAAGAACGTCTATTTCGCCTCCGCCGCGCCGCCGGTGCGTTACCCGAACGTCTACGGCATCGACATGCCGTCCACCTCGGAGCTGGTCGCCGCCGGACACACGGAGCAGGAAGTGGAGCGGGTGCTGGGCGCCGACTGGCTGATCTACCAGGACCTGAAGGACCTGATCTGGGCGGTGCAGGACGGCAACGAGAACCTGCAGCAGTTCGACACCTCCTGCTTCTCGGGCGAGTACGTCACCGGCCTCGACCAGCGTTACCTGGAGCAGATCGAGATGCTGCGCTCGGACGACGCCAAGGCGGCACGGCGCGTCGTCTGAATCCGTGCCTCGTGACTGATCTCCACGCTGCTGCCAGGCGCTGCCTCGACGCCACCGACCCGGCCGAGAAGCTGCGCCTGACCCACGAGACCTGGCAAGCCTTTCTCGCCGGCGAGTTGCGCACCGATCCCGACTCCCCGCCACCGGAGCCGATCGGCGCGCCCGGCCGCCCGGCGAAGCCGCAACTGGTCAATGCCCGCCAGGTGCCGCAGCGCGGGCTGGGCAGTGCCGAAGGGCGGGCCGCGCTGGTGCATGCGGTGGCGCACATCGAGTTCAATGCGATCAACCTGGCCTGGGACGCGGTCTACCGCTATCGCGGCAAGCCCGCCGACTATTACCGCGACTGGGCCAGTTGCGCCCATGACGAGGCCCGGCACTTCGCCATGCTTGCGGCACGGCTGGCCGAGCTGGGCCATGCCTACGGCGACTTCGACGCGCACGACGGCCTGTGGGCGATGGCCGAGAAGACCGCCGCGCACGATACCGCCCGGATGGCGCTGGTGCCCCGTGTGCTGGAGGCGCGCGGGCTGGACGTCACGCCCGGCATGATCGAGCGCCTGCGCAAGCTGGGCGACCAGCGCACCGCGGCGATTCTGGAAGTGATCCTGCGCGAGGAAGTGGCCCACGTCGCCGCCGGCACCCGCTGGTACCGGCACTGCTGCGAGCGCGACGGCGTCGATCCGATCGACACCTTTTTCGTCCTGCTGCGTGACTACATGGGTGCGACCCTGCGCGGCCCGTTCAACCGGCCGGCTCGGCTGGAGGCGGGCTTCCTGGAAGAGGAACTGGATCGCCTGGCGGCGCTGTCGCCGATGCCGGGCTGACCGGGCCGGCGGCGAGGCCAAATAAAAAGCCGGCCTGAGGCCGGCGGCGAGGCCAAATAAAAAAGCCGGCCTGAGGCCGGCTTTTTCATCGAATTTTGGTCGGGGTGACAGGATTCGAACCTGCGACTTCTACGTCCCGAACGTAGCGCTCTACCAGGCTGAGCTACACCCCGTGGGAAGCCGCGTATCTTAATCGCGGATCGGGAGCTTGGCAACAGGTTTGCGCGATCGGCCCGGCCACGACGCTGGGGAAGGCTGCTGGCGTTCTGTTAATCTTGACGGCTGCCGTCGCGCGGCCCCGCGCGACGGAATGTCCACCCTGTCAGTAGAGGATTCCATGGCGCTTACCCCGGCCCGCACCATGCCCGGCGTGCTCGAGCTGCTGCCGCTCGACCAGATCGCCTTCCAGCGCATGCTCGACGTGATCCGCCGCAATTACGAGCGTTTCGGCTTCCTGGCCATCGAAACCCCGGTCATCGAGTTCTCCGACGTGCTGCTGACCAAGACCGGCGGCGAGACCGAGCGCCAGGTCTATTTCGTGCAGTCCACCGGCGCGCTCAACGCGGCCGGCAAGGTCGACGAAGGCATGCCGGAGCTGGCGCTGCGCTTCGACCTCACCGTGCCGTTGGCGCGTTACGTGGCCGAGCACGAGCGCGACCTGAGCTTTCCGTTCCGTCGCTACCAGATGCAGAAGGTGTACCGCGGCGAGCGGGCCCAGCGCGGGCGCTTCCGCGAGTTCTACCAGTGCGACATCGACGTGATCGGCAAGGACGCGCTGTCGGTGCGCTATGACGCCGAGATTCCCGCGGTGATCCACAGCGTGTTCCGCGAGCTGGACATCGGCCCGTTCACCATCCACATGAACAACCGCAAGCTGATGCGCGGCTACTTCGAAAGCCTGGGCGTGCTCGACGCCGAGCAGCAGATGCTGGTGCTGCGCGAGGTGGACAAGCTGGACAAGCGCGGCGCCGACTACGTGCGCGACACGCTGACCGGCGCCGCCTTCGGCCTCGACGCCGAGGTGACGGCGAAGATCCTCGCCTTCGTGCAGGTGCGCTCCACCTCGCTGCAGGACGCGCTGGACAAGCTCGATGCGCTGGGCCCCGGCCCGGAGGCGATGGAGCAGGGCCGCGCCGAGCTGAAGGAGGTGCTGAACCTGATCCATGCGTTCGGCGTGCCCGAAAGCGCGTACGCGCTGAACCTGTCGATCGCCCGCGGCCTCGACTACTACACCGGCACGGTCTACGAAACGACATTGAACGATCACCCGCAGATCGGCTCGATCTGTTCCGGTGGGCGCTACGAGAACCTGGCCGGCCAGTACACCAAGTCGCACCTGCCCGGCGTGGGCATCTCGATCGGCCTGACCCGGTTGTACTGGCAGCTGCGCGACGCTGGCCTGATCGACACGGCCAAGAGCACGGTCGACGTGCTGGTGACCCAGATGGACGAAGCGCAGCTGCCCGCCTACCTGGCGCTGGCCGGCGAACTGCGCGGCGCCGGCATCGCCACCGAGGTGGTGCTGGAAGGCGGCAAGCTGGGCAAGCAGTTCAAGTACGCCGACCGCGCCGGCATCCGCTTCGTGATCGTGCTGGGCGAAGACGAAATCGCCAAGGGCATGGTCACGGTCAAGGACCTGCGCCGCGAGGACCAGTTCGAAGTGGCGCGCAGCGAGCTGATCAAGACGCTGCGCGTGGAGCTGGAGCAGGCCGCGGCGATGGGCTGATGGCGTTGCGGGTTGACGCAAAGCATCATCTTCCACAGCCGTCATTCCCGCGAAAGCGGGAATCCACCTTGGTGATGCGACAAAGTCAAAATGGATTCCCGCTTTCGCGGGAATGACGGCGAGAAAACAAACTTCACGGAGACATGGATGACTCCCAGGCAACCGGCCGTCTACATCATGGCCAGCGGCGAACGCGGCACGCTCTACATCGGCGTGACGGGAAACCTCAGGCTGCGTGTGTGGGAACACCGGGACGGTGTGGTTGAAGGTTTCACCAGGCGTTACGGCGTGAAGCAGCTGGTGTGGTTTGAGTTCCATCCCGACTTTCCGTCGGCGATCACGCGCGAGACGCAGCTCAAGCGGTGGAATCGCGCGTGGAAGCTGGAGTTAGTTGAAGCAGGCAATCCGCAGTGGCGGGATCTCTGGGAAGATTTGCTGTAGCACGGGCGCTCATCGTTATGAGTGTCAGGTAACGGAAAGTATGGATTTCCGCCTTCGCGGGAATGGCGCAACAAATGCGGAGCATTTTTCAGTGAGCAAGACGATTCTTCTCGACGGCAGCAGCCTGACGCGTGCGCAGCTGGTGGCGGTGGCGCGGCAGGGGGCGTCGGTGGCGCTGGATCAGGCGCAACTCGCACGCGTGCAGCGCGCCGCGGATTTCCTCGCCGAAAAGGTCAGCTGCGGGGAGCCGACCTACGGCGTCACCACCGGCTTCGGCAGCAACGCCGACAAGCTGCTGGGCGCGCACCGCGTGCGCGACGAGCTGCCGGTCAGCCACGCCGGCGCGCCGGAGGGCACGCTGATGGAGGAACTGCAGCACAACCTGATCATCACCCACGCGGTTTGCGTGGGTAAGCCCTTTGGCGAGGACGTGGTGCGGGCGATGTTGCTGATCCGCATCAACACCTTGATGCGCGGGCACTCGGGCATCCGCGTCAGCACGCTCGAAGCGTTGACCGCGATGCTCAATGCCGGCGTGGTGCCGGTGGTGCCGGAGAAGGGTTCGGTGGGCGCCAGCGGCGACCTGGCGCCGCTGTCGCATCTGGCGATCGTGCTGCTGGGCGGCGGCGAGGCGTTCCATCGCGGCGAGCGGATGAGCGGTGGCGAGGCGCTGAAGCGCGCCGGACTCCAGCCGATCCGCCTGTCGTTCAAGGAAGGCCTGGCGCTGAACAACGGCACCGCGCAGATGCTGGCCACCGGCGCGCTGGCGCTGGACACGCTGGAGGCCTTGCTGGATACGGCCGACGTGGCGGCGGCGATGACACTCGACGCGTTCGCCGGCCGCAGCGGCGCGCTGCGCCCCGAAGTGCACGCCCTGCGCCCGCATCCGGGGCAGGTGGACGTGGCGGCGCGCGTGCGCGAGCGGCTGGCCGGCTCGACCCTGCTCGACATTCCGTATCACCTGGTGCCGCGCTTCAAGTCGTGGACTGCCGAGGCGTGGAGCGAACCGGACGACCAGGCGCTCAGCTTCGACATCGGCTGGGACTGGGTGCCGGCCAACCAGCGCCACGGTCGCGAGGCGTTCTACAGCCGCTTCCTGCCGTTCAAGGGCGGCAAGAAACACCAGCCACAGGATGCCTACAGCCTGCGCTGCATGCCGCAGGTGCATGGCGCGGTGCGCGATGCGTGGGCGCAGGCGTGCCGGGTGTTCGACATCGAACTGAACTCGGTCACCGACAATCCGCTGATCTTCCCCGACAACGACGATGCGCAGTTCATCGAGGAGCAGGTGATCTCGGCCGGCCACTTCCACGGCATGCCGCTGGCGCTGGCGATGAGCTACGTGAAGGCGGCGATCCCGGTGCTAGCGTCGATCTCCGAGCGCCGGCTCAACAAGCTGGTCGACCCGGCCACGAATGATGGCTTGCCGGCCTTCCTCACCGGCAACGAGGATGGCACCGATTCCGGTTTCATGATCGTGCAGTACACCGCGGCGGCGCTGGTCAACGACCTGGCCACCCGGGCGCATCCGGCCAGCGTGTACTCGGTGCCGACCAGCGCGAATGCCGAGGACCACGTCTCGATGGGCGCAAACGAGGCGCGCCACGTGCTGGAGATGATGGAAGACCTCGGCCACGTGCTGGCGCTGGAGCTGTACACCGCGGCACAGGCGCTGGACTACCGCCAGGAGATGCTCAACGCGGCGCGCCGGCTGGCCACGCGCGGGGGCTGGCAGGCGCTGGCGGCGAAAATCGCCAACGCGCCACGCGAAGACCAGCCGCATCATCCGCAGTTCGTCGCCGAGGTGCAGCAACTGGCCGCGGCACTGGCCGGTGCGGGCGATTTCCACGCCGGCGCCAGCGTGCGCGAAGCCCATGCGACGTTGCGCGGGCAGATCGGCTTCATGCATCGCGACCGCGCGATGGACGGCGACATTCGTGCGGTCTGCGCACTCGTGCGGGATGGCGCGTTCCGCGCCGGCCACTGATTCGACTTTCCAGGAAATACATCTCATGAGCCTGATCCAGACCCCGGTGTCCTACGGCGAACTGATCGACAAGATCACCATCCTCGAAATCAAGTCGCGCCGCATCGCCGACGAGGCGAAACTGGCCAACGTGCGCAACGAGCTGGACCTGCTCAATGCCACCTGGGCCAACGATGCCGCCTCGCAAACCGATATCTCGGACGAGCGCGCCCGCCTGCTGGCGGTGAACGAGCTGCTGTGGGACATCGAGGACAGGATCCGCCTGAAGGAGCGCGCCCAGGCGTTCGACCAGGAGTTCATCGAGCTGGCGCGCGCGGTGTATTTCCGCAACGACGAACGGGCCGCGTTCAAGCGCGAGATCAATCTCAAGCTCGGCTCGCAACTGGTCGAGGAAAAGTCGTACCAGGATTACCGCGCGGTGTAATGCCTACAGAAGCCCCGTATCGCGCGCCGCAGCCTCGTAGCGTTCGACCACGTCGTCGACGCTGATCAGGTCCATCACGCCGGGCTTCTCGATCTTGCTGCCCCAGGGAAGCTCGCTGGCCGGCTTGCCCAGATACTTGTGCGCCGCCTCGTCGTATTTGTTCACGCACCAGCGGCGGTCGGAGTACGGTCCGGAGCGATCCGGATTGCTCGCGGCGTGCAGGCCCAGCACCTTCGTGCCCACCGCGTTGGCCATGTGCATCGGGCCGGAGTCGGGAGTCAGCAGCAGCTGCGCCCGGCCCAACATCGCCAGCAGCTTCTTCAGCGTGTCCTTGCCGGTGAGGTCGAGCGGCGGGCGCTGGCAGGCCGCCAGCACCGCATCGGCCATCGCCCGTTCGCCGGCGGAGGGCCCGCCGATCAGCGCCACGCGCCAGCCACGGGTGGCGGCATGATCCATGACCGCCGCGTAGCGCTCCGGCCGCCAGTTGCGCAGCGCGTGACTGGATGTGGGACTGACCAGCAGGGTGGGCACGTCGCCGGGCAGCTGTTCGGCGGCCCACGCATGCGCCTCGTCCGGGATCGGTATGTCCCAGCGCACCCGGGTCTGCTTCAGGCCGAGCGGCTCGCAGAAACTGCCGATCGCATCGAGCACGTGTTCGCCACTGCGCGCAGGGATGCGCTCGTTGATGACCAGCCCGTGCAGATCCTTCGAACGCGCGCGGTCATAGCCGACGCGGCGATCGGCGCAGATGCCCAGACTCAGCAGGTTCGAGCGCATCGCCACCTGCATCTGCAGCAGGGCATCGAAGCGCCGTCCGCGCAGCGCTGCGTGCACCGCGCGCATGCCGGCCCAGCCGGCGGCCTTGTCGAAGGTGACGAACTCCACGCCGGGCAGGTCGCCGACCAGCTTGCGTTCGAGCTTGCCCACGATCCACGTCAGCGACGTGTCCGGCCATGCCTGCTGCAGGGTGCGCAGCAGCGGCACCACGTGGGTGACATCGCCGATGGCGGAGGTGCGCAGCAGGCAGATCGAGGCGGGTGTCGGGTTCGGGGTCATGGGGGCTGGGTTAGAATCGTGGGCATTCACCGGGCATGATGATGCAGGAACGAACCCACAACGATGCCGAAGGCGCGATTCTGTTCGACGCGACGGTGTCGTCACAAGTCGGGCATGAATGGTTCGCCGCGGATTACTGGGGCGAGCGCGGTGCGTTGCGGACGCAGTCGGGTGGCCGCGGTGGCGTCGCGATCATCACCACGCCGATCGGCGAGTGCGTGCTGCGGCATTATCGCCGCGGTGGCCTGGTGGCGGCACTGATGGGTGATCGCTACCTGTGGACGGGCGCCGCGCGCAGCCGTCCGTTTGCGGAATTCCGCCTGCTGGCCGAGATCGCCCGACTGGAGTTGCCAGGCCCGGCCGTGGTGGCCGCGCGCTATCGCCGGCATGGTCTGTTCTACAGCGCCGACCTGATCACCCGCCGCATCGCCGACGCGCAGACCCTGGCCGAATGCCTGGCAAGCGGGCGGATGGACGGCGAACTGGCCGAAGAAGTCGGCGCGCTGGTGGCACGCTTTCACCGCGCCGGCGTCTGCCACGCCGATCTCAATGCGCACAATGTGCTGGTGACGCCGGAGCAGCTGTACCTGATCGACTTCGATCGCGGACGCATGCGCATTCCCGCCGAAAGCTGGCAACAGGCCAATCTGCAACGCCTGCGCCGTTCGCTGCTCAAGCTGGGCGCTGCTGCCGCGGGCGAAGCGGCGTTCGAGGAAACCCTCTGGCAACCCCTGCTGTATCGCTACGGGCGTACGCTCAATCCATGAACTGGCATCTGAATTTTCTCGGCGTGGGCGCGGCGCACGCGGCGGAGCTCGGCTCCTCCGCGGCGGTGCTCGAGCGCGATGGTGTGCCCCTGCTGCTGATCGATTGCGGCCCCGACACGCTGGACCGCTACATGGCGACCTACGACGCGCTGCCGTCGGCCATCTTCATCACGCACACCCACATGGATCACGTCGCCGGGCTCGAGCGACTGTTCATCAAGTTGTGGTTCGACGAACACCTGCGCGGCAACACCCGCCTCTTCCTGCATGCCGGCCTGATGCCCTGGTTGCAGGCGCGGGTGGCCGATTATCCCGGGGTGCTGGCCGAGGGCGGCGTGAACTTCTGGGAAGCGTTCCGGCTGGTCCCGTGCACGCGCGGATTCTGGCTGGACGGTTTGTGGTTCGACGTGTTCGCCACCCGCCACCACGTTCCCGGAACCTCGTACGGACTCGCCCTGGACGGCTGCTTCGCCTATACCGGCGACACCCGGCCGATCCCCGAAGTGCTGACGCGCCATGCCGGTGGTGCGGCGCTGATCGCCCATGACTGCAGCCTGGTCGGCAACCCCTCGCACACCGGCATCGACGACATCGAACGCGAATACCCCCGGGCACTGCGCCGGCAGATGATTCTCTACCACTACGGCAGCGCCGGCGACGGCGCCGCACTGGCCTCCCGTGGTTATCGTGTGGCTGCCACGGGCGAGCGTGTTGCGCTGGCGCCACCTTCTGCGCCTCGCGCTGATGCTGGCTGAGCGACTTGGTCGCTTGCCTGTATCCGAGCCTGCGGCTATCCTTCCGCTTCTTTGTCGGGCAACGCATGCCTGGCAGAGGCGGTTTCACCCATGCGGAGAGGTGTCCGAGTGGTTGAAGGAGCACGCCTGGAAAGTGTGTATAGGGTAAAACCTATCGCGGGTTCGAATCCCGCTCTCTCCGCCAGTGAGTGAAACCGTACGACGCAGGCTGAGGTTCGACAAATTCGTCTGGAACGAATTTGGACAGCCGCAGGCTGGCCCCTCGCGGAGCGAGGGGTGAGGTCCAGGATGGGGCGAGCAATCCCGCTCTCTCCGCCAGAATTCGAATAGTGCGACAGCCTTGACGGGCTGGCGCAACAGCAAGACAACCAAGCGATATCGGTTGACGTCCATGGTGGCCCCGTCGGTCCCCCCGCGACGATAGTTCGCAAACTCCGCCAGGTCCGGAAGGAAGCAACGGTAGCGAATGATTCGGGTGCCGGGGTGTGGCTGGCGGGGCCGCCGCCATTTCGGGGCGCGCTTTACTGACTTGCCTTCCGCGACTTGGCACAATCGACCTTCGCCCCAAGGTAGTCAGTCATGTCCTATCAGGTACTCGCCCGCAAGTGGCGCCCGCGCAAGTTCGCCGAACTGGTGGGGCAGGAACACGTGGTGCGCGCGCTGACCAATGCGCTCGACACCGGGCGCATGCACCACGCCTACCTGTTCACCGGTACCCGCGGCGTGGGCAAGACCACCATCGCGCGCATCTTCGCCAAGTCGCTGAACTGCGAGCGCGGCCAGTCGGCCGACCCCTGCGGCGAATGCGCGGTGTGCACGGCGGTGGACGAAGGCCGTTTCGTCGACTTGCTGGAGATCGACGCGGCCAGCAACACCGGCGTGGACGACGTGCGCGAGGTGATCGAGAACGCGCAGTACGCGCCGTCGCGCGGCCGCTTCAAGGTGTACCTGGTCGACGAGGTGCACATGCTGTCGAAGAACGCGTTCAACGCGTTGCTGAAGACGCTGGAAGAACCGCCGCCGCACGTGAAGTTCCTGCTTGCCACCACCGACCCGCAGAAGCTGCCGGTCACGGTGCTGTCGCGCTGCCTGAAGTTCAACCTGAAGCGGCTGCTGCCGGAGCAGATCTCCGGCCAGATGCGGCACATCCTGGGCGCCGAGAACATCAGCTACGACGACAGCGCGATCGGTGAGCTGGCGCGCGCCGCCGACGGTTCGCTGCGCGATGGCCTGTCCTTGTTGGATCAGGCGATTGCCTACGGCGGCGGTGCGTTGCATGCCGACGACGTGCGCACCATGCTGGGCAGCGTGGCGCGCGGACAGGTGCTGGGCGTGCTCGATGCGCTGGCCGCCGGCGATGGCGAGCGGCTGCTGGTCGAGTGCCGGCAGATCGCGTCGTATTCGCCGGATTTCGGCGGCGTGCTGGACGACATCGCCAGCGTGCTGCACCGCCTGCAACTGATTCAGCTGATCCCCGGCTATCGCCCCGACGAAGCCAGCGAGGACGACGGCGAGCTGGCGTCGCTGGCCGAACGCATCGCGCCCGAAGACGTGCAGCTGTACTACCAGATCGCCACCTCGGGCCGGCGTGATCTCGCGCTGGCACCGGATGCGCGCACCGGTTTCGAGATGGCCCTGCTGCGCATGCTGGCGTTCCGTCCCGGCGACGGCGCGCCGTCGGCGCGCGTCGAGCGACCGGCGAGCAGTCAAGCCGCCGCGCCGCGCCCGCCCGCGCCTGCGCGTGCTTCCGCGACGCCGGCACGTGCAGTGGAAGTTTCTGCTCCACCGGTAGCCGCTGCGCCCGCGCCCGCGGCAGCCGTTCCCGTGACACGCGACGCCGATGGCCTGCCCGATTGGGAATCGCTGATCGAGCGCGCCGGCCTGCGCGGCCCGTTCAGCGTGCTGGCGCAGAACGCCATCCTGCGTGAACGCGACGGCCAGACCCTGGTGCTGGCCCTGCAACCGGCACACATGAGCATGGCGGTCGAGCCGATGGTCAGCCAGATGGAGGAGCGCATCGGCAACGCGCTGGGCGAGCGCATCAAGCTGCGTTTCGTGAGCCAGAACCAGGCCGCCGCCGCGCAGACCCCCGCGGCTCGCGCCGCGCAGGCACGCAACAGCGCACAGGCCGCTGCCGAGCAGGCGATCGAGGACGATCCGCTGGTGCAGACGCTGAAGCGCGATTTCGGCGCACGCGTGGTGCCGCAATCCATCAAGCCCTTTGACAACGAATCCGGAGCCAGGTGATGAGAGGACAGATCGGTCAGCTGATGCAGCAGGCCCAGCGCATGCAGGAAGACATGAAGCGCGCGCAGGAGGAAATCGCCAAACTGGAAGTCACCGGCAGCGCCGGCGGCGGCCTGGTCAGCGTGGTGATGACCGGCGCCCACGAAGTCCGCCGCGTGCAGATCGACCGGCAGACCTTCGCCGACGATCCCGAAATGGCCGAAGACCTGGTCGCCGCCGCGATCAACGACGCGGTGAACAAGGTGGCCCAGGTCAGCAAGGACCGGCTCGGCGGCGTCACCGCCGGCATGAACCTGCCGGCCGGCTTCAAGATGCCGTTTTGAGGCTGGGAATGGCGAATCGGGAATGGGGAATCGGAACGTCAAGAGCATGAAACGCCTCGCTCCGCTTCTGCCATTTCCCATTCCCGATTTCCCATTCCCGGATATTGCATGAGCGGCTCCCCACTTCTCGCCGAACTGATCGAAGCGCTGCGCTGCCTGCCCGGGGTAGGCGGCAAGAGCGCGCAACGGATGGCCTTCCATCTGTTGGAGCGTGAGCGCGATCGCGGCCTGAAACTCGCGGCGGTGATGGAGCAGGCGATGCAGCGCATAGGTCATTGCGAGCGTTGCCGCAATTTCAGCGAAGAGCCGTTGTGCGCGCTGTGCGCCAGCGCCACTCGTGACCGCCAGGTACTTTGCGTGGTGGAGTCGCCGACCGATCTGGCGGCGATCGAGCAGGCCACCGGTTTTCGCGGCCAGTATTTCGTGCTGATGGGTCGCCTGTCGCCGCTCGATGGCCTGGGGCCGGAAGAGCTGGGCCTGCTGCAGCTGAGCCAGCGCCTGGGCGAGGGCGAGGTCGAGGAACTGATCATCGCCACCAACCCCACCGTGGAAGGCGAGGCCACGGCGCATTACCTGGCCCAGCTGGCGCGCGCCGGCGGCGTGCGGCCGACCCGGCTGGCGCATGGCGTGCCGCTGGGCGGCGAACTGGAATACGTCGACCGCAGCACGCTGGCACACGCCTTCGGCGGCCGCCAGCTGCTGGACTGAAGCCTTGATCCGAGGGAGCCCGACATGAGCGACACGATTTTCAGCAAGATCATCCGGCGCGAGATACCGGCAGACATCGTCTACGAGGATGACGAGGTGCTGGCCTTCCGTGACCTCAATCCACAGGCTGCGGTGCACGTGCTGTTCATTCCGAAGAAGCCGCTGGCCACGCTCAACGATGCGGTGGCGGGCGATGCGGAACTGCTCGGCAAGCTGCTGCTGGCGGCGGCGAGCTACGCCAAGTCGGAGGGTTTTGCCGAGCAGGGCTATCGCACCGTGATCAACTGCAACGAGGATGGTGGACAGACCGTGTTCCACCTGCACGTGCATCTGCTCGCCGGCCGCCGGCTGCACTGGCCGCCGGGCTGAGAGTGGAGCAAAAAAACGCCGGCTGCGAGCCGGCGTTTTTCTGGATGCTTATTTCTTCGGCGGCGGCGGGGGTGGGCGCACCACGATCACCCGGCGCGGATAGAAACCGCCGTACGGATAACCGCCCCAATACGGACCGAAGCCGGGACCCCAGAATGGGTCATAGAAGCCCGGCGGATAGTTCACCACCACCGGCCGCTTCGGCCACAGGTAGACCACGTCGGCCTCCACCCGCGGGTAGGCGTAGTCGAACTCGCCGACCTTCTGCGACACCGTGCCGTGCAGGGTGCCGGTGACGGTCAGCTCGCGGCCGCGAACGAACACTTCCGGATCGTAGAAGCCATTGCGGCAGGCCACGAAGCGGCCGAGATTCTCGCCGTTGCTGCCGGCCGTGGGGCGCGCCTGGCTGTCGAGCGGGCGGGACAGCAGGTAGAAGCAGGTCTGCTGGGGACCCGGCTCGGTCTTGATGATTTCGCCGCCCCAGCGCACGTGCGTGCCGCCGGCGCCGCCTTGCTGTGCGCTTGCGGTGGACACGTCGGCATAGGTGCCTTCCAGCGGTTTCGGAATCGTCGCGCAGCCTGCCAGCAAGGCCAGGGCTGCGGCGAGCGTCAATGGGCGGTACAGGGACATGGGGATATCTCCAAACGGGGGCAGCGATGACGGCCGTCGATTCGACGGCTATTTGACCACGCGGGCGATACGGAAATCCCGTACCGACCGGATGAAGCGGCGCAATGGTTCAGTTGGCGGTTCGGCATGGGCGTAGCGCAACTCAAGATAACTCCTCATCAGCTCGGCCAGTTCCTCGCGTCGATCAGGCAATGCATCGGCAGCGCGGCGCAGGTAATCCTGCGGGCCTTCGCCGCGCCGGCGCGCGATGCCCTTGCGCGCCAGCTTGCGTTCCAGCTCGCGCATGGCCCCGCGCAACGGGTCACGCGGCTGTCGTCGGCGCAGGGCCCAGACCAGGCCGATCGCGACAAACAGCGTGCTGCTGATCGCCAGCAGCCAGCCCAGTGTCGCGGTATCGACATCGCGAATGCCGAACGGCTGCAACAGGCCGCGCTGGCGCAAGGCGTCGAACCCGATAACGCCCTGATCCCACCAACGGTTGACAATGTCCCAGCGGTTGCGCAAACCCTGCAGCCAGTCGGTGCGGTACCAGGCCAACTGGTCGCCGGCCGCGGCGGCCGCGCCTTGCGACACGCGTTCCGGGCGCACGGCGGCGGTGGGGTCGACGCGCATCCAGCCGCGACCGGGCAGCCACACTTCGCTCCAGGCGTGGGCGTCGGAGTTGCGCACCAGCAGGTAATTGGCGGCCTTGTTCCAGTATCCGCCCTGATAGCCGGTGACCACCCGGGCTGGAATGCCGGCGGCCCGCATCAGCACGGTGAAGGACGAGGCGTAGTGTTCGCAGAAACCTTCGCGGGTGTCGAACAGGAAGTCGTCCATGGCGTTGCGCCCCAGCGGTGCCGGAGCCAGCGTGTAGCGAAAGCCGCCGTCGTGGAACAGTGCGAGCGCGGCGCGCACGATGGCGCCGTCGTCGCCGCCGTGACTCTGTCGCCACTCCCGTCCCAGCGCCAGCGCCCGCGGGTTGAATCCGTCAGGCAATTGCAGCCAGCGACGCCGATGCGGGCCCAGCTCCGGCTCCAGTCGATAACGCGTGGCCGAACTCAGGCTGTAGCGGAGCGTGTCGTTGACCGGCTTGTCGGCGACCACCACCCGGTCGGCCCGCATGCGGGCACCATCCGGCGGGTCGATCGGCACGTCCAGGGTGGGCAGCACGTTCTGGTGGCTGGCGACGAGGCTGACGTGATAGCTCGTGGCGCCGGCGACTTCCAGCTTCGACGGCGCCAGCGCGGCGAGGTCGCGGAACGTCCAGGTGAAGCCGTCGTAGCGGGCCATGACGTAGGCGCGGAAATAGCGCTGGGCGCGGGCCGGCGGGTCGCCATCGAAAGTCACCCGCATGGCTGGGCTGTCGTCCATCATCAGCTCGGCAAACTTGCCCGGCGACATGCTGTCGGCCAGGCCGGTGCTGGCCTGGTCGGGCGTGGGTGCGCCCCACAGCGGCGAGTCGAGTCGGGGAACCAGCAGGAAGGCCAGCAGCGCCAGCGGCAATGCCGCGCCGATCAATCCCAGGCCGGGCAGCAGCGAGCGCGGCAGGCTGTCCGTCGCCTGTGCGGGTTCCAGTGCCCGCAAGGTCGCCAGCGCAGGCAGCAGGCCAAGAGCGACGGCGACGGTGGCGACCATGCCCTGGCCGGACAACAGCGCCGCCATCAGGGCGAAGCAGGCGAAGCTGATGCCGACCCGGGCGTCGCGGATGGTCTCGGTCTCCAGCAGCTTCAGCACCAGCAGGCCCACCGCCAGCGCGGTGCCGGGTTCCCGGCCGAAAACATTGCCGTATTGCAGGACCACCGCCAGTGTCAGCAAGGCCAGCATCGGCAGCTTCAGCCAGCGCGGCACGCGACCGGCGCGTTGTCGCCGTTGCCACCAGCGCCAGCCGAGCACCACGGCCAGCACCGCCACGAGCCACCACGGCATGTGCAGGGCATGCAGGCCGAGCACCATTGCCAGGGTCAGGCTGAGCAGGTCGAAGGCGCGGGCGTCGACGGGATGGACGGGCGCGGCGGCTCGCAGGCGGCTCATGGCAATTGCGCCAGCGCGTTCATGCAGCGCGCGTAGTGCAGCGGCCCGTTGCTGCTGGCGATCTCGTCGCCAGGCAGCCACAGGCTGTAGCTGCAGCGCTGCGCCTCCGCCTCGTCCACCCAGCGGGCGAGGCGGGCGATGCGCGCCTCGTTCTCCATGCCGCCAAGCTGGCGCCAGTCGAGCTGCCATTGCGGGCGGCTTTGCGGCTGTTCGAAATCCTTGACCAGCAGATTTTCGTGGTGCGCACTGCTTTTCCAGGCGATGTGGCGGCGCGGGTCGCCGACCCGGTAGTCACGCAAGGCGGCCAGTTCGTCGCCACGGTACAGCCGCATGTGGCGGGCATCACCCGCCGGCGCGCGGGGTGGCGGACCGGCATCCTCCGCGCGCGGCCACACCAGCACGGCCTGCTCCGGTCGCAGCCAGCTCCATGCGCGGAACATGCCCAGCGGCCAGCTGCTCCATACCCGCATGCGCGGCATCGCCTGCCAGCCACGCTTTTCGGTGGCCAGGGAAAGTTGCACCGCGGTGCCGCTGCGACCATCGAGCGCAAAGGCGATGGTGCCGTCGGCAAGCTCGACGCGAATCGACTGGCGTGGACGGGCGGAGTCGAATTCCAGGGTGAGCGTGAGTGGGTCGCCGGCCACTGCGTGGCCGGGGCGGACATGTGCCAGGCGCAGGCCGTCCAGGTTGCGGAATGCCACCAGCATGCTTGCCGCGCTGGCGGCGCCGAGCAGGCAGGTCAGCAGCAGGGCGGCGTTGTTGCTGTAGTTCAGCGCGCCGGCGAGCATCACCAGCAGCAGCACGGAGAAGCCCAGGCCGAAACCGGTCGGCACGATGTAGATGCGGCGTCGGTGCAGTTCGATCGGCAGGCTTTCCGGGCGGCGATAGCGGGTGAGTGCGGGCAGCCGGCCTTCGGCCCAGCGTTGCAGGCGTTGCATCACGCTGCGCATCAATCCACCGCGACCTCGGCCAGCAACTGCCGCGCCAGCGTGTCGCCATGGGCGCCACGTGCCGGCAGCAGGCGGTGGGCGGCCAGCGGAACGAACAGCGCCTGCAGGTCTTCCGGCAGCACATGGTTGCGATGGTGGAGCAGGGCCCACGCCCGTGCCGCGCCCAGCAGGGCGAGGCCGGCGCGGGGCGACAGTCCCACCCGAATGTCGGCATGGCGGCGGCTGGCGCTCAGCAGGGCCTGTAGATAGTCGAGCAGGGCGCTGCTGGCGGTGATCGACTGCGACTGCCGATGCAGCTCGATCAACGCCGCCGCGTCCAGCTTCGGGCGCAACTGCGCCAGCAGGTCGCGCCGGTCGCTGCCGCCGAGCAGGGCCCGTTCGGCGGCGGCGTCGGGATAGTCCAGCGACAAGCGCAGCATGAAGCGGTCGAGCTGGGAATCGGGCAACGGGAAGGTGCCGTTCAGATCCAGCGGGTTCTGCGTGGCAACCACGAAGAACGGCTGCGCCAGCGCGTGGGTCTGGCCGTCCGCGGTGACCTGGCCTTCGGCCATCGCCTCCAGCAGGGCGCTTTGCGTTTTCGGACTGGCGCGGTTGATCTCGTCGGCCAGCAGCAGGCCGGTGAAAATCGGGCCGGGGTGGAAGCGGAACTGCGCCGTCTCGCGCTCGTAGACGCTGACCCCGAGGATGTCCGAAGGCAGCAGGTCGCTGGTGAACTGCACGCGCTGGAAGTCCAGCGCGAAGGTGGCGGCCAGTGCGTGCGCCAGGGTGGTCTTGCCCACGCCGGGCACGTCTTCCAGCAGCAGGTGGCCGCCGGCGATCAGGCAGGCGAAGGCCAGTTTCACCTGCCGCGGCTTGCCGAGCAGCACCAGGTTGACCTGGGCCATCGCGGCATCCAGTCGCTGCTGCAGGGATTCTTCGTGAGGCTGGGTCATGGCGGACATCGTGGCAGGGTTCTTCGCTGGCGTGACGGGTGCCAGTGTAGCCGCCCCGCAGGGATGTTCCGGGCCGGCCTCAGGGCAGGGCGACGCCGGCTTCGCGCAGCAGGCGCGCCAGTGCGATCAGGGGCAGGCCGATCAGCGCGCTGGGGTCGTGGTTGTCGATGGTTTCGAACAGGCTGATGCCGAGGCCTTCGCACTTGAAGCTGCCGGCACAATCCAGGGGTTGTTCGCGTTCCACGTAACGAAGGATTTCGTCGGCCTGCAGCGGGCGGAAGCGCACGCGGGTCAGGTCGACATGGGTGTGCTGCCGATGCTGGCGGGTGTCGATCACGCACAGTGCGGTATGGAACAGCATCTCGCGGCCGGAGCTGGCGGCAAGCTGCGCGCAAGCATTCTGCGGGTTGCCCGGCTTGTCCAGCAGCCGATCGTCCAGCGCGGCGACCTGGTCCGAACCGATCACCAGCGAGTCCGGATGGAGCGCAGCCACGGCCTCGGCCTTGGCGATGGCCAGACGCAAGGCGCGTGCGCCGGGCGGTTCGCCGGGCCATGCCACCTCGTCGGTTCCCGGCGCGGCCTGTTCGAACTGCGGTAGCAGCCGGCGCAGCAGTTCGGCGCGGTAGCGTGAGGTCGAGGCCAATACGATGCGAGGTGAGGGGCCGGCCTGGATCATGTGTCCGATTCGCGCCGGATATGCTCGCGCATGGCGCTGTCGAGATCGGTCTGCGCCTGGTCGAGTGCCTTCAGCAGCGGTTGCAGGCGGCTGCGTGTATCGCGCATCGAGCTGGCGGCTTCATCCAGTTCCTGCTGGCTGGCATGCGGCGAGCGGTCCCTGATCCACAGGCGCTGCTGCAGCAGGGCGCGCAGGCCGGCGTCGACCGCATGTCGGGCCTCCTGCTCGCTGGCGGCGGGCAGGTCCGGGTTCAGCGACATCACCGCATGCGCTTGTTGCAGGCCGGCGCGGCAGGTCTTCAGGTCGGCTTCCAGGCGATCGGCCAGGTCGAGCAGGTTGTTCAGGCTGCTGCCGCGCAGGTTCTGGCGCCGCCGCAGCAGCAGCGCGCTGGCGGCAAGGCCGACCAGCAGCACCAGCAGCGCGACGAGGCCCAGGGTGAGGTAGGAGTTCAAGGGCAGCGGCTCGGGCGACAGGGAGAGCAAGTCTGCCGCATCGGGGGCAAATCAGGCAAAATGCGCCGCCGGCCACCCATTTCGGGGGTCCGGGCGCCGCACCAGTTGACTTCAGACGGCCTGGAACCTAACATTTCGCGATTATGTCCGTGACACTGCCAGAGTCCGTGGACGCTTGGCGCATGGTCTCGGCGCGGCGTTCGTTCGAGGGAACGCTTCCTGTGGCGTCCATGCCACGCCTGTGCGAGGCGTTGGCTGATACCGATGGATCGGTGCATTTCGAGCTGGATTTCGGGCGCGACGAGCTGGGCATCAGCTATGTCGACGTCCGTGCCACCGGATCGCTGAGCGTGACATGCCAGCGCACGCTGGAGCCGTTCGACTTGCCGGTGACGGTGGACACGCGGCTCGGCCTGATCAGACAGGAGCGCGAAGAGGCGGGATTGCCGCCCGATTGCGAGCCGCTGCTGGTGGCCGAGGATGGCCGGTTGAATCCGGTGGATGCGATAGAAGACGAATTGTTGTTGGCGCTACCGCTGATTCCGATCAATCCGGACAGCAGCCTGCCCGACGAAGCGATCAGCCAGGAACCGGAGACCTCCGGCGAAGGGCAGTCAGAAAATCCGTTCGCGGTGTTGCGCGAACTGAAGAAGTAAACGCCGACCCGAGTCATCGGGTCATCAAGTCACAGATCATCAAGTTTCCGTTGGAGAACTACCATGGCAGTTGCCAAGAGCCGCCGTACCCCGTCCACCCGCGGCATGCGCCGCTCGCACGATTCGCTGAAGACCGTGCAGCTGTCGACCGATCCGACCAGTGGCGAGGTGCATCTGCGCCATCACGTCACCAAGGACGGTTACTACCGCGGCAAGAAGGTGATCGAGACCAAGGGTGCGGTGTCGGTCGAGGATTGATCTGCTTCGGGAGCCCTTCGGGGTTTCCGGACCTGGTCGGCAAAACGGCGCGGTGACGCGCCGTTTTGCGTTGTTGGACAGCCGGATGCCGGGCGCGGCGGTTGCACTGGTGCCGCCCAAGGCGTTCAATCCCCAGTTTACGTTGATGGACAGCTGAATGGCCCAGATCTACTCCCGCATCATTGCCACCGGCAGCGCGCTGCCGGAGCGCGTGGTAACCAACGCCGACCTGGAAAAGATCGTCGAGACGAGTGACGAGTGGATCCGCAGCCGCACCGGCATCCGCCAGCGTCATATCGCGGCCGACGGCGAAACCACCGGCGACCTGGCCTTCCGTGCCGCGCAGCAGGCACTGGAGGCGGCCGGCGTCAAGGCATCCGAGCTTGACCTGATCATCCTGGGCACCACCACGCCGGACATCATCTTCCCGTCCACCGCCTGCCTGGTGCAGCATCGCCTGGGCGCCAACGGCTGTGCCGCGTTCGACGTCAACGCCGCGTGCTCGGGCTTCGTCTACGCGCTGGGCATCGCCGACAAGTTCATCAAGAGCGGGCAGTCGAAGAAGGTCCTGGTGATCGGCGCGGAAACGCTGACCCGCATGGTCGACTGGACCGAGCGCGAGACCTGCGTGCTGTTCGGCGACGGCGCCGGCGCAGTGGTGCTGGAGGCTTCGAATGAGCCGGGCATCTACGCAACCTGCCTGCATGCCGATGGCGGCCACAAGGAACTGCTGTACAACCCGGTGGGCGTCTCCGTCGGTTTCAGGGACGAGCCCAACCACGGCGTGCGCATCCGCATGGCCGGTCGCGAAGTGTTCAAGGTCGCGGTGAAGACGCTGGATTCGCTGGTCGAGGAAACCCTCGCCGCTGCCGGCATGAACGAGTCGCAGATCGACTGGCTGATTCCGCACCAGGCCAACCTGCGCATCATCGAGGCGACCGCCAAGCGGCTCAACATGTCGATGGAGCGCGTCATCGTCACGGTCGACAAGCACGCGAACACATCGTCCGGTTCGGTGCCGCTGGCGCTGGATTACGCGGTGCGTTCGGGCAAGGTGCAGCGTGGCCAGAACCTGCTGCTGGAAGCCTTCGGCGGCGGTTTTACCTGGGCGTCCGCACTGCTGCGCTACTGATCCGGCAGGCGTTTCCATGCCGGTCACGATGCCGCCCTCGGGCGGCATCGCCTTTTTCGGGTCGGCGGATTCGCGAAATACAGCTGCGTATGGCGGCCCATGCATGGCACCATGTTCGCTTTCGTCGACGGGATTCGCCCATCCATGAGTTCAACCGCTTCCTCGCTCGCTTTCGTCTTTCCCGGCCAGGGTTCGCAGTCGGTCGGCATGCTGGCCGAACTGGCCGCCGCACACGGTGAAGTCCGGGCCGCCTTCGACGAAGCTTCGCAAGGTGCCGGTGTCGATCTGTGGAGCCTGAGCGCCCAGGGTCCGGAAGATCAGCTCAACCGTACCGAGAACACCCAGCCCGCGCTGCTCGCGGCCAGCGTCGCGGTGTGGCGGGTGTGGCAGAAGCTGGGCGGGGCGCAGCCGGCCCGCCTGTCCGGTCACAGCCTGGGCGAGTACAGCGCGCTGGTCTGCGCCGGAGCGATCTCCCTGCATGACGCGGCGGCGCTGGTAGCCGAACGCGGCCGGCTGATGCAGGCGGCGGTGCCGGCGGGCGTCGGCGCGATGGCGGCGATCCTCGGTGGCGACGATGCACAGATCGCCGCGGTGTGCGACGAGGTGGCACAGGGCCAGGTGGTGGCGCCGGCGAATTTCAATTCGCCCGGCCAGCTGGTGATTGCCGGCAATGCCGAGGCGGTCGATCGCGCGCTGGCCAGGCTTGCCGAGCTGGGCGTGAAGAAGGCGATCAAACTGGCCGTGTCGGTGCCGTCGCATTGCGCACTGATGCGCGAAGCGGCCGACAAGCTGGGCGAGCGGATGGCGACGGTCGACTGGAAGCTGCCGTCGGTGCCGGTCATCCAGAACGCCGAAGCGTGCAGCTACGGCAGCATCGAGGAGATCCGCGGCGCACTGCAGCGCCAGCTGTACATGCCCGTGCGCTGGACCGAATGCGTGCAGGCGCTGGCTGCCGGCGGCGCCACGCGCGTCGCCGAGTGCGGCCCGGGCAAGGTGCTGGCCGGCCTGATCAAGCGCATCGACAAGAGCATCGAGGCGCGCGCGATCGGCGCCCCGGCGGATCTCGATGCCGCACTCGCCGAGTGGGCCTGACCGCCCCTCGATCATCGAATTTCCGAAGGAACGTTGTTCATGAGCAAACCACTGCAAGGTGAAATCGCGCTGGTCACCGGCGCCAGTCGCGGCATCGGCGCGGCGATCGCGGACGAGTTGGCGGCGATGGGCGCCACCGTCATCGGCACGGCCACCAGTGACGGCGGTGCCGTCGCCATCGGCGAGCGCATGGCCGCCCACGGCGGTCACGGTCGCAAGCTGGACGTCACCGACGGCGCGGCCGTCGAAGGCCTGGTCGAGGCGATCACGAAGGAGTTCGGCACGGTCTCGATCCTGGTCAACAACGCGGGCATCACCCGCGACCAGTTGTTGATGCGCATGAAGGAAGACGACTGGCAGGCGATCATCGACACCAACCTCACCTCGGTCTATCGCACCTCGAAGGCGGTGATGCGCGGCATGATGAAGGCGAAGAAGGGTCGCATCATCTCGATCGCCTCGGTGATCGGCCTTACCGGCAACCCGGGGCAGGCCAATTACGCAGCGGCCAAGGCGGGCATCATCGCGTTTTCCAAGTCGCTGGCCCGCGAGATCGGCAGCCGCGGCATCACCGTCAACGTGGTGGCGCCCGGTTTCATCGATACCGACATGACCCGCGCCCTGCCCGAAGATGCGAAGCAGGCGATGCTGGGGCAGATCGCACTGGGGCGGTTGGGCGAGGCGAAGGACATCGCCAGCGCGGTAGGCTTCCTGGCCTCGCCGGCGGCCGCCTACATCACCGGAGAAACACTGCACGTCAACGGCGGCATGTACATGCCGTAGCGTGGGTTGACGCAGTTGTCGCCAGCAGCTTCGTTTTAGGCGACAATTGCGCTTTCGTGCCGGTCAGCGGGGGTCTCTTCCCCGTGATGCCGGCCCATCGTGGCAGCCTTGCGGTTTAGCCACTACAATGCGCCGGCCTTTTGCAGGCTTTGAGCCGGCACAGACAAATCAATTACTCCTTGAGAGGTATGGGCAACATGAGCACCATCGAAGAGCGCGTCAAGAAAATCGTCATCGAGCAGTTGGGCGTGAAGGAAGATGAAGTCACGGCGAACGCTTCGTTCGTTGACGACCTGGGCGCAGATTCGCTGGACACGGTGGAACTGGTGATGGCACTCGAAGAAGAGTTCGAGACCGAGATCCCGGATGAAGATGCCGAGAAGATCACCACCGTGCAGCAGGCCGTCGATTACATCAAGGCGCACTCCAAGGATTGATCGGCAGGGAATTGACCGCCGTTGCGCGGATGGGCTCGCCTGGCGCGGGCCGGTTCGTTCACACGGCGGTACCGAAGGCTGCGCCATCTTGGCGCAGTTTTCGTTTCTGCAATTTGTAACGTCCGATCCCGTATGGTCGCCGGGGAATCCGGCGACCCGGGTGAATCGCGGATCGGACGGGTCATGGCTTTGCCTGGGCTGTCGGCAGCGGCGGGCCCGCGCAATCACGTAAGGAAATCAGCATGAGCAAGCGACGTGTGGTAGTGACCGGCATGGGCATCATCTCGCCGGTCGGCAACGACATCGCCAGCGCCTGGGATCGCGTCGTCCAGGGCGTCAGCGGGATCGGCCCGGTCACGCATTTCGACACCTCCGCTTATTCCACGCGCATTGCCGGCCAGGTCAGCGGCTTCGATCCGGCTGACTGGATGGCGGCGAAAGACGTCAAGAAGATGGACCCGTTCATCCACTATGGCGTGGCTGCCGGCACCCAGGCCCTGCGCGATTCCGGGCTGGAAGTGACCGAGGCGAATGCGCCCCGCATCGGCGTGGCCGTGGGCGCAGGCATCGGCGGCCTGTACACGATCGAGGCGACCGCGCTGGAACTGGCCGCCAAGGGGCCGCGCCGCGTCTCGCCGTTCTACGTGCCCAGCTCGATCATCAACATGGTCTCCGGCCAGCTGTCGATCATGTTCGGCCTGAAGGGACCGAACATCGCCTGCGTGACGGCCTGCACCACCGGCACCCACAACATCGGCCTGGCCGCGCGGATGATCCAGTACGGCGATGCCGACGCGATGATCGCCGGCGGCGCCGAGTTCGCCACCACCGGTACCGCGATGGCCGGCTTCTGCTCGGCCAAGGCGATGTCCACCCGCAACGACGAACCGACCAGGGCCAGCCGTCCGTGGGACAAGGACCGCGACGGCTTCGTGCTGTCCGACGGTTCCGGCGTGCTGATGCTGGAAGAGTACGAGCACGCCAAGGCCCGCGGCGCCCGCATCTACGCCGAGCTGGTCGGCTTCGGCATGAGCGGCGACGCGTACCACATGACGGCGCCCAGCGAGGGCGGCGAAGGCGCGGCGCGCTGCATGCAGACGGCGCTGGACGATGCACGCCTGAACCCCGCCGAGGTGCAGTACGTCAATGCGCATGGCACCTCCACGCCGCTGGGCGACCTGGGCGAGGTGATGGCGGCGAAGAAGGTGTTCGGCGACCACGCCTACAAGCTGGCGATGAGCTCGACCAAGTCGACCACCGGCCACCTGCTGGGTGCGGCCGGCGGCGTCGAGGCGATCTTCACCATCCTGGCGCTGCGCGACCAGGTGCTGCCGCCCACGATCAACCTGGACAATCCCGGCGAAGGTTGCGATCTCGACTTCGTGCCGAACACCGCGCGCGAGGCGAAGTTCGACGTGGCGATCTCCAACTCGTTCGGCTTTGGCGGCACCAACGGCACGCTGGCCTTCCGTCGCGTCTGACGCGCCACGCGTGACCTGCCATCGCCGCATCCTGCCCGGCCGGCGCGACCTGCTCGCGCCGGCCGCTTCATTTCCCGCGCGCTATCCCTGCCTGCTGGAAAGCGTGGTGCATGGCACCGCGCAGTCGCGCTACGACATCCTGTTCGGGTTTCCCGAAGACTCGCTGAGCCTGCACGCGGACGGGAGCCTGCGCGACCACGACGGACAGCCGCGGGAAGGGCGCTTCCTCGACGCGCTGGATGAGGCGTGGCGCGCGGCCCGCCTGCCGCCCGCAGGCGACGACCTGCCGTTCCACGGCGGCTGGGTGCTGCTGCTGGCCTATGAGCTGGCCGGCGAGATCGAGCCGGGACTGCGCCTGCGCCCGCCCGCCGAACTGCCCCTGGCGCTGGCGCTGCGCTGCCCGGCGGCGGTGATCGTCGACCATGCACGTGACTGCACGATCCTGGTCGCCGAGGCGGGGCAGGAGGATCTTCTCGACCGGCTCGAAGCGGATCTTGGCGCGGAACCCGCGATCCCGCCGCTGGCCGCGCCGTGCGGCTGGGAAGAAGACGCGCCGGAACACTTCCTCGACGGCGTGGCGCGCATCCACGAGCATCTCCAGGCCGGTGACATCTTCCAGGTGAACCTGTCGCGGGCATGGCGTGCCCGTTACGCGCCGCCGCCCACCGCGGCCTCGCTGTACGCGGTGTTGCGCCGTGCCAACCCGGCGCCGTTCGCCGGCCTGCTGCAGCAACCGGGCTGGGCGGTGGTCAGCTCGTCGCCGGAGCGCCTGGTCGAAGTGCGCGGCGGCGTGGCGCAGACCCGGCCGATCGCGGGCACCCGCCCGCGCGTGGCCGGTGACGACGATGCGGCGCGCATCCGCGAGCTCAGCGCGCATCCGAAGGAGCGCGCCGAGCACGTGATGCTGATCGACCTGGAGCGCAACGACCTCGGTCGGGTCTGCGTGCCGGGCACGGTCGCGGTCGACGAGCTGATGGTGGTGGAGAGTTACGCCCACGTTCACCACATCGTCTCCAATGTACGCGGGCGACTGCGCAGCGAGGTGACGCCCGGCGAGGTGATCGCCGCCACTTTCCCGGGCGGCACCATCACCGGTTGTCCCAAGGTGCGCTGCATGGAAATCATCGCGGCGCTGGAAGACGCGCCACGCGGCGCCTATACCGGCGCGCTGGGTTATCTCGATCGAAACGGTGACCTCGACTTGAACATCCTGATCCGCACGCTGACCCTGCTGGGCAACGAAGTGAGCCTGCGCGCCGGCGCCGGCATCGTGGCCGATTCGGTGGCGGCCAGCGAGCTGGCGGAAACCCGCGCCAAGGCGCGCGGGCTGCTGCGCGCACTGGGAGTGCCGGACTGATGCCCGCGCGCATCCTGGTCGACGGCGAAGCGGCGCAGCAGGTTTCGGTGCTGGATCGTGGCCTGGCCTACGGTGACGGCCTGTTCGAAAGCATTCGCCTGGTCGGCGGCGTCGCACCCCTGTGGTCGCGTCACATGCAACGACTGGCCGATGGCTGCGCGCGCCTGCGGATTCCCGCAGCCGACCCGCAGCAACTTTGGCGCGAGGCGTTGCAGGTCAGCGAAGGCATGCCGCAGTCGGTGGTCCGCATCACGCTCAGCCGCGGCCAGGGTGAGCGCGGCTACGCGCTGCCGGTCCACGTGCGACCCACCCGCGTGGTGGCTGCATTCGCACCACCGCAAGTGGACCCGAACGTGTATTCGGAAGGCGTGTGCATGCGCGTCTGCACGATCCGCCTGGCGGAACAGCCCCTGTTGGCCGGCATCAAGCATCTGAACCGGCTGGAGCAGGTCATGGCGCGGGCCGAGTGGGATGATCCGGCGATCGCCGAGGGCGTCCTGCTGGATAGCCACGAGCGGGTGATTTCGGCGACCATGGCCAATCTGTTTGCGGTGATCGATGGTCAGTTGCTGACGCCATCGCTGGACCGCTGCGGCGTGGCCGGGGTGGCGCGAGCCGAGGTGCTGGCGTGCTGCTCGGAGGCGCGAGTGGGTGAGATGACGCTGGCGATGCTGCACGCGGCGGACGAGTTGTTCCTCAGTTCGAGCGTGCGCGGCATCGTGCCGGTGCGTTCGCTCGATGGGCGCGACCATCGGCCCGGTGCACTCACGCGCCGGTTGCAGCAGCATTGGCAGGATCAGGGTTTCACGATGGAGCAGGCTGGATGAGTGACAAACGGGTGCGCGGCCGCGCATGGCTCAAGCTGCTGGTGCTCCTGTTGCTGGCGGCGGCCGGCGCCGTGTTCTATCTCGGCAACGCCTATACGCGGTTCAATTCGACGCCGCTGAACGTGGCGGCCGGCGGTGGCAGCATCGAGGTGGCCCGGGGCAGCAGCTTCAGGGACATCGTCGCCGACCTGCGCCGGCAGGGCCTGAGCACGGCCAACCCGCTGTACTGGCGGGCACTGGCGGCGCAGATGCGGGTGGCCGGCAAGCTGCATGCCGGCGAGTACGCGCTCGAGCCGGGCATCACGCCGCGCCAGCTGCTGGCCAACATGGCGGCAGGCCGGGTGCTGCAGCGCAATTTCACCATCGTCGACGGCTGGACCTTCGCCGAGCTGCGCCAGGCGCTGGCCAGGGCGGAGAAGCTGCAGCACGACAGCGCCAACCTGGATGACGCCGCCCTGATGCAGAAGATCGGTGCGGGCGGCGAGGCGCCGGAAGGGCGTTTCCTGCCCGAGACCTATGCCTATGTGAAGGGCGACAGCGATCTGGACATCCTGCGCCGTGCGCACGCCGCGATGGTGAAGACGCTGGATGAATTGTGGCCGGGCCGCGCGCCGGACCTGCCGCTGGCCACGCCGTACGAGGCGCTGATCCTGGCCTCGATCGTGGAAAAGGAAACCGGCCTTCCCGTCGAGCGGGCGCAGATCGCCGGGGTGTTCGTGCGGCGGCTGCAGAACCACATGCTGCTGCAGACCGACCCCAGCGTGATCTACGGCATGGGTGCGAACTACGCCGGCAATATCCGCAAGAGCGACCTGACCACCGACACGCCGTTCAACACCTATACCCGGGCCGGCCTGCCGCCGACGCCGATCGCCTTGCCCGGCAGGCCCGCGCTGGTCGCGGCCCTGCATCCGGCCGCCGGCGATGCGCTGTATTTCGTGGCGCGTGGCGATGGCGGCCATGTGTTTGCGCGCTCGCTGGAAGAACACAATCGCAATGTCGACTGCTACCAGCGGAAGCGTTGCCGATGATCGCGCGAGGAAAGTTCATCAGCCTCGAAGGCGGCGAGGGCGCGGGCAAGAGCACCTTGCTGGCCGGCCTGCGCGAACACATCGAACGAAACGGCGTGTCGCTGGTGCAGACGCGCGAGCCCGGCGGAACCACCGTGGGCGAGGCCGTGCGTGCCATCGTGCTTGATCCGGCCCAGCGCGGCATGGCCGCGGAAACCGAACTGCTGCTGATGTTCGCGGCGCGTGCGCAACTGGTGCGCGAGGTGATCGAGCCGGCACTGGCGGCGGGGCGCTGGGTGCTGTGTGACCGCTACGCCGATGCCAGCCATGCCTACCAGGGTGGCGGTCGCGGCCAGCCGACCGAACGCATCGCGGAGCTGGAACGCTGGGCCTGCATGGGCGTGCAGCCGGACCTCACCCTGCTGCTCGACCTGCCGGTGGCCACCGGACGGGCGCGCGCCGCCGGACGCGGCGACGCCGACCGCATCGAGGTCGAGGCGGATGCCTTCTTCGAGCGCGTGCGTGCCCGTTATCGCGAGCGTGCCGCGGCCGAACCCGAACGGTTCCGGACGCTCGACGCCGGCCAATCGCCGGCCCAGGTGCTGGCTGCCGCCACGATGGCATTGGAAGACCTGCTGGCCGGGGCGCGGGCATGAGCGTGCTGCCCTGGCAGGTTCCGCACTGGGCACGGTTGCAGGCGAGTCGCCAGCGCGGGGCACTGGCGCACGCCCTGCTGGTCTGCGGCGCCGCCGGCCTGGGCAAGCGCGCGTTCGTCCAGCATTTCATGCAGGGCCTGCTGTGCAGTGAGCCGGTGGAAGGCGAGCCCTGCGGCCATTGCCGCAGCTGCCTGCTGATCGCCGCCGGTTCCCACCCGGACCTGGTCACCTTGAGTTTCGGGCTGCGCAAGGATGGCGTGCAGCGCAGCGAGATCGTGGTCGACCAGATCCGCGATCTGTCCGCGCGGCTGGCGATGAACAGCCAGTTCGGCGGCTGGCAGGTGGCGGTCATCGACCCTGCCGACGCGATGAACGCGGCTGCCGCCAATGCGCTGCTGAAGACGCTGGAGGAGCCGGCCGCGCAGACCATGCTGATCCTGCTGGCCGATGCGCCCTGGCGCCTGCCGCAGACGATTCGCAGTCGCTGCCAGCGGGTCGAGTTCCAGCTTCCGGCCGAAGCCGATGCGCTGGCCTGGCTGCAGGACGAAGGCGTGCGCCATCCCGCGGAGGCGCTGGCGGCGGCTGCCGGCAATCCCGGCCTGGCCCGGGCCTGGGCCGGCGAGGGCGCGCTGGAGCGCCGGCAGGAAGTGCGCAAGGACCTGGCGGCGCTGGCCGCCGGCCGGGGACAGCCCATCGAGGTCGTCAAGCGCTGGCTGGACAACGAGCCGGCGCAGCGGCTGTGGTTCGCCGCCCAGGCCACCGCGGACGAGATCCGCGCGCGTTCATCAGCCAGTGCCGCTCCGTTGGCCAGCGCCATGGACGTCGAGGCGCTGGCGCACTGGTATGACGCGGTCAATCGTACCCGCGAGGCCTTGCGCGGGCCGCTCCGTGGCGACCTGTTGCTGCTCGAACTCCTCGCGCAGTGGCGATGACCCCGGCTGGCGGCATCTCGCTGACGTCGGCGGCGATGGATGGCCTGCCAGAGTTTTCCGGGCAGACCCGGTTGCTGGTGGTCGCGCCGCATCCGGATGACGAAACCATCGCCACCGGCCTGCTGATCCAGCGGGTGCGTGCGGCAGGCGGCGAGGTGCGCATCCTGCTGCTCACGGCCGGCGACAACAATCCCTGGCCGCAGCGCTGGCTGGAGCGGCGCATCCGCATCGGCGCCGACGATCGCAGGCGCTGGGGCCAGCGCCGTCGTGGCGAAATGTTGCAGGCGCTGCAGCAGCTTGGCCTGGCTGATTCGAGCCTGCAGTCGCTGGGCTGGCCGGACATGGGACTGACCGAGCTGCTGTTGCAGTCGCCCGAGGCCTCCGTGGCGACGCTGGCGGCGGCCATCGATGCGTTTCGCCCCAGCCTGGTGCTGGCGCCGGCGCTGTCCGACCATCATCCGGATCATGGCTCGGCGCACGTGCTGGTGCGCCTGGCCCTGGCCGGGCAGGCCGACCCGGCGCCCCTGCTGGGCTACCTGGTGCACGGGGAGCGTGGCGACGAGTCCTTCGAAGTGGCCGGCAGCACCTTGCAGCTCGCCCGCAAGCTCGCTGCGCTGGAGGCACATCGCAGCCAGATGGCACTCAGCGGCACGCGCATGCGGCATCTGGCCGGCCGACCGGAGTGCTGGGCCTGGCCAGCCCCGCCACTGGCGGCCTTGCCCTGGCGGCCGCCTGCCTGGTTGAACCCGTGGCTGCGGCTCAGCGTGGTCAGTGCAGCGCGGGTGGAACGCTGGCGCTGGGCACAGGCCCCGCTGCAACGCGACGATGCCGGAAGCTGGCGCCTGCTGCCTTCCGCCATGGCACGGCAGGCACCGGTCTTCGCGCGGCTGACCCTGGCCTTGCCCACGCCGTGGATTTTCGACCATTGGGGCTGGTGCGAACTTTCCTGATCGGCTGCCCGTACAGTACGGCTCTTGCGCGCCCCGGTTGACCGGGCTAGCTTGAGGCAGGGGGAAGATGACGGTGGCCTGGTCCGTCATCACGTCCGGTCACGCAATCCGGTGACGGCAATTCCAGTGGTTCCAGCAGCTGCCTGGAAGGGCAGACGTCATCGCAGCCGGTCCATCCGGCGGACATCCGAATGCACATATCGGAGCAGGACTCGACGCAGGTGGCAGCCGATGCTGCGTCAGGCGAGAGTTTCCATGCCGCGTTGTCCGAGATCGGGCAGCTGCTGGTGCGTGCGCTGGAGCCGGCAGTCCTGTACGAGGCGGTGATCGAGGTCCTGCAGCGCCGGATCGGCGCGCGGCTGGTGATGGTGGGCGAACTGGACCACCGCAGCGGCTGGCTGCAGCGCATCGCGCCCGCCGACGTGGCTGCCGGGATGGCCGACATCTACCCCGAGCGCATCCCGTTTTCGGCGGCGCAGCCCGCGTTCTGGCGCGGCGAGCCGCAACTTGAAGCCGACATCCGCCACAGCGAGGCCCTGCAGATGTTCCGGCCCGCCTACGCAAGGCACGAGGTGGGTGCCGCGCTGGCCGTGCCGGTGCTGAAGTTTGGCGAAGTCTGCGCAGCGCTGATGATACGGGCCGCGCACGCCGACTATTTCTCGCCGCGGATGATCGAGCTGCTGCAGCAGGCGGCGATCAGCATCGGGTTTGGTCTCGAAGCGCACGAGCAGCGCACGCGCCTGCTGCTTTCGGTGCAGGACGAGGCGCGCCAGCGGCGTGCGCTGCGCCTGCTCAGCGAGATGATCAAGCTGGTCACCCACAGCGAAAGCGAACCGTCGCTGTTGTCCGGCGCCTGTCGCGTGCTGCGTGCCATCGGTGGCTACAGCGCTGCCTGGATCGGCCTGCTCGACACCGGTGATCCGGGTCGCCTGGTGCAGCAGGCGCACGAAGGGCTGGACGCCGGCCTGCTGCAGGACCTCCAGTCGAGCCCGCTCGACCAGACCCCTGCGGGCGCCATGGTGGCCAGGGCGCTTGCACTGGGGCAGCCCCAGTCGAGCCATCCGGGCACGGCGCTGTCCGGATGTGCAGACGTGCAGTCGCTGCTGGCCCTGCCGCTGCGTGTGGCCGGGGCGATCGCCGGTTGCCTGGTCGTCGGCGCGGCCACGGCGGATGCCTTCGGCGACATCGAGATCCAGGCCTTCGCCGAGATGGCGGTGGAGCTGGGGCTCGGTATCCAGGTGCAGCGCGCCCAGGCGGCGCGACTGGCGGCGGAGCAGGAACTGCGCTTCAGCCTGCAGTATTTCCGCACGGTGCTGTCCAACCAGCACGCCGGCATCCTGGTGGTGTCCGAGGACGATCGCGTGGGCTTTGCCAACGAGGCCTTCTGCACCCTGTTCGGCCTGTCCGAATCACCCGCCGAGCTGGAGGGCAGGGCGGCGGACTGGCTCTACGCACGACTGCTTTCAACGTATGCCGATCCGCCATCCGCCGAGCGGCGAATCAGCCAGATCCTGCAGCAGGACCTGCCCGTCAAGGGCGATGAAGTGACCATGGGCGACGGGCGCATCTTCCTGCGCGACTTCACCCCGGTGCGGGTCGGCGAGGTTGCCAGTGGACGCCTCTGGCATCACCGCGACATCACCCGGCAGAAGATGCACGAGGCACGCGTCGAGCGGCTGGCCTTCTACGACGTGGTGACCGGGTTGCCCAACCGTCGCCTGCTGTTCGAGTTGCTGGAGCAGGCCCGCACCCGCGCCAGCACGCAGGGCAGCCTGCTGGCCGTGGGCGTGCTGGACCTGGATCGCTTCAAGAGCGTCAACGACACGATCGGCCATGGTGGTGGTGACCATGTGCTGGCAGAGGCCTCGGCGCGGGTCGTGGGCATGCTGCGCGAGGCGGACGTGCTGGCCCGCTTCGGCGGCGACGAGTTCGCCCTGGTCATCCCGGGGCTGGACAGCCGCGAGCAGCTCGACGTGATCAGTCGCTGCATTCTCCAGGTGCTGCGCGCGCCGTTCAACCTGATGGGCGAGCAACTGTACCTGTCGGCCAGCATCGGCTGGACCCTGTTTCCGCTGGACGAATCGGATGCCGAGGGCCTGGTGCGGCATGCCGACCTGGCGATGTACCAGGCCAAGGACGAGGGCAAGGATCGCGGCATGTTGTACGAGCCGGCGATGGAGCTCGAGCAGGTCCGCCTGCAGGCGATGCGCGAGCGGATCGCGCAGGCCCTGCAGCAGGATCAGCTGCTGCTGCTGTTCCAGCCGATCGTCTACATCGACGGCCTGCCGGGCCTGCACGGCGTGGCCGGCATGGAAGCCCTGCTGCGACTGAGCGACAGCGATCCGCTGGTCGAGCCGGGCAATTTCATGCACGTGCTGGACGACCCGCAACTGGCCCGCCCGATCGGCCGCTACGTGCTGGAAGAGGCGCTGCGCTGCTGCCAGTCGTGGATCCGCGCGGGCGTTTCGATCCCGGTGTCGGTCAACATCAGTACCCGCCACCTGCTGCATCCGGCCTTCTTCACCGACATCGACGCCGTGCTGGAGAACTATCCTGACGTGATGGACGTGGGTTTCGGCATCGAGGTGACCGAGACCGGACCGAGCATGGACCACACCCGCGCCAAGGAAGTGATCGAGGAATGCCGCCGCCGCGGCATCCGCGTGGGCCTGGACGACTTCGGCACCGGCAGCGCTTCGCTGAGCCACATCCAGAAGCTCGACATCGAACACATCAAGCTGGACCAGAGCTTCGTGCGCGACATCATCAGCGACGACCGGAACATGGCGATCGCCGCGGGGGTGATCACCACGGCGCGCATGCTGGCCAAGGCGGTGATCGCCGAGGGCGTGGAAACGTCCGATCAGGGCGACCTGCTGGCCTCGCTCGGCTGCCATCAGCTGCAGGGCTTCTGGATATCCCGGCCCATGCCGGCCGCGCAGGTGCCGGACTGGGTTGCCGGCTGGGTTCCGCCGGGGTCCTGGGGCAGCCTGGTGAACGAGCGCCAGTCGCTGCTGGCGAGCCAGCAGGGCATTGCGTGACGACGCCCGGTGGTATGCGCCGCTGACAGCCTCTAAGATCCGTCTCATCGACCGGACGTGCCACATGTCCGGCAGGAGCCAAGCATGAAACCCATGGGCGCCCGGCAGGGCATCATCTCGCTGAAAATCAAGGATGCGGCGTCGCTGTACAACGCGTACATGCCGTTCCTCAAGCACGGCGGCCTGTTTGCGGCCACTGCGCAGTCCTATTCGCTGGGCGACGAGGTGGTCCTGCTGGTGACCCTGGCGGAGGAAACCGAGCGCATCTCGGTGGTCGGCAAGGTGGTCTGGGTCAGTCCGGTCGGCGCCCAGGGCAATCGGACTGCCGGCATCGGCATCCACTTCAACGAGTCGGGCGATGCGGAAGCCGCCCGCAGCCGGATTGAGAACATCCTGGCCGGCACCCTCAACTCCGAGCGCCCCACCCACACGATGTGATGCGTGGGCGTCGCCGCGTCCGTATTTCGTGACGGGGATGTGTGGTGCGGTTAGTCGGCACGCAATCAGCCGTCAAGGCTTGTTGTACCCCCTCGCACTGATACAATGGCGGGATTCGCGAATCCTTTTCGCGAGACGTCGGACGTCCATGGCAGCAACGCCTGCGGACGGGGCTGGAAAGCCCGGGGTCCCAGCGGCCTGCCGAATCGAAATCGCCGGACCGTGAGTTGCCCGATCACACCCACGGTCACTGATGCGCCCAGCGGCGCGGAGGTAAGTTGCATCGTGCTTGCCGAATACTGGCCTGTCCTGTTGTTCATCGGCGTCGCTGCCGGCCTTGGCGTGGTGCTGCTGGCCATTGGCCTGCTGGCAGGCCCGCGTCGTCCCGAGGCGGAGAAGCTGGCGCCGTACGAGTGCGGCTTCGAGGCGTTCGAGGACGCCCGCATGCGCTTCGACGTGCGCTACTACCTGCTTGCCATCCTGTTCATCATCTTCGATCTGGAAATCGCCTTCCTGTTTCCGTGGGCGGTGGTCTTCCAGCAGCTCGGCGTGATCGCGCTGATCGAGATGGGCCTGTTCCTGCTGTTGCTGGTCATCGGTTTCGCCTACGTGTGGAAGAAGGGAGCACTCGAATGGGAGTGATGGATTCCGTCAGCCGGGTGATGCACAACCCGGAGCCGTTGAACCTGGTCGACGACATCCTGCTGCCCGCCGGCGACAATCCGGTGGTGCAGCGTGGCTTCGCCACCACCAGCATCGACGCGCTGATGAACTGGGCACGCACCGGCTCGATGTGGCCGATGACGTTCGGCCTGGCCTGCTGCGCGGTGGAGATGATGCACGCCGGCATGTCGCGACTGGACCTGGACCGCTACGGCGTGATCTTCCGTCCCAGCCCGCGCCAGTCCGACGTGATGATCGTGGCCGGCACCCTGGTCAACAAGATGGCCCCGGCGCTGCGCAAGGTCTACGACCAGATGCCCGAGCCGAAGTGGGTGATCTCGATGGGCAGCTGCGCCAACGGCGGCGGCTATTACCACTACTCCTATTCCGTGGTGCGTGGTTGCGACCGCATCGTGCCGGTGGACATCTACGTGCCAGGCTGCCCGCCCACGGCCGAAGCGCTGATCCACGGCATCCTGCAGTTGCAGAAGAAGATCCGCCGCACCAGCACCATCGCGCGCTCTTGAGCGGCACATCCGAAGGCGCAGCCATGACCGATACCCCCAAGACCTCGCTGGCCACCCAGCTGATCGCGCGATTCGGCGACACGCTGAGCATCAGCACGGTCCGCAATGAAACCGTCGCCGAACTCGCAGCGGCCGACCTGATCGCCGTGGCCACCGCGCTGCGCGACGAGCCGGCGTTCCGCTTCAGCGAACTGATCGACCTGTGCGGCATCGACTATCTCGGCTACGGCCAGACCGAGTGGGATACCGATACCGTCTCCGGCACCGGCTTTTCCCGCGGCGTGGAAGGCGAAGCCCAGGGTCGCTTCGACTGGGCCGGACGTCCCCGCGGCGGAAGCCAGCCGCGCCGGTTCGCCGCGGTGATCCAGCTGCTCTCGCTCGAACACAACCGGCGCCTGCGCCTGCGCGTGTTCTGCGCCGACGACAGCCTGCCGGTGGTGCCTTCGCTGACCCTGGTGTGGCCGGGCGTGAACTGGTTCGAGCGCGAGGCGTTCGACCTGTACGGCATCATCTTCGATGGCCATCCCGACCTGCGCCGCATCCTCACCGACTATGGCTTCGTCGGCCATCCGTTCCGCAAGGATTTCCCGCTGATCGGCAACGTCGAAGTGCGCTACGACCCGCTGCAGAAGCGGGTGATCTACGAGCCGGTGTCGATCGAACCGCGCGTGCTGGTTCCACGCACCATTCGCGACGATGCCGACCTGATGCAGGCCAAGGCCGAAGCCGCCGATCACTGGCGGGAGAATTGAGCATGCAAGAGATCCGCAACTACACGATGAATTTCGGCCCGCAGCATCCGGCCGCCCATGGCGTGCTGCGCCTGATCATGGAGATGGACGGCGAGACCATCGTCCGCGCCGATCCCCACGTGGGCCTGCTGCATCGCGGTACCGAGAAGCTGGCCGAGTCCAAGCCGTTCAACCAGTCGATCGGCTACATGGACCGGCTCGACTACGTGTCGATGATGTGCAACGAGCACGCCTACGTGCGCTCGATCGAGACCCTGCTGGGGATCGCGGCGCCGGAGCGTGCACAGTACATCCGCACCATGTTCGACGAGATCACCCGCATCCTGAACCACCTGATGTGGATCGGCTCGAACGCGCTCGACCTGGGCGCGATGGCGGTGATCCTGTACGCGTTCCGCGAGCGCGAGGAACTGATGGACGTCTACGAGGCGGTGTCAGGCGCGCGCATGCACGCCACGTACTACCGTCCCGGTGGCGTCTATCGCGACCTGCCCGAGCAGATGTCGAAATACCGCGAGTCGCCCTGGCACAAGGGCGCCGACCTCAAGCGCATCAACAGCTGGCGCGAAGGTTCGATGCTCGACTACCTCGAGGCGTTCACCGCCGACTTCCCGTCCAAGGTGGACGAGTACGAGGAACTGCTCACCACCAACCGCATCTGGAAGCAGCGCACCGTCGGCATCGGCGTGATCAGCCCGGAACTGGCCCAGCAATGGGGCATGACCGGCGCGATGCTGCGCGGCTCGGGCGTCGAGTGGGACCTGCGCAAGAAGCAGCCGTACGCGAAGTACGCCGAGATGGACTTCGACATTCCGGTCGGCGTCAACGGCGACTGCTACGACCGTTACCTGGTGCGCGTGGAAGAAATGCGCCAGTCGAACCGGATCATCCGGCAGTGCGTGCAGTGGCTGAAGGCCAACCCCGGCCCGGTGATGGTGAAGAACTTCAAGGTCGCCCCGCCGTCGCGGGTCGAGATGAAGGAGGACATGGAAGCCATGATCCATCACTTCAAGCTGTTCACCGAAGGCTATTGCGTGCCGGCCGGCGAAACCTATTGCGCGGTCGAGGCGCCCAAGGGCGAGTTCGGCTGCTACCTGGTTTCCGACGGCGCCAACAAGCCGTTCCGCGTGCACCTGCGCGCACCGGGCTTCGCCCACCTGTCATCCATGGACACCATCGTGCGCGGCCACATGCTCGCCGACGTGGTGGCCATGATCGGTACCTATGACCTCGTGTTCGGCGAAGTGGATCGCTGAGCCGGCACGACGGAGAAACCCATGAAAGCCACCGGACATTTCGAGCAGGTCAGGAACGTCGACCCGTTCGCCGTACTCACCGAACACACCCGCCGGCACATCGATGCCTGGGCGGCCAAGTTCCCGCCGGACCGCAAGCGCTCGGCGCTGATCCAGGCGCTGTTTGGCGCGCAGGAGCAGAACCATGGCTACCTCACCGACGAGCTGATCACCGCGGTGGCCAAGTATCTCGAACTGCCGGCGATCTGGGCGTACGAGGTGGCCAGCTTCTACTCGATGCTGGAAACCAGGCCGGTCGGCCGCAACAACGTGGCGATCTGCACCAACATCTCGTGCTGGCTCAACGGCGCGGAAGACCTGCTGCGCCACTGCGAGACCAAGCTCGGCATCAAGGCGGGCGAAAGCACGCCCGATGGCCGGATCTATCTGAAACTGGAAGAAGAATGCATCGCGGCGTGCGTGTACGCGCCGGCGATGACGGTGAACGGTCATTACCATGAGCGCCTGACCGTCGAGAAGATCGACGCGATCCTCGATGGCCTGAGCATGGATGGCCCTGCGCACGGCCACGATGCCGAGGGGAACCACTGATGGCTGTCGGACCCGCACCCCAGGACCACCAGGTCGTCTACACCACGCTGCATTTCGACAAGCCGTGGTCGATGGAAAGCTACGAGAAGGTCGATGGCTACAAGGCGTGGAAGAAGATCCTCGCCGAGAAGCCCGATCCGGCCTCGCTGGTCGACGAAATCAAGAAGAGCAGCCTGCGCGGCCGTGGCGGCGCGGGCTTCCCGACCGGCCTGAAGTGGTCCTTCATGCCGAAGGGCGACATGCAGAAGTACATCCTGTGCAACTCGGACGAATCCGAGCCGGGCACGGCGAAGGATCGCGACATCCTGCGCTACAACCCGCATGCGGTGATCGAGGGCCTGGCCATCGCCTGCTATTGCACCGGTTCCACCGTGGCCTACAACTACCTGCGCGGCGAATTCCATCACGAGCCCTACGAGCACATCGAGGAGGCGCTGAAGGAAGCCTACGCCGCCGGCCTGCTCGGCAAGAACGTGCAGGGCAGTGGCATCGACGTGGACATCTACAACGCGCTCGGCGCGGGCGCCTACATCTGCGGCGAAGAAACCGCGCTGATGGAATCGCTGGAAGGCAAGAAGGGCCAGCCGCGCTTCAAGCCGCCGTTCCCGGCCGGTTTCGGTCTGTATGGCAAGCCGACCACGATCAACAACACCGAGACCTACGCCTCGGTGCCGGCGATCCTGCGCAACGGCGCCGATTGGTTCCTCAATATCGGCAAGCCGAACAACGGCGGCCCGAAGATCTTTTCCGTCTCCGGCCACGTCAACAACCCCGGCAATTTCGAGATCCGCCTGGGCACGCCGTTCTCCGAGCTGCTGGCGATGGCCGGCGGCGTGCGCAACGGCCACAAGCTCAAGGCGGTGATCCCCGGCGGCTCGTCGATGAAGGTGCTGCCGGCCGAGATCATGCTCGACAGCACGATGGATTACGACTGCCTGCAGAAGGCCGGTTCGGGCCTGGGTTCGGGCGCGGTGATCGTGATGGACGAAACCACCTGCATGGTCAGGGTCTGCCACCGCATCTCGCGCTTCTACAAGGCCGAGTCGTGTGGCCAGTGCACGCCGTGCCGCGAGGGCACCGGCTGGATGCACCGGGTGCTGACCCGTATCGTCGAGGGCAGGGGCACCGAGGAGGACCTGCATCGGCTGAAGGCGATCGCCGGCCAGATCGAGGGCCACACCATCTGCGCATTCGGCGAAGCCGCCGCGTGGCCGGTGCAGGGTTTCCTGGCCCGCTTCTGGAATGAATTCGAATACTTCGTGCAGCACGGTCGCTCGATGGTCGAGGACAAGCTTGCACAAGCCAACCCTGGAGTTGCTGCATGAGTGCGCAGCCGACCGGCACCGCGCCGGACCTGATCAACATCGAGGTCGACGGCAAGCCGACGCAGATCCGCAAGGGCGCGATGATCATCGAGGCGGCCGACGCGATCGGCGTTTCGATCCCGCGTTTCTGCTATCACCGCAAGCTGCCGATCGCCGCCAACTGCCGCATGTGCCTGGTCGACGTGGAGATGGGCGGCAAGCTGATGCCCAAGCCGCAGCCGGCGTGCGCCACCCCGGTGGCCGAAGGCATGAAGGTGATGACGCGCTCGGACAAGGCGCTGAAATTCCAGAAAGACGTGATGGAATTCCTGCTGATCAACCATCCGCTGGACTGCCCGGTCTGCGACCAGGGTGGCGAGTGCGAATTGCAGGACGTGGCGCTGGGCTATGGCCGCAGCGTGTCGCGCTACACCGAGCGCAAGCGCGCCGTGGCCGACGAGAACATCGGGCCGCTGGTCGCCACCGAGATGACCCGCTGCATTCACTGCACCCGCTGCGTGCGCTTCACCAGCGAGATCGCCGGCAGCTATGAGCTCGGCGGCATGGGGCGTACCGAAGACCTGCAGATCGGCACCTATATCGGCAAGACGATCGAGACCGAGCTGTCCGGCAACATCATCGATGTCTGCCCGGTTGGCGCGCTGACCAACAAGCCGTTCCAGTTCAAGGCGCGTGCCTGGGAGCTGGTCGCCAAGCCGTCCGTCGGCTACCACGATGCACTGGGTTCCAACCTGTGGCTGCATGTGCGCCGTGGCGAGGTGCTGCGCACCGTGCCTCGCGACAACGAAGCGGTCAACGAATGCTGGCTGTCCGATCGCGACCGCTACAGCCACCAGGGCATGTATGCCGGCGACCGCATCGGCAAGCCGGAGATCAAGCGCAACGGCCAGTGGCAGGTGGTTGGCTGGGAAGAGGCGCTGGAATTTGCCGGCGAGGCACTGAAGAAGGCGCCGGGCAGCGAGCTGGGCATGCTGGTTCATCCGGCCAGCTCGAACGAGGAAGGCGATCTGCTGATGCGGCTGGCCCGCGGCCTGGGCAGCGCCCACGTCGATCATCGCCTGCGTCAGCTCGATTTCGCCGACAACGCCGTGGCGCGCCCGTTCGGCTTGCCGGTGGCGGAAGTCGGCCAGATCCGCGCAGCGTTGCTGGTCGGTTCGGACCTGCGCCACGAGATGCCGCTGCTGAACCACCGCGTGCACCAGGCGAGCAAGAAGGGCGCCAGGATCTACGCGATCAATCCGGCGCGTTTCGATTTCAATTACAAGCTGGCCGGTGAGGCGATCGTTGCCCCGTCGGCCCTGGTCGACGCCCTGCTGACGCTGGCCAGGGCGGCAGTTGCCGCGGGCGCCCCGGCGCCGGCGGCGCTGGCCGACGCCATTGCTGCGGCAGCGGGCGATGACGCCGGCAACGACACGATCGCGGCGCTGAAGTCGGGCCCGGCGGTGGTGATCCTGGGTGAAGCGGCAGTAACCCATCCGCAGGCGTCCTGGTTGCGTGCCATCGCCCGTTTCATTGCCGACGCCACGGGCGCCGGCTACGACGAGTTGCCGGTGGGCGCCAATGCGGTGGGCCTGGCCCGGCTCGGCGTGGTGCCGGGCAATGGCGGGCTGGACGCGCAGGCGATGCTGGCGCAGCCGCGCAAGAGCTATGTGTTGTACGGCGTCGAGCCGCCGCACGATTTCGCCGATGGCGCGGCGGCCCTGAACGCCTTGCGCGCGGCCGAGCAGGTGGTGGCGTTCAGCGCCTACGCCAGCCCGGCGCTGCGCGAGGTGGCCGACGTGATCCTGCCGATCGCCTTGCTGCCGGAAAGCGAGGCCACCCTGGTCAACGTCGACGGCCTGGCCCAGGGCGTGGCTGCCGGCGCGAAGGCACCGGGGGAGGCCCGGCCGGGCTGGAAGGTGCTGCGTGCGCTGGGCGGCGCGCTGCAACTGGCCGGTTTCGAGTTCGACGATCTTGCCGGTCTGCGCGAAGGTATCGCCGGGCGGGCGGTTTCCGGACGCCAGGGTCTGGCGGCGCGCGTCACGACGGCCGGCCTGAGCCGTCTGGCGACCTGGCCGATCTATCGCATGGATGCCGTGCTGCGTCGTGCCACGGCGCTGAATGCGCATCCGCTCAATCGTGCCCCGGCGGCGCGCATGAATGCCGCCGAGGCGACCCGCCAGGGTCTTGCCGCTGGCGACACCGTACGTGTGGCCGAGGCCTCGTTGCCGCTGGTGATCGATGCCGCCGTGCCCGATGGCGCGGTCTGGATCGAGGCTGCGCATGACCTCACCGCAACGCTGCCGCCGTATGGCGCGTCCATCACCCTGAGCAAGGCTTAAGCAGATGCTTGATCAACTCATCCATCAGCTCGTCGTGCCGATCCTGTACATCCTGGCGATCGTGTTGCCGCTGGTGCTGGCGGTGGCGATGTTCGTCTACTGGGAGCGCAAGGTTCTCGGCTGGATGCACGTGCGTATGGGACCGAACAAGATCGGCCCGTTCGGCGTGCTGCAGGCCTTCGCCGACGTGGTGAAGCTGCTGATCAAGGAAGTGATCCTGCCGACCAAGGCGAATCGCTTCCTCTACTACATGGCGCCGATGATCGCCCTGGTGCCCGCGCTGGCGGTGTGGGCGGTGGTGCCGTTCAGCAGCTCGATGGTGCTGTCCAACGCGAACGCCGGCGTGCTGTACCTGCTGGCGATGACCTCGATGGGCGTGTACGGCATCATCATCGCCGGCTGGGCGTCCAACTCGCGCTATGCGTTGCTCGGCGCGATGCGTTCGGCCGCGCAGGTGATCTCCTATGAGCTGGCGATGGGCCTGTGCCTGGTCTGCGTGCTGGTGCTGGCCGGTTCGCTGAACCTCACCGAGATCGTCAACGCGCAGGCCGGCAGCAAGGGCATCTTCGACTGGTTCTGGCTGCCTCTGTTGCCGGTGTTCGTGATCTATTTCATCTCCGGCGTGGCCGAGACCAACCGCGCCCCGTTCGACGTGGCCGAGGGCGAGTCGGAGATCGTGGCCGGCTTCCACGTGGAGTACTCCGGCTCGGCGTTCGCGCTGTTCTTCCTGGCCGAATACGCCAGCATGATCCTGGTCAGCTTCCTCGCCGCGATCCTGTTCATGGGCGGCTGGCTGTCGCCGTTCCCGGCCTCGTGGGGTTTCATCGGGCAGGGCGGTTTCCCGTGGCTGCTGCTCAAGGCCTTCCTGTTCTCCTTCATGTTCCTGTGGTTCCGCGCCACCTTCCCGCGCTATCGCTATGACCAGATCATGCGGCTGGGCTGGAAGGTGTTCATTCCCATCGCCATCGCGTGGGTTTTCGTGGCGGGCCTGATGAAGTACTACGGCCTGGTCAGCATCGGCACGGGGGCCTGAGGATCCAATGAATCGCATTTCCGCCTATTTCAAGAGCCTGCTGCTGATCGAGCTGCTGCAGGGCATGGCGCTGACCATGCGCTACATGTTCAAGCCCAAGTACACGATGCGCTACCCGATGGAGCACATCCCCAAGTCGAACCGCTTCCGCGGCCTGCACGCGCTGCGCCGCTATGCGAACGGCGAAGAGCGCTGCATTGCCTGCAAGCTGTGCGAGGCGGTGTGCCCGGCGCTGGCGATCACGATCGACTCGGCGCCCCGCGAGAGCGACGGCCAGCGCCGCACCACCCGCTACGAGATCGACCTGTTCAAGTGCATCTTCTGCGGCTTCTGCGAGGAAAGCTGCCCGGTGGACTCGATCGTCGAGACCTCGATCCACGAGTACCACTTCGAGAACCGCGGCGAGAACGTGGTGGACAAGCAGAAGCTGCTTGCCATCGGCGACCGCTTCGAACAGCAGATCGCCGCCGACCGCGCACAAGACGCGGCGTACCGCTGAGGCCCACGATGAATCCCCAACTGCTTCAACTCATCTGCTTCTACGCCTTCGGCTTCGTCACCGTGGCTGCCGCGCTGTCGGTGATCACGCTGAAGAACTCGGTGCACGCGGTGCTGGCGCTGGTGCTGACCTTCTTCAGCGCCGCCTGCCTGTGGCTGCTGCTGGAGGCCGAGTTCCTCGCCCTGGCGCTGATCGTGGTCTACGTCGGCGCCGTGATGGTGCTGTTCCTGTTCGTGGTGATGATGCTCGACATCGACCAGGAAAAAATGCGCGAGGGCTTCGTGAAGTTCCTGCCGATCGGCCTGTTCGTGGCCGCGATCATGCTGGCGGAAATGCTGGGCCTGATCGGCGTGCGCGCGATGCAGGCGCACGTGATGGGCGCCGATCCGGCGGTGGCCGCCGGCGTGTCCAACACCGCCTGGCTGGGCCGCGCGCTGTACACGAGCTTCCTGCTGCCGTTCGAGATTGCGGCGTTGATCCTCACCGTGGGTATCGTGGCCGCCGTGGCGCTGACTCTGCGCGAACGTCGCGACGCCCGTTACGAGTCGGCGAGCCAGCAGGTCAAGGCCGACCCGAACCGTCGCGTGCGCATCGTGAAGATGGCCGCTGTCCGTCCCGACGAATCGACCGAAACACAGGAGCCGCAGCCATGATCACGCTTGCGCACTACATCGTGCTGGGCGCGGTGCTGTTCTGCATCGCCGTCGCCGGCCTGTTCATCAACCGCAAGAACGTGATCGTGCTGCTGATGTCGATCGAGTTGATGCTGCTTGCCGTGAACATGAACTTCGTGGCGTTCTCGCGCTTCCTCGGCGACGTGTCGGGGCAGGTGTTCGTGTTCTTCATCCTCACCGTGGCCGCAGCAGAAGCTGCCATCGGCCTGGCGATCCTGGTGCTGCTGTTCCGTACGCGCAGCACGATCAATATCGCCGACATCGACAGCATGAAGGGTTGATCCGATGCAGCTTTCAACATCCATCCTGCTGACGATTGCGCTGGCGCCGCTGGTCGGCTGCCTGCTGGCCGGGTTCTTCGCCCGCTTCATCGGCCGCGCCGGCTCGCACAGCGTGACCATCCTGGGTCTGCTGGTGTCCTGCGCGCTGTCGTTCTACGTCCTGTACCAGCTCACCCTGGGCGGCGCGGCCGAGTACAACCAGAACCTCTACACCTGGTTCCAGATCGGTCCGTTCAACGCCAGCGTCGGCTTCATGGTCGACCGGCTGACCGCGATGATGCTGGTGGTGGTGAGCTTCGTGTCGCTGCTGGTGCATGTCTACACCATCGGCTACATGCGCGATGATCCGGGCTACACCCGCTTCTTCAGCTACATCTCGCTGTTCACCTTCTCGATGTTCATGCTGGTCATGAGCAACAACTTCATGCAGCTGTTCTTCGGCTGGGAAGCGGTGGGCCTGGTGTCGTACCTGCTGATCGGCTTCTGGTACAAGCGGCCGACCGCGATCTTCGCCAACCTCAAGGCGTTCCTGGTCAACCGCGTGGGCGACTTCGGCTTCCTGCTGGGCATCGCCGCGGTGCTGTATTTCCTGGGCACGCTGGATTACGCCACCGCGTTCAACGCGGCGCCGGGGCTGGTCGGCAAGACCCTGCAGATCACCGCGCACACGCAGTGGGACGCCGCCACGGTGATCTGCATCTGCCTGTTCGTCGGCGCGATGGGCAAGTCGGCCCAGGTGCCGCTGCACGTGTGGCTGCCAGATTCGATGGAAGGCCCGACCCCGATCTCCGCGCTGATCCATGCGGCGACCATGGTCACCGCGGGCATCTTCATGGTGGCGCGCATGTCGCCGCTGTTCGAGCTGTCGTCGACGGCGCTGAGCTTCGTGCTGGTGATGGGCGCGACCACGGCGCTGTTCACCGGCTTGATCGGCATCGTGCAGAACGACATCAAGCGGGTGATCGCGTACTCCACGCTGTCGCAGCTGGGCTACATGACGGTGGCGCTGGGCGTATCGATGTATTCGGGCGCGGTGTTCCACCTGATGACCCACGCGTTCTTCAAGGCGTTGCTGTTCCTCGGCGCCGGCTCGGTGATCATCGCGATGCACCACGAGCAGGACATGCGCTACATGGGCGGCCTGCGCAAGTACATGCCGATCACCTGGATCACCATGTGGATCGGTTCGCTGGCGCTGGTGGCGATTCCGTTCACCTCGGGCTTCTACTCCAAGGACGCGATCATCGAGGCGGTCGGCGAGTCGCATCGCTGGGGCGCGCATTACGCCTACTTCTGCGTGATGGCCGGTGCACTGGTGACGGGGCTGTACACGTTCCGCCAGATGTACCTGACCTTCCACGGCAAGGAGCGCTTCACCGTGGCCGATCATCATGGCCACGGCCACGACGGGCATGACGATCATGGCCATCACGAGCCGGGCGTGCTGGCGCATGCGCCGAAGGAGTCGCCGTGGGTGGTGACCCTGCCACTGGTGCTGCTGGCGATTCCGTCGCTGCTGGTGGGCTTCTTCACGGTCGGCCCCATGCTGTTCGGCAACTGGTTCGGCAACGTGATCCACGTGGAAGAGGCCAACGACGTGCTGGCCGAACTCGGCCACGAGTTCCACGGCGCCACGGCGATGGCCCTGCATGGCTTCACCCAGCTGCCGTTCCTGCTGGTGGTGATCGCGTTCGTGACGTGCACCTACATCTACCTGTTCAATCCCGCGCTGGCGGGCCGGATCAAGTCCGCGCTGAAGCCGCTGTGGACGGTGCTCGACCGCAAGTACTGGGTCGACAACGTGTACTTCGCGCTGTTCGCCCGCGGTGGCGTGATGCTGGGCCGGGTGTTCTGGAAGGCCGGCGAGACGGCGGTGATCGATGGCGCGATGGTCAATGGCTCGGTGGGCCTGGTGCACCGCATAGCCGCCACGACGCGCCGGCTGCAGTCGGGTTACCTCTATCACTACGCGTTCGCGATGATTCTCGGCCTGATCCTGCTGCTTGGCGGGTACTGGTTCATCGGCTCCGTGCCGGTCGGGCAATAAGGGAAACAGATCCATGTTCAATCATTTGCTCAGCCTGTTGATCTGGCTTCCCGTCATCGGCGCCATCCCGGTGCTGCTTGCCGGCTCGGCCCGTCCGAACCTGGCCCGCTGGCTGTCGCTGCTGGTGGCGGTGCTGACCTTCGTGGTCAGCCTGTTCCTGCTGGTGCAGTACGACCCCGCCGGCAATGCCATGCAGCTGGTCGAAAGCCATCTGTGGATCGCCTCGTGGGGCGTCCATTACGGACTGGCGGTCGATGGCATCTCGGTGGCGCTGATCGTGATGACGACCTTCGTCGGCATCCTGGTGATCGTGGGCGCCTGGGAAGTCATCCAGGACAAGCCGCACCAGTACATGGCCGCGATGCTGATGCTGGAAGGCCTGCTGATCGGCGTGTTCTGCGCCACCGACGCGCTGCTGTTCTATGCGCTGTTCGAGGCCATCCTGATCCCGATGTTCATCCTGATCGGCATCTGGGGCGGTCCGCGCCGGGTGTATGCCACGCTGAAGTTCTTCATCTACACGTTCTTCGGCTCGGTCTTCATGCTGATCGCGCTGTTGTACCTGTACCAGAAGGCGCACACGTTCGACCTGGCCACGCTGGCAGCGCTGCCGCTGACGTTCAGGGAACAGGCCTGGATCTTCTTCGCATTCCTGATCGCGTTCGCGATCAAGGTGCCGATGGTGCCGGTGCACACCTGGCTGCCGGACGCCCACGTCGAGGCGCCGACCGGCGGCTCGGTGGTGCTGGCGGCGGTGATGCTGAAGGTCGGCACGTACGGCATGCTGCGCTTCATCCTGCCGATCGTGCCGGATGCGGGCGCGCATTTCGCGTGGATCATCATCGTGCTGAGCCTGGTCGCGGTGGTCTACATCGGCTATGTCGCGCTGGTGCAGGAAGACATGAAGAAGCTGGTGGCGTATTCGTCCGTGGCGCACATGGGCTTCGTCACGCTGGGCATCTTCATCGCGTTCGCGCTGGTGCGCGAGCAGGGCAACACCGACATGGCGCTGCTCGGCATGCAGGGCGCGATGATCCAGATGATTTCGCACGGCTTCGTCTCCGGCGCCATGTTCACCTGCATCGGCGTGATGTACGACCGCCTGCATACCCGGGCGATCAAGGATTACGGCGGCGTGATCAACGTGATGCCGTGGTTCGGCTTCTTCTACGTGCTGTTTGCCATGGCCAACTGCGGCCTGCCGGGCACCAGCGGTTTCGTCGGCGAGTTCATGGTGATCCTGGCCAGCTTCAGCGCCAATCCGTGGATCGCGCTGTTTGCCGCCTTCACCCTGATCATCGGCGCGGGCTACACGCTGTGGCTGGTCAAGCGCGTGCTGTGGGGCGAGATCACCAACCCGCACGTGGCCGAGATGAAGGAAATCAACGGCCGCGAAACCTTCGTGCTGGCGTCCTTCGCCGCCGCCGTGCTGGCGCTGGGCATCTGGCCGCAGCCGCTGGTCCACCTGATGGATGGCTCGGTGGCGCAGCTGGTGCAGCAACTCGCCATTCACAAGATTTGATCGGGACCGAACATGCCAACACTGAATGACATCCTGATCCTGCTGCCGGAGTTCTACCTGGTCGCAGCGGCGTGCCTGCTGTTGCTGCTGGACGCCTTCATGAAGCCCGCGCAGCGTCCGCTGCTGCACTGGCTGTCGATCGCCGTGCTGCTGGTGGCGATCTACCTGGTGATCGCCGGTCAGCCCACGGAGGCGAGGAGCGCCTTCGGCGGCATGTTCCTGCGCGACGACGTGGCCGAGATCCTCAAGGTCTTCGCGCTGGCCACCACCGCGCTGGTCTTCGTCTACGCCCGCCCGTACCTGATCGACCGCAAGCTGCTGGGCGGCGAGTTCTACACGCTGATGATCTTCGCGGTGATCGGCATCATGCTGCTGGTCTCGGCCGGCAACCTGGTCACGATCTATCTGGGACTGGAGCTGCTGTCGCTGTCGTCCTACGCGCTGGTGGCGCTGAACCGCGACGCGAAGCTGCCGCCGGAGGCGGCGATCAAGTACTTCGTGCTGGGCGCACTGGCCTCGGGCATGCTGCTGTACGGCATGTCGATGGTCTACGGCGCTTCCGGCATGGGCGGCACGCCGTCCCTGGACCTGGCCCAGCTGCACAACGTGATGAGCTACACCACGGCACCGACGCTGCTGCTGTTCGGCCTGATCTTCATGATCGTCGGCATCGGCTTCAAGCTGGGTGCGGCGCCGTTCCACATGTGGATTCCGGACGTTTACCAGGGCGCGCCCACGCCGGTCACCACCTTCATCGCCTCGGGTTCGAAGCTGGCCGCATTCGGCATGGCCTGGCGCCTGCTCGATGGCGGCATGGGCGACCTGTCGCAGCACTGGCAGCTGATGCTGGCGGTGCTGGCGGTGTTGTCTTTGGCGATCGGCAACCTGGTCGCCATCGTGCAGACCAACCTCAAGCGCATGCTGGCGTATTCGACCATCTCGCACATGGGCTACCTGCTGCTGGGCCTGGCGGCTGCCGGCCCGGAAGGCTATGCGGCGGCGATGTTCTACGCGATCTGCTATGCGCTGATGGGCGTGGCCGCGTTCGGCGTGATGCTGGCGATGAGCCGGGCAGGGTTCGAGTGCGAGGAAATCGCCGACCTGAAGGGCCTCAACCAGAAGTCGCCGTGGATGGCCTTCCTGATGCTGCTGGCGATGTTCTCGCTGGCCGGCGTGCCGCCGCTGTTCGGCTTCTGGGCCAAGGTGCTGGTGCTGGAAGCGGCGATCCACGCGGACATGCTGTGGCTGGCGATCGTCGGCGTCGTGTTCGCGATCATCGGCCTCTACTACTACCTGCACGTGGTCAAGGTGATGTACTTCGACAAGCCGGCCGAAGGCAGTCAGTTGCAGGCACAGGCGGACAAGCCGCTGCGCGTGGTGCTGTCGATCAATGCGCTGTCGCTGCTGGCGCTGGGCCTGTACTGGGGCCCGCTGCTGGGATGGTGCCGTCGCGCGTTCGGTCTCTGAATGGTCGATGGATGCCATTGATGAACGATTGAGGCTTGCAAGAAACCGGCCACCCCGGTAAACTCTTCGGACTCTGATGCGGGGTGGAGCAGTCTGGCAGCTCGTCGGGCTCATAACCCGAAGGTCGCAGGTTCGAATCCTGCCCCCGCTACCAGCTTTATCTGACATTCCGATGCGGCGATCTCTGCGAAGAGTTCGCCGTTTTCGTTTTTGACGGTTACGCGGTTGCCGATGAGTTCGCGCAGGGCGTCGCGGGCGGCGGGGATGTCGCGGGTGTCGGTGAGGCGGGCGACAACGTTGTTCCAGCGCTCGCGTGCGCGCGGCAGGATATGGGTGGGCTGGATGGATTGCAGCGCCTGCAGCTCGCTGGTGGCGGTGGTCACGGCGGCTTCGGCGGCGATGAGTTCGGTGCGGGTGCTGGGGGTGATGATCCCGGCGCGCAGGGCGGCCATGATGTTCTGTTGCACTTGTTCGGCGGCGGCCAGCGATCGCTTGGCGGCGGCAGTGTCGGGCGCGGCGCGCTTGAGCGCTTCGGCGGTGGCGCGCTGGTAACGGCGGAAGGCAGCGTCGCTGAGCAGTTCGGCGCGCACGCCGGCGACCAAGGCGTCTTCCACCAGCGCGCGCGGTACGCGGGTGCGGCTGGTGCATACGGCGTCGCCCTGGTCCTTGTGCCGTGAGCAGCCGTATCGGTAGCGATCAACAATGACCATGGGGCCGTCGCATTGGTCGCAGTGCAGTATGCCGCTGAGCAGGTAGCGCGCTGGCCGGCCGGGTCCGCCTTGCTTGTCGCCGGTGCGCTTGGGGCTGGCGGCGCGGATGCGCGCCTGCGCAGCGGTCCAGGTGGCGGCGTCGATGATGGCAAGGTCGGGCTGCTCGGTGGTGATCCACTCTGACGGTGGCCGTTCCTGCCGCACGCGGCGGCCGGTATCGGGGTGCTTGATCCAGTGGCTGCGGTTCCACACCTGGCGGCCGGTATAGATGGGGTTGGCGAGGATACCGAGGCCGCGGCGCACGTCGCCGTAGACGCCGCTGAGGTGCCATTGCCCGCCACGTGGCGCGGGGACGCGTTCGGCGTTGAGGGCGCTGACGATCTCGCGCGGGCTGCGGCCGGCGAGGTAGTCGGCGTAGATCCGGCGCACGATGGCGGCCTTGGTTTCGTCGATGGCGCGCTGGCCGGTTTCGGTGACGATGTAGCCGAAGGGCAGGCCGCCGGCGCTGGCGCCGGCGAGGGCGCGGCCGGTCAGGCCGCGATGGGTCTTGTCGGCGAGGTCATCGAGGAACAGTTCGCTCATCAAGCCGCGCAGGCCGGTTTCCACCTTGTAGCCTTTGCGCGCGGTGTCGATGCCGTCACTCACGCCGATCAGGCGCACGCCATGAAAGCGGAGGCGCTTGATGATGGTACCCAGTTCTTCCTTGTCGCGACCGAACCGGGTGAGGTCGTCGACCAGGATCACGTCGAACTGGCGTGCGTCGCGCAGCAGGCGCTGGTAGTCGGCGCGATCGGTGCGTGATCCGCTTATCTCGGCGTCCTGGTACACTGTCGGCGCTGGCCAGCCCTGGCGCACGCAATAGGCGCGGCAGTTGCGGAGCTGGTCGTCGAGGCTGGCCTCGCGCTGGTTATCGCTGCTGTAGCGGGCGTAGGCGGCTGTTCGCATCGGCGCGAGACTATGCCGCTTTGGTCGCTGGCTGCAATGGGGCGGGATTCGGTCGGGCCTCCGCCGCTGCGTTGCGCTGGGCGGCTTGCTCGCGAAGATAATCCGCCACATCGCGCGCGGCCAGCGCGTCGATGAGGCGCAGGTGAGCAGGGGTGAGCTGGTCAGCGGACATGGCTTGCCGGGGTATGCCGCACGAACATGGCGCAAGGGCTGTCTTCAGCATCCCATATGCCGACCAGTATCCATCCCTCGCCCTCGGGCATGGTTGGTTGCCACTCCGCTACGCCGGTGTCCCCGTCTTCGTAATAGCGCGTGCGAAGGGGCTCCGCCGCGTCGTATTCGGACTGCACCTGGCGAGACTCGAAGCCGGCGGCAAGGATCGCTTCACTCGACAGGTATTCCTCGCCGAGGTCGGGGTGCTCCCATCGCTCATCATCGAGGTCAGGATGGAAGGTGAAGCCGGGCTCGTCGCGTGGCGGAAGTCGCGCTGGATCGAACAAATCGTGGTCGTTTTTCATGCGGCGATCCGTTCCGGCATGGTGGCCGGGTCGAGGTTGGCGCGTGCGAGAGCGCATAGAGGTGGCGGGCTGACGCTGTTGCCGACCATGCGCACACTGGCGCTGATGCTGAGTTTGCGGCCGTCAGCGGTGGTGTCGATGATGTAGTCCGGCGGGAAGCCTTGGGCGCGAAACAGTTCCTCACGGCGCAGCATGCGCAGGCCGATGTCCACGATCACATAAGGCGTGCCCTGCACCAGCACGGTGACGAGTGCGAGCCGGTCACGCGTGGTGACGGTGTCCAGTGGCTCGCGCAGGTCCAGCGCCTGGCCGTTGCCGTAGTAGTTGACGAGGAAGGCGGCCACGCGCAGCGCGCCGGCTTCGTGTTCGGGGGACAGGGTGCATTCGACGACGGCGTGGTGTTCGCCGCCGGCACTGATGGTGTGCAGCGGGTCGGCGACGTCGGCGGCGCTGCTGGTGCCGCGCAGCTTCGCAAGATGCGCCGTCGCCAGCCGCTGCTGGCTGCCGGTGGCGGTGATGGCACTTACGGGCTCGGTCGCGCTGCGGGCGCGCGCTGGTTTGCCATTGGGACCGCTGCCGTTGGCTTGTTCGAGGAACGCGGTGATCACGCCCATCGCATGCGCCGCACCGGCTGGGCGCTTGGCGCCGGCGCCGCTGGTGATGGTCGGCATCGGTTCGTCGGCGGGTGCGCCCTTGCTGTCGCCTCGGAACTTGACCAGGTGCGCTGCGGCGCTGGCGTGCTTCACGCCGCCACCGACGATGGTGCCGAGCGGTTGCTCGATGTCGAGCGATCGCGGCGCCTGTCCGTCGCGCTCGCCGTAACCGGTCTGCACCAGCGTCGGCGCGACTACGGCGAAGTGCCCGCCCTTCACCTGCGCGCAGATCGTTCGCAGCGGTTCATCGCCGGGCATCGTGCGCTGGGTGGATGCATTGGCGTGTTCGGTGATCAGCGGCGCGATGGTTGCCGTGGCCAAGCAGGCATCGGCCTTGCTGGTGATCGTCTGCATCGGCTGCGACACCGGGCGTTCCGCTGTCTGCCCCATGCGCCCGCCGCAGCCAACAATGAACGGCTCAGCCGCGTCGATCACGTACCGCTTCACGCCCTTGGCGATGCGTCGCAGCGTGGCGTCGGCCAGCGGCTTTTTGCGGGTGAAGATCGACGGACACGGCACGCTGAAGTCGATGCAGTCGGCGGCGGTCACCAGCGGCAGCAGGCCGTCGGCTTTGCCGTGCGTGGGTGCCGGCCAGACGATGGGGGCGCCATCGCGGCGGGCGATGAGGAATAGGCGCTTGCGGCTGGTGCCGGCGCCGTAGTCGCTGGCGACCAGCTTTTTCCAGTCGACCACGTAGCCCAGCGCGCGCAGCGCGGCCACGAACTGGCTCCACGTGCGGCCGGCGTGGCGCTTGTCGGGCACCAGCGCCTGGTTCCACACGCTGACCTGTTCGCCGGGTGCGGCGACGGTGCCGTCAAGCTTGATCACACGGCCGGTGGTTTTGCAGCGCTTGGCGATCAGCGGACCCCACGACAGGATCTGCTCCACGTTTTCCAGGCTGATGATGCGCGGTGCGTTGCCGGTGCGGGCCAGCGAGCCAGCCCACTTGAGCACTACCCAGCTCAGGCTGCGCGTGGCGCGTGATCGTGGTTGGCCGCCCTTGGCCTGGCTGAAATGCGTGCAATCGGGGGAGGCGTGAAACCAGCCGACGGGGCGCAGCCCGACTTCTGCGCGCGGATCGGCAACCCAGATGTCTTCGCGCTTGTGGATGGTGAATGGGTGGTTGGCCGCATGCAGGCCCACGGCGAGTTCGTCGTGGTTGTAGGCGAGGTCGGGATCACGGCCCAGCGCCTGTTTCAGCGCCTCGCTGGCGCCGCCACCGCCGGCGAAGAGATCCACGACGATTTCGCCGGGGCGAAGCGCTGACACCAGCGCCTTGCGGGGGAAGTTGAAGCCGGATTGCTGAGAGCCGTCAGCCATGGGCGGTGGCCTTGGGCTGGGACGAAGTAGCGAACACGTATTCGAGCATCGCCTTGGCTTGTTCGGCGTCGAGCAGATTCGTCCCTACGGGCCACATGCCGGGCCGCTGTTTGAGCGGCTCAGGGTTGAAGCTGATGTAACAGTCTGGCGAGAAGTTGTCCGGCAAACGCCAGCCAAGGAACCTATCAACCATGGCCTGCATGTCCGGCACTCTTGCGCCCTCGACGTGGTGGAGCGCGCCAACCTCAAGGCGGCCGCACCCGTCAATCAGCATCATCGCCATATTCGCCACGTCGGCGGCGTACTCGCGGATGCCATCGGTGTTATCGTCCTTGACAGCCTTCTGAAGCTTCGCGGCGTGGTAGTAGATTTCCAGCATGCCGACCGCTGGCGTCATCGCAAGCCAACCTGGGCGGTCGCCCTTGCCTGCATTGGCATGAAGTTCCTTAGCCATCAGCCGGGCGAACGGAACCAGCACATCGTCGTATTTGGCATCAATCACCGCGCACTGCGGCTGGAGATTGATGGGGTAGGTGTCGGTTGCTTCGCAAAGCTGGCCGATCATCTCCGCAGCTTTTTCGCGCGGCAAGTAGGAATACGTCGCGCCGATGTAGACGGCCACGCGGCCATCGGGCAGCGCGAAGGCAAGAGGCTTGAACTCAGGCATGGTGAATCCTCACGGTGATGCGTCGCCCTTCGGTGCGGTGATCGAAGCGGCGCGGAATGGTGGTGAGCGATGCCAGCCACGGGTGGCGGGCGTGGAATAGGTGCACTAGGCGGTAGCTGTCGGCGTTGGAGAAATGGCCGCGATAGCTCGCCCAGATGCTGCCGAGGTTGCGGAATTCGGCCGGGGTGCAGCGCGCGCCCTGTGGGGTGGCGTGGTGGTGGTGCCATGCGCGCAAGGCGGTGCGGGCGTGCCTGACCACGCGCGATCGTACGCGGGTGTGCGTGGGGTAGGTGACGTAACCGAGGAAGTCGATGCCGTCGGTGAGCGGGCGCAGGCGGATATCCGCTTTCAGTTCGAGGCGCAGGGTTTCGCGCAGGAAGGTGGTGATCTGTTCCAGCCAGGCCTGCAGCTGATCGCGGCTGTGGTGCACCAGGACGAAGTCATCGACGTAACGAAGGTAGCGCGGCGCCTTGAGGGTGTGCTTGACGAATTGATCGAGCGCGTCGAGGTAGACGTTGGCGAAGAACTGCGACGACAGATTGCCGACGGGCAGGCCGCAACCGGGCGGGGCGTTCTCCAGCCGCTTGTGGGGCGGTACGTGGGCACGCTCGGCGGCGGTGGAGCGATGCAACACGCCTTGGCGCTCGACGGAGCGGCGCAGCAGGGCATGGGCCACGCGCTGCGCCGTGAGCGGCACATGGCGGCGCTGCATGCGTTGCTTGAGCATGCGGTAGAGCGTGGGGCGGTGGATGGTGTTGAAGAAGTTGCGGATGTCCAGTTGCAGATAGAAACCGCCGCGCTGGCCGCTGTGCACCTGGCGCACCTGTTTGCGCAGCGCCGCGACGGCGGCGTGGGTGCCTTTGCCGCGGCGGTTGGCATAGCTGTGGTGGATGAAGCCGGGTTCGTAGATGGCTTCGAGCTGCGGCACCAGCCAGTGGTGCACGATGCGGTCGGCAAAGTCGGGCGCGTGGATCTGGCGCGCCTTGGGCTTGGTGGCGATGAAGCAGGTGGTGCGCCGCGGCTGCCACGTGCCGGCGTTGATTTGCTGCTGCAGGTCGAGCAGGCCGTCGATCCAGTGGGCTTCGAACTGCAGCTGGTTCTGGCTGGGCACCTTGCGGCGCCGGGCGCGCTGCCATGCGCTGTGGAGGTCGCGGAAGCCGACCTCACCTTGTGTTGCACCCTGAGACTCACCGGACGCCGAAGGCAACACCGAACGCACGGCCCGGACACGGCCCTGGTTGTTCTGGTTGTTGAGGTTGCTGTTGCCGTTGTTGAAATTGACGTTCCACGCGTAGTCCGAAGGGGACTCCGCTATCCCGCGCGCTTGCGACCTGTCCGCGCGGCCCTGGGGTTGGCGCGGCTTCGTCATGGATTGACCCCGGCTGGGGTGGCGTGGGAACTCAGTATCTGGGCACGCTGGCCGCTGATTCGGTGGCGGTCATTCTGGCCCTTGGGGTGCTGCTGTTGACGGTGCCATGCGCCGGTCTGTCGACCCAGCGCCGAGGCCGACCGTGCCAAGCCTTCGAATTGGCCGAAGCTGTTGAAGGCGCGGAGCCTGCTGCCGATCTGCAGTCGAAGTTTGAGGCTGTCGACTTCACGCACCAGCTGCGCGATGTGTTGGGGCTGGTGCGCCCGATCCCGCCAGGCTTCATGGGCTGCCAGGGTGACGCGGTATGCCTGGGCGCGCAGATCCGCGCCGAAGGCATACCGGTGTGCCCGGTTGAACCGTGCCACTGCCCGCTCGATGTCGAGCAGCAGTGTTTCGGCAAGCTTCACGATAGGCGGGAGGGAAAAGGACATCAGTGAGTCTCAGCCGAAAAACCGATTACTGACCGGACGCCGAAGGCAACACCGAACGCACGGCCCGGACACGGCCCTGGTAGCCCTGGTAGCCGAGGCTGCTGTAGCCGTCGTTGAAACCGACGCCCCACGCGTAGTCCGAAGGGGACTCCGCGTCGACAGTGCTTGACCAGTACCGGTTCGGGTCGCACTCGAACAGGTCGGTATTGATCGCCGGCTTGAAGCGGGTGTCATCGACCAGCGTCAGCAGCTCTTTGCGGGTGGGCAGACGCCAGTCGGTGAAGCCGCCCAGGCGCACAGCGGCTGCGGCTTCCTTGGCTTGCGACCAGGTTTTGTCGGCGGCGACGGTGGCCTTGGTCCACATCAGTCCGGTGTCGTGGTCGACAACGGTTCCCTCGGGAGCGCTGGCGGGCTGTTCGGAAAAGCCCATGCGGGTGGTGAGTTCTTCGCTGCTGAGAAGAACACCGGGCGATGGCATGTGCAGGTTGATGGTGCCGATATGGATGATGGTGGCGGGGTTCATGCGGTGGCTCCCTGTCGGTTGGCTTTGCGCAGCAGGCGCTGGCGTTGGATTTCGGCGCGCTTGATGGCGCGGGTGATGGCGGCGGCAGCCGTCTCAAGCTCATGCAGCAGGCCAAGGTCGGCGCTGGCGGCACGGGCATGGGTGAGCGCGACATTCAGTTGCGCGACGCTGGCGGTGGCGTCGGCGGAAGACCTGGCGAGCAAGGTGAGGCGCCGGTGAAGTTGCTGGGGATCGTTTCGATTCATACGGCCTCGGCCAATGCTTCGCGCATGTGCTGCCCAGCCTGTGCAAGGCGAGCCTCCTGAAGGTCGGCGACGATGTCGTAGGCGGTGAGCGGGAACGGCGCGCCGGGCGGCTTGCGGTAGGTGCGAACCGTGTTGTCGAGGAAGTGGCGCTGTACAGCGGCGGCGCGCGGATGGTGGGTGACAGCGAGATAGACGCAGCCGTCGTCATCGACCCAGCACAGATAGCGCTGGCCATCCGCCGCCAAGCGCAGGCGATAGCACACGCTGACGGCGAGGATTTGCAGGTTGCCGGCGATGTGGCCGATCGGGCGCAGGACTGACATGATCAGCCGCGAACCGATGCCGGCAAGCTGTTGTAGGCATGGCAGCGCCGTGGACCGAACATGTCCAGGTAGGCGGTGTCGGGTTGCAGATTTGTCAGGATGAGCGTGTCGAACTTCGGCGGGGTCTGGCGACCATCCCAATCGTCCAGAATGCGCGACAGCCCGAAATGCTTTGCGATGCGCGCGGCGTTGCGTGTCTTGCCGCAACCCTGTGGGCCGTACACGAAGTGGCTTTTTTCAGTCATGGCGAATTGCTCCAGTTCGGCGCCGCCGAAGCGGCGCCGGGTGGTGGGTTACGGCGCGAACGTTCCGAGGGTCAGGGAGCTGGCAACACCAAGCTTGGCTTCCAGGCGAGCGAGGAAGTCCTTGGCGATGTCTTCGCTGATCTGCTCACCCTGCTGGATGCGCAGGCTGAGGCCGATCTTGTCGCCGCCGGTGTTGATGCCCAGGCGCAGGCGGAAGGTGCGTTCCTGCAGGCCTTCGAACGGCACGGCCTTGAATTCGAAGCCGCTGGGCAGGGTGAGGCTGCTACGGGCGTCGACGCTTTCCATGGCGCTCTTGGTGGCGCCGAAGTCGCGCTCGACGTGTTGCACCTTCCGGGCCTGATCCACGGTGATATCGCGCACTGCGGCGAGTGCCGCCGCGATGGCATTGGTCTGCGGCTGACCGTCGATCAGCACGGTGAGGTTGTCGCGCCAGTCTTCGAGGAAGTCATGCAGCGAGCGCTGGTCGTGCGCAGGCTTGTTGGTGGCGGCGAGCAGCGCGGCGTAGGCGGCAGTCGGCTTGAGCTTGAGCGCGGCGGTGTTGTCGCCGTGGCCCGGGTGTTCGTGATCGCCCAGGTTGAAGAACGCGAGGGCGGCCATTTTCTCGGGGTCGATGAAACCCTTGGCCGGTGTCGGTGGTGCGTTGCTGCTCACCGTTTCGGTGACGTAGTCGGCGAAGGCGGTGAGGTTCTGCGTTGCGAAGGTTCCGCGATAGCGGCTGCGGCCCGGCTGCAGGTTTTCGATGCTGACAACCTTCTGCGCGCCGTTGCTGTCCGTGAGGATGAGCGCTGGCGTGTCGGTTTCGAGGTGGTGGGCCTTGGCTGCGTCGATCGCGAGCTGGCCGATGGATTCAATGGCGGAACGATCCATGGTTGAGGTCTCTGTGGGGTGAGAGGGTGGCAGCGGCAGGGTTGGTTACCTGCATCCGTGAGGAAGGCGACGGGTGGTTCCAGTGGTCGTTGATGTCGACAACGGCTGAGGCATTACGCGAAGCCGCGCTGGTGCAATCCCATCGGCACGCGGGTTCGTCCCCGCCGCGCTGCCGCAAGGTGATCAGGCGTCCGAACGCGCCTCGGTGCTGGCGCCGTCGGCCTGGAACATGTCCTTCGTCTGCGCCATCGGGAACAGGCTCAGCACGCCGCCCACGCCGACATGCAGCGGTGTGCTGGTGTTGGCTTCCTCCATGACCTTGCCCTTGGCTGTGGGGCGTGCGTACTTGATTGCGTGCTTGCACAACACCTGGCTGCTGTCGCCGCTGCGCTCCAGATCGAGCGTGATGGTGACTTTGCCTTTCTTGCCGGTGGTGACTACGCCCAGGGCGGTATCGCAAAGGGCGGCGCTCAGGCGCTGGTTGAACACACCGGCGTCGAGGTCGTGAAACAGTTCGGTGATGTCGAGTGGCTTGCTCACTGTGTGGCTCCGTGCTGTGCGGCAAGGCCGCGGGATGAAGTGGACAGATCAGCGCCCGGAAGTGCCTCAGGGACGGCGGCATTCACGCTTGGGGGTGCGCGCACCGGGCGCTGATCTGTGCTGCGTGGGCCGACGCAGCGGCGGGAAGGGTGGCCAAAAGGCCGATTACTGACCGGACGCCGAAGGCAACACCGAACGCACGGCCCGGACACGGCCCTGGTCGTACTGGAAGTTGAGGTCGCTGCTGCCGTTGCCGAAATAGACGCCCCACGCGCAGACCGAAGGGGACTCCGCATCGACGGTGCCGGACCAGTACCAGGCGCTGGCGCAGGTCGGGAACGCGTCCGTGTCGATCGCCGGAGCGAATCTGCTGCGGTCGGCGAGCCCGAACAGTTCTTCGACAGTGGGCAGACGCCAGTCATTGACGCCGGCCAGCGACAGGGCCGTGCATGCGGTGCCGGCATCAGTGAAGTTCAAGCGATCCGAACTGACGTCGCCCGCGGACCACATGAGATTTGTGCGGGTGTCGATGACGGCCACATGGTCCGTGGCATTGTCAGCCAGCTGTGCGCCGTCGGTGCCGATCTTGAGGAAATGAGACACGGTGGTTCTCCGTTGGGAAGGGTGGCCGAAAGGCCGATTACTGACCGGACGCCGAAGGCAACACCGAACGCACGGCCCGGACACGGCCCTGGTAGTGCTGGTCGCTGAGGTAGCTGCCGCCGTTGTCGAAATCGACGAGCCACGCGTAGTCCGAAGGGGACTCCGCGTCGACGGTGCTGGACCAGTACCAGCCGCCCTTGCAGGTCGGGAAGGCCTCCGTGTCGAGCGCGGGGTGGTGGCGAGTGCGGTCGACCAGCGTGAGCAGTTCTTCGGCGGTTGGGAGGCGCCAGTCGGTGAAGCCGGCGAACGCTTTCTGATTGAGCGCCGCAACCAGGCCAGGCGCGTTGCGGAAGCTGACAGCACCGATGTCCTTTGCCGTCCACATGAGGGCGGTTCGCGAGTCGATGACGGCGGCGTGTGCTTTTGCACTGGCGCGGGCGGGCTTGCCGGTGGTGGCTATTTTCTGGAAGTGGCTCATGAGTGATCCTCTGCCTGCGCATCGAGTGCGGCGTGCTGGTGGATGAGGTGGGTGGCGTCGATCAACCGCGCGACATAGCGCGGGGTTGGCACGTCGGGTTCGGTAAAGCGTGGATCGCCATGCAGCTCGCGCAGTAGCGTTTCGCTGGCATCCAGTTCGGGGCACCAGGTAGTCATGGCCTCGCCCAGTGCGTAACGATGAATGCCGCGTAGCCGATCAGGAAGGATGCCGTGAGGCATTTCCAGAGCAGCCGGCTGTTTTCGGCGTGGTCGCACGCGCGAAGGAATCGGTCGAGCACCGGCGTGCGGGGCGGGCGAGTTGTGGGCGTGCGGAACTTCCGGGCGGGCTGCGGGCGTGCCTGGCGCTGCTGCCAGCGGATGTTGGCGCGCTGCAGGGCGGTGATCTGGCGAAGGGTGTGCACGGTCATGCGGCACCGCCTGTGGGCGTGGGCGTGCGCTGTTGCTGGAAGTCCCACAGCCGCTGGGCGGCGGTGATGGCCTTGTCCGATGTGGGGTACAGGTTGACGGTGCGGGTCAGCACCTTAACGGCGGGATCGATGACCTGGCCGCGCCAGCCGCTGGTTTCGTGCTTGGCCGTGGCAATGATCGTGCTCATGCGGCACGGCCAATGCGGGCGATGCAAACACCCAGCGCCTGATTCGCTTCTTCACAGGCCGCTTGATCGGTCGAGTGACCGATGTTTGACCATGCAGTACGGTTGCTATCTGCATGCACCACGTACCAGCAGCGATTGACGCAATGCACTTGAAGCTGAGCGACATCGATCAGCTCAGCCACGGCAGCGTCTACCTGCGACAGCGCCCATGCCTGCGAGCCTTCGGGCGCATAGGGATCGGCACCGGCGCGTTCCAGGATGCCCCGGATGTCCACTGGAGTGTTCATGCCTGTTCCTTGCCGGCGTTAGTTAGCCGGCTTGGGTTGTTTTTCCGGTAGTAGGCGAGCAGCAGCGCCTCCACGTGGTCGAGGGCTTGCTGCTGATCGGCGGTGAGCGCGCTCATGACGCCGCCTGCAGGGCCAAAGGGCGCGGCATGTCCAGGCCGAGCCAATCGGCAATGCGCTGGGCTTCTTCCGCCGTGATGTCGAAGCGAGCCAGCGCGCCGCGGTGATCGGCGTGCATGGCGGTCAGCGTGTAGCTCACGTCGGTGGTGGCGCGATCCGTGCTGGCCGCGATGGAAAGGTCAGTGCAGATGACGCTGGCCAGCTGTTGCGGCATGCCGATGTTCCGCACGCCGACGTTGTAGCCGCGTCCGACGATCGCGATGCTGATTTCGCGCCGCCACGCGGCGAGCGTGATGATGCCGACCTGGTTGCGGGTGGCATCCATCACGCCACCTTCCGGCGACGCGACAGCCGCAGCGGCAAGGCAAGTTGCGCATGGTCACTGCCCCATTGCGCCTCGGCAGCTGACAGGCTGCTGTGTGGCGCCGTGCGCGCGTTGCAGCGGCATTCGAGGTAGTGCCGATGGCCGACGGCGATGAACTGCACCGGCTCGTTGTTCGGGCGGCCCGCGATGCAGATGTGGCGCGGCTCGCTATTGCAGCTGCGGCAACGCGCGAAGCGGCCAGTGGGATGGGTGATGACGCGTTCGATCATGGTGCCCTCCAAGCCGCGGTGTGGCGGCGTGGAGGGAGTATTTAGCTACGGGCTAACTATGTCAATAGCTATGAGCTAAATGTTTTACTCGGTCGGCTGACACGCCGCCATGGCGCTCATGAACTCGCGTTCGTGTCGATCAGCTTCAGCTGACGGGTTTGGATAGCCGCCGCGGGCGAAGGCCAAAACTTGCGCTTTGCGCGATTCCATCGCTGCGACAAGTTCATCCCGCGCTCGCTCCATGCAAGGTGAAACCCTGTAGACACGGGTTTCCTCGATCACTGAGTCCATCCGTGAATAAAAGCTACTCACCGCGAACCGTGGTGCGCTCTTGACCTCTTCCAGGATGGACGTCCATTTCTTCGCGCGGCGCAAAAGACCCTCGGATTCCCAGCTAAACGCTTCTGCGCGATGCCGCTGCGCCGCTTCCTTCTGCAGATGCGCATCGACGGCGGCGAGCATCATTGCCCGCCGCCCATTTGCTTGGACCAAGTAGGTGCTTAGACCGACGGACGCGATCAATGCCACGACGATGACCGCGCCTGCTACTGCTGGCTTCACTCCCGGGCGCGTGGTTCGTAGCGAACGACTGGAAAAATTTGGCGTGATTGGTGAGGCGTCCGCCTTTGCGTAAACTACCTTGCATTGCGGGCAACACCACTTTGGCTCACCGTCATCAAGGTGTCGTTCATGCGCGCACTTCGCGCACCGGACCAATCCCTGTTCCATATCCATGCACGCCCCCAAAGGCCGCTATTCATCAGGCACGGCGTCTTGGCTGCAGTTGCTGTTTCTCAACCGCAGCAGACGTTGTCGTAATTGCCGCCTTACCGGCATCACCGGCAGCGCGGTAGTTTTCAAGGAGCGCCCGTTCATCGCTAGGAAGCAATTCCATCAGCTTCGCAATTTCGGCGGCCCTATCTAAATCCACGCTGTCGGCGACTTTTCCCTCAGACACGCTCCACTGCGGCTGGTCCATCCATCCGTGTGGCTTATACGTTGCTTTTTCGATGCGCCGTGCCGTGTCTTCGCCTATCGTTTTGCCGCCTTTCATTTGGCTGAGATAGGAGGACCCCAAGCCACCTAAGGCTTGGGCGGCATCTTTGGTGCGTGTGATTCCCCGCCCGGTCAGTTGCTCCAATAGGAACAACAAGTTGCGGTGGCGTATTTCAATGACGTCCATAGGTGCCATGTTAGTCATTGGCTAAAACCAAGCGGTTAGCTGATGGTTGACAATAATGTTTAGCTGTGGGCTAAATATCCGCATGAAGACCACCACTCGCGCCGCGGCGCCCGTCATTGACCTCCTTGTAGGCTTGTTCGGAACACAGAGCGCGCTTGCCGCTAAGTTGGGTATCCGTTGCGCGTCGATCAGTGGATGGCGACAGCGAGGAAAGATCCCGGTTGATCGCTGCGGTGATATTGAGCGTGTCACCGGAGGGCAGGTCACTCGATATGACGTGCGCCCCGATGTGTTCGGCGCGGCTCCATCGAGCAACTTGCAGAAGGCCGGCTGATGCCTCCACTAATTCGTCCCATCGCAGACCTGCTGCCGGATGAGTTCGATGGCTTGTCGGTCGACGGCGGCTGTGGCTATGGCTACGTGCACGGAGAGGTGCCGCACCCCACAGCGATGCAGCATGAAGCGCTGATCGCGTTGTCCCGTCGGCTGGGCCGCTTTCTGGATGATGACGAAGTGCGGTCAGTCCTGTGCGCCGATGGAGGTCACGATAGTGACCACTGAACCGGCTTTGGGTTTTCGCTTGTGCTGGCCGTTGTACGCAGCGATCGCCATGACGGCTTCTGCGCGTGTGACGGGGCGGAATGCGCGGATTTCGAATATCACGCGCGTTTTCGGGTCGCGCAGTCGCGCTTGCACGTCGGGCAATTCCATGGCGGTCTCCGGTAGTGGTGGTGGGTTGGCGCTCCCATCGTACCGGCAGGCCGACACCCATCTGCAGGAGGCCAACTGACATGAGCAAATTCACTCTCACGCCGCTGCCCACGACGTTGCGTGCGGCTGCCGGTAGCAAAGAAGACTCCAACGTCGCCATCCGCATGGTGCGGCCGCCGTACAGCAGAGCCTTCATCCCCTGCACATGCAATGCGGTGCAGAAGGATGATTGCTTGTGCATCAGGGCATGGCTAGACGCCCAGCGGCGCGCAGCATGAGTTGCGCCATGACAAGGGCGTGTTCCGGGGTTGCCTGCTCGCCGAAGACCGAGCGGGCCGCGTCCCAGGCCAGCTCCGTCGTTGCAGTGACATCCACGGCAGCGCCAAGAAAGGGCTCTTTCACTTTGCGGATCTCCAGCGCCCGGTCGAACGGGTTGTTCATTTCCATGCGGCTCTCCGGCCTGTTGGTTGGTTGGCGCTAGCCAGCTTACCGGCAGAGCCGCGCCTTTGTATTCCTTCATGCCTTTCCCCGAGGTAATTGATCCATGTACGACGATCCGACCCATATCCGCGACCGAGAAATCAAGGTGCGGCTGAATGACGCCGAGCTGGCGGTGGTGGATGCGCTGGCCCGCTACAACCAGCGGCAGCGCGCCACCTTCATTCGCGAACTGGTGATGGCCAGCGTGTCGCGATTCGAGGCACAGCGTACCGATCAACCCCAGGCAGCCTGAAGGCGCTGAACAGGGCCTCAAGGGGGGCATGTGCCGGATATCGAGATTGCACTGACTGCCGATGAGTTTCGGCGGTTGCAACAGGTGGCGCTGGCACTTGGCACCACGGTGGAAAAGCTGGCGGCCGATGAATTGCGTGCGCGTTACGCGCTGAGTGCTTCGGCCGGGAAAGTCATAACGCTGCGGCCACGGCTGCGCGATGAAGGGGGCAAATCTGATGGACGCGATTGACGTAGCGCAACGGCGCCAGCAGGAAGAGATTGATCAGGCCTTGGCCAGCCGCAAGGTGGCCGTTGCAGGCCGTAAACATTGCGCCAACGTCGACTGTGGCGAAGCCATCGCCCCGATACGGCAGCAGATGGGCGCGACGTTGTGCATCGACTGCCAACGCGATACCGAACGGGAGGCGCAGCGATGCGCCCGCACGGCGGTCTGACATGCAGTCAACGCAAACCGCTGCCGTCGCGCACGGCAGCCGAAGCCATCGGCGCCATCCGGCACATGTTGGAACGTGGCTGCACACCCCAGGAACTGGCACAGGCGAGAGCGAGTCTGGACGCGCTGAATCGGCCGCGCCAGCCGCAGTTGGATCTCAAGGTGAAGTCATGAGGGATTGGGTGTCACCCGTGCCCGCGGGTGTTGGCGCTAGTACGAGGGTGTTTCGGCCTGGTGTGGATGTTCGGGTTGTAGCCAATGCGATCTGCGAGCGGGGTTGGCGGGGTGCCGGTGTGCGGGTGTTTCGATGGCATTGCGGGACGATCGCGATAGTGACGGTGGCGCAGCGCGGCGATGCGGTGCTGATGCGGGATAGTGAAGCGGCGCTGTTCGCAACCTATGCCTGCGACGCTCGCGGCGTGGGACCGAAGCTGGTCGATGTCATCCATGCCCTGAACTGGGCGGCGGCGCAGCCATGCATCAGCTGATCAACATAGCGGCGCTGCTCGCGCGCGTGGATCTGATCGACGTGGTGACCCGTCATGGTGTGACGCTGAAGAAGTCGGGGAAGGAATACAGCGGACTGTGTCCGTTCCATTCGGAAACTTCGCCGTCGTTTACGGTGTCGCCGGTGAAGGGCTTCGTGCATTGTTTCGGGTGCGGTGCGCATTACGATGCGATCGGCTTCGTGATGGCTTTCGACGGGGTCGATTTTGTCACGGCGTGTCACCAGCTGGGTGGTCACGACATGGGCACCACGGCGCGGCAGGCGGTGCGCACTGCGCCACGGCTGCATGACCAGATGCCGGATGGGCTGTGGATACCGATTTGTCCCGTGCCGGATGACGCCCCTCGATGGGTGCCTGGTGTGAAGGGCAGGGTGTGGAACATCAAGCGCGATCGGTGGTGGGAGGGTCTGACGCCGGCGCGAGCCGATGCTTATCGGGACCCGGATGGCGCGCTGCTGGGGTATGTGCTGCGCGTGAATATGCCGGACGGCAAGATCACGCCGGCGGTGACGTGGTGCATCGGGCCGAAGGGTGACGCGCGCTGGTGCCTGCAGCCGTTCCCCGATCCGCGGCCTTTGTTCGGGCTGGATCAGCTGGCGGCGAAGCCGGCCGCGCCGGTGCTGATGGTGGAGGGCGAAAAGTGCGCGACGGTCGGTGCTGGCGCACTGCCCATGTATGCCGTGACGACATGGATGGGCGGAAGCCATGGCGTGAAGCACACCGATTTCAGCCCGCTGGAAGGGCGCGACGTGGTGCTGTGGCCGGATGCGCTGGATGGCGTGGGCGCCATGCTTGGCTATATCGATGGCAGTGGACTGTTGCGCGAGGGCGTGGCGCAGCTGGCTTGGGCGGCCGGGGTGCGCAGCCTGCGCGTGATCGACGCCGGCGGCATGAAAAAGGGCTGGGACATCGCAGACGCAGTTGCCGACGGATGGACGGCCAAGCAGATCGCGCTGTGGGCGAAGTCGCGCGTGAAGCGGGTGGAAGTACAGGAAACGCGGCGGGTGATGGCATGACCGATCCGCAAAAGGTTGTCGTGCCCATCGGCCAGCGGCAGCAGAAGCGCGGTGGTGGAAGTGGTGGGCGGGGCCGTGGCGGGGCCGGTGGCGGTGGGCATAGCGCGCCGGGCGAATGGTCGAACGACCTGACACGCACCACCACCGGAAAGCCTGAGTCCACAACACACAACACCCTGCTGGTGCTGGATAACGATGAGGCGCTGGCCGGGCTGTTCAGCCTGGACGAATTCAACAACATCGTGCGACTGACACGCGATCCCGTATGGGCGGGCGGTGAGCGCGATGAGTTCACCGATCAGGACGGCACCGAACTGGCCGGCTGGCTGGGAAGCCCCACGCGCTACACGCTGAGCGTGAAGCGCGACATGGTCATGGATTGCGTCGAGGCGATGGCCAGGCGCAGCAAGGTGCATCCGGTGCGCGAGTATCTGACTTCGCTGAAGTGGGATGGCGTGGCGCGCATCGACGCGATGTTTCCCACGCTGTTCTCCACCGTGGATACGCCATACACGAGGCAGGCAGCGCGGTGTTTCCTTGTCAGCGCCGTGGCACGCATTCTGTGGGTCGATCCGAAGGTGCGCCACAACGGCGCGCAGGTCGACTTCATGCTGGTGCTGGAAGGCGAGCAGGGCCGGGGCAAGACGTCGGCGGTGCGCGAGCTGTTCGGCGCGGAATGGTATGCCGAGTCGATGGAATCGCCCAGCGGCAAGGACTTCTATCAGTCGTTGCGCGGGCGATGGTGCGTCGAGATTGGCGAGATGGACAGCTTCACCAAGGCCGACGTCACGAAGGTCAAGCAGGCGATCACATCGCGCTTCGATACCTACCGGCCAAGCTACGGCAGGGTGGCGCGATCGTTCCGGCGCGAGTGCGTGTTCGTTGGCACCACGAATGAGCACGAATACCTGCGCGACGCGAGCGGTGGGCGGCGCTTCCTTCCTGTGGTGGTGGATCACGTCGACATCCCCGGCATTGCCGCCCAGCGCGATCAGCTGTGGGCCGAGGCAGTGCAGTTGTTCCGCGATGGCTTCCCATGGTGGCTGCTGCCAGCTGATGCCGTGGAGCAGCAGGAAGAGCGATTCGCCGAAGACAGCTGGCAAGGGATCATCCAGCGCTGGCTGGCCGGCAAGATGATGGACAGCGCCTACCCCTCGCGCATCGCGCTAGCGGGAAATGGGGTACGCGTGCCCTGGGTGACCACCGCCGAACTACTGAGCTGGGCGCTCAGCATCGAGGCAGGCAAGCATGGCAGACCCGAGCAGATGCGCATTGCCTCGATCATGCGGCGCCTGCGCTGGACACACGTGCGGGTCACCCTGGACAACGGCGATCGCGAGCGGCGATGGCAGCCGCCGCTGCAAGCGGGATGTGGAGGGGATGACAGTGTCCCATTCTGACCGGCGATGGTGTGGTGATCCGTCACCGCCTGCCCAACCTGCCCAACCTCTGCCCAACCTCTGCCCAACCTGTGGGGCGTTGCACCGTATGGGCTTGCCCAACCTACCCGACCTTTTCGCGCTTCTCGCGTGTATAGGCGAACAACAGGCAGAAGTGGTTCATTCACTATATGTGCGTAAACAGGTTGGGCAGGTTGGGCAGGTTGGGCAACGCCAACCACGGCGCGGGTTCCATCTGCCCAACCTCGGCGGCGCAGGTTGGGCAGGTTGGGCAGATGGCGGTCTGGCGCGGGTTTCGGGGGGTCTCTCGAACCTGAACGGAAACCTGAACGAGATGTTAAAAAGGTACTCCCCGGGCTCGGCTCATACGGGTCCTATGGCGCGCGAAACAGCGGTAGTGGCAGGGTTTGAACTATGGTTCATTGCACCCCGCTGCGGTTCATTCGGCCGGTTCAGTGGGGTGTCGGCATGAAGGAACTCAGCCAGACCGAATACGCGACTGCTCGCGGTGTGTCGCCAGCCTACGTGACGAAGCTCAAGCGGCAGGGTCGGCTGGTGCTGACGCCTGGCGGTAAGGTCAACGTCGAGGCCACCGACCGCCTGATTGAATCCACCCGCGATCCGGCCCGTGGTGGCGATCGCCGGCCCGGGGCAGGGGAAGACGCGGGGGAGGCCACGGACGCGCGAATAGCGGCTGCGCCGGGCGCACCACGGCCAGGCGGTGGCGGATTCCAGACGTACAAGGAGGCCGCGCGGCGCGAGCGCATCGCGAAGGCGCGCATCGCCGAACTGGAGCTAGCGGAAAAGACCGGTCAGCTTGTGCGAAAGGAAGAAGTGGCTGCGGCGATCTTCGGGCTGTCGCGGCAGGCGATGGAAGCGCTTGATGCTTTGGCCGATCGCCTGGCGTCCCAGCTGGCTGCGGAATCCGATGTTGCCCGCGTGCATGAGCTGATCACCGAACACGCCCGCAAGATCCGCGTGGCGATGGTGGGCGCGTTGCCGGGCCTGCCGGAAGCCATGGAGAAAGCCGCGTGACGTTCGACGCCGACATCCTCGACGTCGAACTGCCATCCGGCGTGGAGCTGGTGCAGGAAAGCTGGCGCCGCGGTTGGACCATCCCCGAACCCATCACGCTGAGCGCCTGGGCCGACCGCTACCGCAAGCTGCCCAAAGAGGGCTCCAGCGAAGCGGGCGACTGGTACACCAGCCGCATGCCGTTCCTGCGCGCGATCATGGATTGCCTGCACCGTGAATCCACCGTCCGCGAAACCACCATCAAGAAATCGACTCAGGTGGGCGGTACCGAAGTCGGCATCAACTGGCTGGGCTACATCATCGAACACGCCCCGGCGTCCGTGATGTACGTACTGCCGACGATCGACACCGCGCGCAAATTCAGCGAGCAGCGCCTTGCCCCGGCCATCAACCTGATGCCGGTGCTGCAGGAGCGCATCCCGCCCGCGCGTAGCCGCGACAGCGGCAACACCACGCTGATGAAGAAATTCCCCGGCGGCGTGCTGGTGCTGAGCGGTGCGAATAGCTCCGCGTCGCTGGCGTCCATGCCGATCATGTACCTGATCCTCGATGAGCTGTCGAAGTACCCCACGGATCTGGACGACCAGGGCGGCGCGGAACAGCAAGCGCTGCGTCGAACATCGTCCTACGTGCGCCGGAAAATCCTGCGCATCAGCTCGGCTACGATCAAAGACGCCTGCGCCATCAGCACCGCCTACGATGCCGGCGACCAAAGCCAGTACCGCGTGCCGTGCCCACACTGCGCGCACAAGCAAGTGCTGGTGATCGACCAGATCACCGATGATGGCCAGTACCTCTGCATCAGCTGCGGCCAGCTGATCAGTGAGCACCACAAAACCCGCATGCTCGAAGCCGGCGAATGGATCGCCCGGTTTCCCGAACGCAGCGCCACCCACCGCAGCTTCCATATCTGGTCCGCCTACGCGGCCATCGGCCTGGGCTACACCTGGCTGGAAATCGCCGACATGCGGGCCGAAGCCCGCAAAGACCCCGCCAAGGAAGTCGTCTTCGTCAACACCATTCTCGGCGAAGCCTACGAAGGCGCCAGCCAGAAAGTCGAAGCCCACGACCTGCAGCAGCGCGCCGGCAAGTGGGTGCGCCGCACCGTGCCGCGCGGTGGGTTCATCCTCACCGCCGGTGTCGACGTCCAAGTCAACCGCTTCGCCGTGCAAATCGTCGCATGGGGCCGTAACGAACAGGCCTTCATCGTCGACTACGTCGAACTCCCCGCCGACCCCACCCGCAAAGAGGATTGGGACATCCTGTGGGAATTCCTCGCCCAGCCCATCGCCAACGCCGCCGGCATCACCCTGCAAATCAGCGCCGCCGCCGTCGACTCCGGCAACTGGACGCAAGAGGTCTACAACGCTGTGCGCCCGAGGCAGTCGCAGGGCGTCATGGCCATCAAGGGCAGCAAGGACGCGACCAAACCCATCATTGGCCGCGCCAGCAAGCAAGAGGTGGATACCAAGGGCCGCACTCAGCGCCGCGGCGTCAACCTGTGGATCATCGGCGTCAACTCCGCAAAGAGCACGCTCATGCAGCGCCTGCTCGGTGACACCGATCGCGACGACGAAGCGCGACTGATCCACTTCGCCGCGGATCTTCCCGACGACTACTACACCATGCTCACCGCCGAGCGGTTCGATCTGGCTGCCAAGCGCTGGCTGAAGAAAAAAGGCGCCCGCAACGAAGCGCTCGACACACTGGTGTACGCCTACGCCGCCGCACTCAGCCCCAGCATCCGCATACACGTCAAGCGCGAGGCGGACTGGGCCGCCATCGAAAGCAAGATCGAGCCGCCCAGCGGTGACCTGTTCACCGCCCGCCCGGCGGCTCCCACCGAAGTGGTGAAGGTGGCCGAAAAGGCCGCGCCGGTAACGGACGTCCAGCCGTCCAGCATTCCACGTGGAACATCCGCGCCCGCCAGCGCCAACCCGTTCGCATCTTCCGACTGGTTGTCACGCCGATGACCGCACCCCGCAAAGTCGTCATCGGTCAGGCCGAACTATGGCTGGGTGACTGTCTCGATCTGCTGCCGGAACTGCCAAGGGGGGGGGGCGGTGGTCGCTGATCCCCCATACGGCATCGCCTACGCCAAAGGCTCCGGCGGCAAGGGCAAGCACACCGTGCGCAACATCGAGGCCATCGTGGGCGATGCCGCGCCGTTCGATCCAGCGCCCTGGCTGGACTTCGCCGACGTCATCCTTTGGGGCGCCAATCACTTCTCCACGCGCCTGCCGCACGGCCGGTGGATAGCGTGGGACAAGCTCGCGGGCCTCGAAGCGTTCGATAGCTTTTCAGACGTCGAGTTCGCCTGGCACAAAGGACGCGGCAAAGACCGCATCTTCAGCCATCTCTGGAAAGGCATCTGCAAAGCCAGCGAAAAGGGCATCGGCAAGGAACGCTATCACCCCACGCAAAAGCCAATCGCGCTGATGGATTTCTGCATCCGTCAGTGCGCCGACGTGCCCGTCATCATCGACCCCTACATGGGCAGCGGCACCACCGGCGTGGCCGCCGTCACGGCACAGCGGAATTTCATCGGGTGCGAAATCGACCCCCGTTACTTCGACATAGCCTGCCGCCGCATCGAAGATGCGCAACGCCAGGGGAGACTGATTGCATGACCGACTTCATCCCCGCCCAAGAGCTGGTCTCCGAACTCGCCGCCGCGCTGCAGGAAGCCAAAGGCATCCCGTACGAAACCGCCGCCGGCTACGCCGAGCCCATCGTGCGGCACCTGCAGCAGCAGTACGGCGGCGATGAGCTATACATTCCGCAGCCCTACGTGCGGCGTGATATCCGCGAGCTGGCGGCGGAGCGGGAAAAGGGCACACCCCTGAACGTCATCCTGCGCAAATTCGGCATCAGCCGACGGACCTATTACCGACTGCTCAGCCAGATCTGAGCCACCCGCGCCGAAAGCCAGCGGCTGTGCCATCCCTCCGGTAAACGTGGCACAGCAGGCCAGCGATTCTGGCCGCATGTCCACCGCTACCGACATGCGAGACAAGTACCTCGCCGCCGAACTCGCCATCCTTTCCGGGCAGTCGTACCGGTGGGGTGACCGGCAGTTGACGCGCGCCGATCTGGCGATGGTCCAGAACGGCCGGCGCGAGTGGGAGCGCAAGGCCTCCGCCGAATCCCGCGCCGCCGCCGGCGGCGGCAGCGTCGGCGTGCAACTGGCCGACTTCACCGGTGCGGGTTGCAGCCGGGAAGCCGGCGAACGCTGGGGCCGCAACTGATGGCGGCGCTGAAGTTGCCGGCGCTTGATCGCGTCATCTACGCCTTGTCGCCCGGCTGGGCCGCGCGCCGCGCTGGTGCGCGTTATCGCGTCGCCGCGTATTCAGGTGCCTACGAAGCCGCCCAGTCCGGGCGCCTGCGCAAACGCACGCGCGACTATGGCGACGGCAACACCACCGCCAATGGCGCCCAGGTGCCGCTGCGCGACATGGCCCGCAACCTCGACCGCAACCACGACATCAGTCGCGGCATCCTCAACGTACTGGTGCGCAACATCGTGGGTGCCAACGGCATCGGCGTCGAACCGCAGCCGCGCGACGCGCAGGGCAACGTGCTGGAGGATCTTGCCCAGAAAATCACCGATCTGTGGGAAACCTGGAGCCGCGCGCCCGAAGTCACCGGCGAACTCAACCGCGCCCGCGCCGAACAGCTCGCCTGCCGCAGTTGGATGCGCGACGGCGAAGCGCTGTGCCAGTACGTCGAAGGCAACGTTCCCGGCCTCACGCATGGCAGCGCCGTGCCGTTTTCGCTGGAATACCTCGAGACCGACATGGTCCCGATGGACTTCAACGACCCGGCGCGCAACATCATCCAGGGCGTACAGGCCAACGCCTGGAACCGTCCCACCACCTACTGGGTCTACAAGACCCACCCCGGCGCGCGGATCACCGCGTACCCCGAACTCAAGGCGGTACCCACCGACAGCATCGGCCACATCAAGCTGATCGACCGCTTCGGCCAGCGCCGTGGCGTCAGCATGTTCGCCAGCGTCATGGGCCGCCTGGACGACCTGAAAGATTACGAAGAAAGCGAGCGCATCGCCGCCAAGATCGCCGCGTCCATGGCCGCCGTCATCAAGAAAGGCGACGCCACCAGCTACCCCGACACACCCTACGACACCAAAGACCGGAGCATGCATTTCGCGCCAGGCATGATCTTCGACGATCTGCAGCCGGGTGAGTCGATCGAAACGATCGACAGCAACCGGCCCAACCCCAACGCCGTCACCTGGCGCGATGGCCAGCTGCGTGCCGTGTCCGCCGGTGCGGACGTCAGCTACAGCAGCAGCAGCAAAAACTACAACGGCACCTACAGCGCGCAGCGGCAGGAACTGGTCGAACAGTGGGCTGCCTACCAGCTGCTCAGCCAGGCCTTCATCGACCAGCACACCAGCGAGGTCTATGTGCGCTTCGTCGGCATGTGCCTCACCGCCGGCCTGATCCGCATGCCGCGCGGCGTCACCTTCGCCGGCCTCACCCACGCGTTGTACATCCCGCCGTCCATGCCGTGGATCGACCCCGCAAAAGAAGCCCAGGCGTGGGAGCTGCAGGAAAAGAACCTGTGGGTGCCCGGTACCGAAATCGTCCGCAAGCTCGGCCGCAACCCGCGCGACGTGCTGCGTGCTGAAAAGCAATGGCGCGAGGCGCAGACCACCAGCGGGCTCAAAGCCGATCTTGGCGCAAGCAACCAAGCCACCGCGGCGCCCTCTGCGCCCACCGAGGAAACCGCATGAAAAAGACCCTGATGGCCATCGCCATGCTGGCTGCAGCCTCCACGTCCGTCGCCGGCCGCCCGTGCGCCGCCTTCGCCGACGTCGAACGAACCGCCGCGAATCTTCCAGCCATCCGCCCGCTGATGGTTCTGCGCCCCGTTGCTGCTTCCAGCACCGAATACGAACTGCTGGTGTACGGCGACATCGGCGACAGCTGGTGGGGCGAATCGGTCACCGCGCTCAGCGTGGTACAGCAGTTGCAGGCGCTGGACGCTTCTGTCACGCAGATCAACGTGCGCATCAACAGCTACGGCGGCAGCGTGAGTGATGGCATCGCCATCTACAACGCCCTCAAGCGGCACAGTGCACGCAAAGTCGTCACGGTAGACGGCGTGGCCATGTCCAGCGCCAGCCTGATCGCCATGGCCGGCGATGAAGTGCAGATGCCGGCCACGTCGCTGCTAATGATCCACGCGCCGTGGGGCTATGCCCAGGGCAACGCGCAAGACATGCGCACCATGGCCGACGTGCTCGACACCTACGCGTCCGCCATGGCCGGCGCCTACGCCACCAAAACGGGTCGAGATCGCGCCGACATGCTCGCGCTTCTGGCCGATGGCAAGGATCACTACTTCACCGGCGAGCAAGCCGTGGCCGAAGGCTTCGCTGACGCGTTGATCGACGCGCTCGACGACACCGCCTCTGACGACGAATCGCAGGCCCGCGCCGCCGGTGTCAATCGCCTGCTGGCCGGCGCGCCGGATCACATTCGCCAGATCGCCATGTCCGCAGCTGGCAAGCACCCTCGAGCCTTGCCGCGCGCCACCAAGCCGCGTCTGGTGGTGCCCGAAGGCATCGACCTTGAATCCCTGCAATCCGCGCTGGCATCCGCCAGCGGTCAACGGGCACTTGTCGCCGCCCTTACCACGGCCGCTTCGGCCAACGATGGAGACCTCACGATGAAAGTACGCAAGCTGTTCGCCGCCATGGCATCCCTGCGCGAAGCGGCCACCGATCCCGGTGATGGCAACCGCGGCGGCGGTGGTGCTCCCGCCCCGCAAGCCACGGCGGCCGAAGTGCACGCCGCCCTGCGCGCCCGCAACGACGAGATCACCGCCATGGTGACGCCGTACCTGCAGCGTGATGGCGTGCAGGCCATCTACACCGCCGCGCTGTCCGACCCGACCATGAGCGTCGACCGTGTGCGCCAGCAGATACTGGACAAGATCGGATCGTCGACCATGCCCATCGCCGGCAACAGCTTCGAGAATGGCCCGGACGACGCTGACAAGTTCCGCGCGGCCGGCGAAAACGCCATCCTGTCGCGCGCAGGCATCGTGCAGGCCGATGGCCAGAACCCGCTGCGTGGGTATCGGCTCATCGAAATTGCCCGTGCCTCGCTCGAACGCAGCAGCGCCAGCAATGGCCGCGGCATGAGTTCCATGGATGTGGTTGCCACCGCCTTCACCACCACCAGCGATTTCCCGGCGCTTCTCACCAGCACCGCTCGGGCCTCGCTTCTGCGCGGCTACGACGAGGCGCCCGAAACCTTCGACCAGTGGACTCGCCCCGGCACGCTTACCGACTTCCGCGAAGCCAGCAAGGCCGGACTGGGCTTCTTCTCCGATCTGGACAAGATCCCCGAAGACGGCGAATACAAATACGGCACCTTCGGCAGCACCGGGCAGGCGATCGCGCTGGCCACGTACGGCAAGTTGTTCCCCATCACCCGCCAGGCCATCATCAACGATGACCTGGGCGCGTTCACCGCGGTGCCGCAAAAGATGGGCCGCGCCGCCAAGCGCACCATCGGCAACCTGGTCTACGCCATCCTGGCCAACAACCCGAAGATGGCCGACAACGTGGCGCTGTTCCACGCCACCCACGGCAACCTCGCCACCGGCGCGGGCATCACCAGCGCCAGCGTGGGCGCGCTGCGCAAGCTGATGATGGCGCAAAAGGTGGACGGCCAGCCGGTCAACATCCCGCTGCGTTTCCTGCTCGTGCCGCCGGACGAAGAAGACAACGCCATCCTGGTGCGCGACAACCAATACGAGGTCAAGTCCGACGGCTCGGTCAGCAGCAACGCCAACACCCAGCGCAACCGCTTCGAGGTCGTCGCCGATGGCCGCCTGGCGTCCGGTGCGTGGTTCGGCGCGGCTGATCCCAACCTGTTCGACACCATCGAGGTGGCCTACCTCGACGGCGTGCAGCAGCCGTTCCTTGACCAGAAAGACGGCTGGACGGTGGACGGCACCGAATACAAGGTGCGCATCGACGCCGGCGTGGCGCCGCTCGACTTCCGCGGCCTCTCCAAGAACCCGGGCGCGTAACTCCCGCCACCTGACACCGCCGGTTCGCCGGCGTGTGTCGCCACATACCCATCAGCTACCGGAGACACCGCATGACCACCAAGTATGTGCAAAAGGGCGAGATCATCGATTACACGCCCACCGCCGCCAAGGCCAGCAATGATGTTGTTGTCCTCGGCATCCTGCTCGGCGTCGTCTGCGCCGACATCGCGGCCAACGCCACCGGATCGCTGGCCATCGCCGGCGTGTTCGACCTGCCCAAGAAAGCCGGCGCCGCGATCGCCGCCGGTGCCAAGCTCACCTGGAGCGTGGCTGACGGCGCCTTCATCGTGGGTGCCGGCGTGTCCGGCGACACGCTGGGCGGCGCCGTGGCAGTGGCGGCCGCGGCCAGCGCCGACACGGTCGTGCGGGTGCTGCTGGTCCCCGGCACCGGCAGCGCGGTCGCCTGACCCATGGGCATCACCGCCGACTTCGCGGGCATGCATCGTGACCTGCTTGCCGTCATGGGCGAGCCGGCCACGTACACCCCCGCCGCCGGCGGTGAGCCCATCCCCCTGCAGGCCAGGCTCGACCGCAACACCGCCGAGCTGGGCGAATACGGCCAGACGGTAGCCTACCGGCCCGCCGTCACTGTGATCGCCGCCGACGTCGCGCGGCCGGAACAGGGCGATCTGATCACCTTCGACGCCTCTGGCATGGGCATCTGGCAAGTCATCCGCATCGCCACCGCCGACGACATGGCCGTCCAGCTGTGGGTAGCGCCGGCATGATCTACCTGCAGCAACACATCGGTCTGGTGCAGGTCTGGGCGCAGCAGGTGCGCAAGGTCAACGGTTACGCCACTGACGCGGGCGCCAACGTGGTCACCGAGCGCGCCGGCGGCAACGGCGATGACAACACCCTGCTGACCGGCGTTTTCCTGGCTGACCTCACCCTGCTCAAGACCACGCCCATGCGGCGCGACTGGCAATTCGACATCGCGATCGAGGCGCGCATCCCGGTGCAGTTCAAAACCGCCGAAGCACAGGCCATCAGCGTGCTGGAAGACCTGGTGCGCTGCATCCCCACCAAAAAAGCCACGCCCGACGACAACCTCGCCACCCTCGAACTGGCCGCAAGCAACATCGACCGCCAGCCCGACGGCGTTCCCTACATCGTGGTGAGTGTGACCGTGCGGGGCACTTGCTACGAATACATTCCCCAGCCCGCGTAATTCGGAGGATTCACCATGTCTGGTCTCTTGTGCTCGGGCAATGTGCGCATCGCACTGCTCAACGACGACGGCAGCAACAAAGGCTACCTGCCGCTGAAAAACACCATCAAGCTCGCCCTCAACCCCGGCGCGGTCAACTCGCAGGTTCGCGTGTCGAAAATGATCGACAGCTTCGGCCAGAACCTGGACACCGTGAACATCCCCGGCGGCCCCACCATCGCCATCAGCGTGGACGACGTGGACGCCGACACCGTCGGCATGGCCTTCCGCGGCGACGTGGTGGACCTGAACTTGCCGGCCCTCACCGCTGCCGCATCCACGATCACCGTCACCCCCGGCCAGTGGTATCCGGTGGCGCCCACCGGTTACAAAATAGGCACGCTGCTGGTCAAGTCCGATGACGGCGTGGACACCTACGTGGCCGGCACCGACTACAAGCTCGACGCCGATGGCGCCATGATCTACATCGACCCGGCGGGCGACATCATCGCGGGAGACATCGGCCTCACCGTCACGGCCCCGGCCGTCACCGGCAAGCGCATCAACCCCGGCACCAAGGCGGCCCTGCGCATCGCCGTCAGCGGCCGCATGAAGAACCTGGCCACCGGCAAATACATGGTCGTCAACGTGCCTGACGCCAGCGTGTCCCCCGGCGCCGATGTGGACTTCCTGTCCGGCGACTTCGCGGTCAACGAAATGACCGGCCCGATCCGCACCGCGGTGGGCTCGGCACCGTACACCGTCGACTTCCTGGACTGACGGAAGGGCAGGGAAGCAAGGGGCCGGCGTGCAATGCGCCGGCCCTTCTTGTGCCACCTGTCCGGTAAACGTGGCACACGTCGGCGGCGATGCTGGTTGGCATGGCCTCCCGTCGCAATTCCGCCGTCAAGATCTACGTCAACGGCAGCACTGCCAATGACCTGTATGGGCTGGCCAAACGCGTTGGCCAGCAGGTGTCGCGCTTGTCGGCGGCGGCGCAGCGCGCGCAGTCCTCGCTGGCCCGGCGTGTGCAGCCGGTGGCCAAGCGCGAAATCCGCAAGGTCTACGGCGTCAAGGCCAGCCTGCTTAACGGCCGCATGCGGCTGGAAACGGGTACGCGGAGCCAGAGTGATTATCTGAGCCTCTGGGCCAGCACCCGCAAGGTATCCCTGCTGGAGTTCGGGGGGCGCTGGCGCGGCGTCAAGTCCGCCGGCGCCACCGCGTCCATCCTGCTTGGTAGCAGCAAAACCTATACCTCCGCGTTCATCGCCAACGTTGGCTGGCGGGGCAGCAGCGGCCAGGCGGTCAAGGCCGACACCGTCAGCCGCGGTATCTACGTGCGCCAGCGCGGGCCGGACGGCAAGCGCTACGGGCGCGGCCCGCTGAAGCGCCTGTATGGCCCCAGCGTCTTCGAGATGATCGGCACCAGCCCCAAGGCGCACTCGGCGGATACCGTGCGCGCCGCCATCGTGCCGCAACTGCAGGATTTCTACGTGACCGAATTGTCCCGCCAGATCGCGCTGGAGCTTCGCCGTGGCTGATGCCAAGTTTGAAGAGGTCATCCGCCTCGCGTTCGAGACCGCGGGCACCGGCGACATCAAGCAGGCTGCCACGATCCTGGCCGGCCTGGGCGATGTATCCGAGGAAGTGAAACAGCAGGCCGCCGGTCTGCTGGACGACATCGCGAACACGGAAAAGGCCGAAAAGGCGGTTAAGCAATACGGCGTGGTCGGCGCCAGCATCCTGGACTACCAGCGCCAGATCAGCGCGGCACGCAGCAAGGTGCTGGAGCTGTCTGCAGCGGTCAAGGAATCCGATGCCCCAACAAAAACCCAACAGCGAGAGCTGAACAAGGCGCGCAGCACACTCAGTGAACTGGTCGGGGAACAGCAGCGCGAGCTGGGCACGTTGCGCACGCTCAAGACCAGCCTGGAAGGGCAGGGCATCAGCACGCGCAACATGGCCAGCGCGCAGAAAGACCTTGCCGCACGGACGGCGGCGGCCAGCGCCAATCTGCGCGACATGGTCACCTCGCTCAAGGCCACGCGAGACGCCGATGCGCGTCTGCAGGAAAGCCTGCAGGCGGCGTACCAGAAATCCAAAAAGGAAAGCGATCAGTACGAAGCCGCACTGAAGAAAGTTCGTCGGCAGCTGGATGAAAATGCCGCCGCCGCGAAAAGAAACGCCAGTGAAACCATTGGTGGCATGGAGGCGACCACGGGTGCCGTGGGTCGACTGCGCGGCGCGCTGGCGGGCCTGCTGGCCTATTTTTCGTTCCAGTCGCTGATCGGTGGTATCAAGTCTCTGCTCGGCACCGGCGATCAGTTCGAGAAGTTTCAGAAACAGCTGAGCAACATGTATGGCAGCGCGGCTGCCGGTGAGCAGGCGTTCAGCTGGATCAAGCAGTTTGCGAAAGACACACCGCTGACGCTCGACCAGGTCATGCAGTCGTTCATCCAGCTGAAGAACTTCGGCATCGACCCCATGGCGGGGTCCATGCAGGCGGCGGTGGATCAGAACGCCAAGCTGGGCGGTGAGTCCGAACGGTTGCAGCGAATCACCCTGGCGATGGGCCAGGCCTTCGCCAAGGGCAAGCTGCAAGGCGACGACATCAAGCAGATGATCGAAGCTGGCGTGCCGGTGTGGCAACTGCTCAGCGAAGTCACCGGCAAAAACGTACAGCAGTTGCAGAAGATGTCGGAAGCCGGCGCCATCGGCAAGGACGTCATGGAGAAGTTATTTGCGCAGATGGGCAAGGACTCCGCCGGCGCCGCCGCTGAGCAGATGTCCACCTTGAGCGGTGAGTTTTCCAACCTGCAGGACAATTTCCAGCAGTTTCAGGATCGGGTGGGCAAGAAAGGGGTCTTGGATTATTTCAAGAACCAGCTGAGTAACCTGAATACCTTGATTGCAAAAATGGCCGAAGATGGCCGTTTGGATCAATACGCAAAATCCGTTTCTGATTCGATAATCAGCATCGCCAAAACGGCAAAATCAGCCACGCAGTTTGTTATTGAACATGCCGCAGCCATCAAGGATTTGGCGAAAGTCTACGTCGGATTCAAACTCGGCAAGGTCCTGTTTGAGCTGGGTGCATTTGCTGCTCGATTGGTTTCAATAACGCGGGGTGCATTGGGTGCGGCCTCTGCGGCCCGTGCGGCCGGTGTGGGTTTCGGCGTGCTGCGTGGGGCATTAATTATTTTGTCTGGGCCTCTAGGCCTGGTGGCGGCCGGCTTGGCTGCTGTTGCAGTAGGTGCAAAGCTTGGCGGTGACGCCATTGTTGAATACGCACTGAAGAATGGCGAGGCGGCCAAGCTTCTGGCAGAGGCGGAAGAGCGCAATAAAAAGAAATTTATCGAGATGTCCGAGCGCTATGGAAGGCGCGCAAAAGAGCTTGAGGAGTACGCAAATGTTCAACTGCTCACTGCTGAACAGGTCGCCAATCTCACGGAAGCTGAAAGAAAGGCATATCAAACAAAGATCGCAGGGCACGCTGAATGGGTGAAGGCCGCCGTCGCTGAGGTGCGGTTATATATTGATAGTGGCGAGGCAACCGAGGGTTGGATTAATCGGCAAAAGGAGTTGCAGGCAGAGTCGGTAAAGACCACTGCCGCAATGACGGCTTTGGGGGAGGGCACTAACCTCGCGGCTAAAGCGTCCGCAATGGGGATGAGTGTTGGCGCGGCGCGAATAAAGGAAAGTCTCGGGAGTGCGGCCGATAGCGCCGAAGAAGCTTCAAAAAAAATGCAGGCCGCCTTTGCAGATTTTGGCAAGAAAACGCCGATAGAGATGGGTGATTTGGGCTTGGCTTTGGCTAACGTTGGCAGCCAGGCTGGCGATGCTGGAGAACTGGTCAGATCGCAGTTGCGGGCGCAATTCGAGCAGCTCAGCAGCGGCGACCTGCTGAAGTTTCAGAATGCCAGCACGTTGGCCTTCGCTGTCCACAATACCTCCGTCGAGCAAGCGGCCGCGGTCACCGAGCAAACGCTGCAGGTCGCGTTGGCGCGATTGGGTGTGTCCGCTGAGCAGTGGGGCCTGAAAACTACCGATGCCGGACAGGAAAACATCCGTACGTTCCAGTTGGTGGCTGGCAACGCATCAGCCAGCGCATCGGCCATCGAGGCGGCATTCAACAAGGCCCTCGCCAACGCTACGACGGCGGATGATGCTGCGGCGATCGGCGAAGCGCTGAAAAAGGCCGGCGAGAATGGCAAGGTCGGCTTCGATACCACGGAACGTGCGGTCAAGGCCGTACAGGACCGCATTGCCGCCCTGAAAGCGGCGATTGACCCGCTTGCGGACGACTTCGCCAAGCTCGGCATCAAGTCCCAGCGGGCGCTGGATCAGGCGGCGGCGGAAGCCAAACACCATTTCGACAACATTGTTTCTGGCGCGCGGGCCGGCAAGGCCAGCATGAACGATGTGCGTGCGGCGTTCGAGGCCTATTCCAAGACCCAGCTGGACTCCGTGCAACACGCGGAAACGTGGAAGCGTTCGCAGGTGCAGAGCGCGCTGGAAACGCAGGCCAGCATTCTCGGTGTATCGGATGAGCTGGCGGGCATGGGGGCCGCTGGCCTGGACGCGGGCGACAAGATGGCGCATGGCGCGCACGTGGCGCGCGATGCCCTGCATGAAACGGCCGAAGCCGCGAACGATGCGGAGCAAAGCGCCGAGCAGGCCGGCGACAGGGCAGAAAAATACGGCGAAAAGATGGCCAATGCGCATCAGGCGCAGGCCCGTCAGTGGGTGGCCACCGGTCAGCGCACGCAGGTGGCGATGAGTGGCCTGTCGAATACCTTTCTGCAGGCGTTGGCTGACCTCAACCAGCTGGCGATCGGTTCGCAGAACCTGTGGCGTACCGCGTGGAACAAGACCGTGGCGGAGTGGCGTGCGCAGGGTGCGGAGGTGGACAAGCAAATCGCTGCGCTCGACAAGCAGAACGCCGCGTACGACAGACTCACCCATCGGGTCGAAGCCCTGCGCAAAACCTACAACTACCTCAACGACGACCAGCTCCGCGCGCTGGCCCAGGCGCAACAAACGCTGGAAGAAAACCAGAAGCGCGCCGAGGATGAAGCGCGGCAGAAAGCCGCCGACCTGCGCGAAAGGAATGCCGCCCAGGCTGCCGCGGATACCGAGCGCTGGAACAAGGAACTGGGCGTCGACCCGAACGCCAGCGCGGCCCGGCCCGGCGAGCCGCAGCGCATCGCCATCGACCTCAACGTCAGCGCGAGCCAGCAGGCCGGCGCCGTGCCGGCGCAGATGTCGCCGACAGACATCCAGCGGGTGGCCAATGAGGTGGTCCGCCAGATCGGTATCTCCCGCACCATGAGTAATCGCTGATGCCCAACATCACCCTTGGCACGGTCACCCTGCCACCGGATTTGCAATGGTCCGATGAATTCGCGTGGGTGGCGCTGGGCATGACGGCCAAAACCACGCTGACCGGCGCGGAAATCGTGCAAAGCGGGTCGCTGCAGGCCGGGCGGCCGGTCACCCTGCAGGGCGGCACCGACTTCGCCTGGGTGGACTACGCCACCGTCGAGGCGCTGCGCACGCTGGCCACCGCTGCCGGCGCCACTTACACCCTGACCCTCGCCGACGGCCGCACCTACAACGTGCGGTTTCGCTGCGAAGACACGCCGGTCGAAGGCGCGCCGGTGGTGCACCGCGTGACCCCCGACACCGGCAAGCGCGACGCCCTGCAGTACGTCCCCATCATTCGCCTCAAGACGGTGTAACCCATGCCCATCGAAGTCACCGATATCCAGCTGCTGGCCAGCGAACGCCTGACCGACACCGCCGACGGCGGCGGCAAGATGACCGGCACCGTGATCGAATCCGGCGCCATCAACAACCTGTTCCCGGACATTTCCCGGCTTGATCGCACGTATGGCCGCCTGAGCCTGCGCAAGGCCTTCATGTCGGTGCGGTCGCAGAATACGGACACGTACCTGGGCGCGCACGTGATCGTCACCGACCCGCCCAGCGATGAAAAGGTGGCGGTGACCATGTTCACCACCGGCAGCCCCACCGACGTGCGCAGCAACGCGCAGGATCGTATCGAAAGCTACCTGACCGTCGGCCCGCTCAGTTCCTACTACGTGTTCGGCAACCAGCCGCAAGGGGCAAAGGCCATCACCCTGTTCGGCCGCGTGGAAGATGCATTGCCCGAAGTCGGCGACGTGCTGGTGATCAGCGTGGAAAGCGGCGGCGTGGTCACCGCGCAGCAGTACGTGCGCATTGGCGACGTCAAGGCCGAAACCCGCAACTTCACCGACGCCCAGGGCGACTATACCCGCAAGGTGCTCACCCTGACCCTGACCAGCGCGCTGCGGCAGACGTACATCGGCGCCGAGGCCAGCCGGCTCAGCAGCGTAGTGCCGCCGACGCGCATCCGCAGCGTTACCGTGGCGGATGCCAGCACCTACTACGGCGTCAGCAAGCTCGCCGAAGCCGCCTCGGCGAATGACCTGCAGGTGACGGTGGAAAGCATCACCGCCCAGCTGGTGCCCAGCACCACGCGCGAAGTGGCGGTGGCCGGCGCGACGCCTGGCCTGTCACTCAGTTACATCGCCGCGGCCGTTGCGCAGGCGCTGACCACCGGCGCCTCGCCGCGCTACCAGGCGCGCGGCGTGCTGCCGGGCAGCCTGCAGGCCAGCACCAGCAGCGGCACCGCCACGGATGATCGCGGCGGTTCCATGGTGGTGGGTAGTGCCACCGTGGGCGCAGTGGACTATGAGTCCGGCCGCCTGTCCGGGCCCACCATCAACGGCGGCACCTACATCCCGGCCGCCACCATCAGCGCGGCGTCCAAGACGTATTCCGTCGGCATCACGCTCAGCTCGCAGGGCACGGTCTACGTGGTCACGCTGCCCAGCATCCCGGCGCCTGGCACACTCAGCGTGGCCTTCCGCTACCTTGGAAAGTGGTACACGCTCACCGACGCGAAGCGCGATGGCACCATTGCCGGCGACTCCATCGCCGCCGGCGGCGGCACCGTGGATTACACCAGCGGCGACGTCACCATGACGTTGGGCGCCATCCCGGATGTCGGCAGCAAACTGGTTTACGCCTGGGGCGACCCGACCAGCTTCGCGCAGCACGCGGGCGACCTTACCGTCACTGATCCGGTGCTGATGTTCCAGGTCACCAACTGGCCGATCAAACCCGGCACGCTCACGCTGTCATGGCTCAGCGGCGGCGTGACCAAAACCGCCACCGCGGCCAGCGATGGCACCATCAGCGGCAACGCCACCGGCAACGTCATCTACCTCGATGGCACTGTGGTCATGGCGCCGGCGGCCGGCGCATTCCCGGACAGCAGCGCCAAGATCGACGTGGCCTACACGCAGGCGGCGGGCCTGAAATCGTCCGTCACCGGCGCCTATGCCGGCGGCACCCTGACCTTCGACCTGCCCGCTGGCGCGCTGCCAGTGAAGCCCGGCGGCCTGTCCGGCGTGGTCGCCGGCTTCCTGGGCGCGACCAGCTACTACATGTACTGGAAAGACGATGGCGCAGGCGGCATCGTCACCGCCACTGAGCTGGCACCGAAGTATCGGCGCACCAATGGCACCACCGGCCAGTTGCCCATCATCAGCGTCAATGCCGGCACCGTGGATTACTCCACCGGGCACGTGACCATTCAGCCGGGCAGCGTGTGGACGCGCGAATACACCGTCACGGGCGTCGACGGCATCAGCGGTGCCAGCTACAGCTACCAGCAGTCCTACCTCAAGGGTCAATGGCAGGTCGCCGAAGGGCAGGGCAACTTCGTGCCATCGCCACTTGTGCAGTACAACGCCACCCGCACCACCGCCACCGAAACCGCGCAGGACGAGTCGATCGACTACCCCGGCATCAGCTTCGTGCTCAGCCGCACCGTGGTCGACCCGATCCTGCCCGGCAGCGTGTGGTTCACGTGGGGCGGCAAAACCTACATTGACAGGCAGGGCAAGGTGTTCCGCGACATGGACCCCGCCACTGGCAGCGCCACCGAAGCCGGCAGCATCAACTATCAAACCGGCGAAGTCACCCTGACAAACTACGGCACCAGCACCGGCGGCGCCGTGGCCCTGAATTCACTGGTGACCCAGTACGGCATCATGCCGACCAGCTATGCCGTGTTCCGCACCCCGGGCGCTCCGCTTCGCCCGGCATCGTTCTACGTGCAAGCCGTGCGCACCGACACCGGCGAATCCATCACCGCCACCAGCACCAATGGCGGCGCCATCACCGGCACCTACATCGGCGGCACGGTGCAAAACGACATGGGCTGGGCCGAGGTCAACTTCGGCAGCTTCGTGCCCGCCGCTGGCAATGAAACCCAGCCCTGGTACAGCGCCACGAACGTGGTCGGCAGCAACGTCTGGAAGCCCATCTTCGTCGACCCCAGCACCATCAAGTTCAACTGCGTGGTGCAGACCACGCTGCCGCTGGATGCCGACCTGCTCGGCATCGACCCGGTGCGCCTGCCGCTCACCGGCCGCGTGCCGATCTTCCGCGACGGCGACGTGGTGGTGATCCATGACGATCGCGTGGAAGACCTCCCGGTCGGCTTCGCCGCCGGCAGCACCTTCACGCTGCCCGACGCGCCCATCTCGCAGTTCGCCCTGCTGGACGCCACCGGCGCCGAAGTGGCCATCAGCAACTACACCGTCGACATGACCACGGCTGAAGTGACCGGCGCCACGGGCTACGACGTCAGCAGCTACACCGGCCCACTCAGCTGCCACTACACCGTCGACGACATGCTGCTGGCCAGCGCCGTGGAGCTTGGCGGCCAGGTGTCCCTGGTGGCGCCGTTGAGCCGGGATTACCCTGCCGGCGCGAAGATCAGCAGCGCGCTGCTGTTCGGCGACCTGCAGGGCCAGAACCCGGTGTTCTTTTCGCAGCAGACGTGGACGGGGGCGTGGAGTGATTCGCTGGCCGGGAGTGGGACGACGGCGCAGTACAACCGGACCACGTATCCGCTGGAACTGATCAATGCCAACAGCGTCACGGAACGTTGGGCCTTGATTTTCACAGCCGCCACCACGGGAAACATTGTCGGTGAGACGCTCGGCCAAATTGGCACCTTCAGCACCTCGGCAGACGTCGCGCCAAATAACCCTGTGACGGGTTCCCCGTACTTTATCCTGCGCAAGGACGGCTGGGGCGCCGGCTGGGGCGTCAATAATGTTCTGAGGCTCAACACCATTGGGCCCAATGCACCCGTATGGGTCGCCCGTACGGTTCTCCCTGGCGCGCAGGCGATCGCTGATGATTCGTTCCGCCTGCAGATGCGTGGAGACTCCGCATAATGGCCACCCCACACAGATACTGGCGTATTTTCATTGATGGAACAATAAACGGAGGTAACGATTACATCAATTTGAGAGAGATCGAGTTAATCGGGCTGGATGCAGTTACGGATTTAACGACCCCGACTACGCCAATGACGGCATCCAGCCAATTCAACTCCACCACTGGGCCGGATAAGGCGGTGGACGATAATATGGGGACCCTGTGGCATACAGTGCAAGCGACGACACATTGGATCGCGGCGGACTTGGGTTCTCCATTTGTTGTACGTGGCGTTACCATCACCGATGGCGGTAACGTTCTTGGTCGCGTGCCGAAGAATTTCCGGGTGCAGTTTAGCGATAACGGCACCGCATGGGTTGACCTATATACGGCGCCTACCCAACCCCCATGGGCGTCACTTGAGAAGCGATCCTTTATTATTCTTCCGGGCCACGTTTCGGGTACTGCAAAGCTGGATACTGGTGCGGCCGCAAGTTACGTTTTGGTCAGGGATTGGAGCACTCATGGTCATTTAGCCGCCGTCATCCCCGATGTTGCAGGTGCATGGTCGGCCGATGTCTTGTCAGCAGCGTGTGATGTAACGATCATCGGCCCTTCGGGTTATCAGCCAGTCACCCATGGCCCAATCACTCCGATTATCACTTGATGGATCAGGAAAGTGTCCGTTTATTCACCGCCTGATGGATCATCAATAAACGCCGTATTGGTTGCCGGATATATCCCGCCATCTGGTGATGCTGTCGTGGCGGTGCTCGTGGCGGAAGTCACTCCGCCAATTTCGGTATCACGAGGTGCGTATGCTGCGGTAGTTGCTCGATTTGGGTCGGCACGGCGCCGGGTACGTCCACTTAACTCCCGTTGGCGGAAACAAGATTACCGGGACCGCGCGAAATCGGTGCATTGGGCGCCTGGCGCGCAGGTAGGCGGCGCGGCGTTGCAACGATGGGACTCGTCGAGACGCCTGGAGCAAGCGGCGGCAAGCCGCTGGGGAACTGCTGGCGGAAGTAACATCGCGAACAATTGCGGATGGGAACGCGTGTGGGCAAATAATCAGTCAGCTTCGATGCTCTGGCGGGTTGCAGCGAAACACTTGAACGTCGGCGAGCTTGCGCCGTGGGTGCAGGTATTTGCTCGTGATCGCGGTCACGTGATGTCTTATGCCTGCGCACTATTGCCGCCACGCACGTATCAGCCCCCGCCTACCAGCGCGTACGTACCGCCGCTAGGCAGTAGCATCACGGTCACGCTGCAGCCTGGGTATGCGCCACCTCTAGCCGCAATCAACGTGGTGATGGTCGGGGCGGGCGAGAAGCCGGCCGTCATAGTCCTGCATGCCGATCCTGCGCCCACCATCATCCGCTGGGGCCTCGTGGCAATGGCGGACAACCGCTACGTGTTGCGTTGGGGCCACGGCCCGCAATATCACCGCCCCGATCCTCCCCCCACCGACTCCCCCTGGACCGGCAGCCCGAACGAGCCGCCACCCATCCCCATTGCCCGCAAGGTCTACATCGTCATGAATGATGTCAGTGTTGTGCGGCTGCCTGAGCGCACGCCGATCGAAGTGTTGTCCGTTGACCTGCAGGCGTCCGTCGACAGCTGGTGCTGGGCCGTGCGCATGGAGCTGGCCGACCCGGCGCAGATCGCGCTGCTGAAGCCGGACGGCAGCGGGCCGAAGCTGGTCGAAATCACCATGAACACCTATGTGTGGACGGCGATCATCGAGGGACGCGAGCGCAGCCGTGAGCATGCGAACGCGGCGATCACGGTGACCGGTCGCAGCCAGACCGCGCTGCTGTCCGGCGACTACACGGCGCGGCGCTCGCTGGCGGTGACCGATGCTTTCAGCGCCCAGCAGCTGGCCGGCAAAGAGGTCACCGATCGCGCGCTGCCGTTCACCATCGACTGGCAGGGTCTGGATTGGGTGGTGCCGGGCGGCGCCTGGTATTACCAGGACTTGGCACCGATCGACGTGATCGCGCAGATCGCTGCGGCGCGTGGCGCCGTGCTGCAGTCGCACCCCAGCGACCCCAAGCTGATCGTACAGAGCCGCTACCCGGTGAGCCCGTGGAGCTGGTCCGCCGGCGTGGCCGACGTTGCGCTGCCATCGGACTGGATCACGGGCGTCAACGCCCAGCAGCAGAGCAAGCCAATGTATGACGCGGTGATCATCGCCGGCCAGCAGCAGGGCGTGCTGGCCAAGGTGACTCGCCTGGCCAGCGCGGGCGCCACGTTCGCGTCGCAAGTGGTCGACCAGCTGATTGTCACCGCGGACGTGGCTGCCGAGCGCGGCCGCAACGTGCTCAGCGATCGCGGCATGCAAGAGCAGGTCGACATGGAGATCCCGCTGTTCGCGCCGGGCACGATCACCGCCGGCATGTCCGGCCTGTACGCGCCGCTGCTGCTGGTCGATGTCCAGGACCCCGACGATCCATGGCAGGGCCAGAGCGTGGGCGTATCCATCACCGCCCGCCGTGGCGGCACCGACAACAAGGCGCTGGAGATCTGGCAGCGCGTCTCACTCGAGAGGCACCTGACCGATGCTCATTGACGTCTGGAAACGCTTCGAAGGCCTGCTGCCATCGCAAACCGTCACCATCGCCACGGTGGCCGTCATCAACACCGACGGAACCAGCTCACTCACCACGCCCGAAGGCGGCACGCTGCGGGCCATCGGCACCAGTGTAGGCGTTGGCGCCAACGTCTATGTCCAGAACGGGCGCATCCTCGGCGCGGCCCCGACGCTGACCGTCTACAACCTCACGGTGTAGACTGGCGGGGTGCAATCAACACAGGGGGTGCTGCAATGAAACGATGGACCGTACTGATCGCCGGCCTGCTGATGGCCTTTGCGGTGCACGCCAGCGACAGCGTGCGTTTCGGCAGCCGCGTGATCACCGTGGGCGACTCCGAAAGCAAGGTGCTGGACGTGGCGGGCGACCCGGCGCGCCGTGTGCGCCTCGAGAATAGATTCGGGGCGGCGGCTGGCTACCGGCTGGACTATAACGAAGGCCGAAAGACCGTCCAGATCTACATCCAGGACGGACGCGTGGTTTCGATCGCCGAACTGTATTGACCCTTCGCAAGTAGTGCCACCCTTCCGGTAAACGTGGCACACCTCCGCGGCGATGCTGGGCACATGCTCAGTCATCGCCGCATTCATTTCCGGTCGTGTTCCCCGTGGTGACGCCAGCGGGCGCAGGCAGGCCCGGTTCCGTCCAGCTTGCCTGGGGTGCGCGCGTCAGCACAACTTTTGCCCAGGCCGTGTTCGCGCTTTGCCGGCAGTTCGGGTGGACCGCAGAGCATGCGAGCTGGCTGATGGCTTGCATGGCCTTTGAGTCCGCACGCACGTTCAGCCCATCCATCCGCAACGCCGCCGGCAGCGGGGCAGTGGGGCTGATCCAGTTCATGCCCACCACGGCGCGCTGGCTCGGCACCACCACGGAAAATCTCGAGTTGCTGTCGGCGGTTTCGCAGCTGTACTACGTGGGTAAATACTTCGAACCCTACGCGCCGCGCATCCACTCGCTGTCGGACATGTACATGGCGATCCTGTTGCCAAAGTACATCGGCCAGCCCGATGACGCGGTGCTGTTTTTCGATGGCGTGGCCTACCGCCAGAACGCCGGGTTGGATACCGACAAAGACGGGAAGGTAACCAAGCGCGAGGCCGCGGCGAAAGTCGCAGCCATGCTGAACAGCGGCCTGCAGCCTGGCAACGTGGCTGTTTACGAAGGATGGCTCTGATGCTCGATATCCGCGCCAGCGCAATGATTGGTGGCATTTACTCCACGGCCGCAGCCGCGGCCACATGGACCAGCCCGCTGGAGTTCGTGGGCCTGCCCGCGCCCGTGCTCTTCATGGCGTTCGCTGGCGTGGCGGCAGGGCTGATTCTGGAGCCGCCGAAATCCACCCGTGGAATCATGTTCCTGCTGGTGCTGGCCTATACGTTCTTCAGTGCCGCCTTCACAGTGATGCTGGGCGGTATTCCGCACATGGAATGGACGCAAGCGATCGCTCCAGCGATCGCCGGCGTCCTGGGAATTTTTGCGCAAGTGGCCGTACCCGCGGCGCGCGCCAGGTTGAAACGCGAAGTTCAGGACCGGGGGAACGGCTCGAGCGGAGGTGCACCATGATCGACCTGATCGGTTGGCTGGCCGCGCTGGTAGCGGCGTTGACCGGCCTTGCCATGCTTCAAGACGCTACCCGGACGCCGCGCGATCGCAGCAGAGTGGGCTGGTTTCGACATCTGCTGCGGCTTGGCCTTCTGGTTTTCATCACAGCCAGCGCCGCGGTGGTGCTGGTCATGCCGCAGGCTCGCAGCGCATCGCTGTATGAGGTTGCGCTGCGTTGCAGCCTGGCCGGCTTCATGGCCATGCAATCGCCATGTCCGTGGTGGCGATATGTGTTCAAGGGCGGTGTGACTTCACACCGGCGTGCCACCGATGTCTAGCGCACTGGCCATCCTCAAAGCCTGCTGGGAACCGCTGCTGGTCATCGCGTTGATGATCGGTGCACTCGTCTTCGCGTGGCACCGTGGCGACCAGCACGGGGCATTGGCGGGTAGGCTTCAGGTCGCCGAACTCACGGCCAGCCAGGCCAGCACAATGCAGCACCTGGCCGAACTCGCCACCCGTTCCGCGCTGGCAGCCCGCGATGCGGAGCATGCCCAGGCGGAGGCGATGACGGCCATCGCGGCCAAGTACGAACAGGACAAGACCCATGCAAAAGCAACTTCCGACGCTGTTGTTGCTGGTCTGCGCGCTGGCAATCTCCGCCTGCGCCAGCAGTGGACGTGTCCGGCACCCGCTATCGGCGCAACTGACCTGTCCGCGCCCGGCAGCGCCCCCACCGGACCTGATGCAGACGCCGCACTACGAAACCAGGACGCGGGCGATCTTGTTCGAATCGCCGCCGAAGCCGACGCCCAGGTCAGCGGACTCCAGAGGGCACTGAAGACCTGCACCGCAGGCAGGTTGCTTTGACGCCAGATCGAGCAAGCCCGTGCTTGGGGATTATCGTGTCCCGCCGCCCCACGTGATTCCCCACGTTGGCGGAGATGGCCACGTAGGCACGTGTTGGCGTGCTGGGTCGGCCTTGCCAACGGCGCAGGCAATCTCGATGCCTTCCCATACGCCGAGCACCCGTATGGCGCTGCCGTTGCCCATTCCGTAGCCGCCGCGGCGCCAGGCCAGCGCCCCTTGGTCGCCGTCGATGGTTATCGTTCCCTGATAGATCCATTCATCCGGCGTTGTGGCCGCCGGCAACGGGTCAGCAAAGGCATGCGGATCGGCCAACAGGTCGATCGTCAGTGTATCGAAGGGCTTGGGTTCAAGGCGCCGGCGCATGGAATCAAGCGTACAGGCAGCCTGTCTCACCGTGCGATGCATAGAATGGATATCGCTACGTGTTGTCAGCGGCGGCGCTTTGCCGTACAATCCTCGGACTCTGGCCGGGAGAGAGGCACGCGGTAGGGCTCTGTAAGATAGAGACCGCATCGCGCCCCCGCTACCAGATCTTTCTTGATGCAAGAAAGCCTCCTCGTGAGGCTTTTTTGTTGGGCGCACGGATGCGTCGTGCCTGGCGGCTTCTGCCGCCAAGCGCACCGGAAAGAGCTGCACGAGGAGGAACATCGGCGTGATAAGGAAATGGGCCGTTGGAGCCCATTTTTTGTTTCTGCCGTTCTGACGGAGCGAGTCGGGAAGACGATCATGGATACACAGGCACTGGCACAACGCTTCACCGGGGTACTGGCCGATCTGGGCCTGGAATGTCTTGGCGTGGAGTTCAATCCCTCGCATGGGCAGAGTACCCTTCGCGTCTACCTGGATCTGCTGGACAAGACGACCGGCGATGGCGAACGCCGCGAGGTGGGTATCGAGGATTGCGAATCCGCCAGCCGTGAATTGTCCGCCATGCTCGACGTGGAAGATCCGATTCCGGGCCACTACGTGCTGGAAGTGTCCTCGCCGGGTCTGGATCGTCCGCTGTTCACCGCCGAACAGTTTGCGCGGGTCGACGGACAGGAAGTGAAGTTGCTGCTGAAGGCGCCGCTGGAAGGGCGTCGCCGGTTGCGCGGCAAGCTGGTTTCGGTGGAAGGCGAGCACATCGTGCTGGAAGCCGAAGGCAAGACATTCGAATTCGATCACGCGCTGGTGGAAAGTGCGCGCGTGGTGCCGGACTGGGTGGCGCTGGGTTACGCGCCGCAGCCCAAGCGCGGCGGCAAGAAGCTGGCCGGTTGAGGCCAGTCGGAAACAAATTGAGAGTGCGGTCATGGATGGCCGCTTTTTGATCCTGGCGTTCAGGGATGAACGCAAAAGTTAACCTTCGGGTGCCGTCGGCATCTATGGAGCAGCTGCAATGAGCAAAGAACTTTTGCTGGTCGTCGACGCGGTCGCCAATGAAAAAGGCGTGCCGGAAGAAGTGATTTTCGAGGCGATGGAGGCCGCGCTGGCCTCGGCCGCGAAGAAGCGCTATCCCGACGAGGAGCCTGATGTTCGGGTGTCGATCAATCACGACACCGGCGAGTACGAGACCTTTCGTCGCTGGGAAATCATCGCCGATGACGGCGAGATGGAATCGCCGTCCTACCAGCTGCGCCTGATGGATGCGCTGGACGAGCGCGCCGATGCCCAGGTGGGTGAATACATCGAGCAGCAGGTCGAGAACGCCGAGTTCGGCCGCATCGCGGCGCAGGCCGCCAAGCAGGTGATCGTGCAGCGCGTGCGCGAGGCCGAACGCCAGCAGGTGGTCGATGCCTTCGCCGATCGCGTCGGCGAGCTGGTCACCGGCATCGTCAAGCGCGTCGAGCGCGGCAACATCTACCTCGACCTGGGCAGCAACGCCGAGGCGTTCATCCCGCGCGACAAGACGATTCCCCGCGAATCGGCCCGCGTCGGCGATCGCGTGCGCGGCTACCTCTACGAAGTGAAGTCCGAAGCCCGCGGGCCGCAGCTGTTCGTGTCGCGCGCGGCACCGGAATTCATGATCGAGCTGTTCAAGCTGGAAGTGCCGGAAGTCGGCCAGGGCCTGGTGGAGATCAAGGGCTGCGCCCGCGATCCGGGTGATCGCGCCAAGATCGCCGTGCTGGCCCACGACAGCCGCACCGATCCGATCGGCGCCTGCATCGGCATGCGCGGTTCGCGCGTGCAGGCGGTGTCGAACGACCTCAACGGCGAGCGCGTCGACATCATCCTGTGGCACGAGAACCAGGCGCAGTTCGTCATCAACGCGATGGCGCCGGCCGAAGTGCAGTCCATCATCATGGACGAGGAAAAGCACTCGATGGACATCGCGGTGGCCGAGGACAAGCTGTCCCAGGCGATCGGCCGTGGCGGCCAGAACGTCCGCTTGGCCAGCAAGCTGACCGGCTGGCAGCTCAACGTGATGACCCAGGACCAGGTCACCGCCAAGAGCGAGTCCGAGCAGGAGGCTGCACGCACCCTGTTCATGGACAAGCTCGAAGTCGACCAGGAAATCGCGGTCATCCTGGTGCAGGAAGGTTTTTCCAGCATCGAGGAAATCGCCTACGTGCCCAGCGCCGAGCTGCTGGCGGTCGAGGGCTTCGACGAGGACATCGTCGAGGAACTGCGCGCCCGCGCCCGCGATGCGCTGCTGACCGAGGCACTGGCGGTGGAGGAGGGCGTGGAAGAGCATCAGCCTTCCGAAGAGCTGCTGGCACTGGACGGCATGGACGAGGCCACCGCCTATGCGCTGGCCGCGCGTGAAGTGGCCACGGTCGACGACCTGGCCGACTTGGCGGTGGATGACCTGATCGATATCGAAGGCATGGACGAGGATCGCGCGGCAGCGCTGATCATGGCTGCCCGGGCACCCATGATTGCGCGACTGGAGAAAGGCGGCTAACCGCGGACGGCAACACCCCGGATGGGTGTGCCGCGAAAGGCTTCTCGCAAGCCTTTCACCACGGATGGAGGTGGCGGTGGCAACAATGCCGCACAGACGATAAGCGCGGGAACGGCGGAGCAAAGAACACGATGTCGGACGTCACGATCAAACAACTCGCCCAGGTACTGGGCATGCCGGTCGACAAGCTGCTGACGCAGCTTGGCGAGGCGGGCATGAAATTCTCCGACCAGGAGCAGGTCATCAGCAGCACCGAGAAGGTGAAGCTGCTTGGCTTCCTGCGCCGCACGCATGGCAAGAGCGAGGCGGTGGCCGAGGTCGACGACAGCGCTCCTCGCCAGATCACCCTCAAGCGACGCACGGTCGGCGAGCTCAAGGTTGCCACGCCCGGCGGGCGCGGCGCCGCCGCCACGGCCAAGACGGTCAACGTCGAGGTGCGCGCCAAGCGGACCTACGTCAAGCGCAGCGTGATCGCCGAGGAAGCCAGCGCCGAGCCCGAGCGCGAGGATGCCGTGCGCAAGCTGCAGGAATCGCAGCAGCAGCGCGAGCAGGAAGAGCGCGAGCGCATCGAGGCCGAACAGCGTCGCCAGGCGGAAGCGCAGCAGCGCGCCCTGGACGACCAGCAGCGCAAGGCCGAACAGGAGCAGCGCGAGGCGGAAGCCGCCGCTCCCGAGGTCGAGCCTGTCACGTCCGGGAAGGTCGAGGCGGCAGCCGAGCCGGAAGCCACCCCCGAGGCACCGCCCGCGGTGGCGGCGGCCGACGATGCGTCGACCGTGCAGCGCATCGATCAGCGCGAGCTGGGCATGATCCTGCCGCGCATCCACGAGCCGCGCAAACGCGAGAAGCTGGTCAAGCCGGCAGCGGCACCTGCAGCACCGGCCGCTGCTGCGGCAACGCCGGCTCGTACCACGGCGGCGGCGACGCCTGCGGCGGCGGGCAGCGATGCCGCCCGCGGCAAGCCCAAGCATTCGCGCGAGCGCGCCGAACTGCCTGGCAACAAGGAAGATCGCGAGGCAGGCAAGCGTTTTGCCGGTGGCCAGATGCACCTGAGCGAGGCCGACCGTGCCCGCCGCTCTTCCTCCAGCGGCAAGCGTGGCAAGCCCGGTCGCAGCGGCGGTCGCGAGATGTCGCGCAGCAGCGCGCCGAGCGGTCCGCACGGATTCTCGCGCCCCACCGCACCGGTGGTGCGCGAGGTGGTCATCAGTGACAGCAACATCGTCGCCGACCTGGCCCAGAAGATGGCGGTCAAGGGTTCCGAGGTGGTCAAGGCGCTGTTCAAGATGGGCGTGATGGCGACCATCAACCAGACCGTCGACCACGACACTGCCGTGCTGGTGGTCGAGGAGCTTGGTCACACGCCGGTCGCGGACAACCAGAACAACGCCGAGGAGACGCTGGCGGCACACACCCAGAACGTCGAGCTGGAAGGCGAGAAGATCACGCGCCCGCCGGTGGTCACGATCATGGGCCACGTCGATCACGGCAAGACCTCGCTGCTCGACTACATCCGCCGCACCAAGGTGGCCTCCGGCGAAGCCGGCGGCATCACCCAGCACATCGGTGCGTATCACGTGGAAACGTCGAAGGGCGTGATCACCTTCCTGGACACCCCCGGCCATGCGGCGTTCACCTCGATGCGCGCCCGTGGCGCGCAGTCGACCGACATCGTGATCCTGGTGGTGGCGGCCGATGACGGCGTGATGCCGCAGACCGTGGAAGCGGTGAAGCATGCGCGCGCCGCCAAGGTGCCGCTGATCGTCGCGGTCAACAAGATGGACAAGGACGGCGCCAACCCCGACAACGTCAAGCAGGGCCTGGTGCAGTACGAAGTGGTGCCGGAAGACTGGGGCGGCGACGTCCAGTTCATCCCGGTGTCGGCCAAGACCGGTGCCGGCGTCGAGGATCTGCTCGATGCGATCTCGGTGCAGGCCGAAGTGATGGAATTGAAGGCCGTTGCCGATGGCCGCGCTTCCGGCGTGGTGATCGAGTCCAGCCTGGACCGCGGTCGTGGCCCTGTGGCCACCGTGCTGGTGCAGCAGGGCACGCTGCGCAAGGGCGATTTCGTGGTCTGCGGCGTCGAATACGGCCGCATGCGCGCCCTGATCGATGAAACCGGCAAGCAGGTGACCGAGGCCGGTCCATCGATTCCGGTGCAGGTGCTGGGTCTGTCCGGCGTGCCGGAGACCGGTGACGACTTCGTCGCCGTCGAGGACGAGCGTCTGGCCCGCGAGGTCGCCGAGGAGCGTCAGCAGAAGCGCCGCGAGACGCGCATGGTCAGCAAGAGCAACCGGCTCGAGGACATCATCGCCAAGATGGGCCAGGGCGTGGAGCAGCAGACGCTCAACATCCTGGTCAAGGGCGACGTGCAGGGCTCGGTCGAAGCCTTGCGCGAGTCGCTGACCCAGATCGGCAACGATCGGGTGCGGGTCAACGTGGTGGCCTCCGGCGTCGGCGGCATCACCGAGTCCGACGCCACCCTGGCGGCGGCGTCCAAGGCACTGATCATCGGCTTCAACGTGCGTGCCGACGCGTCGGCACGCAAGGTGATCGAGACTGGCGGCCTGGACGTGCGCTACTTCTCGATCATCTACGACGTGATCGACCAGGTGACCCAGGCGGCCACCGGCCTGCTCGGCATGGAAGTGCGCGAGGACATCATCGGCATCGCCGAGGTTCGCGACGTGTTCCGCAGCTCCAAGTTCGGTGCGGTGGCCGGCTGCATGGTCACCGAAGGCACGGTCAAGCGCAGCAAGCCGATCCGCGTGCTGCGTGACAACGTGGTGATCTTCGAGGGCGAGCTGGAATCGCTGCGCCGCTTCAAGGACCTCGTCGACGAAGTGCGCAACGGCATGGAGTGCGGCATCGCCGTCAAGCAGTACAACGACGTCAAGCCGGGCGACCAGATCGAGTGCTTCGAGCGCACCGAGGTCGCACGCACGCTTTGACCTTGAACCCCTCTCCCCTTGGGAGAGGGGTTGGGGTGAGGGCCCACGACCTGCGTGAAGTTTCATACAGGGTCGTGAACCCTCATCCGCCCCTCGCGGGGCACCTTCTCCCAAGGGGAGAAGGGATATCGTCCTTCGGAGTTTTCCTATGCCTTCCCGCGACTTCAAACGTACTGACCGCATCGGCGCCGAATTGCGTCGCGAGCTGGGCTTGCTGGTGCACGCGGCGGTGCGCGATCACGGCTTGCCGTCGGTCAGCGTGTCGGACGTGGAGATCACCCGCGACCTGGACTGGGCGACGGTATGGGTCACCGCGATGCTGCCCGAGCAAGGGCTTCCCGCGGTGAAGGCGCTCAATGCCATCAGCCATGAGATCCGTCATTCGCTGGCACACAGCGGCATGCGCATGCGCCGGGTGCCGGAACTGAAGTTCAAGTACGACGATTCGGTCGACAAGGGCGAGCGGATCGAGTCGCTGCTGCGCGAGCAGGCCCGCACCATCGCGCCGCCGGACGGCGACGCCGAGGACTGAGCGGCTGCAAGGATCGTCGCTGAATCCATGAGTCGCCAGTCCCGCATCCAGTTCCGTGACCTGCACGGCATCGTCCTGCTCGACAAGCCGCTGGGCCTGAGTTCCAACCAGGCGCTGCAGGCCGTGCGTCGCCTGCTGCGTGCGTCCAAGGGCGGCCACACCGGCGCGCTTGATCCGCTGGCCACCGGGCTGTTGCCGCTGTGTTTCGGCGAGGCCACCAAGCTGGCCGGCAGCCTGCTCGGTGCGCGCAAGGCGTATCTGGCCGAATGCCGGCTGGGCATCAGCACCGATACGGCTGACAGCGAAGGCGAGATCGTTCGCCGGTTGCCGGTGCCGCCGCTCGACGCGGCGGCGATCGAGACGGCGCTGGCCAGGCTTCGCGGCCACATCCTGCAGGTGCCGCCGATGTATTCGGCGCTGAAGCACGACGGCGAGCGGCTTTACGCCAAGGCTCGCCGGGGCGAGGTGGTCGACGTGCCCGCGCGCGAAGTGGACGTGCACCGCCTGGAATTGCTCGAGCGCGACGGGGAAACCCTGCGACTGCTGGTGGAATGCGGTTCGGGCACCTATGTCCGCTCGCTGGCGGTCGATCTGGGTGAGGATCTCGGCTGCGGCGCCCACCTGACCGCATTGCGGCGGATCTGGGTCGAGCCGTTCCGCGAGCCGCAGATGGTGACCCTGGCGCAGCTCGAGCAGGCCGCGGAGCAGGGTGACGACGCGCTGCTGGCATGGCTGCTGCCGGTATCGGCGGGCCTGTCGGATCTGCCGGTCCTGCACCTGGACGAAGCGCAGAGCATGGCGATTTCACGTGGTCAGCAGATCAGCCTGCCGGGGTTGCCGGAAGCCGGTCGCTGCGCGGCCTACGCCAGCGACGGTGCGCTGCTGGCGCTGCTGGAGAGCGATGCGAAAGGACGTGCCCGCGTCATTCGCGGCTTCAACCTGCCGCCGGACTGACCGATTTGCCCGCAAAACGCCTTGCGCACTTGTTGTAACAGCACTCCCATCAGTAGAATAGACAAGTTATTTCAACGCTTTCACTCAACTAGGCGAAGCTTGCGCTTGCGTCATCGCCGATGATGCAAGCGCAAGCTTCGCATCGCCTTATCAAGGAAACGTACTCCATGTCCCTTACCGCAGAACAGACCGGCAAGATCATCGCTGATTTCGGCCGCGTGCCGAACGACACCGGTTCGACCGAAGTCCAGGTGGCGCTGTTGTCCGCCCGCATCGACCACCTCACCGGCCACTTCAAGGAACACAAGCAGGATCACCACTCCCGCCGTGGCCTGCTGAAGCTGGTCAATCAGCGCAAGCGCCTGCTCAGCTATCTGAAGGATCGCGACCTTGCGCGCTATCAGACCCTGATCGAACGCCTCGGCCTTCGCCGGTAATTTCGTGCGTTCATCCGTGAACGCAAAGATCAAGAGGCGCCCATCCGTGGGCGCACTTCTCAATCAGATCAGGAATTAAGCACGTGGCAAAAGTAACCAAGTCATTCCAGTACGGTAATCACGAAGTCACACTGGAGACGGGCGAAATTGCCCGCCAGGCGTCCGGTGCGGTCATGGCCAGCATGGGCGGCACCGTGGTGCTGGTCACCGCTGTCGCCGCGACCAAGCAGAAGGAAGGCCAGGATTTCTTCCCGCTCACCGTCGACTACGTCGAGAAGTTCTATTCCGCCGGCCGCATCCCCGGCGGTTTCTTCAAGCGCGAAGGCCGTCCGACCGAGAAGGAGACGCTGACCTCGCGCCTGATCGATCGCCCGGTGCGTCCGCTGTTCCCGGAAGACTTCAAGAACGAAGTGCAGGTCATCGCCCAGGTCGTCTCGCTGAACCCGGAAGTCGACGGTGACATCGTGGCCCTGCTCGGCGCCTCTGCCGCGCTGAGCCTGGCCGGCATCCCGTTCAAGGGCCCGATCGGCGCTGCCCGCGTCGGTTACGCCAACGGCAAGTACCTGCTGAACCCGTCGCAGACCGAACTGAAGACGTCCGAGCTGGACTTGGTCGTCGCCGGTACCGCCGGCGCCGTGTTGATGGTGGAATCCGAAGCGCAGCTGCTGTCCGAGGACGTGATGCTCGGCGCGGTGATGTTCGGCCACCAGCAGATGCAGACCGCGATCCGCGCGATCGCCGAACTGGCCACCGAGGCCGGCAAGCCGTCGTGGGACTGGAAGGCTCCGGCCCGCAACGAGTCGCTGGTGGCCGCCGTCAAGGGCGCCGTCGGCGACCAGCTGACTGCTGCGTTCCAGGTGCGCGACAAGCTGGAGCGTCGCGACGCGATCTCCGCGATCAAGTCCGACGTGCTGGCCGGCCTCAAGGCGCAGGCCGAAGAGAACGGCTGGTCCACCGCCGCGATGGCCAAGGAATTCGAGGAACTCGAATACCACACCATGCGCGACAGCGTGCTGAAGACCAAGGTGCGCATCGACGGACGCCAGCTGGACGACGTACGCGCGATCACCGCCCGTGTCGGCGTGCTGCCCCGCACCCATGGTTCGGCGCTGTTCACCCGCGGCGAGACCCAGGCGCTGGTCGTCATCACGCTGGGTACCACGCGTGACGCGCAGATCATCGACGCCCCCGGCGGCGAGTCGAAGGACCCGTTCCTGTTCCACTACAACTTCCCTCCGTTCTCGGTGGGTGAAGCGGGTCGTTTCGGCGCGCCGAAGCGTCGCGAGATCGGTCATGGCCGCCTCGCCAAGCGTGGCGTGCAGGCGGTCAAGCCGAGTATCGAGGAATTCCCGTACGTGGTGCGCGTGGTCTCGGAAATCACCGAGTCCAACGGTTCCTCGTCGATGGCCTCGGTGTGCGGTTCCTCGCTGGCGATGATGGATGCCGGCGTGCCGCTGAAGGCGCCGGTCGCCGGTATCGCCATGGGCCTGGTCAAGGAAGGCAACGACTTCGTCGTGCTGTCCGACATCCTGGGCGACGAGGATCACCTCGGCGACATGGACTTCAAGGTGGCCGGCAGTGCCGAAGGCATCTCCGCGCTGCAGATGGACATCAAGATCGACGGCATCACCGAAGAGATCATGAAGGTGGCGCTGGCCCAGGCCAAGCAGGGTCGCCTGCACATCCTCGGCGAAATGGGCAAGGCGCTGACCACCGCCCGCACCGAGATGAGCGAGTTTGCCCCGCGCCTGATCACCATCAAGATCCACCCGGACAAGATCCGCGAAGTGATCGGCAAGGGCGGCGCCACGATCCGCTCGATCACCGAAGAGACCGGCACCACGATCGACATCAGCGACGACGGCACCATCATCATCGGCTCGGTCAATCGCGAGGCGGGTGAAGCGGCGAAGAAGCGCATCGAGCAGATCACCTCCGACGTCGAGCCGGGCCGCATCTACGAGGGCAAGGTCGCCAAGCTGATGGACTTCGGTGCGTTCGTGACGATCATGCCGGGCAAGGATGGTCTGGTCCACGTGTCGCAGATCTCCGACGAGCGCGTCGAGAAGGTCTCCGACAAGCTGAAGGAAGGCGACATCGTCAAGGTCAAGGTGCTGGAAGTCGACAAGCAGGGCCGCATCCGCCTGTCGATGAAGGCCGTGACCGAAGACGAGCACGCGGCAAGCGTCTGAGTTTTTCGCTTCATCTGCAGCAACATGAAGAAGGCCCGGCTCATGCCGGGCCTTCTTCGTTGCGGGCGGTGATCCGCTGTCATGACCTTTTGCTAGGATGGCGGGAACCGCAGACGAGGACGCAACGATGGCTGATCCGGCGAGTGATTTCATGAAGGACTATCAGGCGCTGGCGCAGCAGTCATGGGATGCCTGGACACGGCAATTCCAGCAGCCAACCGCGGCCAACCCGTTTGCGCCCCCACCGTCGCAGGCGACGGGCACCGATACGCTGGAACGCACCCTGTCCGGCCTGAAGGGCTATTTCGACTGGATGCAGAACGCCGCCAGCGGAGGCGTGACCCATCGGCCGTCCAGTGACTGGCAGCAGCAGTTGCAACAGATGTTCGGTACCGGCAACCCGCCCTTTGCGCAAGCCTTCGGTGGCATCGACAGTGCGGGGGCGGAGAGTTTTGCGCGGCAGTGGCAGTCCTGGTCGCAGGCGGCCCAGCGCATGGGCCTGGGCGACATGCCGGGTGCACATGGTCCGACGCCGGCATTCGGCCTCAATCGCGAACAGCAGATGCAGCAGCAGGAACTGGGCATGGCCGTGCTGGCGTCCCTGCAGGCTTCCGCCAGATACCAGGAGCTGATCCAGAAGGCCAACACGCAAGGCATGCAGCGCCTGCAGGAAAAGTTGTCCGTGCACGCCGCGCCAGGACGCCAGGTTGATTCGCTGAAGGGCCTGTACGACCTGTGGGTGGACGCTTCCGAGGAGGCCTACGCCGACATCGCACTTTCCGCGGAATTCCGCGAAGCCTATGGCGAGATGGTCAACACGCAGATGCGCGTGCGCCAGCTGCAGCAACGACAGACCGAGCAGATGTGCCAGCAGCTCGGCGTGCCGACTCGCAGCGAGGTGTCGAGCCTGGGCCAGCGATTGCAGGCCTTGCGCCGCGAGTTCCGCGCCAGCCAGGCAGGTGCTTCCGACGGTCATGCCGACGAACTCGTCGCCTTGCGTCGCGAGATGGCTGCGTTGAAGCGTCAGCTGGGCGATCGCCCGGCCGCGAAGCCCGCGCAGGCGAAGGCTGCCGCGAAACCGTCGTCCGCCGCGAAGAAGTCTGCGGCAACGAAGAAGCCGGCGGCAAGGAGCACGCGCAAGCCTGTCCCCACATCCTCGGCCAGCGCGCGCAAGCGCAAGTAAGGGAGCGTCGTCATGCAGAGCCCGTTGCACATCGATCCGACGAAGGCCCTGGCCGACATGTCGGCCTTCCAGCGCAAGCTGGCCGCCGGCATGGCCAGCCTGCGCAACATGCGCGAACCCGAGTACGCGAACACACCCCGCGAGCTGGTCTACAGCGAAGACAAGCTCAAGGTCTGGCACTTCACCGGCCACGGCAAGGCCACCTCGAAGACGCCGTTGCTGATCGTCTACGCGCTGGTCAACACGGTGTGGATGACCGACCTGCAGGCTGACCGCTCGATGGTGCGCAACCTGCTGGAGCAGGGCGAGGACGTCTACCTGATCGACTGGGGCTATCCCGACGGCGCCGACCGCTGGCTGACCCTGGACGACTACATCAACGGCTACCTCGATCGCTGCGTCGATGCCGTGCGCGCGCGCCACGATCTGGATGCGATCAACCTGCTCGGCATTTGCCAGGGCGGCGCGTTCTCGCTGTGCTACACCGCGCTGCACCCGGACAAGGTGAAGAACCTGATCACCATGGTCACGCCGGTGGACTTCCACACGCCGGACAACATGCTGTCCAGCTGGTGCCGCAGCATGGACGTGGACCTGTTCGTCGACACCATGGGCAACATCCCCGCGGGACTGATGAACTACGTCTACCTCACCCTGAAACCGGTGCGGCTGAACCAGCAAAAATACATCGGCATGGTCGACATCCTCGACGATCCCGTCGAGCTGGAAAACTTCCTGCGCATGGAGCGCTGGATCTTCGATTCGCCCGACCAGGCCGGCGAGGCGTTTCGCCAGTTCATCAAGGATTTCTACCAGGGCAACAAGCTGGTCAAGGGCACGCTGGAAATCGGCGGCCGGAGCGTGGACCTGGGCATGATCACCCAGCCGGTGCTGAACATCTTCGCCGAGCAGGATCACCTGGTGCCGCCGGATGCGTCGCGTGCGCTGGGCAAGCACGTGGGCACCACCGACTACACCCAGGTCGCGTTCAGGGGCGGCCACATCGGCATTTACGTCTCCGGCCGTGCTCAGCGCGAGGTCCCGCCGGCGATCCACCAGTGGCTGCACCAGCGCCGCTGATCCCGACCGCCTGCCGTGCGAAATCGTCGCGCGGCAGGCGATAATGGATGGATGACCGCATTCGACCCCACCCATGATTCCATCCGCGCCGTGCAGTGGCGTGGCGAACACCTGTGCCTGCTCGACCAGCGACTGCTGCCGGGCGAAGAGCGCTGGATCGAATGTCGCAACGCGGCGCAGGTGACTACGGCGATTCGCGACCTCGCCGTGCGCGGCGCGCCGGCGATCGGCATCGCCGCGGCGTGGGGCGTGGCGATGGCGGCACAGCAGGGTGTGACGCTGGAGCCGGTGCTGGCGGACTTGCGCGCGGCGCGCCCCACGGCGGTGAACCTGATGTGGGCGCTGGACCGCATGAAGCGGCGCATCGTTGCGGGCGCCGATGGCGATGCATTGCTGCGCGAGGCGCAGGCGATCCAGGACGAGGATCTGGCCGCCAACCGGAAAATGGGTGAGCTGGGTGCGGCACTGATCGCTCCCGGTTCGGGGGTGCTGACCCACTGCAATACCGGTTCGCTGGCCACCGCCGGCTACGGCACGGCGCTGGGCGTGATTCGGGCCGGCGTGGCGGCTGGACGCATCGCTCGGGTATACGCCGGTGAAACACGACCATGGCAGCAGGGTGCGCGACTGACGATGTGGGAACTGGTGCGCGACGGCATCCAGGCCCAGCTGATCGCCGATTCCGCCGCCGCCCACCTGATGAAATCCGGTGCGGTGCAATGGGTGATCGTGGGCGCCGACCGGATCGCCGCCAACGGCGACACCGCGAACAAGATCGGCACCTACCAGCTGGCCATCGCCGCGAAGTACCACGGCGTGAAGTTCATGGTGGTGGCGCCGTCCTCCACGGTCGACATGGCCACGGGTACGGGCGAGGAAATCGAGATCGAGCTGCGTGATGCGGCCGAGTTGCTGAGCACTGCCGGCCGCCGCACGGTGGTCGAGGGCGCACAGGCGTGGAACCCGGTATTCGATGTGGCGCCCGCCGAACTCATTGATGCGATCGTCACCGAGCGCGGCGTGATCGAGCGGCCGAACAGCCTCGCCATGCAGGCGATGTTCGGCTGAAAAGTGCCTGGCTGGGTACTTTCCGGGAGGCCCCTGGTCACCTTCTGCAGGACCCGCGGGGCCGCTTGCGCGCACCTGTCGCAGCGGCTTCAGCGGCCTTGCTGCTGATCAATATGTAAGCAGTCTGAAGAGCGCTTGGCACAAATCATGAGGCCTGGCTTCAAGTTATTGATTTTGAAAGACTAAATCCTGTCGTTTTGAGGCCGCTTGTGCTAAAATCGACGGGTTGATTTCGGGTCGCTTGCGCATGCGCCGGAGGCGCGGCACCAGCGTCCTTTTTTTGTCATCAAGGAAGCCGATTCATGGCAGAACTCGCCAAAGAAATCATTCGCGTCAACATCGAAGACGAGATGCGCCAGAGCTACCTCGATTACGCCATGAGCGTGATCGTGGGGCGCGCTCTTCCCGATGTGCGCGATGGTCTGAAACCCGTGCATCGCCGCGTGCTGTTCGCGATGAGCGAGCTGGGCAACGTGTGGAACAAGCCGTACAAGAAATCGGCGCGCGTGGTCGGTGACGTGATCGGTAAATACCATCCGCACGGCGACCAGTCGGTCTACGACGCGATCGTGCGCATGGCGCAACCGTTCTCGCTGCGCTACATGCTGGTCGACGGCCAGGGCAACTTCGGCTCGGTCGACGGCGACAACGCCGCGGCGATGCGATACACCGAAGTGCGCATGTCGCGGCTCACCCACGAGCTGCTGGCCGACATCGACAAGGACACCGTCGACTTCGGGCCGAACTACGACGAGAGCGAGCACGAGCCGCTGGTGCTGCCGTCGCGCGTGCCAACCCTGCTGGTGAATGGTTCGGCCGGCATCGCGGTGGGCATGGCCACCAACATCCCGCCGCACAACCTCAACGAAGTCATTGCCGCGACGATCGCGCTGATCGATGAGCCCGCGCTGTCGATCGACCAGCTGATGCATTACGTGCCGGGTCCGGACTTTCCGACCAGCGGCATCATCAACGGCTCGTCCGGCATCATCGAGGCCTACCGCACCGGCCGCGGCCGCATCCTGGTGCGGGCCAGGGCGGAGATCGAGACCGAGGCCAACGGCCGCGAGACGATCATCATCCACGAGCTGCCCTACCAGGTGAACAAGGCGCGGCTGATCGAGAAGATCGCCGAGCTGGTCAAGGAAAAGAAGCTCGAAGGCATCAGCGAGCTGCGCGACGAGTCCGACAAGGACGGCATGCGCGTCGTCATCGAGATCCGCAAGGACGCGATGGGCGACGTGGTGCTGAACAACCTGTTCCAGCAGACCCAGTTGCAGGTCACCTTCGGCATCAACATGGTGGCCCTGCTGGACGGCCAGCCGAAACTGCTGAACCTCAAGGACATCCTCGAGGCGTTCATCCGCCACCGTCGCGAAGTGGTCACCCGCCGCACCATTTTCGAGCTGCGCAAGGCACGCGCCCGCGCGCACATCCTCGAAGGCCTCACCGTGGCGCTGGCCAACATCGACGAGATGATCGAACTGATCAAGACCTCGTCGTCGCCGGCCGAGGCGCGCGAGCGCATGCTGGCACGCAAGTGGCAGCCGGGCATGGTCGGCGCCTTGCTCTCCGCCGCCGGCGCCGATGCGTCGCGACCGGAGGACATGGACCCGCGCGAAGGCCTGAAGGCCGACGGTTACCAGCTGTCCGAGATCCAGGCCCAGGAAATCCTGGCGATGCGCCTGCATCGCCTGACCGGGCTGGAGCAGGAAAAGCTTTCCGACGAATACCGCCAGATCCTCGAGGCGATCCGCGCCCTGATCGAGATCCTGGAGAACCCCGATCGCCTGCTCGAAGTGATCCGCGAGGAACTCGAGGCGATCAAGGCCGAGTTCGGCGATGCCCGTCGCACCGAGATCCAGCATTCGCAGGAAGATCTCAACGTGCTCGACCTGATCGCGCCGGAAGACGTCGTGGTCACGCTGTCGCATACCGGCTACATCAAGCGCCAGCCGGCCAGCACCTACCGCGCGCAGAAACGCGGCGGCAAGGGGCGTTCGGCCTCCGCGCTGAAGGACGAGGATTTCGTCGAGCAGCTGTGGGTGGTCAACACCCACGACACCTTGCTGGCCTTCACCAGCACCGGTCGGGTCTACTGGCAGAAGGTCTACCAGATTCCCGAGTCGGGCCCGGGCGCCCGCGGCAAGCCGATCATCAACCTGCTGCCGCTGGGCGAGGGCGAGAAGGTGCAGGCAGTGCTGCCGATCCGCGAGTATGCGGAAGACCGTTTCGTGTTCTTCGCCACCCGGCACGGCACGGTAAAGAAGACCCCGCTGTCCGAGTTCGCCTTCCAGCTGCAGAAGGGCAAGCTGGCGATCAAGCTGCATGACGACGACGCCCTGGTCAACGTGGAACTGACCGACGGCAACAGCGACATCCTGCTGTTCGCCTCCAACGGCAAGGTCAATCGTTTCGACGAGAACACCGTGCGCTCGATGGGCCGCACCGCCTCCGGCGTGCGCGGCATGAAGCTGGTCGGCGGCGCCGAGGTGGTGTCGCTGATCGTGGCGGCCGAGGGCGACATCCTCACTGCCACCGCGCGCGGCTACGGCAAGCGCACCGAACTGGCCGAGTTCACCAAGAAGGGCCGTGGCACCCAGGGCGTGATCGGCATCCAGTGTTCCGAGCGCAACGGTGCGCTGGTGGGCGCGGTGCAGGTCACCGAGGCGCACGAACTGATGCTGATCTCCGACCAGGGCACGCTGGTGCGTACCCGTGTGGCGGAAGTTTCGCAGCTCGGTCGCAATACCCAGGGCGTCACCCTGATCAAGCTGCCGGCCGACGAAACCCTGGTCAGCGTGATGCGGCTCGATGCGGAAGAGGACAACGGCGAGGATGCCGAAGTCGTCGGCGCAGACGTGCCCGGTGGTGGCGACGAGGCGGCAACCGAGCCGGCGGCCGGCGAAGAGTAGGCCACCCTCCTGGCGACACGAGAAACCCCGGCATCGCCGGGTTTTTTTTTTGAGTCCGTGGCGGATTCAGCCGAGGCTGTCGACCGCCGCCAGCATCGCCTCGGCGCTGGAAACACGCAGTTCACCGGGTGCCTCCACCTGCACCAGGCGCGCCACGCCATCCTCCGCATACAGCGCAAAGCGGCGCGTGCGCAGGCCCATGCCGAAAGCGCTGCCATCCAGCTCCAGCCCCAAGGCACGGGTGAAACTGGCGTTGCCGTCGGCCAGCATCAGCAAGCCGGCCGGAACCTGTTGCGAGGCGGCCCAGGCCTGCATCACGTAGCCGTCGTTCACCGCTAGGCACATCACGTCGATGCCCCGCTGCCGGAACTCGGCGAAATGCGCCGAGTAGCCGGGCAGGTGCCGGTTCGAGCAGGTCGGGGTGAACGCGCCCGGCACGCCGAACAGCAGCACCTTGCGTCCGGCGAACAGGGCCGCGGTCTGCGCCGGCTGGATGTCACCGTCGATGCACTGGACGGCTGTGTCGGGAATCGTGTCGCCGGGCTGAATGCTCATGCGGGTCTCGGGTCGGGAAGGGGGCACCTCATGCTAATCGCGCCGCGGCAGGCTGTCGCCTTGAATCGTCCGCGGCCGCACCTATTTTCTGTCTCAGGCGGTAATTGACCGCAACTCGTGCAAGGAGACAAACAATGAATCTGGGTCGTCATGGCATCTGGAACGCGGGCACCGGCCTGCCCGAAGAGATCCGTCAGGCGTTCGACCGGTTCCTGCAACCGGAAGACGGCGACGCCTCCAACGTGGTCACCAGCCAGTGGGCGCCGCGCGTCGACATTCGCGAGGACGAGCAGCGCTTCGTGATCCTGGCCGACATCCCCGGCGTGGACCCGGCGCAGATCGAGGTGAGCATGGACAAGGGCATCCTCACCATCAAGGGCGAGCGTGATGTCGTTGCCGCGGAAAAGGACGGCACGTTCACCCGGGTCGAACGGGCGCGCGGAGCCTTCCATCGCCGCTTCGCCCTGCCGGACAGTGCCGATGCCGAGGGTGTCACGGCGACGGGCAAGTTCGGCGTGCTGGAGATCGTGATACCGAAGAAAGCGCAGGCGACGCCGCGGCGCATTACCATCAACGTGAACCACTGAGGATCGGGTGGCTGACCCCGCGGCGTGGTCAACGCGCCGCGGGTTTCGCGTGAGTCGGGGAGCGGTGAGTGGAATTCAAAGACTATTACGAGATCCTGGGTGTGAAGCCCGATGCCAGCGAGGCCGAGATCAAGTCGGCGTATCGCAAGCTCGCGCGCAAGTACCACCCGGACAAGAACAAGGAGGCCGGCGCCGAGGAGAAATTCAAGGCGGTCAACGAGGCCAACGAGGTGCTCAAGGATGCCGAAAAGCGGCGTTCCTACGATCAGTTGCGCGCCGGTGGTTACCGGCAGGGCGAGCAGTTCAGGCCGCCGCCCGGCTGGCAGGGCCAACACGGCTTTGGTGGCGGCGACGACAGTGACTTCAGCGACTTCTTCGAGAGCCTGTTCGGGCGCGGCGGTGCCGCAGGTGGTGGCCATCGCGGCCAGCCGCGCCCGCGTCGCGGCCAGGACGTGCAGGCCGCGGTGCAGATCGACCTGCAGACGGCGTTCGACGGTGGCCGCACGCGGCTGGCGATGCACGATCCGGCCGGCGGCGAGCGCGTGCTGGAAGTGAAGATCCCGGCGGGCATCCAGCCCGGCCAGGTGATCCGCCTGTCCGGCCAGGGCCAGCCCGGCATGGCCGGTGGACCGAACGGCGACCTGTTGCTGGAGGTGGGCATCCGTGACGACGCCCGTTTCCGTCTGGACGGCCGCAACGTGGTGCATGTGCTGCCGATCACGCCGTGGGAGGCCGCATTGGGCGCTGCCGTGCCGGTGCCGACCCTGGCCGGAACGGTCGACCTGCGCATCCCGGCGGGTTCGCAATCGGGGCGCAAGCTGCGGCTGAAGGGCCGCGGCATGCCCGGCTCCCATCCCGGCGACCAGCTGGTGGAGCTGTCCATCCGCACGCCCCCAGCGGACACCGAGGAGCAGCGTGCCGCCTACGATGCGCTGCAGGCAGCCTTCGGCGACTTCAATCCGCGGTAGCGGCTACCGGGTTGGCAGACAAGGAAACGGCGCCCTGAGGCGCCGTTTCCTGTTGTTGCTTTTCGGTGATTGCTCAGCCCGGCAGGAATTCTTCCAGGGCCTTGATCAGCTCTTCCTCTCGGATCGGCTTGGTCACGTAGGCCTTGGCACCCTGGCGCATGCCCCAGACCTTGTCGGTTTCCTGATCCTTGGTGGTGACCAGGATGATCGGAATATGGGCCGTGTCGGCGTTCTTGCTGATCGTGCGGGTCGCCTGGAAACCGTTGAGGTTGGGCATGACCACGTCCATCAGGATCAGGTCGGGCTTCTCGGCCTTGGCCACTTCCACGCCGGCGGCACCGTCTTCGGCGGAAAGGGTTTCATGCCCGAGTTTTTCGACGATGCGCTTGATGCCAAGCAGCTGTGAAGGGGAGTCGTCGACGATCAGGATGCGTGCCATAGAAAAATAATCCCCTGCGAGTTTCGTTGATTCTAAGCCGTGGTGATGGTACTTCCAAGCGCAGTTTCTTCAAACCGTGCTGTCGATGCGCACCAGGGTACGTCCGAAGGATTCGCCTGCGAGCATACGCGCAAACACGCCCGGCAGCTCATCCAATCCTGCTTCGAGGGTGACGATGCGTTCCAGGTGCCGCGGTTTCCAGTCGCTGGCCAGATGCTGCCAGACGCTGTCGCGCAGGTCGCGGGCGGTACCCGCCGAGGCGATTCCGAGCAGGCTGGCGCCGCGGATGATGAACGGCATGACGGTGCTGTCGAAGGCGATGCCGCCGGCATTGCCGCAGATCGCCACGTTGCCGTACGGGCTGATCAGGGGCAGCAGGCCGCCCAGCATCGCGCCGCCGACGTTGTCCAGCGCGCCACCGAAGCGGGCGGAGTCCATCGGCTTGCCGCTGAAGGCGAGCTGGTGGCGATCGACGCATTCGTGGGCACCGAGCGCGCGCAGCGCATCGAAGTGTTCCGCCTTGCCGCTGATCGCGTGCACTTCGTAGCCGGCACGGCTGAAGATATCGATCGCCAGCTGGCCCACGCCGCCGCTGGCGCCGGTCACCGCGATCGGGCCCAGAGCCGGCGTCTGCCGGTTGTCCTGCATGCGCAACAGCGCGAGCGCCGCGGTGAAGCCGGCGGTGCCGATGATCATGCTTTCGCGCAGGCTCAGCGCGGCAGGCAGCGGAATCGTCCAGCGCGCGTCGAGCCGAGCGTATTCGCCATAACCGCCGTCGCGTGTCTCGGACAGGCCGCTGCCGGTGCACAACACGGCGTCGCCCTCCCTGAACGCGGGGTCGGTGGAGGCTACCACCCGACCGGCCACGTCGATCCCGCCGTTCAGCGGATAACTGCGCAGGATGCGTCCCTTGCCGGTGCCGGCCAGGGCGTCCTTGTAGTTCACCGACGAGTAGGCGACCTTGATCAGGACTTCACCCGGCGACAGCGCGTCGGGTGTCATGTTCTCGATGCCGGCGCGATGGCCGGCGTCGTCGTGGTGGATGCGGAAAGCGCGGAAGCTGTTCATGGCGAGGTCTCCGGTCAGGCGTCGACGCTGCGCGTATCGATCCATTTCGGCACGTAGCTGCCCTGGTAAGCGGCCATCCAGTCGAACAGCTCCGCCATGCTGTCGCCGAACCAGATGCCGTCACGCTGTTCGGCCCGCACGAAGTTTTCCTCGACCATGTGCTGCATCATCTGGCGCAGGTCGCGATAGTAGCCGCGCACGTCGAGGAAGGCGCACGGGTAGCGGTGCAGGCCGAGCTGGGCCCAGGTCAGCATCTCGAACATCTCGTCCATGGTGCCGAAGCCGCCGGGCAGGGCGACGAAGGCATCGGACAACTCGTACATGCGCGTCTTGCGCTGGTGCATGGTCTCGACGACCACCAGCTCGCTCAGGCCCGGGTGCGCCACTTCCAGCTCCACCAGCTGGCGCGGAATCACCCCGATCACCTTGCCGCCGCCGGCGAGCACGGCGTCGGCCACCACGGCCATCAGGCCGACGTTGCCGCCGCCGTAGACCAGGGCGATGCCGCGCCGCGCCATTTCGGTGCCGAAGGCATGGGCCTGTTCGGCGTATTCGGGATGGCGGCCAGAGCTGGAGCCGCAGTAGACGCAGAGGGCGGTGGGTTGGGACATGTAGAGGGACTCGTCTTCTTTCTCGTCATTCCGGCGCTGAAGGTTCCGGAAGTTCAAAAGACGCGGCCCGCCCATGTCGCCACGAGCGGGCCGCGTTATCGTCGTGCCGGGCGATCAATTGCCCTTGTGGATGGCGCGCTTGTCGACCGACAGGGCGGCCTCGTGCACGGCTTCGGACAGGGTCGGATGCGCGTGGACGATGCGCGCCAGGTCCTCGGAGGAGCCCTTGAACTCCATCGCCACCACGCACTCGGCGATCAGCTCGGAGACGCCCGGGCCGACCATGTGCACGCCCAGGATGCGGTCGGTCTCGGCGTGGGCAATCATCTTCACCTGGCCCACCGCCTCGTTCATCGCGACGGCGCGGCCGATGGCGGCGAACGGGAAGCTGCCGACCTTGTACGGCACGCCTTCGTCCTTCAACTGCTTCTCGGTCTTGCCGGCCCAGGCGATTTCCGGCTCGGTATAGATCACCCACGGGATCGTGTCGTAACTGACGTGCCCGGCCTTGCCGGCGATCCACTCGGCGACCGCCATGCCTTCCTCGAAACCCTTGTGCGCGAGCATCGGGCCGCGTACCGCGTCACCCACGGCCCACACGCCGTCGACGCCGGTGTGGCAATGCTCGTCGACGATGATGCGGCCGCGCTCGTCCAGCTTCACGCCGGTGTCGTCGGCCAGCAGCCCGGCGGTATAGGCGCGGCGGCCCACGGCGACCAGAAGCTTGTCGACGACGAGCTGCTGCTCACCGTCCTTGTCGGTGTAGACCAGGTGCACGCCGTCCTTCTTCACCTCGGCCTTGCCGAGCTTGGCGTTGAGCCTGATGTCCAGGCCCTGCTTGGCGAATTCTTTCGCCGCGACCTTGGCGACGTCCGCGTCGGCGACGGAGAGGAACTCCGGCAGCGCCTCGATCACGGTGACTTCGGCGCCGAGCCGGCGCCATACGCTGCCCAGCTCCAGGCCGATCACGCCGGCGCCGATCACGCCAAGGCGCTTCGGCACGGCGTCGAGCTCCAGCGCACCGGCGTTGTCGATGATGTTCTTGCCGTCGAATTTCGCGAACGGCAACTCGATCGGCACCGAACCGGAAGCCAGGATCACGTTGGTGGCGGCGATGGTCTGCTTGCTGCCGTCGTTGCCAGTGATCTCGACCTGGTTGCCCTTCAGCAGCTTGCCGGTGCCGAAGTAGCTGGTGATCTTGTTGGCCTTGAACAACTGGGCCACGCCGCCGGTGAACTGCTTGACGATCTTTTCCTTGCGTCCGATGAAGGTCTTGAGGTCGACCTTGGCATTCTCGACGGTGATGCCGTGCACGGGAAGATTGTGCGCGAGGTTGTAGAACTGCTTGGAGGAATCGAGCAGTGCCTTCGACGGGATGCAGCCCACGTTGAGGCAGGTGCCGCCCAGCGCCTGCTTGCCATCCTTGCCGACAAAGGCATCGATGCAGGCCGTCTTCAGGCCCAGCTGCGCGGCGCGGATTGCGGCGTGGTAACCGGCCGGGCCGGCGCCGATGACGATGACATCGAATTTTTCGCTCATTTTATTCACTCAGGGGAATAGGGAATCGGGAATCGGGAATCGTTGGAGCAGGGCGGGCTTCGCTTTGACGATTCCCGATTCTCCATTCCCGGCCTTTGATCGCATCGCGATCAAAGGCCCAGCAACATCCTTTGCGGATTCTCCAGCTGGTTCTTGATGTCGACCAGGAACAGCACCGCGTCCTTGCCGTCGATGATGCGGTGGTCGTAGCTGAGCGCGATGTACATCATCGGCGCGGCGATGATCTGGCCGTTCTCGACGATGGCGCGTTCCTTGATCGTGTGCATGCCGAGGATCGCGCTCTGCGGCGGGTTGACGATCGGGGTGGACAGCAGCGAGCCGAAGGTGCCGCCATTGGTGATGGTGAACGTGCCGCCCTGCAGGTCGTCCAGTGACAGCTTGTTGGCGCGCGCCTTGACGGCGTAGTCGGCGATGCCCTTTTCGACGTCGGCGAAGCTCATGTCCTGCACGTCGCGCAACACCGGCGTGACCAGGCCCTTGTCGGTGGACACGGCGATCGAGATGTCCTGGTAACCGTGATAGATCACGTCGTTGCCGTCGACCGAGGCGTTGACGAACGGGTAGCGCTTCAGCGCCTCGGCGGCGGCCTTGACGAAGAAGCTCATGAAGCCGAGCTTGATGCCGTGTTCCTTCTGGAACGCCTCGCCCAGCGTCTTGCGCATCTTCGTCACTTCGCTCAGGTTCACCTCGTTGAACGAGGTGAGCATGGCGATCGAGTTCTTCGACTGCATCAGGCGCTCGGCGATGCGCGCGCGCATGCGGGTCATCGGCACGCGTTCTTCCGGACGCGAACCCGGAGTCGGCTTCGCCGCCGGCGCGGCGGGAGCCGCGGCAGGACGCGAGCCGGCGTTGACCACGTCTTCCTTGATGATGCGGCCGTCGCGGCCGGTGCCGGCGATGGCGGAAGTGTCGACCTTGTTCTCGGTGGCGACGCGCTGCGCGGCGGGCGAAAGCTCGGCGGCGGCCTTCGACGCGGCGGGGGCGGGTGCCGCGGCAGCGGGCGCCGGAGCGGCAGCGGCTGGAGCGGCGGCAGCCGGAGCCGGAGCGGCGGCAGCGGCACCTTCCTCGATGATCGCGATGATCTGCTCGCTGTTCACCGTGTCGCCGACGTCGTGACGGATTTCCTTCAGCACGCCGTCAACCGGCGAGGGCACTTCCAGCACCACCTTGTCGGTTTCGAGGTCGACCAGGTTCTCGTCGCGCTTCACCGCGTCGCCGGCTTTCTTGTGCCAGGTGGCGATGGTGGCGTCGGAGACCGACTCGGGCAGGACGGGGACTTTGAGTTCGATGGACATGTGAATCCTTGAGTTAGTGCGCTCATCCATGATCGCGAAGATCAAGAAGCGGCCATCCTGGCCGCACTGTTCGGAAAAGCCGCTTATTCTGCAGAGTGATCGGTGCCGACCGGCGCGACCAGCGCCTGTTCGACGAGTGCCGCCTGTTCGGCGACGTGGGTGTTGTGGTGGCCAGCCGCCGGTGCCGGCGAACGGGCGCGACCGGCGTACGACAGGCTGTGCTTGACGCCGGTGCAGGCCTGCAGGTGATGGCGGATCTGAAACCACGCACCCTGGTTCATCGGCTCTTCCTGGCACCAGATCACTTCCTTGGCGGAAGGGTACTTGTCCAGTTCGGCGGTGACCTCGACACGCGGGAACGGATACAACTGCTCGACGCGCACGATCGCCACGTCCTTCAGTTCGCGCTTCTCGGCTTCTTCCAGCAGGTCGTAGTAGACCTTGCCCGAGCACAGCACCACGCGCTTGACCTTCTTCGCGGCCAGCTCGCGATGCTCGCCGATCACCAGCTGGAAGCTGCCGTTGGCCAGCTCGTCCAGGGTGGACACCGCCAGCTTGTGGCGCAGCAGCGATTTCGGCGTCATCACGATCAGCGGCTTGCGCACCGGGCGCAGCATCTGCCGGCGGATCATGTGGAAATCCTGCGCCGGCGTGGTCGGCACGCAGACCTGCATGTTGTCGAACGCGCACAGCTGCAGGAAGCGTTCCAGACGCGCGGAGGAATGCTCCGGGCCCTGGCCTTCATAGCCGTGCGGCAGGAACAGCGCCAGGCCGCACAGGCGGTTCCACTTCGCTTCGCCGGAGCTGATGAACTGGTCGATCACCACCTGGGCGCCGTTGGCGAAATCGCCGAACTGGCCTTCCCAGATGTTCAGCGTGTCCGGGTCGGTGGTGGAGTGGCCGTACTCGAACGCCATCACCGCTTCTTCGCTGAGCAGCGAGTCGATCACCTCGACGTCGGCGCTGGCGCGCACGTTGGCCAGCGGCATGTAGGTGTGGCCGTCCTTCTGGTCATGCAGCACCGCATGGCGGTGGAAGAAGGTGCCGCGGCCGGAATCCTGGCCGACCAGGCGCATGTCGTAGCCGGCATCGACCAGGGTGGCGTAGGCGAGATTTTCGGCGAAGCCCCAGTCGGCCGGCTGCTCGCCGGCGGCCATCTTGCGGCGGTCGTCGTAGATCTTCGCCACGCGCGCCTGCAGGGTGAGGTCGGCGGGCAGGGTGAGGATCTTGCTGGAGAGCTCCTGCAGCTTCTGCCGGGGCACGCCGGTGTCGACCGGGGTCGACAGCTTGCCGCCGATGAACTTCGCCCAGTCGACGTGGCCGTCGCGCACCGGCGACGGGTCGAGGTCGGTCATCGGCGCGCCCGCTTCCAGCCGTGCGCGATAGGCTTCGAACTGCTTCTGCGCTTCGCCGTCGGCCAGCACGCCCTGCTTGACCAGCTGCTGCTGGTAAAGGTCGCGCGTGGTCGGGCGCTTGCGGATGATCTGGTACATCACCGGCTGCGTCGCGGCCGGTTCATCGGCCTCGTTGTGGCCGTGGCGACGGTAGCAGACCAGGTCGATCACCACGTCGCGGCGGAACTGCTTGCGGAAATCGTAGGCGATCCGGGTCACCAGGATCACCGCTTCGGGGTCGTCGCCGTTCACGTGCAGCACCGGCGCGTTGACCATCTTGGCCAGGTCGGTGCAGTACATGGTGGAGCGCGCGTCCTGCGGATTGGAGGTGGTGAAGCCGACCTGGTTGTTGATCACGATGTGCAGGCTGCCGCCGATGCGGAAACCACGGGCCTGCGACATGTTCAGCAGTTCCATGTTCACGCCCTGGCCGGCGAACGCAGCGTCGCCGTGGATCAGCACGGCCATCGACTGCGTGTGCGCGGTGTCGCGGCGGCGGGTCTGGCGTGCGTGCACCGAACCGGTCACCACCGGGTTGACGATCTCCAGGTGCGACGGGTTGAACGCCAGCGCCACGTGCACGCCGCCCTTGGGCGTCTTGACGTCGGCGGAGAAGCCCATGTGGTACTTCACGTCGCCCGAGTGGGCCGGATCGTCGGGGTGGTCGAACTTGCCCTCGAACTCGTCGAACAGGGTCTTCGGCGGCTTGCCGAGGATGTTGACCAGCACGTTGAGGCGGCCGCGATGGGCCATGCCGATGACCAGTTCCTTGATGCCGTTGTCGCCGGCTTCGCGCACCACGTCGTCGAGCATCGGGATCAGGCTGTCGCCGCCTTCCAGCGAGAAGCGCTTCTGGCCCACGTACTTGGTGTGGAGGTAGCGCTCCAGGCCCTCGGCGGCGGTAAGGCCATCCAGCACGCGCTGCTGGCCGGCCTTGTCCAGGCCGCTCTGGCCGGCAGCCTGTTCCAGCCGGCTGTAGATCCAGTTGCGCTGCTCGTGGTTGCTGATGTGCATGAACTCGGCGCCGATCGTGCTGGCGTAGGTCTTCTGCAGACGGGCCAGCAGATCGCGCAGCTTCAGGCGCAGGCCGCCGCCGGCGTAGTTGCCGGTGTCGAATTCGGTATCGAGGTCGGCATCGGACAGGCCGTGGAAGGCCAGGCCCAGGTCGGGTGCCGTCATCTTCTCGGTCAGGCCGAGCGGATCGAGGTCGGCGGCAAGATGGCCGCGCGAGCGGTAGGCGGTGAGCAGGCGCAGCACGCCGGCCTGCTTGCGCGCGTGTTCATCGCTGACCGGCGCGGCCGTGGCGCCATTGTGGCGCTGCTTCTGTGCCGCTTCGATGCGGGCGATGGCCGCGGTGTGGGAGACGTCGCCGGACTCGCGACCCTTGAACGATGAGAAATACGTGGCCCATTCGGCGGGAACCGACGAGGCGTCGGCCAGCCAGGCGTCATACAGCGATTCGACGTAATCGGCGTTGCCGCCTGCGAGTTGGGAAGATTCGAAGAACTCGCTGATCAGGTTTGTAGTCACGTCACCACCGGCAGGAAGGGATGCTTGAGCTCATCCGTGTCACGTTGAAGTCGCGGTTACCGGTCGGTTTTCAAGCCCGACAGGCCGCTGATACGGATGACTGGGGAGAATCCCCATGATTATAGCCTTTGGGTGCTGCGACGCGGCAAGCTGCGAACGGCCTGGAACGGCCCGTGCGGGGGCTTCTCAGACCAAGGTCGTAGCCCGGTTCCGGCGCGGCCAGCGGTTTTCATGCGGTTTGCGTCGCGTCGCGGCTGGCCAGGCAGGGCGATCCCGGGCCAGCTGCGGTTCAGTCCGTCTGGTCTTGTCCGTCTGGCCCAGTCCGATTGAGTCAGTCCGCTCAGATATTCAGCGACTGCAGCTCGCTGGCCCGTTCGGCACGCTCCCACACTTCGTCGAAGTGCTGCTGCAGCGGCGCCTGGCTGGCGCGGTCGTGACGGGCGGCGCGGCCCTGGGGGCGCGCGGCCTCGGGCAGGAACAGGTAGCCGCCGGCGTCGTTGAGCAGATAGGACGCGAGGTAGGCCAGGTCGACCTCATCGACCGGCATGCGGATCTGGATCGCGCTGGGCAGGCGTTGCGCCAGGGCGATCAGTCGATGGTCACCGCGCAGCGCGGCGGCCGGATCGTGCAGCAGGATGCGGATCTGCGCCCCGCGGCCGGAGATCGCGATGCGTCGCAGCTCGGCCAGTTCGTCCGGGCTGGCGTAGGCATCGCTGCCCAGCAGGGGCAGATGGATGTCCAGCCGATGTCGGGCATCGGCCAGCAGTTGCAGGCGCGTCGCCGCGGTCTCGCCGCGCGTGCCGGCAGCGAGCGTGCCGATGTCGGGCAGTGCTGCCGGCACGTCGTCCGCTGCGGGCAGGGCCAGGCGCATCGCCTGATGGGGCAGGCCGGCGTCCTCGAAGGTCTCGCCGAAAGCCGCGAAGCCTTCACGCTCGTAGAAACCCTGGGCGCTGACCTGGGCATCCAGCTTCACCTCCGGCCAGCCCTGGCTGCGGGCCCGGGAAATCATCTCGCGCAGCAGCGCCTGGCCGACGCCGCGACCGCGCCAGTCGCGCAGCACGGCCATGCGCCCGATCTTGTGCTGCGGGGTGAGCCGGCCGCAGCCGATCGGCTGGCCATGCTCGTCGCGCGCCAGCAGGTGCCAGCAGTCCACATCGAGTCCGTCGCGCTCGCGCTGCTCGGGCACGCCCTGTTCGTGGATGAACACGGTTTCGCGCAGGTCGAGCAGGGCGGCTTGCTGGTCAGGATTCGACCAGTCGGCGATCTCGATGTGGAAGTCCTGCAGTTTCATCGGTGCGTGCTCAGCGACGTTGGCGGGATTTGCGCACGATCAGGTGACCATCGTTGACCAGCGCCAGCAGCAGCTTGCGTTCGGCGGCGCTGATCTTCCTGGCGGGGGTATGGCTGCGCTGCTCGCACAATGTCTGCGCCAGCGCCGGCGTGGCCGGGTAGGCGGCGCCGCTGACATACAGCGTGCAGGTCGACTTGTCGCGATGCCAGGCCAGCCGCGACCACGGGTGACGCAGCAGTTGCGCGCCGCCTTCGAGTTGCTTGAGGAAGGCCTCGACGCTCAATGGCTTGTCCAGCGGCGCCGGGATCTGCGCGTTGCGGTAGCGCGTGATGAAACGGCCGAACCAGTCGTGCAGCAGGTCGTCGCGCAGGGCCGCGGCGAACGGCAGCGTGCTCTTCAGGCGCTCCAGCGCGGCGCGGTCGATCTCGCCGGTGGCCCTGGCCGGTTTCAGGTCCGGGTCGGCGTAGCGCAGCTCGTCCGGCAACTGTTCGGCGATGTAGTCGGCCAGGTCGCCGGTCAGCTCCGCCTGCGACGGCGCGCGCATGCCTACCGAAAACGTCATGCACGGACCGCCGAACGCCACGCCGTCGTGCGGCACGCCCGGCGGCAGGTACAGGATGTCGCCGGCGTCGAGCAGCCATTCGTGGGTCGGTTCGAACTGCGCCAACTGCTTCAGTTCCACGTCGGGGCGGAAGGCCTTCGGCGCCAGCGGATCATCGCTGATCGCCCAGTGGCGCTGGCCCAGGCCCTGGATCAGGAACACGTCGTACTGGTCGACGTGCGCGCCGACGCCGCCGCCCGGCTCGGCGTAGGACACCATCACGTCGTCCATCCGCCAGCTGGGCAGGAAGCTGAAGTGCTGCAGCAGGCCGGCCACGTCCGCGTCCCACTTGTCGACATCCTGCACCAGCAACGTCCAGTTGCTGTCGGGAGTATTCGCGAAATCCGCTTCGCCGAGCGGACCGGGATGGACGTGCCATTGGTCGCGTTTTTCGTCATGCACGATCAACCGGGCCAGGGCGGCAGGCTCGCAAGCCAGGCCAGCCAGATCGTCCGGCTGCAGCGGCGGCTGGAAATCGGGAAACGCCTGGCGGATCAGCAGCGGGCGCTTCTGCCAGTAGTCGTGGAGGAAGCGGGCGGGCGACATGCCCAGTGGCTGCCGGGCTGAGCCGCGGACTTCGATGGGGAAAACGGTGGGCTTGGTCATGCCGCCATTGTAGCCGCGGGCGAGGGCGGATCAGCGCAGGGCCTGGGCCACGCCATGCAGTCCCAGTCCGAGCACGGCGGTCGCCGCCAGCAGGGTCGCCGCCCGTGGCGGCAGGCGCCGGGTGAGCACGGCGCCCAGCGGCGCGGCGACGACGCCGCCCACGATCAGCCCGAGCACCGCGACGCCATGGCTGGCGCCGACATGCCACAGGAAGCTGACGCTGGCCGCGGCGCTGACCGCGCACTTGGCCAGGTGCACCGTGCCGATCACCATGCGCGGGGTGGCGCCCCGGGCGACCAGGGCGGTCACCGTGATCGCGCTCCAGCCGCCGCCGGCGACGGCGTCGGCAAAGCCCGCGACCAGGCCCAGCGGTCGCGTCGCCGACGGGATGCGGTCATCGTGCTCGCCCGGTGCTCGCCCGCCGCGCAGCAACAGGCACAGGCCCATGCCGAGCAGGTACGGCGTCAGCGCCATCCGCATCCATGCTGCCGGCACGTGGCTGAGCACCAGCGCGCCGATCACCGCGCCAGCCACGCCCGGTATCGCCAGGGCCCAGAACAGCCTTCGTCGCACGTTGCCCGCAGCCAGATGGCTGAGGCCGGAAGCGCCACAGGTGAAGGTCTCCGCGTAGTGCACGCTGGCGCTGGCCACCACCGGCGGCAGGCCGAGGCCCAGCAGCATGCTTGCCGCCGTGATGCCGTAGGCCATGCCCAGGGCGCCGTCGATCAGCTGGGCCAGCGCGCCCACGGCGGCAAAGGTGATGAATTCGGAGAGTGCTGGCATGTGTCCGGGGCGCCTGGCGGGTCGGCGAAGTATTGGCGGCGGCCGTCGGACGCGGAAATAAGCCGTCGGCATATGTACATGGCAAGGCATCCTTTCACGGTTATGCGATGGAGCAATACTTTGGATGTCCAGACGTATGGACGTCCAAAAGAGATCGTCGTGAATTCAGTCGTCGCCAGAAACATTGCCGATGCGGAGCCGCCCGCGGACAGGCTTGCGCTGCTGACCAGGGGGCTGGACGGACTGGGTGCGGCCCAGCTGTACTGGGTGGCCGCCTGGGCGGCCGCGCAGGCGGAACAGCTCCAGCACCACGGCGCGGCGACGCCCGTCCCGGCGGCGCAGGCAGGCGAGCGGCTGACCATCCTCTACGGCAGCCAGACCGGCAACGCCCGCCGCATCGCCACGGCGCTGGCCAGTCGCAGCGAGGCGCTGGGCTTGCCGGTGCGGCTGCTGCGTGCCGACGCCTACCCGCAGCGCGAACTGGCGCAGGAGCGTCACCTGCTGGTGGTGGTCAGCACCCAGGGCGACGGCGAGCCGCCGGATGACACGCGTGGCCTGTTCGAGTTCATCACCGGCAAGCGGGCGCCGAAATTGCCGGCGCTGCAGTTCGCCGTGCTGGGGCTGGGCGACTCCAGCTATCCGCAGTTCTGCACGATCGGGCGCCAGCTGGACGAGCGGCTGGCGGCGCTGGGCGCCAGCCGCCTGCATCCCTTCGGCGAAGCCGACCTGGAGTTCGAACTGGTCGCCGAACCCTGGTCGGAGCAGGTGGTGGAGCGCGCCCGTGATGTGCTCAAGCAGGTCACGGCACCCGGGCGGGTGACGCCGTTGCATGTGGTGCCGCCAGCCAGCGCGCATTCCCGCGAACAACCGTTCAGCGCGGTGGTGCTGGCCAACCAGCGCATCGTCAGCCGGGACAGTACCCGCGACATCCGCCATCTGGAGCTGTCGCTGGAAGGTTCCGGCCTGCGCTACCAGCCGGGTGATGCGCTGGGCGTGTGGCCGCGCAATCCGCCGGCACTGGTGGCGCAATGGCTCGACGTCCTGCAGCTCGATGGCGCGGGCGAAGTGAGCTGGAAGCATCGCCGTCAGCCGTTGCGGCAGTGGCTGGAGCGCGATTGCGAACTCACCCGCCTGCATCGCGGCTTCATCACGGCGCTGGCCGCGGCCGGCGGGCACGCCGAACTGGCCGGGCTGCTGCAGCCGGAAAACGCGGCCCGGCTGGCCGCGGTGCTGGCCGACGACCAGCCCATCGACCTGCTGCGCCGCCACCCCGCGACTTGGCAACCCGAAGCCCTGCTGGCGGCGCTGCGGCCACTGGCGCCGCGGCTGTACTCGATCGCCTCCAGCCCGGCGGCCGTGGGCGAGGAGGTGCACCTGACCGTGGCCGTGGTCGATTACGAAGCCGATGGCCATGCCCACTGGGGCGCAGCCTCCAGCCTGCTGGCCGCCAGCGGCGAGGACGCCCGGCTGGAGGTCTTCATCGAGCCGAACGAGCGCTTCCGGCTGCCGGCCGACGACGCGCGCGACATCATCATGATCGGACCCGGCACCGGCGTGGCCCCGTTCCGCGCCTTCGTGCAGGAACGCCGCGAGCGCGGGGGCAGTGGCCGCAACTGGCTGTTCTTCGGCAACCGTCATTTCGCCAGCGACTTCCTCTATCAGGTGGAATGGCAGCAGGCGTTGACGGATGGCGCGCTGCACCGGCTCGACTTGGCGTTCTCGCGGGATGACGCTCTTCCTGAAAGTCCGCAAAAGAATGTGCGGGGTGTTGCGAGGGATTCGCATAAAACCTACGTGCAGGATCGTCTGCGCCAGCGTGGCGCCGATCTGTACGCCTGGCTCGATGGCGGCGCACATCTCTATGTCTGTGGCGACGCGAAACACATGGCGCGCGACGTGCACGCCGCCCTGATCGAGGTGGCCGTGGCCCACGGCGGTCATTCCGCCGAATCCGCCGATGCCTGGCTGGGCGAGCTGCTGCAGCAGGGCCGCTACGCCCGTGACGTCTATTAGTTGATGCGCTCGCCCCTGGAAGCTTGAGTCAGGAAACGGCCGGCCATGGCCGCACTCTTCAGATAAAGAATGTTCCGATGCTTTCCCATCTCGAAAAAATCAAGGCTGAAAGCCGCTTCCTGCGGGGCGGCATCGCCGAGGGCCTGGCCGATCCGGTCACCGGCGCGATCAGCGACGACGACACCAAGCTGCTGAAATTCCACGGCAGCTACCAGCAGGACGATCGCGACCTGCGCGAGGAGCGTCGCCGGCAGAAGCTGGAGCCGGCCTACGCCTTCATGTTGCGTGCGCGCCTGCCCAGCGGCGTGGTGACGCCGGCGCAGTGGCTGGTGTTCGACCGCATCGCCCGCGAGTACGCCAGCGGCTCGCTGCGCATCACCACGCGGCAGACCTTCCAGTGGCACGGCATCATCAAGCGCCAGCTGAAGCCGACCATCGCCGCGATCCATGCGGCGCTGGCCAGCACCATCGCCGCCTGCGGCGACGTGGTGCGCAACGTGGTCAGCACGGCCAACCCGGTCGAGTCCGCCGCGCACGCCGAGGCGTACGCCTGGGCCGCGCGGCTGTCCGCCGAGCTGGCGCCGAAGACGCGGGCGTATCACGAGATCTGGCTGGACGGCGAGCAGCTGGCAGGCGCGCCGGAGGTCGAGCCGCTGTACGGCGCGACCTATCTGCCGCGCAAATTCAAGATCGGCCTGGCGATCCCGCCGCTCAACGACATCGACGTGTTCGCCCAGGACCTGGGCCTGATCGCGATCATCGAGCAGGGCGTGTTGCGCGGCTTCAACATCGCCATCGGCGGCGGCATGGGCGCCACCCACGGCGACGCCAGCACCTATCCGCGGCTGGCCAGCGTGATCGGCTTCGTCGCGCCGGAGCAGTTGTTCGAGGTCGCCGAGACGGTGATCGGCGTGCAGCGTGACTGGGGCGACCGCGCCGAGCGCAAGCATGCACGACTGAAATACACGCTGGACCGGCACGGCCTGGACACGTTCACGGCGGAACTGGCATCGCGGCTGGGTTATGCGCTGGCTCCGCCGCGCGAGCACCGCTTCGAGCACAACGGCGACCGCTATGGCTGGGTCGAGGGACACGATGGCCGCTGGCATCTCACCTTGCACATCGAGTCCGGCCGGCTTGCCGACACCGGCGACCGGCGCTGGCTCAGCGGCCTGCGCGAACTGGCGAAGGTGCACGCGGGCGACTTCCGCCTGACCTGCAACCAGAACGTGATCATCGCCAACGTGCCGGCCGCCGAGCGTTCGCGCATCGATGCGATCGTGCACGCGCATGGCCTTGGCGAATACCGGGCGCAGAGCGGCATCCGCCGTCATGCGATCGCCTGCGTGGCCTTGCCCACCTGCGGCCTGGCGATGGCCGAAAGCGAACGCTACCTGCCGGCGCTGCTGCCGAAGCTGGAGTTGCTGCTGGCCCGCCACGGCCTGGCTGACGCGCCGATCCTGCTGCGCCTGTCCGGCTGCCCCAACGGTTGCTCGCGCCCGTATCTGGGCGAGATCGCCCTGGTCGGGCGCGGGCCGGGTCGCTACGACCTGCGCCTGGCTGCCGACTTCAGCGGCCAGCGCCTGAACCAGGTGTATCGGGAGAACATCGACGAGGCGACGATCCTCGACGCGCTCGATCCGCTGTTTGCGCGCTACGCGGATGAACGCGGCGAGGGCGAGGGTTTCGGAGATTTCCTGCTGCGCGCCGGCATCGTGGCGGCGGTGAAGCCACGGCATATTCCGCTGGCGGTGCTGGCATGAGCGCGGTGCTGGCCGCGGCCGTCTCGCCCGAACCGCAGGCATTGGCGGAACTGAATGCGCGGTTCGCCACGCTCGACGCCGAGCAGCGCGTGGCGTGGGTGTTCGAACACATTCCGGGCGAACACGTGCTGTCGTCGAGCTTCGGCGCACAGGCGGCGGTGTCGCTGCACCTGCTGACCCGCCAGCGCGCCCGCCTGCCGGTGGTGCTGATCGACACCGGCTACCTGTTTCCCGAGACCTACCGCTTCGTCGACGAATTGACCGAACGGCTCGCGCTGAACCTCAGGGTCTATCGCGCGCCGCTAAGCCCGGCCTGGATGGAGGCACGCCACGGGCGGCTGTGGGAGCAGGGCGTGCCCGGGCTGGACCAGTACAACCGCTTGCGCAAGGTCGAGCCGATGCAGCGGGCGCTGGCCGAACTGGGCGCGACCGGCTGGTTTGCCGGCCTGCGTCGGGGACAGTCGCGCAGCCGCCAGGCGATCGACTTCGTCGAGCATCGCCAGGGCCGCTGGAAGTTCCACCCGCTGGCGGACTGGAGCGACCGCGACATCGGCCAGTACCTGGCGCGCCACCAGCTGCCTTACCACCCGTTGTGGCAGCGCGGCTACGTCTCCATAGGCGACACCCACACCAGCCATCGCTGGGAGCCCGGCATGGACGCCGAGGACACCCGCTTCTTCGGACTCAAGCGCGAATGCGGACTGCACGGCATCGGGTAAGCCAGCCGACGTCGCCTTGCACCGGTCCGTCCGGCGCGGGCCGGTCGACCATCGCCGAGGCGCATGGCGACTTCATCGAGATCCAGTTCGCCACCGCGCTGGAGGTTGCTGTCTTGCGGGGCGGGCGCCGGCCGCCGGTCAGCCTCAGGCGGCGAGCGCGGCCTGCCGGCGCTCCCGCCAGTGCGGCACTCCGGTCCATTCGCCGGCGGCGGTGTCGCCGGCCAGCACCCGCGCCACGTCGCGGCGGTCGAGATGCGGTGCGAACTGCGTGACGAACTCCAGCACGTACTCGCGCAGCACGCTCTCGCGACGCAGCACGATCCAGGTCGTGCATTGCGGAAACAGGTGATCGGCCGGCAGCACGGCCAGGTCGGTGTCGGCCGGCAGCATCGCCATCTCGGCCAGCACGCCGATGCCGAGCCCGGTGCGCACGTAGGTCTTGATCAGGTCGGCATCGCCGGCGGTCATCGCGACATGCGGCTGCAGCTGGCGCGCCTCGAACGCGCGGCGCAGCGAGGAGTCGGCCTTGACGGAAGAGTCGTAGCTGACCAGTGGGAGTTTCGCCAGGGCGTCCAGTGAAGGCGGCTGGCCGCTGGTGGCCAGCGGATGCTCCCGCGGCGCAAGGATGACCCGATGCCAGCGATAGGCCGGCAGCGCGATGCCGCTGCCGGGCGGCGCGCCGGCCGTGCTGATCACCGCCAGATCGACCCGGCCTGCTTCCAGTTGCGCCAGCACCTCGCTGTCGCGGCCCGGTTGCAGGTGCACGCTGACTCGCGGATAGCTCTGGCTGAGCATGCCGATCGCGGCGGGCAGGGCGAAGCGGGCCTGGGTGTGGGTGGTGGCGATGCGCAGCTCGCCGTGCGCCTCGTTGCGCAGGTTGGCGGCGATCGAGCGGATGTTGGCCGCTTCGGCCAGGATCGTGCGCGCCCGCTCCAGCACCTGCCGGCCGGCATGGGTCACCGTGTCCAGGCTCTTGCCCTTGCGCACGAACAGCTGGAAACCCAGTTCGTCCTCAAGCTGCCGCAGCTGCTTGCTCAGGCCGGGCTGGGTGGCGTGCACGCGTTCCGCGGCCAGGGTGATGTTCAGGCCGGAGTCGGCGATGGCTACCAGGTAGCGCAGTTGGGTCAGGGTCATGGCGAAGTTCTCGTGTACGGTCGGGATCGTGGAGGCGAGGCGCGAACGAAACACGGATACATCGCGTGGCAGCCGGCGTGGTCGGGGCGGGCACAAGGCCGCGGGCCGCCACCGGGGGCAGGGCTTCAGGGGATGCGTGGCCTGGACGTGATTTCATGATCAGACGTCTATACGTCCATTTGATGGATTGGTCAAGTTTTCGGCAACATGCCGTGGCGGCATATGCGCGGTGGCGCAAATCATTTGTCGTCGCCGCCGGCGCCCGGATAGCGTGGTCGCATCGTCATACCTGCACCGGACGCATCGCATGAAGTTGTATCCCCTGTTCGCCGATCTGTCCCGCCGCGCCGTGCTGGTGGTCGGTGGTGGCCCGGTGGCCGAACGCAAGGTGGCGGCGCTGCTCGGCGCGCAGGCGCAGGTCACGGTGAACGCGCCCACGCTGACGCCGCAGCTGCGGCGGTGGGTGGCCGATGGCCGCGTGGCCCATCGCCACGAATCGTTCCGCGAGAGCTGGCTGGATCGGGTCTGGCTGGTGGTGGCGGCGACCTCGGATGTCGAGCTGAACCGCCTGATCGCGACCTTTGCCGAGCTGCGGCGGATCTTCGTCAACGTGGTGGACGACGCGGCCCTGTCGAGTTTTCACGTGCCGGCCGTGGTCGACCGGTCGCCGCTGACCATCGCCATCTCCAGCGGCGGCGAGGCGCCGATGCTGGCCCGACTGGTGCGCGAGCGGCTGGAGGGCCTGCTGGATCACTCGCTGGGCGCGCTGGCCACGCTGGCGGCCGGCCTGCGCAAGCGCATCCGGGCACGGCATCCGGACATGGCTGCGCGCAGGCGCTTCTACGAGAACCTGTTCACCGGTTCGGTGGCGGGCCTGCTGCGGCAGGGCCGGCCGGAAGACGCCCGCCAAGCGGTGGAAGCGACGTTGCTGGCGCCGCCGGAGGCTCCGACCGGTTCGGTGGTGCTGGTGGGCGCCGGTCCCGGCGATCCGGGCCTGCTGACCTTGCGGGCGCTGCGCGCGCTGAACGAGGCGGACGTGATCCTGCACGATCGGCTGGTCAGCGCCGAGGTGCTGGAACTGGCCCGGCGCGACGCCGAACGGATCGAGGTCGGCAAGCAGGCAGGCCGCCATCACACCAGCCAGGACGCCATCCACGACCTGCTGCTGCGGCACGCGCGGGCGGGGCTGCGGGTGGTGCGGCTGAAGGGCGGCGATCCCTTCGTGTTCGGTCGCGGCGGCGAGGAACTGGAATTCCTGCGCGCCCACGCCATTCCCTATGAAGTCGTGCCCGGCATCACCGCGGCCGTGGCCTGCGCGGCTTACGCGGGCGTGCCGCTGACCCACCGCCATCACGCGCAGTCGGTGCGCCTGGTCACCGCGCATGGCCAGTCGCCGGACCAGTCGCCGGACTGGGCGCTGCTGGCCCAGGAACGGCAGACCCTGGCGGTGTACATGGGCGTGGCCGAACTGGGCGCGCTGCAGGCGGGCCTGCTCGCCCACGGCCGGGCGCCGACCACGCCGTTCGCGCTGATCGAGAATGGCTCGCGCCCGGAGCAGCGCGTGGTCACCGGCACCCTGGCCAACCTGGTCGAGCGTGCGACGTTCCATGCGGTGCGCTCGCCGGCCTTGCTGATCGTGGGCGAAGTGGCCGCGCTGGCGCCTTCGCTGGCCTGGTTCGGCCAGCCGCCACTGGGGGCCACGGTGCATGCCCTCCGCACGCAGGAGCGCCCGTCGGCGGCGCCCGACGTGCTGGCCGCGCTGCATCGCGCCGGATGAACATTTTTGCCGCGACGGGCGCATGATGCCCGTCGACTTTCCTGCCTTTAGGAGTCTTGCCATGATCCACAACAGCATCCTCGACACCATCGGCAACACGCCGATCGTCCGCCTCCACCGACTGGCGCCAAAACACGTCGAACTCTATGTGAAGGTGGAGGCCTTCAATCCGGCCGGTTCGGTCAAGGATCGACTGGCGCTGGCGATCATCCTGGACGCCGAGCAGCGCGGCGTGCTGAAGCCGGGGCAGACCGTGGTCGAGGCCACTTCGGGCAATACCGGCGTGGCACTGGCCGCGATCTGCGCGGCCCGTGGCTATCCGTTCGTGGCGGTGATGGCCGAGACGTTCTCGATCGAGCGGCGCAAGCTGATTCGTGCCTACGGCGGCAAGGTCGTGCTGACGCCTGCGGCTGCACGGGGCACCGGCATGGTCGACAAGGCGCTGGAGCTGGCACAGAAGCATGGCTGGTTCTTCACCAACCAGTTCGAGAACCCGGCCAACCCGGCCTACCACCGGCAGACCACGGCGCCGGAAATCCTGCGTGACTTCGCCGGGCGCCGGCTGGACTACTTCGTCAGCGGCTGGGGTACCGGCGGCACGCTGACCGGCGTGGGCGAGGTGCTGAAAGTGGCGCGACCGAACGTGCAGGTGGTCGCCACCGAGCCGACCGTGGCTGCCCTGCTGTCAGGCAAGGAATGGCAGCCGCACAAGATCCAGGGCTGGACCCCGGACTTCGTGCCGGCGGTGCTGAATCCGAAGGTGGTGGATCGCATCGTGCTGATCGACGACGTGCTGGCCCGCGACACCTCCCGCGAGCTGGCCCAGCGCGAAGGCATCTTTGCCGGCATTTCCTCGGGCGCCACGCTGGCCGCTGCGCTGGAAGTGGCGAACGATGCGCCGCAAGGTTCGGTGCTGCTGGCGATGCTGCCCGATACCGGCGAACGCTACCTGTCGACCTTCCTGTTCGAAGGCGTCAACGAGGGTTCGGACGAGGTCGAGTGATCGGCGGCCGAATCACCCGGGACAGCAGGTTCCATGGCGTGGTGATGCCGCGTGCGGGGCTGGCCGGCGGTGACGTCGTATCCAGTGGTAACCGTGGCGACTAACATGAAGGTTCGTCGCGCGCCCGCTACCCGTGCTGCGCGACGCCCCTCGTGTCCCCCATGGAGAAACCGGATGAAGCTGTATTACATGCCTGGCGCCTGCTCGCTCTCGCCGCACATCGTGGCGCTGGAAGCCGGCCTGTCCTTGCAACTGGTCAGGGTCGACGGCAAGACCAAGCGCACCGAGAGCGGCGACGACTTCCTGCAGGTCAACCCGAAAGGCTACGTGCCGACGCTGCAGCTGGACGGCGGCGAAGTGCTGACCGAAGGTCCGGCGATCGTGCAGTATCTGGCCGACCAGAATCCGGCCAGCGGACTGGCGCCGGCCAACGGCACGCTGCCGCGCTACCACCTGCAGGAGATGCTCGGCTACATCAACTCCGAGCTGCACAAGACCTACAGCCCGCTGTTCAGCTCGGCCACGCCCGAGCCAGTACGGCAGGAACGCAAGGAGTACCTGCGCAAGCGTTACGCAACGCTCGATGCCGTGCTGGCGAAGCAGGAGTGGCTGCTTGGCGGGCAATTCACCGCCGCCGACGCCTATCTGTTCACCGTCACCAACTGGGCCAGGCATGTGGATCTGGATCTGTCGGAGTTCGAGTCGCTGACCGCGTTCCAGCAACGGGTGGCGGCGCGGCCGATGGTGCAGGCGGCGATGGAGGCCGAGGGTCTGCTCAGGAAGTCGGCGTAACCGGGCAACTTCCGCAAGGGCCGGCACCGCGAGGTGCCGGCCTTTTGCATGCGGCATCGTCCGGCCGGACTCCTGCAGCACGCATGCAGGGGCAGCGGTCCATGCGCGGCGAATCCGGCGATCATCGGGCGCTTGCCGACGGGTGGCGCCAATTGCCGGCGATGGCTTGTGCTACCGCACGGCGCAACCGTAAAATGGTCCGCTTTCGTATAAGGTAATCATCGACTTAGGCGATCACGCCGGTTGATCTGGGGGCGACGGCGGGCCGCGAAGGCGGCTCGCATTGGCTTTGCATATCAGTTGGTTAGGGTCGTTTGACAAGGGTGGCAAGGCGAGAGTGGCGGAATTGGTAGACGCACCAGATTTAGGTTCTGGCGGTTAACCCCGTGGGGGTTCGAGTCCCCCCTTTCGCACCATGCCCCGTTGATTTCCCTTGATTTCCGGGCGACACAGCCGCCATGGCGCCGGTGCGGGCCCACAACATTCAGGTAGTACCAGGAGACGTCATGCAGGTTTCGGTTGAGAACATCGGCTCGCTCGAGCGCAAGCTCACGGTGAAATTTCCGGCGGAGCGGTTTGAGACGCAGGTCAGCGCACGCATCGCGGAAATGGGTCGCACGGTTCGCCTGAAGGGCTTCCGTCCGGGCAAGGTGCCCACCACGGTGATCAAGCAGCGCTTCGGCGACCAGGTTCGTGGCGAGGTTCTGTCCGACCTGATCGGCAGCACGCTGCGTGAAGCCGTGCAGCAGGAAAAGCTGCAGCCGATCGCGAACCCGTCGATCGACACCACGGGCAAGCCGGAAAACGGCGAGATCGCCTACACCGCCACCTTCGAGATCATGCCGGAGTTTCCCCAGGTCGACGTGGCCGCGCTCGAGATCAAGCGCCCCGTGGCCGAGGTCAGCGACGCGGACATCGACAAGATGCTGGAGACCCTGCGCCAGCAGCGTCGCAGCTTCGATGAAGTCGAGCGCGCCTCGGCCGATGGCGACTTCGTGATGTTCGAGTATTCCGCCAGCGCGGACGACTACCGTTTCCCCGCCGAAGGCCAGGAACGCGCCGGCAGCGTGCTCGGCTCGGGCACCCTGTTCAAGGCGCTGGACGAAGCGCTGACCGGCCGCAAGAGCGGTGAAAGCTTCGAGACCGACGTGCTGTTCCCGGAAGATTTCCGCAACGAGCAGCTGGCCGGGAAGAATGCCAAGGTCAGCTTCAGCATCATCAAGGTGCAGGAACCGAAGCTGCCCGAGATCGACGCCGAATTCGCCAAGCTGTTCGGCATTGCCGACGGCGATCTGGAGACCTTCCGCAAGGAAGTGCGGGCGAACCTGGAGCGCGAACTGAAGGCCGCGCTGATGGGCCGTCTGAAGTCGGAAGTGGCCGAGAAGCTGGCGGTGACCCACGCCGATCTGGACGTGCCGAAGCTGATGGTGCAGTCCGAGGCGCGCAACATGGCCGCCGGCAGCGTGCCCCAGGGCCAGCAGCCGCCGCCGCAGCTGATCGAGGCCGCCATGCCGGTGGCTCGCCAGCGGGTGATTGCCGGTCTGCTGATGGGCGAAATCGCCCGCAAGCAGGAGATCAGGATCGATCGCAAGCGCGTGGCCGAGCAGCTGGCTGCGATTGCCTCGACCTATGAAGAACCGGAAAAGGTCATTGAACTGTACAACGGCGACCCCCAGTTGATGTCCGGGCTGCAGAATCGCGTGATGGAAGACCAGGTGGCGGAGTGGGTGGCGGAACACGCCACGACCACCCAGCTGGATCTCACGTTCGACGAGGTGATGCGCCCAGTCAGCGCCTGAGCAACCAGGCTGGAAAACCGGCCCGGGCAACCACCCGGGCTCATCAACGGAGAGCTGCAGACATGGCCATGGATACAATCCAGAACCTCAATTTGGTCCCGATGGTCGTCGAGCAGACCGCTCGTGGCGAGCGCTCCTACGACATCTATTCGCGCCTGCTGAAAGAGCGCGTGATCTTCCTGGTGGGCGAGGTCAACGACCAGGTCGCGAACCTGATCGTGGCGCAGATGCTGTTCCTGGAATCGGAAAATCCGGACAAGGACATCAACTTCTACATCAACAGCCCGGGCGGTGCCGTCACCGCCGGTCTGGCGATCTACGACACGATGCAGTTCATCAAGCCGAACGTCAGCACCATGTGCATCGGCCAGGCCTGCAGCATGGGCTCGTTCCTGCTGATGGCCGGCGCCAAGGGCAAGCGTTTCGCGCTGCCGAATTCGCGCATCATGATCCACCAGCCTTCCGGCGGCGCGCAGGGTCAGGCCACCGACATCGAGATCCAGGCCCGCGAGATCCTTTACATCCGCGAGCGTCTGAACAAGCTGTACGTCGAACACACCGGCCAGCCGCTCGAGAAGATCGAGCTGGACATGGAGCGCGACCGCTTCATGAACGCGGTGGATGCGAAGGCGTATGGCCTGATCGACGAGGTGCTCGACAAGCGCGCTGGCGAAACGGTGAAATCGGCCTGAGTTCCGGTTTCCACACCACGGTCACGAGAGGGGCTCCGCGTCTGCAGGCAGACGCGGAGCCCTGTGTTATTCTCGCGGCGCATCCAGATTTACCAGCGGGACCGAGAGTATGAGTGACGACCGTCAGGGGCGATCCAGCGACAGCGGCAAGATTCTCTATTGCTCTTTCTGTGGCAAGAGCCAGCATGAAGTGCGCAAGCTGATCGCGGGCCCGTCCGTGTTCATCTGCGACGAATGCGTCGAGCTCTGCAACGACATCATCCGCGAGGAACTGGAAGAGAAGGCCGCTTCGGGCCGGACCCAGTTGCCGAAGCCGCGCGAGATCCGCGAATCGCTGGATCAGTACGTGGTCGGCCAGAGCCGCGCCAAGAAGGCGCTGGCCGTTGCGGTGTACAACCATTACAAGCGGATCGAATCGCGCCAGAAGAGCGACGACATCGAGCTGGGCAAGTCCAACATCCTGCTGATCGGGCCGACCGGCTCGGGCAAGACGCTGCTGGCCGAAACGCTGGCGCGCCTGCTCAATGTGCCGTTCACGATCGCCGACGCCACCACGCTGACCGAAGCCGGCTACGTGGGCGAGGATGTCGAGAACATCATCCAGAAGCTGCTGCAGAAGTGCGACTACGACGTCGAGAAGGCGCAGTCGGGCATTGTCTACATCGACGAGATCGACAAGATTTCGCGCAAGAGCGAGAACCCGTCGATCACTCGTGACGTGTCGGGCGAAGGCGTGCAGCAGGCGTTGCTGAAGCTGATCGAGGGCACTCTCGCCTCGGTGCCGCCGCAGGGTGGCCGCAAGCATCCGCAGCAGGAATTCCTGCAGGTCGACACCAAGAACATCCTGTTCATCTGCGGTGGCGCGTTCTCCGGCCTGGACAAGGTCATCCAGCAGCGCTCCGAGACCACCGGCATCGGTTTTTCCGCCGAAGTGCGCTCCAAGGAGCGCACCGAGAACCTCGGCAAGGTGCTGGCCGAAGTCGAACCGGCCGATCTGGTGCGCTTCGGCCTGATCCCGGAGTTCGTCGGACGCCTGCCCGTGGTGGCCACGCTGGACGAGCTGGACGAGGCGGCGCTGGTGAAGATCCTCACCGAGCCGAAGAACGCGGTGACCAAGCAGTTCAGGAAGCTGTTCGAGATGGAAGAGGTGGAGCTCGAGTTCCGCCCCGAGGCACTGCAGGCGATTGCCCGCAAGGCGCTCAAGCGCAAGACCGGCGCCCGCGGCTTGCGCACCATCCTGGAACAGGTGTTGCTGGACACGATGTACGAGCTGCCCTCGCTGGAGCACGTCAGCAAGGTGGTGGTGGACGACGCCGTGATCGAGGGGCAGGCCGAGCCTTACCTGATCTACCGCGGCAACCTGCAGCAGCGCGTGGCGGGCGAGGGTGGCGACGCCGCCTGACTTTTCGCGCCACTGCATCGACGACGGCTCCGGTGGATCTTCCCGGGGCCGTTTCTTTTTCGGCTGACTGCGAACCTTGACTAGGTTGGCCGTCGCCTCCACTTGACGAGTTGGGATGCCCGGCGCAGTGTCGGGTTGAACGCACAATCGACCGAGGGACCCCTCTTTCATGGCCAAGAACGCCCCCCTTCCTGCTGCGCTGGACGCTCTGCCGGTATTGCCGTTGCGTGATGTCGTGGTTTACCCGCACATGGTGATTCCGCTGTTTGTCGGTCGCGACAAATCCATGCGTGCGCTGGAGCGCGCCATGGAGGGCGAGCGGCAGATCCTGCTGGTTGCGCAAAAAAGTCCGGATATCGACGATCCGGAGATTTCCGACCTGCACCGGATCGGCACGCTGGCCGGGGTGCTGCAACTGTTGAAGCTGCCCGATGGCACGGTGAAGGTGCTGGTCGAGGGCCAGTCGCGCGTGTCAGTCGAGGACTTCATGGAACGGGACGGCATGCTGACCGCGCGTTCGCGCGTGATCGAGCCGGTCTACAACGCCAAGGAGCGCGAGCTCGACGTGGTTTCGCGCACGCTGATCTCGCTGTTCGAGCAACTGGTCAAACAAAGCCGCAAGCTGCCGCCGGAAGTGCTGGCCAGCCTGTCCGGTGTCGAAGATCCGTCGCGGGTCGCCGATTCGATCGCTGCGCACCTGTCCGTGCGCATGGCGGACAAGCAGAAGGTGCTGGAGACTGCTGACGTCGGCCAGCGGCTGGAACTGCTGATCGGCCTGGTCGACGGCGAGATGGACCTGCAGCAGGTGGAAAAGCGCATCCGCGGCCGCGTGAAGTCGCAGATGGAGAAGAGCCAGCGCGAGTATTACCTCAACGAGCAGATGAAGGCGATCCAGAAGGAGCTGGGCGACAGCGAGGACGGCCCCAACGAAGTCGAGGAGCTGCAGAAGAAGATCGAGGGCTCGGGCATGCCCAAGCCGGTGCTGGCCAAGGCGCGGCAGGAGTTCAGCAAGCTCAAGCAGATGTCGCCGATGTCGGCCGAGGCCACCGTGGTGCGCAACTACCTCGACTGGCTGGTCGGCGTGCCGTGGAAGAAGCGCAGCAAGGTGCGCAAGGACCTGCAGCTGGCCCAGGAAGTGCTGGATGCCGATCACTTCGGCCTGGAGAAGGTCAAGGAGCGGATCCTCGAATATCTCGCCGTGCAGCAGCGCGTGTCGGTCATGAAGGGGCCGATCCTGTGCCTGGTCGGACCGCCGGGCGTGGGCAAGACGTCGCTGGGCCAGTCGATCGCCAAGGCCACCAACCGGAAGTTCGTCCGCATGAGCCTGGGCGGCGTGCGTGACGAGGCCGAGATCCGCGGGCACCGGCGCACCTATATCGGCTCGATGCCCGGCCGCATCGTGCAGAACATCAACAAGGTCGGCGCGAAGAACCCGCTGTTCGTGCTGGACGAGATCGACAAGATGTCGATGGATTTCCGTGGCGATCCGTCCTCGGCGCTGCTCGAGGTGCTCGACCCGGAACAGAACCACGCGTTCAACGACCACTATCTCGAAGTGGACCTGGACCTGTCCGAGGTGATGTGGATCGCCACCGCCAATTCGCTGAACATTCCCGGCCCATTGCTCGATCGCATGGAGGTCATTCGCATCCCCGGCTATACCGAGGACGAGAAGCTCGGCATCGCGCAGAAGTACCTGCTGGCCAAGCAGTTGAAGGCCAACGGCCTGAAGCCCGAGGAACTCAGCGTCACCGAGGAAGCGCTGCGTGACATCGTGCGCTACTACACCCGCGAGTCGGGCGTGCGCAACCTGGAGCGCGAGGTTTCCAAGATCTGCCGCAAGGTGGTCAAGGAACTGACCCTGGGGCAGGTCAGGAAAGCCAAGGGCAAGCCTGCGGTCAAGACCGCCAAGGGCAAGGCGAAGGCTGCTCCGGACAAGGTCAAAGTGACGTCGGACAACCTCGACCACTACCTCGGCGTGCGGCGGTTCGATTTCGGTCGCAAGGAACTGCAGAACGAGGTGGGGCTGGTCACCGGCCTGGCCTGGACTCAGGTTGGCGGCGAGTTGCTCAGCATCGAAGCGTCGGTGGTGGCGGGCAAGGGACGGCTGGTGCATACCGGCCAGCTCGGCGACGTCATGAAGGAATCGATCCAGGCGGCCTTGTCGGTGGTGCGCGCCCGTGCCGACCAGCTCGGCATCGACCCGGAGTTCCACCAGAAACTCGACGTGCACATCCACGTGCCGGAGGGCGCCACGCCGAAGGACGGACCCAGCGCGGGCATCGCGATGTGCACGGCACTGGTGTCGGTATTGACCAGGGTGCCGGTGCGGTCCGAGGTCGCGATGACCGGCGAGATCACCTTGCGTGGTCGGGTGCTGCCGATCGGCGGACTGAAGGAGAAGCTGCTCGCGGCGCACCGTGGCGGCATCACCACGGTGATCATCCCCGAGGACAACAAGAAGGACCTTGCCGACATGCCGGCCAACATCACCTCGTCCATGCAGATCCATCCGGTGCGCTGGATCGACGAAGTGCTGGACATCGCGCTGGAGCGCCCGCTGCAGCCAAGCACGGCGAAGGCCGACACTCCCGCAGCGGTTTCCGGCGATTCGACGGAAGCCCATTCGCTGACCCACTAGGTTCAGCGTCAGCCAGGCCCGGGTACTCCAGGAACGCCACGCTCGCGCGTGGCGTTCTTTTGCGTGTTCGTCACCGTTCGGCGAAGTTCGCCCTAGTCGTTCGGTACTTGTTTTGCAAGCGGATCGACAACGTCCAGATCTTGCGAAAACGTTGCTGTGGCTTGTGTTGCGCCTTCCTGCAACGCACTGGTATAAAGGCGCTACCGCAGTCCCGGCGTTGTTCGTCAGCGCAGCGATGCGGGGTTGCGTCATGGCATCCTGCGAGCCAACCATCCATGCCGGCGCTGTCGGGTTCTCCGGAACGACCGCGCCGACGAAATCCGAACGAGGGAGTTTTCTCAATGAATAAAACCGATCTGATCAATGCCATTGCCGAGAAGGCCGAGTTGACCAAGGCCGACGCTGGCCGCGCTCTGGAAGCCTTTTTCGAAACCGTGCAGAAGTCGTTGAAGAAGGGTGAGGACGTTTCGGTTGTCGGCTTTGGCACGTTCACCGTGCGCAAGCGTGCTGCCCGCACCGGTCGCAACCCGCGCACCAACGAAGCGATCAAGATCAAGGCGTCGAAAGTGCCTGCGTTCAAGGCTGGCAAGACGTTGAAGGATGCCCTAAACTAAGCGGCTGACGCTTGGTTTCGGGTGCTTAGCTCAGCGGTAGAGCGTCGCCCTTACAAGGCGGTGGTCGTAGGTTCGATCCCTACAGCACCCACCAGAAAAAATGCGGAGTGGTAGTTCAGTTGGTTAGAATGCTGGCCTGTCACGCCGGAGGTCGCGGGTTCGAGTCCCGTCCACTCCGCCACAGTTCGCAAGGGCGCCCGTGTGGCGCCCTTGTCATTTGAGCGGTTCGTCCGCGTCCTGCGACACCGGACGGCACGGGCCGGTTTGCCGACTTGAGCCACGCGCGTCATGCGCTTTCACCATCTTGCGGGAAGATTTCGATGCTGCAGGCAATGCGTAACAAGATGCATGGATGGCCGTCCATCATCCTTCTGGGGGTTTGCGTCTTTGCGATGTCGCTGTTCGGCATGGAGAGTTACTTCATGTCGCACGACGAAGCCTACGTGGCCAAGGTCGGCAAGCACGAGATCGACCAGCGTGCGTTCCAGGACCGCGTGAACCAGGTGCGTCAGCAGCAGGTCGCCCAGCAGGGCGAGCAGTTCGATTCAAGCTCGTTCGAGAAGCCCGAGACCAAGTTGCGCATTCTCGACGGCATGGTCGACGAGCAACTGCTGCAGCAGGCCAACGAGGACTGGGGGCTGCGCGTGCCCGACCTGGCGGTGCGCGACTACATCGCTGCCATTCCCGCGTTCCAGGTCAACGGCAAGTTCGACGGCACCAGCTACCAGGCGTGGCTGACCAGCCAGTACAAGACGCCGGAAATGTTCGAGCGGGAAATTCGTTCGTCACTGGCGATCCAGTTGCTGCCCTCGGCGATCAACGCCAGCACCATCGTCAGCGACGCCCGTCTCGACCAGTTCCTGAAGCTGCAGAACCAGCGCCGTGACCTGCGCTACTTCGTGTTGCAGCGCCCGACGCTGGAGAACGGCACGGTGAGCGACGCCGAGATCGAGGCGTACTACAAGTCGCACCAGGCCGACTACATGAAGCCCGAGATGGTCTCGGTGAAGTACATCGAAGTGGTCGGTGCAGACCTGCCTCTGGTCGCGCAGCCCAGCGACGAGGATCTGCGCAAGCGCTATGCCAGCGAGAAGCAGCGTTTCGTGCAGCCGGAGCAGCGCCTCGTTTCCCACATCCTGATCAACGTGCCGACGAACGCCACGCCGGAACAGCAGAAGGAGGCGCTGGCCAAGGCCGACAAGATCGCCGCGGAAGCGACCCCCGCCGATTTTGCCAAGCTGGCCCAGCAGGATTCGCAGGACCTGGGTTCGCGCCGTCTGGGCGGTGATCTCGGCTGGCTCGAGAAGGGCGTCACCAACGAAGCGTTCGATTCGGCGTTGTTCGCGCTGCAGAAGGGACAGATCTCCAAGCCGGTGCTGTCGACCGACGGTTACCACATCATCTGGTTGCGCGATGTTCGCAGCGGCCAGTCGAAGCCGTTCGAGGAAGTGCGCGACCAGCTGGTCAAGGAAGCGACGGCGGCCGATCGCGACCGCAACTACAACGACATCGCGGGCAAGATGTCCGACAACACCTATCAGAACCCCACTTCGCTGGAGCCTGCCTCGGTGGCGCTGAAACTGCCGATCAAGACCACGGCGCTGTTTTCGCGCCAGGGTGGCGAAGGCGTGGCGGCGAATCCGAAGGTGATCGCCGCGGCCTTCAGTGACGACGTGCTGGTGCAGGGAAACAATTCGGCCCTGATCGATCTGGGCAACAACCATTCGCTGGTGTTGCATGTTGACCAGCACGTTCCGGCTGCGGCCAAACCGCTGGCCGAAGTGCGTGCCGATGTGCAGCAGAAGATTCTCGATGAGCGCATGGCTGCCGTCGAAAAGAAGCAGGCTGACGAAGCCCTCGCGCGCCTGCACAAGGGCGAAGCGATTGATGCGGTGGCCAAGTCGCTTGGCGCGACCGTCACGACGGTGAGCGAGGCGGTTCGGCATGCCCAGGTGCCCGCGCCCCTGCTGACCCGGGCCTTCCTGATGCCGCATCCGGCGGACAACAAGCCGCAGTTTGCCGCGGTGGACATGCTGGATGGCAACTATGCCCTGCTGGCGGTGGACAAGGTGCAGGACGGCGATCTGACCAAGCTGCTGCCGGAGCAGCGCGAGTCGTTGCGCCAGCAGATGGCGCAGGCTTACGGTTACGAGGCAGCCCGCGAACTGATCGACCACCTCAAGGCGAAAACCGAGATCAAGATCAACAAGCAGAGGCTGTAAGCACCGGCGCTTCTGCATCGCTTGAAGGAAAAGGACGACCTCGGTCGTCCTTTTCCTGTTCCGGACAACGCGGCCCCGTGTCCGGGAAGGCCGGTCCGCGATGGCGTCAGTTCGGAGCGCTGATCTGCAGCGTCTGACCGGGCTTCAGGGAGTGGTTGCCGAGATGGTTCCAGCGCTTGAGCTGGTCCACGCTGACCGCGTAGGTGTGCGCGATCTGCCACAGGCTGTCGCCGCGCTTGACGGTGTGCTTCCGAAGCAGGCTTGCGTCGCCCGTGGAGCTGGGCGCCGGGGCATCGGCAGGAGGCGCACGCAGCAGGTCGCCGCCGTTGTTGCTGTCGGCAAGCTCGAGCGGAACGTCGTTGAAACGGCGCGCATGTGCCGCGGGCATCATGAGATACGAAGCGGCCGCGGTATCGACCATGTTGCTGCCGAACGCCCCGTTGAGCCGCTTCAGTGCGTCCAGCGTCATGCCGGCGCGATCGGCAGCCTGCGCCATCGACATCGCGTGCGGCACATCGGCCTGGACCAGACGCTGCTCGCCGGGCAAGGTCGGCAAGCTGACGTTGAAGCGGGCCGGCTCGCGCACTACGCAGGCGATGGCCAGCAACTTGGTCAGGTGTTCGCGGGTCACCTTGCGCACCGGCAGCCGGGGAATCGCCGGCTGTTCGGGTGGCGTGCCATGCGTCCTGATGGCCTTGCGGATGGCGAACTCCCCCGCGTTGTAGGCATAGTCGACCACCCGCCAGTCGACAAACTGCTTGTGATATTGCTCCAGCAGTTTCATCACGGCATTGGCCGAGGCCGGCACGTCGAGGCGGCCGTCGTAGTGGCGGTCCACGCGCAGTCCCAGCGACCCGGCGGTGACCGGCATCAGCTGCCACATGCCGGCGGGACGATGCTTGCGCGCGGCAATCGGACGAAAGTGGCTTTCCACCCATGGCAGCAACACGAACTCGCCGGCCACGTCATAGTCTTCGGCTACTTTCTGCACGTAGACCAGGCGTGGCAACACCGCTTGCAGCTGGCTCTCGAATTGTTTCGGATGGCGCGTGTATTGCCTGGCCCATCCCAGCACGGCCGGGTCGGCGTCGCAGCCCGGCATCGCGAAGCTTCCACGCAGTCGTGTCCAGACATCGGCGCCTGCTGGCTGTGCTGCGGGTGATTCGATGTCCGGCACCGGTGGCAGCGGTGCAGGCGCGGAAGAGGGGATTTCGACGGGACCGGCAGCCGGCTGGAACGGTGCGTTGGCACATGCCGCCAACAGTGCGCAGAGGGCCGCCGGCAGGATTCGGATGGCCAGCTTCATGCGCGAAAATCGTCCTTGGCATGGCGCAGGGCGGCGAAGCGCGCCACGCGATCTCCGCCGCAGCCTTGCCGCTGCGCCCAGTCAACGACACCGTTGGTGTCGACGCGCAGGAAGGGGTTGCAGGCCAGTTCGTTGCCAAGCGGAACCGGCAGGGTGGGACGGGAGCTTTCGCGCAGGCTGGCCACGTCCTGCATTCGTCTTGCCAGTTCGGCGTTGGCCGGTTCGACGGCCAACGCGAATCGTCCGTTCACCTCGGTGTATTCGTGTCCGGCACAGACCAGCGTGTCGGCGGGCAGTTGCGCCAGGCGATCCAGCGAGCCAAGCATCTGCGCCGGCGTGCCTTCGAACAGGCGGCCGCAGCCCATGCTGAACAGGGTGTCGCCGCAGAACAGCAGGCCGGCTCCCACGAAGGCGATATGGCTGAGGGTATGCCCCGGAACCGCGATGACGTCGAATTGGATGGATGGCGCGCTCAGCTCGATGCGATCGCCATCGATCGCCGGCTGGAAAGGCTGCCCGATATCCGGGTGAACCGGTGCGTGGACAGGGACCCCGTGACGTGCACGCAGGGCGGACATCCCGCCGACGTGGTCGGGGTGATGATGGGTGAGCAAGATCGCGCGCAGCCGCAGCCCTCGCGCCGTCAGCGCCTGTTCCACGACGGCTGCATCGCCCGGGTCGACCACGACGGCGTTTCCGTCGTCGTCATGCAACAGCCAGATGTAGTTGTCGGCCAGGGCCGGTAACGGAAGGAGGTGCACGAGGGATCCGCTGCGTTGGGAAAGTCCCCAAGGCGTGGGAACTTGTTGTGGAACGACAGACGCGGCCATCCCGGGCGCGCTTTAAGCGGTTGACTATAAATTGACGCTACGGCGGACTCGTTAGGCAGTCGTTAAGTACCCGGTCGACCGTTCAGCTGTGTGCGGCAGTTCCGCTCGACGAGCGACCTGCTGAGTCATGGCCGCAACCGTTACACTGTGGAGAGCAACAGATGCCGGACCGGTTTGCATGCAGCATCGCGATGACGAGGTCTACTCCAGCCCACCCATGCTTCGTTTGCTGGAAGAGCAGAGCCAGGCATTGAAGCCGGGGCTGCAGCGTTGTGTCGGCACGCATGGGCTGCTGCTGGATGCATCCCCCCGGTATCCCCGGCCGGCCTTGCCGTTGCTGGGTTGCTGGACCTCGCTGGCGGTGAGCGACGGCGGCTACGATGGCGACCTGCGTGCCAGGGCAGACGAACCGCTGCCTTTCGCCGACGATGCATTCGAACTTGTGCTGGTGCGGCAGGCGCTGGAACTGGCATCGCATCCCGCCGCGTTGCTCGATGAACTCGTTCGGGTGCTGGCGCCCGGTGGCACGCTGGCGTTGACCGGCGTGCATCCGCTGGGTTGCTGGTCGGCGTGGTTGCGCTGGCACGCCCGCGGCAGGTCGCCGGCGTTGCAGATGCCGTGGCGGCTGCGCCACCGCCTTGAGCGCGACGGCCTGCTGGTCGAGCGGGTGCTGCGGATCGGCAGCATCTGGCCGGGCACTGCCGCGCCGCGGCGCAGCCCTGCCGGAGTGTTCGGTGGAGGTTACCTGCTGGTGGCGCGGAAGCACCGGCGATCCGTGACGCTGCTGCGCTTGCTCCCGCAACAGGTGCGGGTGCCGGCAAACGGCCAGCTTTCCCCGGCGGCGCGCCGTGGCGCGTCGCTCCAGATTTTTTCAGGAATTGCAAAAGACGATGAGTGAAGTGGAAGCCTTTACCGATGGCGCGTGTCTGGGCAACCCCGGACCTGGTGGCTGGGCCGCCCTGCTGCGCGCCAGGGGCAGCGAGCGCATGGTTGCCGGTGGCGAGCCGGCCACCACCAACAACCGGATGGAGTTGATGGCGGCGATTGGTGCGCTGGAGACTCTGACCCGGCCCTGCCAGGTCATCCTGACCACCGATTCCCGTTACGTGATGCAGGGCATCGAACAATGGATGCCGAAGTGGCGTGCCAATGGCTGGCGCACCGCGGACAGGAAGCCAGTGAAGAACCAGGACCTGTGGCAACGCCTTTCCGATGCCGTCGGCGCCCATCAGGTGCGCTGGAAATGGGTGAAGGGCCACAACGGCCACGCCGAGAACGAACGGGTCGACCAGGCCGCGCGCGAGCAGGCCGAATCGATGAAGGGCCGGGCATGAGGCAGATCGTCCTCGACACCGAAACGACCGGTCTCGAAGTCCGCCAGGGACACCGGCTGGTGGAAATCGCTTGCGTGGAAATGGTCGAGCGCCGGCTTACCGGCCGGCACTACCAGACCTACCTCAATCCGGACCGGGCCATCGATGAAGGCGCCCGCCTGGTCACCGGCATCGAGGACGAGTTCCTGCTCGACAAGCCGCGTTTCCCCGAGGTGGTGGAGGAGTTCCTGGCCTTCATCGATGGCGCCGAGCTGATCATCCACAACGCCAGTTTCGACATCGGCTTTCTCGATGCCGAGCTTGCGCGGCTGGGCAACGGCGCCGGCAGGATCGGCGACCGCTGCACGGTGCTGGATACGCTGGCGATGGCCCGCGAGCGCTATCCCGGCCAGCGCAACAGCCTCGATGCGTTGTGCAAGCGCCTGGGCGTCGACAACTCCCGCCGCGACCTCCACGGCGGCCTGATCGATGCCCAGTTGCTGGCCGACGTCTATCTGGCGATGACATCCGGGCAGGTGGCGTTCGACCTGGGTTTCGAAGGCGCCGCCGAGCAGCATGCCGTGATGGTTGTGGCGCCGGTGGTGCTGCATGCGCGGCCACGGGTCCTGCACGCATCGCCGGAAGAACTGGTCCTGCACGAGCAGAGGCTGGATGCGCTGGACAAGAGTGCGGGTGGGGTGAGTGTTTGGCGGGGAGCTTGATTGGTTGGCGGGGTAAGGGGTGTAGCGGTTAACCCTGGTCGATTTCCCGCTGCCGTGTTACTACCGGAAAAGCAAGGCGCGTGCGAAGGACGATGCGGCGCCGCGCGGGTGGGATTGTTCGGCCCATCCTTGGGCCGAACCCCTTCGCGCTGCGCGCTACGGGGCCAGCCTGCGGCTGTCCAACAAGCTCTTGGCAAATTTGTCGACGACGAAGGCAGGATGCCGTAGTCGAACATCGGCATAGCCGATGGCCCGCAGGGCGAGGCGCAGGATGCGCCGAGTAACCCCGGCGGGTGCTCACCCAGCCGTCACCGCCAGAATAGCAAAACGCCCCACGAGGGGGCGTTTTGCTATTCTGGCGGAGAGGGTGGGATTCGAACCCACGGTACGCTTACACGTACGCCTGATTTCGAGTCAGGTACATTCGACCACTCTGCCACCTCTCCGGTGCGTTGCATGGTGGCTCATGCGAGCCGGGAATCATACGCGAGCGAACTTGCCGTGACAACAACCTTGTCTTCCGGCATGCTGCTAAGGCTCGCCTCCATTGAATACCCATGATCGAATTCGGACACGGAACGCACGTCGGCCTGCGTCGTACGCGCAATGAAGACACTTATTACGCCGATGCTTCACTGGGCCTGTTCCTGGTGGCCGACGGCATGGGTGGTCACCAGCATGGTGAAGTGGCTTCGGCGCTGGTGCGTGATCAGGTCGTGCAGCAGGTCAGGGAGGGAAGCAGCCTGCTGGAGGCTGTGCGTGGCGCGGCCGGGAGCCTGCTCGGGTGCGCCCGTGACAGCTTCGACATCCTGCCCATGGGCACCACCATTGCCGCACTTCGGGTGGAGGGTGACAGCCACGAAGTGGCCTGGGTCGGCGACAGCCGGATCTACCAGTGGAAGCAGGGCCTGCGGCAGGTCAGCCACGATCATTCCCTGGTTCAGGCGCTGGTCGAGGCGGGACAGCTGGACCCGGCGCAGGCGGCGGAACATCCGCAACGCAATGTGCTCACTCAGGCGCTGGGTGTGACCGCCATCGAGCAACTGCACATCGGCATGGCGCGGGGCAAGCTCGAGCCCGGCATGAGCTTCCTGCTGTGCAGCGACGGGCTGACCGAAGGCGTCAGCGACACCACCATCGCGCAGAAGATGGCCCGCGCCGACCTCTCGGCACAGGAGTGCGTCGACCAGCTGCTGCTGTGTGCGCTGGACAGCGGCGGCGACGACAACGTCACGATCCTGATCGTGCGTTCGCGCTGAAGCGCGGACCGGTGATGGCACAAAAAAACGGGGCCGCTTTCGCGGCCCCGCCTTCGTGTTCAGACAACGAGATCAGAAACGATACGTGCCGGTGAGGCTGACGACGTCACCGTGGTCCTTGAACTTGCCGTCCATGGTGCCGTAGCCCAGGGCGGGCTGGTTGGTCTGCTTGACCCGGGCATCGCTGACGAACTGGTGCTGATAGCCGAGGTCCACCGCGAACTTGTCAGAGGCCTGATAACCGAGGCCGAAGCCCAGCAGGCGACGGGAGCCGTCGGGGATGCGCGGGTCGCGGCTGATGATGTTGGACGGGCTTTCGTCGTAGCCGATGCCGGCGCGCAGCGTCCACTGCGAGTTCAACTTGTAGTCGCCACCGATCGAGTAGACCCAGACGTCCTTGTATGCCTGCGGCAGGCTGACCAGAGTCTGGCCGTTGGACGTCAGTGTCAACTGCTTGAAGTTGGACCAGTCGGTCCACTTCACGCCAGCGGCAACGCTGAAGTTGTCATTGAATGCATGCAGCCAGTCCAGGCTGGCGAATGCCGGCATGTTGAATTCGGCGCTGGCCTTGTCGCCATCGCCGTTGAGCGCGGGCAGGCCGGCGTTGGGGAAAACCACCGGAGCCAGCGCGATCAGATCCTTGGCGGCCTGGCTGCCGTACATGGCGTAGTTGCCGCTCAGGGTCTGCTTGATCTCGGAGTGATAGCTGAAGCCGATGCTGTCACGCGCGGTCGGCTTGAATTCGAAACCGGCGAAGTAGCCGAAGGCGAACTTCTTCTTCACGTCAACGTTGAGCTGCACGTCGCCGCTCTGCGGGGCACCCAGGATGGGCGCGCCCAGCAGGCCGGCAGCCGAACCGTAGGGATCGAGCATGGTGTTGAGCTGCGCCTTGGTGCGCTGACCGACGATGCCCGCACCGATCGAGAACTGGTCGTTGACCTTGAAGCCGGCCGAGAAGCTCAGCGCGATCGACTGCACACTGGTCTTGGTACCGAAGTAGCGGCCCTGCCAGGTCGGGTTGTACTCGCTGACCAGGCCGTAGGGCACGGTGACGCTGGCACCGAGTGCCAGACGGTCATTGACCTTGGTGGCAAATGCCATGTTCGGGAACGGAATGAACTTGCCGAAACCATCCGGGTTGTTGCCGGTGGTCGGGTTGCCCTGCTGGTCCTGGAACGAACCTTCGAACTTGGCGCTGGGGCGAATGCCGGTGCCGGTCAACTGGACCAGGGTGCCGTCGAAGAACGCCATCGCCGCCGGATTGTTGTAGACCGCCGTCGGATCGTTCGCGAACAGCGAGCCGCCCGCATTGGCGCGCGCCCAGCCAGCGGCGTTGTCGGTGGGCAGCTGGAAGGAACCGGCCTGCGCGCCCAGCGGCATGGCGAGTGCACCGGCAACGGCCAGGGCGAGGCTGGCCTTGGTGCCGAGACGGGAGAGGTTTTGCAAGGTTTGACGGTCCACGTGGGTTCTCCTGTGACAAAAAGGTCCGGGATGGGACGCATCCGCGGCGATGGTTTCTGGTTTTGTGTGGTGATGATGGGGCAGCACGTATCGGGAAGGTGGCACGGTGTCGCTTGGTCAGGACGCAGGCCTCCCGTCCTGGATCCAGAGGGTGGATGGCGGAATGCCCTGGCGCCGTGAATCCGTATCGGCGGCCGGTGGTGTCGTGCGGGTGGCTTCGGCTGTCACCTGATCCTGTTGCAACACCTGCTCGATCACTTTGATCTGCTCCGTGTTTCCAGACGGGGCGGTGAGGATGGGGGACACCAGCGAGATCAGGCGCGCCAGCAGTTCGGTGTCGTTGATGGCCTCACCCTTGCTGATGCTGGCGATCAGTTGCTGCATGTCTTCCCCGGCCAGCATGCCGGACAGCGCCTTCAGGGCGAAATGCAGGCGCAGTCCGAGTTCGCCCCGGGGTAGCGTGGGCAGGGCGCGCGCGAACGCCTCGAAAAAGCGCCCGGAAATCGACCGGTAATGCTGCTGCAGAAAATCCTGGATGAACGGCGAGGGGTCGCTGTAGACCCGGCCCAGCAAGCGCATGAAGGCCGGTCCCGAGGCGCTGCCATGGCTGAGCCGGAAAGCCGGCACGAACAGCATGGCCAGCACGGCGCGGGCATCCAGACCTTCCGGTCGCTGGCGCTCACACGCACTCAGCAATTGCAGCCGCTCGCGGTTGAGGCGATCCAGTCGTTGCGACAACAGCTCCTGGACCAGCGCCTCCTTGCTGCCGAAGTGGTAGTTCACCGCGGCCAGGTTCGCGCCAGCCCTGGCGGTGATGTGGCGCAGCGACATCGCTTCGTAGCCACCCTCGATGAACAGCCACTCGGTGGCCTCGAGCAGCCGCTTGCGGGTGTCACTGGGATTGGTTCGCTGCGTCGGACTCAAGAAGCTTGCCCCGTGATGGCCCAGCCAGGTAGCTGATGCCTGCTTCAAATCAAGGATTGAAACACGTGTATGGAAGCTACCGGTGGGCCGCAGGGCGGGCAAGCTGCAGTGCAAGATGCCGAAGAGATGACTGCGGGAAGGGGGCGTTGAAGCCGGCGATCCTTGCGGGCCGTGCACGGGCTTGATCCGGCGTATCAAGTCGGGAGCGCCAGACAGCAAAAGGGCCGGATGAATCCGGCCCTTTTGCTGCACTGCATGGCAAATCGCGTCAGCGGATGGCCGACATCGTCCTCAGTCGGCCTTCTTCTTGGCCAGGCGCAGCCAGGTATCGACGACCGTGTCCGGATTCAGCGACAACGATTCGATGCCCTGTTCCATCAGCCATTCGGCCAGGTCCGGATGGTCGGACGGGCCCTGACCGCAGATGCCGATGTACTTGCCCTTGGCGCGCGCGGTCTTGATCGCCATCGCCAGCAGCTTCTTCACCGCCGGATCGCGTTCGTCGAACAGGCTGGCGACGATGGACGAATCGCGGTCCAGACCCAGGGTGAGCTGGGTGAGGTCGTTGGAGCCGATCGAGAAGCCATCGAAGATGTCGAGGAACTCGTCGGCGAGCAGGGCGTTGGACGGCACTTCGCACATCATGATCACTTTCAGATCGTGCTCGCCCTGCTTGAGGCCATTCTTCGCCAGCACATCGATGACCTTGCGGCCTTCGCCGAGCGTGCGCACGAACGGGATCATCACCCACACGTTGGAGAGGCCCATCACTTCGCGCACGCGCTTGACCGCCTTGCACTCCAGTCCGAACGCCTCGGAGAAGCTCGGGTCGACGTAGCGGCTGGCGCCACGGAAGCCGATCATCGGATTCTCTTCGTGAGGCTCGTAACGCGAGCCGCCGAGCAGGCCGGCGTATTCGTTCGACTTGAAGTCCGACAGGCGCACGATCACCGGCTTCGGATAGACCGAGGCGGCGATGGTGGCGATGCCTTCGGCCAGGCGATCGACGTAGAACTCGACCGGACCGGCATAGCCGGCGATGCGCTCGTCGATCTTCGCCTTGGTCTCGGCGTCCTGCCTGGCGTATTCCAGCAGCGCCTTCGGATGCACGCCTATGTGGCTGGCGATGATCATTTCCAGGCGGGCCAGGCCGATGCCGGCATTGGGCAACTGGCCGAAGTCGAACGCGCGCTCGGGGTTGGCCACGTTCATCATGATCTTCAGCGGCGCCTCGGGCATGTCGCCCAGATCGGCGGTGATCCGTTCGAACTTCAGGATGCCTTCGTAGATCGTGCCGGTGTCGCCTTCGGCGCAGGACACGGTGACGTCGGCGCCATCGGGGATCAGCTCCAGCGCATTGCCGGTGCCGACCACGGCGGGCACGCCCAGTTCGCGGGCGATGATCGCCGCGTGGCAGGTGCGGCCACCGCGATTGGTGACGATGGCCGAGGCGCGCTTCATCACCGGCTCCCAGTCGGGATCGGTCATGTCGGCGATCAGCACGTCTCCGGTCTGCACCTTGTTCATGTCGGACAGCGAGCGGATCACCCGCGCCTTGCCCGCGCCGATCTTCTGGCCGATCGAGCGGCCTTCGGCCAGCACCTTGCCCTTCTCGCTGAGATGGAAGCGCTCGAGCTGGGTGGCGTGCGAACGGGACTTCACCGTTTCCGGGCGCGCCTGCACGATGTAGATCTTGCCGGTGTGGCCGTCCTTCGCCCATTCGATGTCCATCGGCCGGTCGTAATGCTTCTCGATGATCAGCGACTGGCGAGCCAGCTCCTGCACGTCCTCGTCGCTGATGCAGAACTTGTTGCGCAGGTCGGCCGGCGTGTCTTCGGTCTTGACCCGTTCACCCGGGGCGCTGGAGTAGACCATGCGCAACTGCTTCGCACCGAGGTTGCGGCGCAGCACCGCCGGCTTGCCTTCGCGCAGGGTGGGCTTGAACACGTAGAACTCGTCGGGATTCACCGCGCCCTGCACGACCATCTCGCCAAGGCCATACGAACCGGTGACGAATACCACGTCGCGAAAACCCGACTCGGTGTCCAGCGTGAACAGCACGCCGGAGGCGCCCACGTCCGAGCGCACCATCAGCTGCACGCCCGCGGACAGGAACACGTCCTCGTGCTTGAAGCCCTGGTGCACGCGATAGGCGATCGCGCGATCGTTGTACAGCGACGCGAAGACTTCCTTGACCTTGTGCAGTACGTCGTCGATGCCGACCACGTTGAGGAAGGTTTCCTGCTGGCCGGCGAACGAGGCGTCGGGCAGGTCTTCGGCGGTGGCCGAGGAGCGCACCGCGACCGCGATGTCGTCGGCGCCGGCGTCCTTGCAAAGCTTGATGTAGGCCGCGCGGATCGCCTGTTCGAGTTCGGCGGGCAGGGCGGTGTCGACGATCCAGCCACGGATTTCCTTGCCGGCAGCGACCAGGGTGTCGACGTCGTCGACGTCGAGCGACGCGAGCCGTTCCTGGATGCGTTTGGCCAGGCCGCTCTTTTCCAGGTACTGCTGGAACGCGTCGGCGGTGGTGGCGAAACCACCCGGCACGGAGACACCCAGTTTGGCCAGGTTGCCGATCATCTCGCCCAGCGAGGCGTTCTTGCCGCCAACCTTGCCCAGGTCAGTCATGCGCAGTTGGTCGAGCCAAAGCACCAGATCGTTCAAGGGTGTCTCCTTCTGAGGAAGCGTTGCGAAGAGTGGAATGGACGCGACATGCAGGCCCGAAGCGGGTTGCAAAGAACTGGTATTGTCCGCTGCGGATGGTGCGCAGCACAAGAAGACCATTGCAGGCAGATGCCATTCCAACCCGATACCAGTCAGCTGGCGGTAGATTTCTGGCAGCCGGGTTGGCGCTGCCGATCGAGCCGATGTCGTGCCGGTTCACCGGGTTGTGGACGCGTCAGAATGCATGCCGCAACCTGCTAAGGTGCGGCCAGACGCCATCCGCCATCCGCCACCAGGGCCACGCATGCATCGAACCGTATTCTTCATTTCGGACTCCACCGGGATTACCGCGGAGACCATCGGCAACAGCATCCTGGCGCAGTTCGAAGGCGTGCAGTTCGACAAGCACCGCTTGCCCTTCACCGACAACGCGCACAAGGCGGAGGCTGCCGCGCTGCGCATCAAGACCAACTATGCGCAGACCGGCCAGCGTCCGATCGTGGTCAACACCATGGCCGAACGCGCCCTGTGCGAGATCGTCGCCGCCAGCGGCGCGCTGATGCTGGACGTGTTTGCGCCCTTCATCGGCCCGCTGGAGGAAGAGCTGTCCACCAAGCGCTCGGGTGCGGTCAACCGGTCGCATGGCATGGTCGATTTCGACAAGTACGAGGCGCGCATCAACGCGACCAACTACGCGTTGTCGCATGACGACGGCATCGACGTGAACTATGCCGAGGCGGACCTGATCCTGGTCGGCGTGTCGCGCTCGGGCAAGACGCCGACCTGTCTCTACATGGCCTTGCATTACGGAGTCAGCGCCGCCAACTATCCGCTGACCGACGAAGACCTCGAGAAGCTCGAATTGCCGGCGCGTCTGCGTCCGTACAAGGATCGGCTGTATGGCCTCACCATCGATCCGGTGCGCCTGGCGCAGATCCGCGAACAGCGCCGCGCCGGCAGCCGCTACGCCACCTTGCAGCAATGCCGCTGGGAGCTGGAGCAGGCCGATCGCCTGATGCGCCAGGCCGGCATTCCCAGCCTCAACACCACCCATGTGTCGATCGAGGAGATCGCCAGCAAGATCTTCGATCGCTTCGGCATCGAACGAACCATGTTCTGAAAACCCTGGCCCGCCCACTGGAGTTCGTGCATCCCCGATGAGTGCCGTACTGGACAACCGCCGCAGCCTGCTACCGGGACGATTCGAGTTCCTGATGGGGCTGTACGCCGAGAATTACCATCGCCTGACCCGACTGTTCCAGCCACAGCAGCTGGCGCCGGGGCGTTACGTGTCGAACGTGGACGACGGTCTCGACGTCCACCTTTCCGTGCAGGAGCGTCATCCGTACACGCTGGAACTGGAACTCACCTACGATTTCGTCGACATCGATACTGGCAGGCGTGCGCCGTCGGCACAGTTGCGCATGTATACCGACGCGCATGTGGCCGAGGCGCTGCATTGCCACCCCGGGCGGCACCTGTGGCAGGTGCTGGGTCCGTTTCCGCCGGCGCATTCGGTGTTTCAGCACCGCTTGCGGATGAACGGATTCCTGTCGCGCTGGCTGGAATACCTCGTCGAGCAGGGCCATTCCGTCGGCACGCTGGTGCCGCAGCCGCAGCCGCAGCCGCAGCCGCAGTCGAGCGAGGGCGCTCGGAAGTAGTGGCCTCGATCATGGGGCCGCCTTCCTGGTTCCTGCGCACACGCAGCAGCGCGCAAAATCACCACGCAGCAAAAAGCCCGCACTAGGCGGGCTTTTTGCTTGAATAGTGGCGGAGTGGACGGGACTCGAACCCGCGACCTCCGGCGTGACAGGCCAGCATTCTAACCAACTGAACTACCACTCCGCATTGTGTTGCTTCTTCCAGCTGTGCGAGCCAACTTGGCGTCCCCACGGGGATTCGAACCCCGGTGTCCACCGTGAAAGGGTGGTGTCCTAGGCCTCTAGACGATGGGGACAATTCAAGTTGGTGGAGCCAGGCGGGATCGAACCGCCGACCTCCTGCATGCCATGCAGGCGCTCTCCCAGCTGAGCTATGGCCCCGCCGCTGGAAGCCGAGAAGAATAGGTGCGCTCCGGAGTTCCGTCAAGCTTTTTTTCACACTTTTCGATCACGAGGCGCCGGCTTGTCGACGACGCCCTCCTGCGCGCAGGCGAGTGCCGCCTTTCCTTCGTTTAAGCTGGAGCGATACCTCGGGTTCCAGAGAGTTGATGAATGCACGAAATCGGCTTCATTCGTGATCTTGCCATCGTGATGATCGTGGCGGGCGCCACCACGATCGTGTTCCAGCGGATGCGGCAGCCGGTGCTGCTGGGCTACATCCTGGCGGGCGTGCTGATCGGGCCACATACGCCGGGCGTGCTGGTGGGCGATGCGCGCGCCATCGACGACATTTCCAATCTCGGCGTGGTCCTGCTGATGTTCACCCTGGGCCTGGAATTCAGCGTGCGCAAGTTGCGCCAGGTCGGCATCGGCGTGCTGGCCGTGGCGGTCGCGGAAGTGGGACTGATGTTGTGGATCGGCTATGGCATCGGCGGTCTGTTCGGCTGGTCCGGCACGGACGCGCTGTTTCTTGGCGCGATCATTTCGTTGTCCTCGACGATGGTGGCCACGCGCACGCTGGCCGAGTCCGGGCAGCGCCAGCAGAAGTTCGCGCAACTGGTGACGGGTCTGCTGGTGGCCGAGGACATGCTCACCATCGTGATGCTGACCCTGCTCACGGCGGTGGCGATCGGTGGCTCGGTGCAGGCCGACACGGCGCTGGCTCTGGTCGGGCACCTGGGCCTGTTCGTGATCGTGGGAATGATCCTGGGCCTGCTGCTGCTGCCCCGCCTGGTGGATTACGTGGCGAGCTTCGATCGCGACGAGACCTTGCTGGTCAGCGTGCTCGGCATCTGCTTCGGCGCCAGCCTGTTCGCGGTGTGGATGGGTTTCAGCGTCGCGCTGGGTGCCTTTCTGGCCGGCGCGGTGGTGGCCGAATCGCGCAGCGTGGGGCGGGTGCTGCATCTGGTGGAGCCGTTGCGTGACATGTTCGCGGCGCTGTTCTTCGTGGCGATCGGGCTGAAGATCGATCCCGCGATGCTGTTGCAGTACGCCTTGCCGGCCCTGCTCATCGCGACCGTGGTGATCGTCGGCAAGACCCTGGCCTGCAGCCTGGGCATCTTCATCGTGGGCCACGATCCGCGCACGGCGCTGCGCTCGGGCCTGGGCATGGCGCAGATCGGCGAATTCTCGTTCGTCATTGCCACGCTTGGACTTTCGCTGGGCGTGGTCAGTGATTTCATCTACCCGATCGCGGTGGCCGTTTCCGTGCTGTGCATGGCCGCGTCGCCGTACCTGAACCGGTCCGCCGAGAGCCTGGCCAATGGCTTGCGCCGGGTGACGCCGCGCTCGCTGATCCTGCTGGCGAACAGTTACAACGGCTGGCTGGAGAACCTCAAGCCGGTCAACGAGAACGCGGCCATCGCGGCCATCTTCCGCCGCCTGCTCTGGCACATCGGCATCAACGTGTTGCTGGTGGTGGCGCTGTTCATCGTCGGTGCCTACGTCAATGCGCACAACTGGAGCTGGTTCTCGAAGCTCGGCATCGATCGGGAGCTGCGCCACACGCTGATCTGGGCCTGCGCGCTGTTCCTGTCGCTGCCCATGCTGATCGCCGTGTACCGCAAGGCCGAGGCGCTGGGCATGGTGCTGGCGGAGCTCGGCATCCGCGAGCGGTTTGCGGGCTCGTACACGCAGGCAATCCGCAACGTGCTGGCGCGGGTCATCCCGCTGGCCACGCTGCTGGCGCTGGCGCTGCTGGTCAGCGGACTCAGTTCGGCGATCCTGCCACCGCGAGGGATCGCCCTGTCGCTGGTGGTGCTGGTGGTGGTGGTGGCGGTGGTGCTGTGGCGGGGCCTGGTCAGGATGCATGCGCGGCTGCAGGCCGCCCTGAAGGAGACCCTCGAAAAACCTGATCCGTGAGATCGCGACGGTCCCCTGCGGAGGGCGGGGAGGGGGCCGGCACGGGGGTGCCGGAATGAACCTTTATCGGGAATGACGGTCTGATCGCCCGATCGTTGCCAAGATCTGACAAGCACCGCACAATGCGAGGCCTGCCTCCATCGGGGGGGCCGGCCGGCAGTGTCGGCACATCCATACATGAGGGAGTTACGAATGAAGCACTTTCTGCGTCCCACGCTGACGGCGGCCGCGATGGCTGTTGCGCTGGGCATGACGGCCTCCGTTGCCGCCCAGACGACTGGCGCTGCGGGCACCGTCGACAAGGCCAAGGCAAGCTACGTTGTGGGTTGGGAAATTGCTTCCCAGGTTCCGCCGATCATGCGCGACGAACTGGATCCGACCGCCGTGGCCAACGCGGTGAAGGCGGCGCTGTCCGGCCAGAAGCCGACCATGAGCGACACCGAAGCCAAGCAGGTGCACGATGCCTTCATGGCCAAGATCCAGGCCAAGTACCAGGCCGAGATGACCAAGCTGGCGGCCAAGAACAAGGCCGAAGGCGATGCGTTCCTGGCCAAGAACAAGAGCGCGCCGGGCGTGAAGACGACCGCGTCGGGCCTGCAGTACCAGGTGATCAGCCAGGGCACGGGCGCCCGCCCGGGTCCGAACGACACGGTGGAGATCAACTACACCGGCACCTTCATCAACGGCCAGGTGTTCGATGCCTCGGCCAAGCACAACCCGCCGGGCGCCGCGAAGATCCCGCTGGCCGGCGTGATCCCGGGCTTCCGTGAAGGTCTGCAGCTGATGCAGGTCGGTGGTCACTACAAGCTGTTCATTCCGTCCGCGCTGGCTTACGGTGCCGAGCCGCAGCCGCCGATGCCGCCGAACGCCACGCTGATCTTCGACGTGACCCTGGTCAAGACGGGTCCGACGCCGGCTGGCGCCGCTGCGGGCGGCAAGTAAGCATTACGTAGCAGTTGCCGGAGGCGACTCCGGCGCGAGTTCCACGAAGGGGCGCGAAGCGATTCGCGCCCCTTCGTGTTTGCGGAAATCGCGATGGCCGGATCGAAGCGGTCGCGGCGGCGGTTAGAATGGACGTCCAACTTTTGCGGGAATCGTCACGACGATGATGAATGTCACTATCTTCGGTACCGGCTATGTCGGCCTGGTCACCGGTGCCTGCCTGGCGGAAATGGGCAACAAGGTGGTTTGCGTGGATATCGATGCGGGCAAGGTCGAGCGCCTGAAGCGCGGCGAGATCCCGATCTTCGAGCCCGGGCTTGAGGCAATCGTGCAACGCAACCACGCCGGCGGTCGGCTCGATTTCACCACCGACGCGGCGCCGGCGATCGCGCATGCCGAATTGATCTTCATCGCCGTCGGCACGCCACCGGACGAGGATGGCAGCGCCGACCTGCAGTACGTGCAGGCGGTGGCCCGCACCATCGGCCGCCACCTGGATCACTACGCCGTGGTGGTGAACAAGTCGACCGTGCCGGTGGGCACCGCCGATCGGGTGCGCGAGGCGGTGGCTGGCGAATTGAAGGCGCGCAACGCGACGGTGGAATTCGACGTGGTCTCCAATCCGGAGTTCCTCAAGGAAGGCGCCGCGGTGGAAGACTGCCTGCGCCCGGACCGCATCGTGGTCGGTTCCTCCAGCGCGCGCGCGGTGGCTGTGCTGCGCAAGCTGTACGCACCGTTCAACCGCAACCACGATCGCATGGTGGTGATGGACGAGCGTTCGGCCGAGCTGACCAAGTACGCGGCCAACGCGATGCTGGCCACCAAGATCAGTTTCATGAACGAGATCGCGAACATCGCCGAGCGGGTGGGGGCCGACGTGGAACTGGTGCGCCAGGGCATCGGCTCGGACCCGCGCATCGGCTACAGCTTCATCTACCCGGGCGCCGGCTACGGCGGTTCGTGTTTTCCCAAGGACGTGCAGGCGCTGGAACGCACCGCGCACGCGTACGGTTATGACGCCCGTCTGCTGGGCGCGGTCGAGGCGGTCAATCGCCAGCAGAAGGGCAAGCTGTTCGAGCTGATCTCGCGCCACTTCGACGGCCAGCTGGCGGGCCGCACGATCGCGCTGTGGGGCCTGGCGTTCAAGCCCAACACCGACGACATGCGCGAGGCATCCAGCCGGCGACTGATGGAGTTGCTGTGGGAAGCGGGCGCCAGCGTGCGTGCGTTCGATCCGGAAGCGCGCGCGGAAACGCAGCGCCTGTACGGCGATCGCGCGGACCTGGTGCTGTGCGGCGACGCCATGGAAGCCGTGCACGGTGCCGACGTGCTGGCCGTGGTCACCGAGTGGAAGGCGTTCCGCAGCCCGGACTTCGCCGCCATCCGCGGGACGCTGGCCGAACCGGCGATCTTCGACGGACGCAACCTGTACGACCCGGCGGTGGTGGAGGAGGCCGGTCTGGCCTACTACGGCATCGGGCGCGGGCGCAGCCTGCAGTCATCGCCGTGAACGACCAGCGCGCCATGTTCGAGCAGCGGCTGGACGAGATGGAGGTCAAGCTGACCTTCATCGACGAGGCTGTCCAGGCGTTGACCACGGCGGACGCCGACCAGTCGCAGCGAATCGCTGCGCTGGAGCGCGCGTTGCGCGATCTGCGCGGCGAAATGGCATCGATGCGGGTCGCCCAGGGCAGTGACGCTCACGACGAACCGCCGCCGCCGCATTACTGAAATTTGTATCCAACGATCACGGAATACCCGCATGGCCGATTCCCTGCGCGATCAGCTGCTCAAGAGCGGCATCGTCAAACAGGTTCAACCCGAGCGCCCCCGCGAGCCGAAGCGGCCGCCGTCGCCCGGCAAGCCGGCGCGTCATGGCGGCAAGCCTGGTGCCAGGCCTGGCAGCAAGCCGCAACCACCTGTGGCCGGCCGCAGCCAGCAGGACATCGACCTGGCCAGGGCTTATGCGTTGCGCGCGCAGACCGAGACGCGGGAGCGCAAGCAGATCGAGCAGGAGGCGGCCGAACAGGCCCGGCTGCGCCGCGAGCGCAAGCAGAAGATCCAGCAATTGCTTGATGGCAAGGCGCTGAACAAGACCGATGCGGACCAGCCGCGCAATTTCGAATACGGCGGCAAGATCCGCCGGGTGCATGTGGACGCCCCGCAGCTTGCCGCGCTCAATGCCGGCGAGCTGGGCGTGGTCCAGCACGGTGGTCGCTACCTGCTGGTGGCGCGCGAGATTGCCGAACAGGTCCGTGCCATCGATCCGCACCAGCTGGCCTTGCTGGTCGACCCGGCGGCATCGGGCGTCGGTGACGATGGCGTGCCGGACGACCTGATGTGGTGATGGCGACATGAGTCCATGAAAAAGAGCCCGGCGTGCCGGGCTCTCTGATGGGGGTGACGCGGCATCCAGGGCTCAGTGGCTGGGGGAAGTCGGCAGTTCGAAGCCACCCTGCGCCAGCGTCGGATTGTCCCAGCCATTCTTCGGCTTGAATCGCTCGCCATGGCGTTGCGCCAGTTCCTCGAGCCTTGCCTTGAGCTTGTCGGCGCCTTCGCTGCGCGTGTACTGGATCGGGCCACCCCGGAACGGCGCGAAGCCGGTGCCGAAGATCACGCCGGCATCCAGCAGGTCGGCATCATCCACCACGCCATCGGCAAGGCAGGCGATCGCCTCGTTGACCATCGGCAGGATCATCCGGTCGGCCAGGTCCGGCGGCGTCACGTAGTCCTGGGGTACTTCGGGTTTCTGCGGCCTGCCGTCCTGCCAGACATACAGGCCCTGGCCATCCTTCTTGCCGCGCTTGCCGGCCTCCAGCTTGTCGTCCAGCCCCGGCGGCAACTCCAGCCCCAAGAAGGGCGCCAGTTCGCGGCCGACCGATGCGCACACGTCCAGGCCGACGGTGTCGGCCAGTTCGATCGGCCCCATCGGCATGCCGAACTTCTTCGCCGCGCGGTCCAGCACCGGGCCGGGCACGCCTTCGCTGTACAGGCGCAGCGCTTCCAGCAGGTAGGGCATCAGGATGCGGTTGACCAGGAACCCCGGCGTGCCCTTGACCGCCACCGGCAACTTGCCGATGGCCTTGCAGAATGCCAGTGCGCGCTTCTCGATCAGCGGATCGAGTCGGTCATGCCGCACCACTTCCACCAGCGGCATCTGCGCCACCGGATTGAAGAAGTGCAGGCCCAGGAAGCGCTGCGGCGCGGCCAGGTTCTTGCGTAGCTCGTCCAGCGGGATGCTGGAGGTGTTGCTGGCCAGGATCTCGTCGGCCTGGAACTGGGGCTCGATGGTGGCGTACAGCGCCTCCTTGGCCCCGGCGTTCTCGTAGATCGCCTCTATGGCCAGGTCGGCCGTCGCCACGCCGCTGCCGTCGACATCGGCGCGCAGTCGCTGCATCGCCGCCTCCACCTTGTCGGCGGACTTCAGCTTCTTCTCGTACAGGGTGCGGGCACGATCAAGCGCCGGCTGGATGAACTTCATCTCGCGATCCTGCAGGGTCACGTTGAAACCCTTGAACGCGGCCCAGGCGGCGATGTCGCCGCCCATCACGCCGGCACCGACCACGTGCACGTGGCTGATTTGCGCGTCGACGCCGGCGCCCTGGCCCTTCAGGCGTTCCTGCAGGAAGAAGATCCGGATCAGGTTCTGCGCCGTCGGCGTGGTCGCCAGCTTCGCCACCGAGCGTGCCTCGAGCTTCAGTCGCTGGCTGATGCCGGAACCGCCACGCTTCCACACCTCGATCATCGCGAATGGCGCGGGGTAGTGCTCCTTGCGCACCTTGGCCGCGGTCTGCTTCAGCACGATCGGCGCCAGGATCTGCCGGGCCAGCCAGGTATTGGTGGCCCAGGCCCTGGCGCGGCGGGCGAACGGTCGCGTCGCGGGGCGACGCAGCAGCAGGCGCGCCTCGCTCAGCAGCTCGTCCGGGCGTGCCAGCCGGTCGACCACGCCCAGGCCCAGGGCGCGCTTTGCCGACAGGGCCTTGCCGGTCAGCATCACCGGCAACGCCTCGGTGGCGCCGATCAGGCGCGGCAGGCGCGCGGTGCCGCCCCAGCCGGGATGGATGCCCAGCATCACTTCGGGCAGGGCGATCCGCGTTTTCTCGTCGTCGACGGCGATGCGCTGGCGGCAGGCCAGGATCAGCTCGGTGCCGCCGCCCATGCAGGCGCCGTGCACGGCGGCCACGGTGGGGCAGGGCAGGCGAGCCAGCGCCTCGTAGACGCGCTGGCCGTGCTCGATGTTCTCCAGCACCGTGTCGTGCTTCGCGTACTCGACGAATTCCTTGATGTCGGCGCCCACGGCAAAGCCCGAGGCCTTGGCCGAGTGGATCACCACGCCGGCCGGCTTCTCGATGGCCAGGCGCTCGACGATCTGCTCCAGTTCGTCCAGCACCGCGCGGGAAATCGCGTTGACGCTGCTGTTGGCGCGATCCAGGGTCAGCGTGACGATGCCATCCTCGCTTTCGCTGGTCTTCCAGTGGTTGAAGCGCAGTCCTTCGAACATGGGTCGATACGGTGTGGTGGAGGAGGCCTGAACCATACCGTCCCGACGCCATGATTGCGAGATGTGACACATCTGCTTGACCCTGCGCCGGTGCCGGTGTGAAATCGGTCATCATCCGTTGGCACCGAGGTTGCAGCGGGCGCGACGTGCAGGGCACGGGACGACGGGCTGACGGGCAGGAACAGGGATGCTCCGGCGCGCATCGGTCAACGTGGCAACCAGCGGGCTCGTTCCCGTCATTTATCCAGGCAGTCGCGGGCTGGCTGACTCCATGGCTTCATCGCCGCCGCACGGGGACGCAATGAATTCGACAATCGCCTCCGTTCCCGTGCAAGCCGGCAACGAGATCTTCGAACGCATCCTGGCCGCACCCAGCGGACTGGTGGTGCTGGACAGCCAGGACGTGCATGCCCTGATCGATCAGTTTCGCGCGATCGCGCGGCATACCGGCCAGGCCGTCTACCTCTGGCAACCCGATACCGGGCTGGGCAGCCTGCGCGACGCCCACGTGCGCGTGCCGGACTGTCAACGGCTGGGCAACGCGCTGCGCTACATGCAGCAGAGCATGCATTTCGGCGTGTACTTCCTGCTCGGACTCGAGCTGCCGCTGTCGGCGATGGACGGCACCCTGCTGCGCCAGCTGGCGCGCGCGCCCAAGGGACATCTGCGCCGGGTGGTCCTGATCGACGCGCCCGCCGCGCTGACCGAGCACCTGGGCGACCTGGCGACGCACATCGGCAGCCATGACAGCCAGCCCCGGCGCCTGCGCCTGCGCGACGGCCGCTGGCTGGTCTGAGGCGAGGACACGATGAACTCCGGCATCCTGGTGGTCGCAGCGCAGCGCGAACTGCGGCGCAACCTGTTCGACGCACTCGACCAGGCGGGTTACCCGCAGATCTACAGCGCGCGCGACGTCCCGCACGCGGCCATCCTGCTCGAAGGGCGGCCGCCGTTGCCGCCCCTGCAGCTGCTGGTGATCGTGCTGGCCGGCGACGCGCAGCAGGCACGCCACGCCTGCGAGCAATTGCGTCACCTTCCGGGGGCTGCCGAAACGCCGCTGATCGTGGTGCTGGCGGACGAGGCGACCTTCGGGCCGGCGGATCTTCCGCCCGGGATCGCCGACTGGCTTTCCGCCTGGAACATCTCCGACGAGCTCATTCCCCGCTGGCGGCGTTCGCTGGCGCCGGAAGGCACGCGTGCCCGTGTGCTGCCGCCCGTGCCCGAAGCGATGGCCGAGCCCGATGGCTACCGCTTCACCTTCGAGGAAGGCGACGGCGAATGGCTGATTGCCGACGCGCAGAGCGGCCGCCTGCTCGAAGTCAGTCCCACCGTGGGCAGGCACAGCCGCATCCACGTCGACCAGTGGCAGGGCCTGCCGCTGGCGCAGGTGCTGCGCTTCGAAGGCATCGCGATCAGCCAGGTGCTGGCCGAGGCCAACCGCAACTGGTACCCGTGCCAGCGCAAGTCGGCGCAAGGCGCGGACACCGGCCAGGCCAGCGTCCGGCGCATCCGGCATGCCGGGCGTGACGCGTTGGCGCTGATGTTCCGCAGCGATCGCGCCGATCTCCGAGCCGAGGCGGCGCTGTCATTGCTGTCGCGCATCTTTGCCTCGACCAGCGGCGTCGACGCCCAGACCGCCGCTGGCCGCCTGCTGTTCGACGAACTGGGGCTGGACTACCTGGCCGTCTGGTCGGCGCGGCACGAAGGGGCGGAAGCGCCCAACCAGATGCTGCAGTTGTGGAGTGGCGAGGACGTGGCCTGGCCGCCCGCGCAATTGCAGAGTTCGCTGCAACTGGTGCTGGCCGGCAAGTCGATCCTGTACCGCACCGATGCCAAGCGCCTGGCGCCGATCGACCCGTTGCTGCAACAGCTCGAACTGGCCGGCTTCGCCGGTCTGCCGCTGTACGACGAAAGACATACCGTGCTGGGCGCGATGCTCGCCGGCACGCGCCGCGGCTTCGGCGAGATGAGCATCATCGAACCGGTGTTGCGCTGCGCGGTCGCGCGCTTTGCCCAGATGCTGGAGCTGGGCCGCACCCGCGAGCAGGGCCGTGCCGAGGGCCTGGTCGACGCCCTGACCGGGCTGCCGAACCGCCTGCTGTTCAACGATCGCCTGGAAACGATCATCCGCGAGGCCACCCGCAACGGCGAATGCTTCGCCGTGCTGTTCGTCGACCTCGACCGCTTCAAGGCGATCAACGACACCTACGGCCACGCGGCTGGCGACCAGGTACTGCGCACGGTCACCCAGCGCCTGTGCGGCAGCATCCGCGCCTCCGACACGGTGGCGCGGTACGCCGGTGACGAGTTCACCATCGTGCTGCGGCACATCGTCAAGAACGACGACGTGATGCGCGTGGCCGAGAAGATCGTCCAGGTGATGGAGACGCCGCTGTACCTGGAGGACGGCACCGAGCTGCAGGTGACCGCCTCGATGGGGCTGAGCTTCTTCCCGGACGACGCCGGCGACGCGGCAACCCTGCTCAAGCATGCGGACGAGGCGATGTACGCGGCCAAGCACCAGGGCCGCAACACCTTCCAGATCTACGAGATCAGCCCGGAATATGCCCAGCAGCATGGCATGGCGCTGAAGACCCGCCTGCGCCACGCCGAGGGCAATGGCGAGCTGCGCGTGGTCTACCAGCCGCAGGTCAACACCGAGACCGAGGACATCGTGGGGATGGAGGCGCTGGTGCGCTGGGAACATCCCGAGCTGGGCATGATCAGCCCGGCGGTGTTCATCCCGCTGGCCGAGGAGACCGGTCTGATCGTCTCGATCGGCGAATGGGTGATGCGCACGGCCTGCCGCCAGGCGAAGGAATGGGAGCAGCGTTACGGCCTGCGCCTGCGCCTGGGGGTGAACCTGTCGGCGGTGCAGCTGATGGAGCCGCAGCTGCTGGACACGGTGGCCGCGGTGCTGCGCGATACCGGGCTGGACCCGACCCTGCTGGAAATGGAGGTCACCGAAAGCATCAGCATCAAGGAAGCGCCCAACCTGGTCGAGAACCTCAACGCACTGCACCGGCTGGGCTGCCACATCGCGATCGACGATTTCGGCACCGGCGCCGCGTCGCTGGATTACCTGCGCCGGCTGCCCGCCGACCGCATCAAGATCGACCAGAGCTTCGTGCGCAACATCGGGGTGGACCCGGATGACGAGGCGATCGTGCGTGCCACCATCGAAATGGCTCACCGGCTGAACCGGGCCGTGGTTGCCGAGGGTGTGGAGATCGAGCAGCACCTGCAGTTCCTGCGCACGAACGGCTGCGACGAGCTGCAGGGCTACCTGTTCTGCCGCCCGCTGCCGCCGGTCAGTTTCGACAAGCTGCTGGCCGAACGGCAGCGCCTGCTGGAGGGGCGGGCGGCCGAGCTGGCTTGAGCGGAACGTCGGCGCCCCCATAACTGGCCGATACCCGTCACGGGTCGGGTGGCAGGTCCGGCATGACAACCAGCCAACGGGCTGTGCGTTAAGGTGGGGCCCGCTACTTCATGTTTCAGGTGAACTAGGGCGCCTGGGCGCGGTCTGAGCGCCGCGTTCAGTTCAAAACAAGCTCCCGCAGCGGATGACGGCATTGACGACGGATACGGCCCGGATGGGCGAAAACGAACTGGATCGCGCGCTGGTCGAGCGTGTCCAGCAGGGAGACAGGCGGGCCTTCGACCTGCTGGTGCGCAAGTACCAGCACAAGGTGATCGGGCTGGTCTCGCGCTATGTGCGCAGCCATGCCGAGTGCGAGGACATCGCCCAGGAGTCCTTCATCCGCGCCTGGCGGGCGATCGGCTCGTTCCGGGGCGACAGCGCCTTCTACACCTGGCTGTACAAGATCGCGGTGAACACCGCCAAGAACCACTTGGTGGCGATGGGGCGGCGCCCGCCCTCGGGCGACATCGACGCCGATGACGCCGAGTTCATGGCCGGCGCCGAGCGCATGCACGACAGCGCCACGCCCGAGCGCGAGCTGATGCGCCAGGAAATTGAACAATCGGTGTTTTCCACTGTCCAAGCGTTGCCCGAAGAACTGCGGACCGCCATCACGCTGCGTGAAGTGGATGGTCTCAGCTACGATGAAATCGCCGAAGCGATGGGCTGCCCGATCGGTACGGTGCGTTCGCGCATCTTTCGGGCACGCGAGGCGATCGACGAAAAACTGCGGCCACTTTTGTCGGACCGCGAGGATCAGACATGAATCAGGCAGGCATGAATCAGGACACCCGGGAAAGTCTTTCCGCGGGCATCGATGGCGAATTGTCGAAGGAGCAGCTGCGGTTCCTGCTGCGCCGTCTCGACCACGATGCCTCCCTGCAGGCCGCCTGGTCTCCCTACCACGTGGCGCGCGACAGCCTGCGCCGGGAATTCCCGGCCGTGGCCAGCGCCGACTTTGCCGACCGCGTGATGCGCGCGATCGAGCAGGAAGCGGCTGCGGTCACCGCGCCTCCCTCAAGGCGCCATCACTGGCTGCGCTGGTCCGCGGGTGGCGCGATCGCCGCCAGCGTGGCCGCCGCCGCGTTGATGGTGGGCCAGCCGCGCTCGGGCAGTGAGCTGGAACAGGTCACCGCCTCGGCCAACACCACGCAGACCAGCACCGTCCCCAGCCTGGCCACGGCCGCCAAGCCGAGCGCGCCGGCGGCCGTGCCACCGTGGCTCAGCGGCAATTCGGCCGGACTGCTCAGCCAGCAGGCCTCGGCCACGCTGGGTTCGCCGTTCGGGCAGAGCCCGTCGAACTATGCGCGGCGACTGTCGGGTTACCCGTCGATGCCGCGTTACCGCACGCTGGAAAACAACGACGGCAGCTACCTGTTGCTGCTCGATCCGGAGCAGCAGCGGATCTCCGCGCCGGACGACGCGTCGCGCAGGGCATCCGCCGTCGCGCAATAGCCCGGGTCCGCGTGTCGTTCCCGCGGCCCGTTTTCGATGCACGCCACCAACCGGGTACCGCAAGGGCCGGCCGCTGCCGTGCGCGGGATGACCTGCGAAATGCGCAGGCCCCGGCACTGCCGGGAACCCCACATCGGAACCATCCAGTCCATTTCAGGCCGGTGCGGCTTGAGTCAACCTGAGGAGGAGCCATGAATCATTCCATCCTGCGCAGCCTGGCGTGTTGCGCCTTGCTGGGCGTCGCCAGTGTCGGCGTGGTGCAGGCGCAGGCACCGGGCAGCGCGGCGGCCCTGCCGGATTTCACCGGCATCGTGCAGAAGAACGCACCGGCCGTCGTCCACGTGGAAGCGAAGTACACCGGCGAACAACCCGACAGTTATGGCGGGCGCGGTCCGCAGATGATGCCCGGCCAGGGCGGGCCCGATGATCCGCAGGCCGAGATCCTGCGCCGCATCTTCGGCATGCCGATGATGCCCTCGCCGCAGCAGCAGAAGCACACCTCGCTGGGTTCGGGCTTCATCATTTCCCCTGACGGCTACATCCTCACCAACAACCACGTGGTCGATCACGCGGACAAGGTCACCGTGCGCCTGCAGGACCGGCGCACACTCACCGCGAAAGTGATCGGTACCGACCCGACCTACGACATCGCCCTGCTCAAGGTCGATGCCGGCGGCAACCTGCCGGCAGTGGATCTGGGCGATTCGCGCAGCCTGAAGCCGGGCCAGTGGGTGCTGGCGATCGGTTCGCCGTTCGGCTTCGACTACACGGTGACCCAGGGCATCGTCAGCGCCGTGGGGCGCAACCTGGGCCAGCGTGACCAGCCGTACACCTCGTTCATCCAGACCGACGTGCCGATCAACCGGGGCAATTCCGGTGGTCCGCTGTTCGACCTGCAGGGCCGCGTGGTGGGCGTCAACTCGCAGATCTACTCCAACACCGGCGACTACCTGGGCGTGTCCTTCTCGATTCCCATCGATGTGGCGATGAGCGCCGTGCAGCAGCTCAAGTCCAAGGGCTACGTTTCGCGCGGCATGCTGGGCGTGACCATGCAGCCGGTCAATGACGACATCATCAAGGCGTTCAAGCTCGACAATGGCGCGGGTGCCGCGGTGGTCGACGTCAGCCCGGACAGCGGTGCGGCCAAGGCCGGCATTCAGCCTGGCGACATCATCCTGAGCTACAACGGCCAGCCGCTGCAGCAGGCGTCGGACCTGCCGCCGCTGGTCGGCATGACCAAGCCGGGCAGCAAGGTGCCGGTGGAAATCCTGCGCAACGGCAAGAAGCAGACACTCGACGTGACCATCAGCGAGGCCAAGCGTGATCGCAACGCGGTCAACAACCTGGCTTCGGCGCCGTCGTCCAGCCAGGCCGGTTCGGCCGCGCTGGGTCTGACCGTGCAGTCGATCGACAGCGACACGCGCAGCCAGCTGGGCCTGAAGGCGGGGCAGGGCGTGGTGATCGACGACATCACCGGCCCCGTGGCGGCGCAGGCCGGCCTGCGCGCCGGCGACGTGATCACCATGGTCAACCAGCAGAAGGTCGGCAGCGTGGCCGAGTTCGAGGCGGCCACGAAGAGCGTGAAGGCGGGCAGCACGGTGCTGTTGCTGGTGCGCCGGGGCGAGCAGAGCAACTTCGTGGGGCTCACGGTGCCGGCGGATCGCTGATGCGCCGCTGGCCGGCCCGCGGCGCACGGGCCGGCCAGCATCGAGCGGCGCCATCCCGTGGCGGGATGGCGCCGCTTGCCCGATCGCCTGATGGCGGCGATCCCATGCGATAATGCCGGGTTAGCGTTGCCTCGCGGCAGCGCCGCCACGCCGTCGCGTGGTGCCCAGCCCCAGCTCGACCACAGGCCGCCAGCGCTCCATGGAATTGATCCGCAACTTCTCCATCATTGCCCATATCGATCACGGCAAGTCCACCCTGGCCGATCGCATCATCCAGATCTGTGGCGGCCTGGCCGACCGCGAGATGGAAGCGCAGGTGCTGGACAACAATCCGATCGAGCGCGAGCGCGGCATCACGATCAAGGCGCAGTCGGTGTCGCTGCCGTACAAGGCGCGCGACGGCAAGACCTATCAGCTGAATTTCATCGACACCCCCGGGCACGTGGACTTCTCCTACGAGGTCAGCCGTTCGCTGGCGGCGTGCGAGGGCGCGCTGCTGGTGGTGGACGCCGCCCAGGGTGTCGAGGCGCAGTCGGTGGCCAACTGCTACACCGCGGTGGAAATGGGCCTGGAAGTGGTGCCGGTGCTGAACAAGATCGACCTGCCGACCGCCGACGTCGAAAAAGTGAAACTCGAAATCGAGGCGGTGATCGGCGTGGACGCCACCGACGCGGTGGCGATCAGCGCCAAGACCGGCCTGAACGTGGTCGAGGTGCTGGAGGCGATCGTCGCCCGCATCCCGCCGCCGCAGCCGCGCGACACCGACAGGCTGCAGGCGCTGATCATCGACTCCTGGTTCGACAACTACCTGGGCGTGGTGTCGCTGGTGCGCGTGATGCAGGGCGAGATCAAGTCCGGCGACAAGCTGCTGGTGATGTCCACCGGGCGCACCCACGAAGTGGGCGACGTCGGCGTGTTCACCCCCAAGCGCAAGAAGCTGGACAAGCTCGGCGCGGGCGAGGTGGGCTGGATCAACGCCTCGATCAAGGACGTGCACGGCGCGCCGGTCGGCGACACGCTGACCCATGCCGGCAAGCCGGCCGACAAGGCGCTGCCCGGTTTCCAGCACATGCAGCCGCGGGTGTTCGCCGGCCTGTTCCCGGTGTCGTCGGACGATTACCCGGCCATGCGCGAGGCGCTGGACAAGCTGCGCCTCAACGACGCCGCGCTGTTCTTCGAGCCGGAATCGTCCGAGGCGATGGGCTTCGGCTTCCGCTGCGGTTTCCTCGGCATGCTGCACATGGAAATCGTGCAGGAGCGGCTGGAGCGCGAATACGACCTGGACCTGATCACCACCGCGCCCACCGTGGTCTACGAGATCCTGAAAAGCGACGGCACCACCATGTTGCTGGACAACCCGGCCAAGCTGCCGACCAACACCAGCCTGGTGGCGGAGATCCGCGAGCCGATCATCATCGCCAACATCCTCACGCCGCCGGACTACATCGGCAACGTGATCACCCTGTGCGAGGAAAAGCGCGGCGTGCAGCGCTCGATCCAGTACCTGGCCAGCCAGGTGCAGATCAGCTACGAGATGCCGCTGGCCGAGGTGGTGATGGACTTCTTTGATCGCCTGAAATCCGTCTCGCGCGGCTACGCCTCGATGGACTACCACTTCGACCGCTTCGAGGCCGGCCCGTTCGTGCGCACCGACGTGCTGATCAACGGCGACCGCGTCGACGCGCTGAGCCTGATCGTGCATCGCAGCCATGCCGACCGCCGCGGCCGCGACCTGGTCGAGCGGATGAAGGACCTGATCCCGCGCCAGCAGTTCGACGTGGCCATCCAGGCCGCGATCGGCGCGCAGATCATCGCCCGTTCCACCGTCAAGGCGTTGCGCAAGAACGTCCTGGCCAAGTGCTACGGTGGCGACGTCAGCCGCAAGAAGAAGTTGCTGGAGAAGCAGAAGGAAGGCAAGAAGCGCATGAAGCAGGTGGGCCGGGTGGAAATCCCCCAGGAAGCCTTCCTCGCCGTACTCAGAGTGGATAAATAGTGCTGCGGGAAATGGGTAACGTGGAACGCGGAACACCCGGGCTGGTGTTCCCCGTTCCCCGCTCCCCGTTCCCCGCTCCCATAGGAGCCCCACATGGATTTTGATTTTTCGGCGATTCTGCTTGGCCTGACCGTGCTGTTCGGCGTGGTCTGGGGGCTGGACCGCCTGTTCCTGTACAGGAAGCGCAAGGCGCGGCTGGACGCGGCGGGCGAGGAGTACCACGAGCCGGCGGTGGTGGACTGGTCGCGCTCGCTGTTCCCGGTGGTGCTGGTGGTGCTGGTGCTGCGCTCGTTCGTGGCCGAGCCGTTCCGGATTCCGTCCGGCTCGATGATGCCGACCCTGGACGTGGGCGACTTCATCCTGGTCAACAAGTTCGCCTACGGCCTGCGCATGCCGGCGTTCAACGACAAGTTCGTCAGCCTGGGCGAGCCGAAGCGGGGCGACGTGGTGGTATTCCGCTTTCCGGGCTACCTGTGCCGGGATGACGGCAAGCTGGTGCGCAGCGGTGACATGAGCTGCAACGATCCGCATGCCAAGGTGCCGTCGCAGAACTGGATCAAGCGCGTCATCGGCCTGCCCGGCGACAGCATCGAGGTGCATGGCGACGAGCTGCTGGTGAACGGCCAGCGCGTCACGGCGGACGAGATCGGCCCCTACGTGGGCAATCCCCAGCGCAGCGTCGACGAGACCATGCTGAACATGGGCGCCACGGTGTGGACCGAACACCTGGGCAAGCTCAACCACATGATCGCGCGCATGCCCGCCTACAACACGCCCAATTCCATCCCCAACGACCGCGTGCCGTCCAAGGTGCCGGCCGGCTGCTACCTGGTGATGGGCGACAACCGCAACGACAGCCTGGACAGCCGCTGGTGGGGCTGCATGCCGGAGCAGAACCTGGCCGGCAAGGCCTTCCTGATCTGGATGAGCTGGAAGGGCTGGGGCACCGGCGGCGTGGATTTCTCGCGGATCGGCACGGTCATCCATTGATGCGAGCGGCCGGCGCAGTCCGGCCGGCCAAAGCGTGACCGGGTCGAAGCCCTGCATACGCCATCGCCACCGGCGCGCGAATCTGCAGGCATAATCGGCACGCCGGCGCGGGGCGGCCGGACATCCATCCAGCTCATCACCATCCATTGCAAGGCAAGCCGTTCGACGCGGCGTAGCGAGGGGACTATGAAATCGAAGCAGACCGGCGTCACCCTGATCGGATTCCTGTTCATTCTGGCCGTGTTCGGTTTCCTGGCCTACATGGCGATGAAGCTGGTGCCGTCGTATTCCGAGTACGGCGGCGTGGTCAAGGCGATGGAGCAGGTCGCCAGTGAAGGAACCAACGGCAAGTCGCTGGACGAGATCCGTCGCGACCTGCTGCGCAAGATGGATTTCCAGTACGTCGACGATGCCGTGGTGCGCCCGGAAGACATCACCATCAAGAAGGACGCCGGTGGTGCCAGCCAGCTGCAGGTGGCCTACGACAAGGAAATTCCGTTCATGTACAACATCTCCTTCCTGCTGCACTTCGACAAGAGCATTGCGCTGCAGGGCAATGTGGGCGAGTAACTTTTGGACCTGAACTACCGTTTCCGTGATCCCGCGCTGGCCCGGCTGGCGCTGACCCACCGCAGCATCGGCAAACCGAACAACGAGCGGCTGGAATTTCTCGGCGATGCGCTGCTCGGCGCGATCATCGCCGAGATGCTGTACGAGGCGCACCCCAAGGCCAGCGAAGGCGAGTTGTCGCGTCTGCGCGCGCAACTGGTCAACGGCCAGGCACTGGCCGTGGTGGCCCGCGAGCTGGAACTGGGCGAAGGCCTGCAACTGGGCCCGGGCGAACTGAAGAGTGGTGGCTTCCGCCGCGAATCGATCCTCGCCGATGCCTTCGAGGCCACCATCGCCGCGGTCTACCTCGACGGCGGTTTCGACGCCTGCCGCGACACTGTGCGCGGCCTGTTCGCCGAGCGCATCGCCGCGCTGCGCCGTTCGTCGAAAGACGCCAAGACGCGGCTGCAGGAATGGCTGCAGGCCAAGGGCCTGCCGCTGCCGCAGTACGAGTTGCTCGCCAGCCACGGCGAAGACCACGCCAAGACCTTCGACGTCAGCTGCGCGATTACCGAGCCGATGGCCTTCGTCGCCGAGGCGCATGGCGGCAATCGCCGCGCCGCCGAACAGGACGCGGCCGAACTCGTGCTGAGCCAGTTGCTGGAGCAGCAACGCTCCTCCTGAATCCGACGCTTCCGCGGTGCCGGGCGCTGCCAGAGCGACCGACCCGGCCCGCGCCAGTCGCCAGGTGCCGCTGGCGGCGAAGCACTACACTTGCCATCCGACTTGCCGAGTACCTCAGTCATGAAACTCCCACTGGACCCCACTGACGGCAGCCTGCCGCACGACGACTTCCGCTGCGGCACGGTGGCGCTGGCCGGGCGTCCCAACGTGGGCAAGTCGACTCTGCTCAACGCATTGATCGGCTTTCGCCTGTCGATCATCAGCCCGCGCCCGCAGACCACCCGCCATCGCATCCTGGGCATCAACACCAGCGAGGCCGGGCAGATCATGTACGTCGACACGCCGGGCCTGCATCGCGGCGCCAAGCGGGCGATGAACCGCAGCCTCAACCGGGCGGCGCGCTCGGCGATCAGCGACGTCGACCTGGTGGTCCAGGTGATAGAGGCCGGCCGCTTCACCGACGAGGACGAGGCACTCTACGCCGCCCTGGTCGAGCAGTCCTCGCCGCGCCTGCTGGTGATCAACAAGGTCGACCTCAACAAGGACAAGACGGTGATGCTGCCGTTCGTGTCCGGGCTGGTGGCCACCCACAGCTACGACGAGATCCACTACATCAGTGCGCTGAAGAAGCAGGGGCTGAAGGAGCTGGAGCAGGCGATCCTCAAGCGCCTGCCGGTGCAGCCACCGGTGTTCGGCGAAGACGAGGTCACCGACCGCAGCGAGCGCTTCCTGGCCGCCGAGATGGTTCGCGAGCAGCTGATGCTGCGGCTGGACCAGGAATTGCCGTACGCCACCACGGTGGAGATCGAGCGGTTCGAGGACCGCCCCGACGGCATCGCCGAGATCCACGCCATCATCTGGGTCGAGCGCGATGGCCAGAAGGCGATCGTGATCGGCAACGGCGGCGTCCAGCTCAAGGCGATCGGCAGCGCGGCCCGCCGTCACATGGAGCGCATGTTCGAGCGCAAGGTCTTCCTCAAGCTGTGGGTGAAGGTGCGCGAGGGCTGGGTCGACGACGAGAACATGCTGAAGAAATTCGGGTATACCGACTAGGGCGAGGAGTGAGAAACAAGGAGTGAGAAGTGAGAGAAGGCGGGAAGCGAGTGGCAGTTGCTGCCTCTCTCACTTCTCTCCTCTCACTCCTGATTTTCCCATGCGCATCGAACAGCAACCGGCTTACGTCCTGCACGCGCGGCCCTATCGCGAGACGTCGCTGCTGCTGGAGTGCCTGAGTCGCGAGCATGGCCGGCTGGGCGTGGTGGCGCGCGGAGTGCGCGGCGAGCGTGCACGGTTGCGCCGGGCCCAGCTGGAACCGTTCCAGGCGCTGCGCATGGATCTGCTGCTGCGAGGCGAGATGGCCACGCTGACGGCGGTCGAGACGGTGGGCACGCCGACCCGGCTGGGTGGCGATGCCGGGCTGGCCGGGCTGTATCTCAACGAACTGGTGGTGCGCCTCACCGGGCGGCAGGACCCTTCGCCGCCGTTGTTCGATGCCTATGCGCTCACCTTGCAGCGACTGGCCGTCGAGCCGTCGCTGGCGTGGACATTGCGCCGGTTCGAGCGCGACCTGCTGGAGGCGACCGGCTACGGCCTGCAGCTGGCGCACGATGCGGATTCCGGTGAATGTCTGGAGCCGCAGGCGAGCTATCGCTACGAGGTCGAGCAGGGCGCCGTGCGGTGCGCGGCCAGCAGTCCGCACGCCATCCTGGGCCGCGACCTGCTGGCGCTGGAACAGGATCGCATGCCCGACGCCGCCGGCCTCAAGGCGCTGCGCGACATGATCCGCCGGGTGATCCGCTTCCACCTGGGTGGCGCCGAATTGCGCGCCTGGCGGGTGCTGGCGATGGCCGTGTCGAGAAACCAGGCGGGTCCCGCGCCGCCACCAGCGGAAAGGCTCGACTAGCCGAGCGCCTGCAGGGTCGCCAGCAAGGTGCGGCGGAAGCGGGTCAGCGCGGGGGCGCCGACTCCGCGGCGCGGCAGTTGCTGCTGCAGCAGCATGGTCTGCCGGGACAAGGCGCTGGCGCCGCAGAATCCGCACGATGAGCGCAGCCGATGCAGGCGATCGCTGAAGCTGTCGCGGTCGAGGCTCAGCGTGTCCAGTTCCCGCGACAGCAGCACCAGTTCGTCGCGCAGCAGCAGGCGCAAGGCGTGCATGGTGGTGGCGTCGCCGGTGGTGTTCAGCGCTGCCTGGTCGTCCAGCACGCTGGCGCTGCGCTCGTCCATCGGCATCAGCGCCAGCATCTGGCGCAGCTGGCTCAGCCCGCAAGGCTTCAGCAGCACCTCGCTGAAACCGGCGTCCAGCAGCGACTGGCGATCACCGGGCGCCAGCTCGGCGCTGGTCGCCACCGCGATGCTGTCGGCCGAGCGCGCCTGCACGTCGTCGCGCAGCGTCTGCAGGATCTGCAGCGCGCCGGCGCCGGGCATGCGGCAATCCAGCAACAGCAGGTCGTACGATTCGGCCGTGGCCCGTGCCAGCGCGGCCTGGCCATCCATGCAGGCCTCCGCATCGGCGCCCATCGAGGCCAGTCCATCGCACAGGAAACGGCAACTGCCAGGATCGTCGTCGGCCACCAGCACGCGCGGGCGGGGCAGCGGGCGGGGCGGATTGGCGGGTTCGCAGACGGGGTCGGCAAGGCGGCTGGGCATGACGAATTCCATATCGTTCATCTTGATTTGGCAGAATGGCCCGACATGCGTCCGACTTCAAGCCATTTCCTGATCTGTTGCTGCCTGCTGCTGGGACTCGCCTGGGCCTTGCCCGCGCAGGCCGACGTGCTGCTGAGCGCGAAGTCGATCACCGCCCCGGGCATCCGTCTGCAGGCGGTGACGCTGCGCATCGGCGAAGACGCCGGCGGCGGCCTGCATCTGCAGCTGGACGCGGCCCAGGCCGATATTCCCGCGATGGGCTGGCGGCGGCTGGGCCTGAGCGTCGACGGCAACCTGCAACGCGACGTCCGCCTGCGCTGGACGCTGGACGGCAAGCTGCGTCTGGCCGGCGCCCCCGGCGGCGCGCTCGGCGACGCGCAGTTCAACGTGCAGCTCAGCGAGGCGGCCAACACCTTGCTGGTCGACATCCAGCAGGGCAAGGCCAATGCCAGCGCATGGCTGCCGCTGGACCAGCCCACGCATGCCCAGATCAGCGTGGACAACCTGCCCACCGGCTGGCTGCAGGGTCTGCTCGGCACGGTGTGGTCGGGGCGGCCCACCGCCGGTCGCCTGAAAGCGGAACTGGCGCTGGACCTGCGCGACCAGGGCCTGCAGTCGTCCGGCGAGTTCACTCTCACCGACACGGGTTTCGACACGCCCGCCGGCACGCTGGCCGGGCAGGGGCTCGGTGGCAGCGGCCGCTTCAGCCTGGACACCACGAACGGCCCGGCCAGCATCGATCTGGATGCCAGCCTGCGTGGCGGCGAGCTGCTGCTGGGGCCGCTCTACGCAAGGCTGCCGGACCATCCGGTGCAACTGGGCCTGCATGCGGACGCCCAGCACGGCGGGTTCGACATGAGCCGCTTGCGGGTGAACGATGCCGATGCGCTGCAGCTCGACGGCGCGCTGTCCTTCGACGCCAGGGGCGAGTTGAAAAGCTTGCGGCTGGATCGCCTGCACGCGAATTTCCCGGCCGCCTACCAGCGCTATGGCCAGGCCTGGCTCAGCACGCTGGGCCTGCGTGACATGCGCGTCAATGGGCAGCTGAATGCCAGTCTCGATCTGCGGGCGGACGGCCCGCACGCCTTTGCCTTCAGCACCGACGGCATCAGCCTCGCCGATGCGGACAGCCGCCTGGCGGTCGACGGCCTGCAGGGCGGGCTGGACTGGGCGCGCGACGGCGAGCGCCCCGCCACCACGCTGGTCTGGCGCAGCCTGCAGTTCTACCAGGTGGTCAACGGTGCCGCCCGTTCGCGCTGGCAGAGCAATGGCGGCACGCTCGCCCTGCAGCAACCGCTGCAGATCCCGGTGTTCCACGGGCAGTGGCAGATCAGTCAGCTGGACTGGCGCCCGGCTGCGGCGCAGGGCCAGCGCCTGGCCGCATCGATGACGGTGACCGGCGTCGACATGGCCGCCTTCAGCCAGGCGATGGGCTGGCCGGCGTTTCCCGGCACGCTGGCCGGCGCGATTCCCTCGCTGCGCTGGGTCGACGACCGTTTCGAACTGGAAGGCGGCCTGTCGGCAAACCTGTTTGGCGGCTTCGTCGACATCACCCGGCTGTCATTGCAGCAGCCGTTCGGCACCACGCCGGTGCTGACCGGCGATATCTCGCTGAAACAGCTGGATCTGGCCGCGATCACCAGCGTGTTCGACTTCGGCAGCATCACCGGCCCGCTGGATGGCGCGATCAACGACCTGCGTCTGGTCAACTGGAGTCCGGTGGCGTTCAACGCCAGCCTGCTGGCCGGCGAAGGCGGGCGGATCAGCCAGCGCGCGGTGAACAACCTCACCTCGGTCGGCGGCGGTGGCATCGCGGCCGGCCTGCAGGGTGCCGTGCTGAAACTGTTCAAGACCTTCGGCTACAAGCGCATCGGCCTCAACTGCACGCTGCAAGGCACGGTCTGCCGGATGAGCGGGCTGGAGGCCAACGACGGCGGCTACACTATCGTCGAAGGCAGCGGCCTGCCGCGGCTGCAGGTGATCGGCCACCAGACCCAGGTCGACTGGCCGACCCTGGTGCAGCGGCTGCACGACGCGATCCAGGGGGAAACCCCGCAAATCCGCTGAGCGACATGCCCCGCCGCCTCATCCATCCATCTCACTGCTGGAGTTCCTCATGCGCAAGCGCCTCTACGTCATCCTGACCGCCCTGGCCGTGACGCTGGTCGGCTGCGTCACGATCAACGTCTACTTTCCCGAAGCGGCCGCGCAGAAGGCCGCCGACCAGTTCATCGGCAACGTGCTGGACCAGGCGACCCCCGCCGCGCCCGCGCCGAAGACGCCCAAGCCGGCAGCCGATGGTGCCCAGCCGTCGGCGATGCTGCTGGACCTGCTGATCCCGGCCGCACAGGCCGCCGACGTGCCCGACATCCGCATCCAGACCAGCGCCACCGAGGCGATCCGCGCCCGCATGCATGCGCGCTTCCAGGGCACCCTGGGTTCGCTGCTCGACAGCGGCGCGGTGGGTTTCACCCGCGACGGCATGGTCGCCATGCGCGATGCCGCCAAGGTACCGCTGAGCGCCCGCGCCCAGGCCAACGCCACGGTGGCCGACGAGAACCGCGACCGCGCCGCGCTGTACCGCGAAATCGCCCACGCCAACAACCACCCGGAGTGGGAGTCGCAGATCCGCGCCACCTTCGCCAAAAGCTGGATCGAGAAGGCGCGCGCCGGCTGGTATTACCAGGACGCTGGCGGCGCCTGGCAGAAAAAATGAGCCGGGCGGGGCGTCGCGGGGCGTGAGGCGGGCCGATCTGGGATAATCGCCGGTCAGCCATCAGCCATGCGATCCCATGTCCCGATCCAACTCCGTTTCGCCCAAACCCTTTGAAGCCACGATCACCGACCTCGGCCATGACGGCCGGGGCGTGGCGCGGATCGACGGCAAGACGGTCTTCGTCAGCGGCGGCCTGCTTGGCGAAACGGTGATCGCGAAGCTGCGCAAGCGTCATCGGCATTTCGACGAAGCCGAAGTGGTCGAGGTGATCACCGCCTCGCCGCACCGGGTCGAGCCGCGCTGCCAGCACTTCGCGCTGTGCAGCGGCTGTTCGCTGCAGCACCTCGATGCGTCCTCGCAGATCGCCGCCAAGCAGCGCGTGCTGGCCGAGAATTTCGAGCGCATCGGCAAGGTCACGCCGCAGTCGTGGTTGCCCCCGCTGACCGCCGAGCCCTGGGGCTACCGGCGCAAGGGCCGGTTGTCGGTGCGCAACGTGGCCAAGAAGGGCAGCGTGCTGGTCGGCTTCCGCGAAGAGCAGAACCCGCGCTTCGTCACCCCGATCCAGCGCTGCGAAGTGATGCACCCGTCGCTGGGCCCCAAGGTGGGTCTGCTGGCCGAACTGCTGGGCACGATGGACGCCGTCGACACCATTGCGCAGATCGAGTTCGCCGCCGGCGACGACCTGATGGCGCTGGTGTTCCGTCACCTGCAGCCGCTCAGCGAGCGCGATCTGGCGGCGCTCACCGCCTTCGGCCAGCAGCACGGCCTTGCGATCTACCTGCAGCCCGGCGGCGTCAGCAGCGTGCATCCGCTGTGGCCGGAACAGCCGCGGTTGGCCTTCCGCATCGCCAGCGACGATCCGCGTTTCGCCGACGTGGAACTGGAATTCCAGCCGCTGGATTTCGTGCAGGTCAACGCCGGCATGAACCAGCTGATGATGGCCCGCGCGATGGAACTGCTCGATCCGCAGCCGACCGATCGCGTGCTCGACCTGTTCTGTGGCCTGGGCAACTTCACCCTGCCGATCGCGCGCCGGGTGGCCGAGGTGGTGGGCGTGGAAGGCGAACACGGCCTGGTCGAACGCGCCGCACAGAATGCCGCACGCAACGGCATCGACAACGCGAAGTTCCACGTGGCCAACCTGTTCGAGGACCAGCGCCACACCGACTGGGCGAAGCAGCCGTGGGACAAGCTGCTGCTCGATCCGCCCCGCGCCGGCGCCGACAAGGTGCTGGAGTACCTGCCGCACAAGCAGACAAATCGCCTCGTCTACGTCTCCTGCCATCCCGCTTCGCTGGCGCGCGATGCCGGCATCCTGGTCAACCAGCACGGTTTCCGGCTGACCTCGGCCGGCGTGATGGACATGTTCCCGCATACCGCGCATGTGGAATCCATCGCCTTGTTTGAGCGGTCTTCCTGACCGCGAAAGTCAAACGGGCGGCCATCCATGGCCGCACTCCTCAATAAAAGCCGTTTCATTGCAGGCGTTGTCGCTGGTTGAAATCCGGATTCCATGGCTATCGAGATCGAACGCAAATTCATGTTGGCCAACGACAGCTGGCGCGAAGGCATCGAGCACAGCGAGCCGATGGCCCAAGGCTATCTGGTCGGGGCGCAGGCGCTGCGCGAGGGTCATGCCCGCGCCTCGGTGCGTGCCCGCCTCGCCGGCGACACGGCCTGGCTCAACATCAAGGCGGCCACGCCCGGCATCGCGCGGGCCGAGTTCGAGTACCCGATACCGGTGGACGATGCGCGCGCGCTGCTGGCCAGCCTGTGCGACGGCGTGCTGGAGAAGGTTCGCCACCATGTCCGCGTCGATGGCGTACTGTTCGAGATCGATGAGTTCCATGGCGACAACGAGGGCCTGGTCGTGGCCGAAGTCGAGCTGCCCGCGGTCGATGCACCGTTCCCGCGGCCGTCGTGGCTGGGTCGCGAGGTCAGCGCGCTGACGCGCTATTACAACGTCAACCTGATCGCGCACCCGTACCGGCAATGGTCGCCGGCCGAGCGCGCTGCCGAGGATGCTGCATGTTGATGATCGGCGTGGCCGCGCTGGAACTGGCCGAACATGAAAAACCCTGGTTGCGCGCGCCGTGCGTCGCCGGCGTGCTGCTGTTTGCGCGCAACTACCAGTCGCGCGAACAGCTGATCGCCCTGTGCGAATCGATCCGCGAAATCGGTGGCGATCACCTGCTGATCGCGGTCGACCAGGAGGGCGGCCCGGTGCAGCGCTTCCGCGACGGCTTCACCCGCCTGCCGCCGCTGGCGGCGATCGGTGCGGTCTACGAACAGGATGCCGACGAGGCGATCCGGCTGGCCGAGGAACACGCCTGGGTGATGGCCAGCGAGTTGCGCGCCAGCGGCGTGGATTTCAGCTTCGCGCCGGTGGTCGACCTGGCCCGCGGCAACGCGGCGATCGGCCTGCGCGCGTTCCACGCCGATCCGGCGATTGCCGGCGAACTGGGCCAGGCCTATGTGCGCGGCATGCACCTGGGCGGCATGGCGGCGGTGCTCAAGCATTTTCCGGGGCACGGTTCGGTCACCGGCGACACCCACAAGGTGGCGGCGATCGATCCACGCAGCCTGGATCAGATCCGCCGCGACGACCTGCGCCCGTTCGCCGAATGCATCGAGGCGCGCGTCGAGGCGGTGATGATGGCCCACGTCACCTACCCGGAAGTGGACAGCCAGCCGGCCGGCTATTCGAAAATCTGGATCGGGCAGATCCTGCGCGGCGAACTGGGTTTCGCCGGCGCGGTGATCAGCGACGACATCAGCATGGCCGCCGCCGGTGCGGCCGGCAGCGTCGGCGAGCGGGTGAGGACGCACCTCGATGCCGGCTGCGACCTGGTGCTGGCCTGCTTCCCCGACGTGGTCGACGAGGCGATCGCCGCGATGCCCGTACACACCGACGCCATGCCCTCGACACTGGCCGCCCTGCGCGGCGCCATCGGGCCGACCTGGGCCGGCCTCACCGACAACCCGCAGCGCGACCGCTTCGTGGCGCGCATCACGGCACTCCATGCCGATCAAGGAACCGCATGAACACTCCCACTCCCGCCCTGGCCGACGCGCTGGCCAACGCCGACCTCCTGTTCGCCGGTGAGGCACTCGCGCCGGTGATCACCGACATGGGCCGTCGCATCGACGCCGCGCTGGACGGCGAACGCGCGGTGTTCCTCACCGTGATGAACGGCGCGCTGATCTTCGCCGGCCAGCTGGCGCTGGCGATCCGCACCGACGTGGAATTCGATTACGTGCACGCCACCCGTTACCGCGGCGCCACCTCGGGCAAGGAACTGCACTGGCTGCGCGAGCCGATGGTGTCGCTGCAAGGCCGCGTGGTGCTGCTGGTCGACGACATCCTCGACGAAGGCCACACGCTGAAGGAAGTGCGCGACGACTGCTACCGGCGCGGCGCGAAGAAGGTCTACATCGCCAGTCTCTGCACCAAGCGCCACGATCGCCTGGTCGAAGGCATCAGCTCCGACTTCAACGGCGTCGAACTGCCCGACCGCTACGTGTTCGGCTACGGCATGGACTACTACGAACAAGGCCGTAACCTGCCGGGCATCTACGCGCTGAAAGAGGGGGGCGGGGAATAGGGAATCGGGAGCAGCTGCGGACGGAGGGCGAGGCTCTGCTCTTCCCCCTGCTTGCAGGGGGGAGCTGGTAGGCGGTAAGGCTCTTGCCTTTGCTCCTTGCTTGCCGAAGAGCGACCCCACCCCAACCCTCCCCTGCAAGCAGGGGAGGGAGTAGATGTGCCCATTCAACTTCAGCCTGCAACGGATCACCACGATGCCTCATCCTGACCACACCCCCATCCACCTCGCCGTCATCGGCGGCAGCGGCCTGTACAACTTCGCCGGCCTGGAAAACGCCACGCGTCATAGCGTGGACACGCCCTACGGCCCGGCCTCCGGCGACGTGGTGATCGGCGACTTCGCCGGCCGGCGCATCGCCTTCCTGGCCCGTCACGGCGAGAGCCACACGCTGCCGCCGCACCGGGTGAATTACCGGGCGAACCTGTGGGCGCTGCACAACCTGGGCGCGCGGCGGGTGATCGGGGTGAACGCGGTCGGCGGCATTCGCGGCGACATGGGGCCGCGGGTGATCGTGGTGCCCGACCAGATCATCGACTACACCCACGGCCGCAGCACCAGCTACTGCGACGTCGAAGGCGCCGAGGTGAAACACATCGACTTCAGCGAGCCGTACACCGAATCGCTGCGCCTGCAATTGCTGGCGGCGGCGCGCGCGGCCAATGTCGAGGTGATCGGCGGCGGCTGTTACGGCGCCACCCAGGGCCCGCGGCTGGAAACCCGCGCCGAGATCGCCCGCATGAAGCGCGACGGCTGCGACCTGGTCGGCATGACCGGCATGCCCGAGGCGGCGCTGGCGCGCGAGCTGGAACTGGAATACGCCTGCCTGGCGCTGGTGGCGAACTTCGCCGCCGGTTGCGGCGACGAAGCGGAAATCAGCATCGAGGAAATCTTCGCCCACCTCGCCGCGGCCACCGCCGAGGTGCCGCGCATCCTGGAAAAAATGCTGCAGGCCTGAATTTGCCGGCGGAGTTTGTGCACCGGCAGGACATATTCGTATTGCAATGGGCCTTCACATCTTGCTATTTTCCTCGCGGTCAGGGCGGCGAACCGGGGGGATGAGTCGCGCGCAACCTGGCGTACTCACTCCATGTATTCAGAGGTTCTCGCAATGAGTTTCGGTACGGTCAAATGGTTCAACGATGCCAAGGGGTTCGGGTTCATCGCACCCGAGGATGGCAGTGCGGATGTGTTCGTCCATTTTTCGGCGATCAATACCAAGGGCTTCCGCAGCCTGCAGGAAGGTCAGCGCGTTCAGTTCGAAGTGACCCAGGGCCCCAAGGGTGCCCAGGCGTCGGCGGTTGAAGCTGCCTGATCTGTCCGGTAAACGTTGCATGGCAAGAATGAAACCCCGCATCCTGTGCGGGGTTTTTGCTTTGGTGAGCCGGAGAAAGTCATGACCGATCGCAGGCGTTTCCTCAAGGGCTCCCTGCTGGGAGTTTCCGCGTCGATGCTGGGATGGGGCGGCAAGCTCGCGGCCGGGCCGATGCCGCAAGGTGCCGCCGACGCCAGCCACGCAGCGAAGGCGTCCGCCGCACGCGTCGTCTCGACCTGGGACTTCGGCGTCGCCGCGAACCAGGCCGCGTGGGCCATCCTCGGCAAGGGCGGCCATGCACTGGACGCGGTGGAAGCCGGCGCGCAGGTGCCGGAGTCCGACCTCAGGAACCACAGCGTGGGCAAGGGCGGCTATCCCGATCGCGATGGCCACGTCACGCTGGACGCCAGCATCATGGATGCCGACGGCAGCTGCGGCGCAGTCGCCGCGCTCGAACACATCGAGCATCCCATCTCCGTGGCGCGACGGGTGATGGAACGCACGCCGCACGTGCTGCTGGTGGGCGAGGGTGCGCTGCAGTTCGCGCTGGAGCAGGGCTTCAGGAAACAGGACCTGCTCACCCCCGAGGCCGAACAGGCCTGGCATGAATGGCTGAAGACGGCGAAGTACCAGCCCTCGATCAACAGCGAAGTGCACGACTACGGCCGCACCGGCCTGCCCGGCGGCGCCCACAACCACGACACCATCGGCATGCTGGCGATTGACGCGCACGGCCGCATGTCCGGCGCCTGCACCACCAGCGGCATGGCGTGGAAGATGCGCGGCCGCGTCGGCGACAGCCCGATCATCGGCGCCGGCCTGTACGTCGACGGCGAAGTCGGCGGCGCCACTTCCACCGGCGTGGGCGAGGAAGTGATCCGCAACGCCGGCAGCTTCCTCGTCGTCGAACTGATGCGCCAGGGCCGCTCGCCGCAAGAGGCCTGCAAGGAAGCGGTGATGCGCATCGTCAAGAAGCGCCGCGAGGCATCGAAGACCCTGCAGGTCGGTTTTCTCGCGATGAACCGCAACGGTGAAGTCGGCGCCTACGCGATCCAGCACGGCTTCACCTACGCCGTGTGCGATGCGCAGAAGCAGGACGCGCTGATTCCGTCGCAAAGCGTCTACACCACGAGCTACTCGTGATGCCGGCGACTCATGATGCTTGAAATCGCCGCCAACTCGGTCGCCTCCGCACTCGCCGCGCAGGACGGCGGAGCAGGGCGGGTCGAACTGTGCGGCGCGCTGGAACTGGGCGGCTTCACCCCGTCGCACGCACAGATCGCGCTGGCCCGCGAGCGTCTGCGCATCCCGCTGTACGTGCTGATCCGCCCGCGCGCCGGCGACTTCCTCTACAGCGACCTCGAAGCCGAGACGATGCAGCGCGACATCGAAGCCTGCGTGGCGCTCGGTTGCGATGGCGTGGTGCTCGGCATGCTCGACGCCGACGGCCAGGTGGACATGCCCCGCTGCCGCAGCCTGATCACCGCCGCCGGCACGCTGGGCACCACCTTCCACCGCGCCTTCGACCTCAGCCGCGACCCTTCGCGCGCCCTGGAAGACATCATCACCCTCGGCTGCGAACGCGTGCTGACCTCCGGCGCACAACCCAGCGCCGTGGAAGGTGCCGCATTGATTCGCGATCTCGTCGTTCAGGCGAACGGACGCCTGATAGTGATGCCTGGCGCCGGCATCACCGCCCACAACATCGCCGCCCTTGCCGCTGCCACTGGCGCCCACGAATTCCACGCCTCGGCGAAACGGCAGCTGCCCTCGGGCATGCAGCATCAGCCACCACGGCTGACCGACATGCAAGGCGGCGAACTGCGCAGCGATGCAGAGCAGGTACGCGCACTAGCGCTGGCTCTTGCTCCTCCCCCTGCAAAGCAGGGGGAGGTTGGGAGGGGGTAAAGCTCTTGATCTGATCTCACCCAAAGAGCAACCCCACCCCAACCCTCCCCTGCGTGCAGGGGAGGGAGCAAAGCCGCAGTACGAGAGCATTCCCCTCAACCCGTTCCCCCTGAGCGTAGCCGCGCAGCGGCGAAGTCGAAGGGCCCACACCTCACAGCCACTCAGACTCCCCCGCAGAGCAACCCGAACCCCGTCCCACTCCCTACGGCAGCGCACGGCCGCCCCACTTGGTTAAGATGCCGGTTTATGCATTTGCCAGCAGGAGCCGTCGCGTGATCATCAAGCCCAAAGTCCGTGGATTCATCTGTGTCACCGCCCATCCGGTCGGCTGCGAACGCAACGTGCTCGAGCAGATCGCGATCACCGAAGCCGCCGGCCACAGCAAGGGCATCGGTCCCAAGCGCGTGCTGGTGATCGGCGCCTCCACCGGCTACGGCCTCGCCTCGCGCATCACCGCCGCCTTCGGCTACGGCGCCGCCACGCTGGGCGTGTTCTTCGAGAAGCCCAGCAGCGAAGACAAGACCGGCACCGCGGGCTGGTACAACTCTGCTGCGTTCGACAAGGCCGCCAAGCAGGCTGGCCTGTACAGCAAGTCGATCAACGGCGACGCGTTCGCCCACGAGACCCGCGCCAAGGCCATCGAGATCATCAAGAACGAAATGGGCGGCCCGATCGACCTGGTCGTCTATTCGCTGGCCTCGCCCGTGCGCAAGATGCCCGACACCGGCGAAGTCGTGCGCTCGGCGCTCAAGACCATCGGCGAACCGTTCCACAACACCTCGGTCGACACCAACAAGGACACGGTGATCGAAGCCACCGTCGAGCCGGCTACCGAGCAGGAGATCAAGGACACCGTCACCGTGATGGGCGGCGAGGACTGGGCGCTGTGGATCGACGCGCTGAGCGCCGCCGGCGTACTCGCAGACCACGCCAAGACCATCGCCTACAGCTACATCGGCACCGAGATCACCTGGCCGATGTACTGGCACGGCACCCTGGGCCAGGCCAAGCAGCACCTCGACAACACGGCGAAGCAGTTGCGCAGCCGCCACCCCGGCCTCGACGCCTACGTCGGCGTGATGAAGTCCGTCGTCACCCAGGCCAGCGCCGCCATCCCGGTGATCCCGCTGTACGTGTCCATCGCCTTCAAGATCATGAAGGCGCAGGGCATCCACGAAAACCCGATCGAACAAGCCAATCGCCTGTTCCACGACCGCCTCTACCGCGCCGACGGCGCTGCCCCCGCTACCGACGACGAAGGCCGCCTGCGCCTGGACGACTGGGAGCTGCGCGATGAAGTGCAGGACGCCTGCAAGACCCTCTGGCCCACCGTCACCACCGAGAACCTCCGCGAGATCACGGACTACGCGGGGTACAAGCACGAGTTCTTGAAGTTGTTCGGGTTTGATCGCGATGACGTCGACTACGACGCCGAGGTGGAGGCGGATCGGCGGTTTGATTGTTTGGAGCTTTGAGGGTCTGGGAAGGTCGTGCGTTGTGGATGTCTGGCTACGGTCTGTCGACTGTGCCGTCAGCGCGACCATGCGGTTTGTTCCTTATTTCGTGGGATATGCAAAGTTCTCCTCTCTCGACGGAGTGCCTCGGACATCCGCCAACCTCTTGTCCCGCCGCAGGATTGGTTGTCTTGACGCAGTCGTGCCGGAGGGTGAGGATTCCGTGCATATGCCCCGACGTGGGGTCCAATAAGCGTTAAGCCCTTGGAACAAAACACTCAGTACATGGAGGCTCTCACTAAAGCGTCACTCAATGCCGAGCGTGCCTTCGAAGCGGCGTTCTCGTCCGAATACGAGCACTATTCTGACGAGCAGCGCCAGATTTGGGCGGCGACGGCTATTCTTCATTGCGACATCCTTCGGTACCTTGTCACCTTCGAGAATTCCACAACAGAGGGCTTAGTCAGGCTGCTTTGGGTAGGCGACATTGTCTCGATGTTGTACGAGGCAAAGGAGTGGTACTACCGCAAAGGTGGCCCCCGCCTATTAGCTATCGCTGAGACCAGAGGCTATGGCAAGGACCGTGCGCGCGAAGAAATCAAAAAAGTCAAAGGCGCATATCCGCTTGGCGGTATCAGCGAGTTCGAAGACTACAGAAATAAGGTCGGGCATCACTACGACCTAGATTTTGTAGCGCAGCTACACAAATTTTCTGAGACTGATGCAGCCAATTTCTATGCTGTGCTTGTGAACTATGCCAAGTTCGCAAATGCGTGGGCTGCACTCTGCAAAGGCATCCTTGCACACAAGTCCGGGCCAGAGGCCTAACAATGCGCTCAAGCCAAAGTTGCATCGCTACGCCGTCAACATGGTAGAAAGACCTTGCCATGTTGCCAGCTACGCGCTGCAATTCGGCTTAACTTAAGCGTTAGGTGACTTATGAAAAGTTGGTGGGACTTGGGGGAGTGGAGTGGACAGCATGGAGACACGCTGGCGCTCTACCAAATCACCTGCCCGTTCTGTATGGAGCGAGGCAATTTCTCGGTCGCATTCGACGCCGAGAAGAAAAAGCCCGATGGGAACAAGGTACTTCACTTCTCAACGGCAGAACGGGGTCCAACGGCAGAACGGGGTCAAGTTCACTTACGACCGTTTGAATTGTTGTAAATCGCCGAACCAGACTTGCCTCGACAGGTCCAGCGATAGACCCGGAAAGCCCCGGTGCTGATCGATTCCATTGGAGCTTCCATGACCAACCGCCAAGCAACCTGCAGCTGCAGAAAAGGTGTCAGGGACAAATTAGAGGCGGCCGCGCGTAGCGCCTGAATTGTCCCTGACGCCTTTATTTTTCGAAAATCAACGCGGCTGGAGGTAACTTGAATTAATTACCTCCGGTCCATTTGTAGATAATGGGCGATATTGTTTAAAAAAGATGATTATATAGCCTGCTCAAAGGCTATCTTGGCCCCTAATCTCATGAAGAGGCAGTTGTTTCACGCAGATTTGTCTAGGGTTGCTACGCAAATAGATCCTTGTTGGTACGTAGCGGAAATAATTTGGCCATGAACGTTTCTATCGAAGATGTAGTTAGACATCTCGAAGCATACTGGGATATTGCAAACTAATTTGTTCCAAGCGAATACGTGACAGTCTGCGCGCACCATAAGGGAAAACATTTCATCCTTGCCGTCTGGGTGTTTATCGTCTGATTGTGGATTGTTAGTTATTTTGTCTATTCTATCATTTATTTCCTCTCCTCTAATTAGCTTGATTCCGCGAATCCAGCTGTGTATCTCTTCTTCACTAAGTTCGTTCTCTTGCCATAGAAGGCTGCTATTCGCCCAGGCGCATACCTCTTTAAGGCATCCGATCGTATTTACCCATTTTCTTACGGAATCAATGGATACAATTTTATCAGGCGTTAACTTAAGTATCACGGGGCTTGCGAGCACCCCATCAACCCGCCTAGTAAAAACAATTTGAGCGTCTTTGACCGTGCGGTTAAGCCAATCCTTCATTGCTTCGAAATATGGAAGCTTTTGAATAGAACTGTTTTCCCAAACCGAAGTATCAACATGGACCTCAAAATTAAGTTTTCCATTGGTGTGCCAACGGATGTTTATTCGGAGTGGACAGCGCGGCTGATTGAGCCGTATCTCAATTCCAGAGGTGCCTCGCGTTAAGCTGGCATCTTCTTCAAAAACGTTGTGAAAGCAGTCTTCACCGAAATCGTTATCTCGTTTCATCCATCCTAAAGCTATTCGGTCGCGCGTGAGTGTTTGTCCAATTGTTATTTTTCCATCCCTTGGCATGGTTTCAAGTGCGGGTGATCCAGTTGCTTTAAAGTATGTTGTATCCACCGTGTTTTCCACGCCAAATTCAATTGATTCGCGCAACGCTTGATAGTCGTCTTTGTTGGCAAGTTTAAATTTTATTTTGGCCGCAAAACTTTCTTTTGCGTAAATCTCATAAATTTCTTTTCCGTCGACGATACGGGCCTCTACACCTATTCGCTTATCTAAGGATGCAATGCGCTCTCTTTTGCGTTCGAGCATCGCGGTCGGCGAATTAAATGTTTCGTCTCGCCGCTCAAATGCTCTCAGAACTGCCTGCTGCAGCTCATCAAAATGGTTGTCGCTGAATTCATGACTCGGTGGCATGCGAAATTTATTTGAATTTAATGCGCTCAAGTCATTTGTGTTATTGGATCGGTCGAGAAGTTCGGATGATAGGTCAAGCCAACGCATATGACGGGTACGAAGATTTACGCCTATTAGAAAGACGGGGTGCCTAGACTGCGCATATCGTTCGAGAGCACGAGTATCTACGCGGACACTCCACGCACCGTTACGTAAGCATTTCATGTCTGCAGAGGTTTTGACTTGAACGTAAAATCTTTCTGTTGGTCGTCCTTGGCTCATTGGGACTTCGACGCTGAAATCTTCACCTAAGTCTGGACTTTCCGCGCGTGGAACCCATCCTATAGCTTCGAGAGTATAGGCAATCCAATGTTCGCCTTGGCGCCCCGTTCTTTGATTCATGTTCCCTTTCTTTTGGTTCATATAAATATTTGCCGAAATGTGGGTCTTGGCTTTTCGTGTGGGACCAACTCTGAAGCTGTGTGTCCATGTTATCAAGTACGATAAAAGTGGGTGTCACAGAACGGGGTCACACAGAACGGGGTTGCACAGAACGGGGTCAGGTTCACTTACAGCCGCTTGAACGTTTGATGTGACGTCGAGGGCGCAAGCAACCGTGTTGGTGGACACCTATGTCATGTACCGGTTCTTGCCCTCGGAAGACACCTTACACTTACCCACGTCGAAGCCGCTTCGCGGCGCGGTTCAACTCTGGCATCAGGTGTTGATGGAAGCTTCAATGGCAACCGAGATATCGATCCGGCTAGCGAAAGTCGGAGATGAAGATGCGCTGGCCCTGGTAGGGCAGGCGACCTTTCTTGAAACGTTCTCCGGCGTGCTGGATGGTGCCGCCATCGTCGAGCACTGTCGCGCGACCCACTCTTCTGCCCAGTACCGGCAGTGGCTCGAGGATCCGCGTTACAGGGTCTGGGTGGCGGAGGTCATTCCTGGCAATGCGCCCGTGGGCTATCTGGTTCTCGCTCCGCCAGACCTTTCTCTGGCCGATCCATCTCGCGACCTCGAGCTGAAACGCATCTATCTGCTTGGTCGCTACCACGGAGGCGGGACCGGCAAGCGTTTGCTTGCGCAGGCCCTGGAGCAGGCCCGCTCCATGGGCGCGGCTCGCCTTCTGCTTGGCGTCTATGCGGGTAATGACGCTGCCATCGGGTTCTATCGCCGCCAGGGCTTTGGCAACCTCACAGAACGCAAATTCAATGTGGGTGGACGAATCTACGATGACCACGTGTTGAGCTTGTCGCTCAGCACCTGACGGTTCTTGCAGGCCGAAGCCGCTGCGCGGCTCGACCGAAGATCGGGTCAGATTCACCTGCGGCCGTTTGAATTGTCGCGAAAGGTCGGCCCAGGAAGCCCGGTGCCGGTCAAATCCATCGGGAGCTTCCATGACCAACCGCCAAGCCACCTGCCGCTGCGGAAACCTCGTCGTCCACACGCGCGGCGAGCCAGTCCGCGTCTCCGTCTGCCATTGTCTGGCCTGCCAGAGACGCACGGGCAGCGCGTTCGGGGTGCAGGCGCGGTTTCCGCTGGATGCGGTGACGATCGAGGGGCAGGGCAGGGAATACGCCCAGGCCGGTGACAGCGGCAGCGTCGCCCGGTTCCGGTTTTGTGGCGACTGCGGCGCCACCGTGTGCTGGGAGGCCGAGGGGGTGCCGGGATTCGTCACCGTGGCGGTTGGCGCCTTTGCCGATCCACATTTTCCCCAGCCACGGGTGTCGGTGTACGAGGAGCGTCAGCACGCCTGGCTGCGTCTGCCGGAGGACATGGAGCATTTCGATTGAGGCGTGACGGACGGCAGACGACGTTACGGGCATCGATTCAGCGAGTGCCTGGCCGCAATTCGGGGTGATCCGCTGGCACCGGCCTGGTACATGATCGGCGCGGTGGTGGTGGGCCTGGTGGCGATCACCCCGGTGCCGGAGACGGCACCGGTGAAACGTGCGCGGCTGGCGCCGATGGCCGAGGCGGGCACGCTCTCGACGTCGCCCTGAGCTGGCGGGAAAAACGGAGCAGGGTTCACTTGCGACCGCTTGAAGATTCGCGACGGGCTTTCTGATCGGCGGCGCATGAAAAGGGCGATGCGGTCTTTCCACGTGCCGCGCTTGCGAAGACCGCCACCCAGGCCGCCGATTGCATCCGCCGAACATTGGGTCTAGCTTTCCGTGGCGCAGTGGCTTTGCTCGGGGGAGAGCAAACGATGACCGCGATCGTCTCCGGATATTTTCCTGCGCAGCCTCGCGCGGATCGCCAGGCATTCCTGCTGTTTACCGCCTTGGTGTGGCTTGGGGTGCTGTCGGGTTTCGGCACCGACAGCTTCCGTCACCTGCGCAAGTTCGGGCTGGACTATCCCTGGATCGTCCACGTTCACGCGGTGGCCTTCGTGGGCTATCTGGTGCTCTTCACCGTGCAGATGGCGCTGATCCGCAAAGGCCGGCCGGACATCCACCGCAAGCTGGGCGTCGCGGGTGCGGCCCTCGCCGTGGTGATGCTGGTGCTGGGCCCCGCCGCGGCGATCGTGGTGCACGGCATCCGCTACGCGGCTACGGGCGATACGCCGGAATTCCTGGCCGTCCAGTTGACCGACATGCTGGCCTTCGCCGGGTTGACGGGGGCAGGGCTGCTGCTGCGCAGGACCTCATCGGCACACAAGCGCCTGATGCTGATGGGGCTGATCTACATCAGCGACGCCGGTTTCGGGCGTTTCCTCAACGGCTTCGCCGCCGCACCTCTCGGCGACGGTCTGGCGGGCACGGCGGTTGCGGTGTATCTGGGCAGCGACCTGCTGATGCTGGGCCTGGGCGCCTTCGACTTGCTGACGCGTGGCCGCCTGCACCCGGCGTACATCGCCGGTCTGGCCTGGGTGCTGCTGCTCCAGGCCAGTGCGTTGAGCTTGCTGCCCAACGCCGCCTGGAAAGCGCTGACGCTGCACATGATCGGCCACTGAGCCGCAGGAAGAACGCTACGCCTCGGCACCCGTCACGGCCATCGCGCACGCACCAACAGGGAAGTCCACATGTTCAGGGCCATCGCACCACACCAGTTCGTCAACGACGTTGGCATCGAGATATCCCGGAAGGATCGTTACGCCATGGAGTATCGGGACGGCGATCATGTCCTGGCTTTGTATTGCGATCCGATCGCGTCGGACGACGGACGTTACGGCGCCGCCATCTGCCTGCCGCACGACGCCCGCTGGCAGCCGCCGTTCGAGCATGAGCGTATCGACGAGGTTGCTCGGGCGGGGATTGAACGGCATCTGTTGGAGGCTTGGGGCGCGGTCGACTATCGGGTGACCATCGAGAGTTGAGCTCGTGATCCCGCATGGAGTTTTCGCACGATGGAGCGGGTTCCCGTTCGGACGACGCAGAAAGTTCCCGCCGAAGATTTCCATACCGCCCGCGCTTCACTCAGCCGCTGCGCTCCAGTAGCCGGTGGCGCGAATCCACTCCTTCGGCACCTGCCGGTGTTCGTCCAGCCATTGACGCATGGCGCGTGCACGGCGGGACTCGGTGGCGATCCAGTAGAAGCTGTCTCCGGCCGGAATGGCCATCTGTTGCAGTGCCTGCTCCAGCAGCTGGCTGCTCGCGCCGGGGCGACCGTTGCGTTCCAGCCAGCGGACATTCGGCGAGGCCAGCGGTTGGCGATCGGCGGCTTCGGGGATTTCGATCAGTGCGTGGACGCGCGCCGACGCGGGCATCTCTTCCAGCCATCGGCCGATTGCGGGGAGCGCGGTTTCGTCACCGATCAATACGTAGTGCTCGAAGTCATCGGCGACCACGAACGAACCGCGAGGGCCGCCCGCGCCGAGCTGCTGACCCGCGACCGCTTGTTCCGCCCAGGCGGAGGCGGGGCCGTCGCCATGCAGCACGAAGTCGACGGTCAGTTCGTTGCGCGCGGCGTCGAACCGGCGCGGGGTGTAGTCGCGCATCGGCGAGTATTCGCGGCCGGGCGGATAGCTGGGGCCATTGGGACCCATGACCGGCGGCACGATGTCGCCCTGGCTGTTGGGGAAGAACAGTTTCACGTGGTCGTCGGGCGCTGCGCTGACGAAGCCGCGCAGTTCGTCGCCGCCGAACGTCACGCGCTGCATGTGCGGGCTCAGTCGCTGCACCCGGGTCACTTGCAGCATGCGTTTGACCAGGTCGTGTCGCAACTTGTGATGGGTATGGGATGACATCGTGGCTGTCTCCGTGGCATCGGTTGGGCGCGCTGGCGATGGCTGACGCGGGGAGGGGTTATCAGCCGGGTCGATGGCCGGGTACCAGGCGAGCGCCCGCAGCATCTCGTGACGGATCGACGGGTTATCGCGGGGCGAGTGACCCGGCGCCGAGCCCGATCACTCGCGGCGAGCGCCGGCGGCGATTTCGCGGGCCGCCCGCTCGAGCACGTCCGCGACCCGCTGCGCTTCGGCCTTGTCCCACTCGCTGCGCATCAGCAGCGCGTGCTTCAGGGCGTGCATGGCTTTGCGCACCGCCATGGGCGCCGACATTTTTGCCGCCATGCGGGCACTGTGGCGGGTGCGTTCGGTCATCGCCTCGACCGCTTCGCGGTTCTCGTCGAGGAATTCGCGGCCGGCTTCAGTGATGGAGTAGAGCTTGCGATTGCCCTGTTCGAGCGCGACTTCCGCGTGGCCCATGTCCTCGAGCATGTTGAGGGTGGGATAGACGGCGCCGGGACTGGGCGTGTAGTGACCGTGGAACATGTCCTCGATCATGCGGATCATTTCGTAGCCGTGGCGCGGCTGTTGCTCGATCAGCGCCAGCAGCAGCAGCTTCAGGTCGCCATGGCCGAACATGCGGCCACCGCCGCCGCCACGTCGCCCGCCGCCGCGCAGGCCTTCCCAGCCGCCGGGGAAATCCGCGTCGTGGCGCCCGCCGAAGCCGCCACGGCCCGCATGCCATTCGTGCGCATGTTCCCCGTGTGCGGCCCCGCATGGATCGAAATGATGATGGTGGTGATGACGCTCACGCAGGGCGTCCAGCAGTCGGTGATGCAGGCGCATGGGCAGATTCCGATATATCGAAAGAGTGTCTGACGATACATCTTTAGATATATCTAAATCAATACTTGAGTAGATGCTGGCGGAACCCGGCCATCGACCGGGCCGGATCAGGTACGCGCGTTACATGTCGGGGCGAATGACCAGGCGGCCTGCGGCCAATCCTCAATAGCTCTTGCCGCGCGCCGACACCGGCCAGACCACCTCGACCTTGCCGTGGCGTACGCCGACATACCAGTCGTGCAGGTTGCAGGTCGGGTCGCAATGACCGGGAACGAGCCTCAGCCTGTCGTTGATGCGCAGGGCATCGTTCACGTCCGCGATCACGCCGTGCTCGTCCGAGGCGCCGAGGTAGCGCACGTCGTCGCGGCCGTGGATGACGGGCAGGCCGCTGTCCAGCGACATCGACTTGAGGCCGGCATCGCACACGGCCTGGCCGGGCTTGGCGTGGCTCATCACCGAAGTCAGGACGAACAGCGCGTTTTCCCATTCGCCCTGGTCAATACGCCTGCCGTCGCTGTCGCGGATGCGTCCGTAGTCCGCGTCCATGAAGGCGTAGCTGCCGCATTGGAGTTCGTTGTAGACGCCCGATCCGGACTCGAAAGGATACGACCCCGTGCCGCCGCCGGTAACGAGTCGCGGGGGCAAGCCGGCCGCCTTAAGGCCATCGACGATGATCCTCACCATGGCGATGGCCTCGTCGAGTCTGGCCTTGCGGTCCGCGTAGTTTTCCAGATGTTGCATGGCGCCCTGGTAGGCCTGGATGCCGCCGAAAACCAGGGCCGGCGCTGCGTCGATGGCCCTGGCGATCGCGATCGCCTCGCCAGTGGTGGCCACCCCGCAGCGGCCTGCGCCGCAGTCGATTTCGACCAGGCATTCGAGGGTGCTGCCGTGTGTTTGCGCGGCGGCGGAAAGCTCGGCCACGTTGGCTTCGTCGTCAACGCAGACGATGATGCGCGCGCCGTGATGCGGCAGGCGGGCGAGGCGATCGATCTTGGCCGGGTCGCGCACCTGGTTCGACACCAGGATGTCGCGAATGCCGCCACGGGCGAAGGCCTCGGCTTCGGACACCTTCTGGCAGCACACGCCCACCGCGCCACCCAGGCGCTCCTGCAGCTTCTGCACGTCGACCGACTTGTGCATCTTGCCGTGGCTGCGGTGGTGCATGCCGTGCGCTTTCGCGTAGTCGCCCATCTTCACGATGTTGCGCTCCAGCGCATCGAGATCGAGCACCAGGCAAGGCGTCTGGATGTCCGCCGCGTCCATGCCGGGCAGGGCCGGGATGTCATAACCGACATCGCCGTGGCTGGAACTCGTCTTCTCGTGCACGAAGCTCTCCGCAGTTTTCGGGTGGCAATGGGGATGGTCGTGCACCCGCGGTGACGATGGGCTCCGCCGGAACATGTCCCGTACCCCGCAGTCGCTGAGCGCAGCCCGCGCGGCGGACGGAGCCGAAGCGTCGCCGGGCACGATATCAGCCCGGCAGGATGTCCCGGATCCTGCGCCGCAACGCGTCCAGCGAAAACGGCTTGGTCAGCACGTGCATGTCCGGTTCGAGGTTGCCGTTACCGACGATGGAATTCTCGGCGTAGCCGGTCATGAACAGGATCTTCAGTTGCGGGCGGGTGCTGCGTGCGGTGTCGGCCATCTGGCGACCGTTCATGGCGCCGGGCAGGCCCACGTCGGTGATCAGCAGGTCGATGGTCGTGCCGGTCTGCAGGATGCGCAGGCCGGCGCTGCCGTCGCCGGCCTGCAGGACGGTGTAGCCGGCGTCGGCCAGGACTTCGCAGACCAGTTCGCGGATCGAGGGTTCGTCCTCGACCACCAGCACGGTTTCGCTTTGCGGCGCCGCTTCGGCCAGGCGCGCCGGCTGCGTGGTTTCGGGGTCGACGGCGGCCTCGTGATGGCGGGGCAGGTAGATGCACAGGGTGGAGCCGATGCCCGGTTCGGAATGAATGCGCACCTGTCCGCCGGACTGCCGGGCGAAGCCGTAGACCATCGACAGGCCCAGGCCGGTACCCTGGCCGATCGCCTTGGTGGTGAAGAACGGGTCGAAGGCGCGGGCGATGATCTCGGGGGTCATGCCGCTGCCGTTGTCGGTGACGCTGAGCGAGACGTACTGGCCCGGTTCGAGTTCGCAGGCCGTCGCCGCGTATTCGTCCAGCGAGCGGTTGGCCGTCTCGATGGTGAGGCGGCCGCCGCCCGGCATCGCGTCGCGCGCGTTGATGCACAGGTTGAGCAGGGCGCTTTCCAGCTGCGGCGGATCGACCAGGCTGGGCCACAGGCCGCCGGCGCCGACCACTTCCAGCTGGATCGCCGGGCCGATGGTGCGGCGGATCAGCTCTTCCATGCCGGCCACCAGCCGGTTGATGTCGGTGGAGCGCGGATCGAGGGTCTGCTGGCGGGAAAAGGCCAGCAGGCGCTGGGTCAGCGAGGCGGCGCGGCGCACTGCCGTTTCGCTGAGGGCCAGGTAGCGCGGCACGTCCTCGATCTTGCCCTGGTCAAGTTTTGCCCGCGCCGCTTCCATCGCGCCCATGATGCCGCCGAGCAGGTTGTTGAAGTCGTGCGCCAGGCCGCCGGTGAGCTTGCCCACGGCTTCCATCTTCTGCGACTGGCGCAAGGCGGCCTCGGTGCGCGCCAGCGATTCGGCGGCTTCCTTGTCGGCGGTGATGTCGCGCGCGCTGCAGTAGACCTTGTCGTCCTCGGGAATGGCCACCCACGACAGCCAGCGGTAGCCGCCATCGGCATGGCGGTAGCGATTCTCGAAGCACAGCGCCGGTTCGCCCAGTTCGATGGCGCGGGCGAACGCCAGCCGGTTGCGGGCCAGGTCGTCGGGATGCAGGAAGTCGAAGAACGGGGTGCGCGCGATGGTCTCTTCCGGCCAGCCCAGCACCGATTGCCAGGCGGGGTTGGACAGCTCGAAGATGCCCTCGGCGTTGAGTACGCCCATGAGGTCGGTGCTCAGCTGCCAGGTGCGCGCGCGACCGTGCATGCGTCGGGCGACCTGCAGCTCCAGGTCGGCATTGAGCGCACGCAGGCGTGCCTCGCTGGAACGCAGCGCGTTTTCCGCAAGAGCGCGTTCGGTGACGTCGGTGCCTTCGACGAAGATGCCGGTGACTTCGCCCAGCGCATTCCTGATCGGTTGGTAGACGAAGTCCAGGTAGCGCTGGCTGATCGGTGCACCCGGCGCCGGCTGCATCGCGAACGGCGTCGCCATCGCCACGTAGGGCTCGCCACTGTCGTAGACCGTATCGAGCAAGTCGACAAAGCCCTGGGCGGCCGCGTCGGGCAGGGCCTCGGCCACCGAACGGCCGAGCACGTTGCGCTCGCCGATCAGGCGGACGTAGCTGGGGTTGGTCAGCTCGAAAATGTGTTCGGGTCCGCGCAGCAAGGCCATGAACGATGGCGTCTGTTCGAACAGTTGAGCCAGGCGCTGGCGCTCTTCCACCGCGCGGCGGGACACCAGCACCTGCTCGGTGGTCTCGGTGCACACCACCAGCACGCCGCCCACGCCGCCGGGCGCGGATTCGTCGTCGATGGGGCTGTAGCTGTAGGTCCAGTAGGTGTCCTCGTCGCGACCGTTGCGCTGCAGGACCAGATGCTGGTTCTCGTGCCAGGTGGCGCTGCCGCCGGCCATCACCTGGCTGACCTGGGCACCGATGTCCGCCCAGATCTCCGGTCAGACCTGGCGGCCGGGCAGGCCGAGCGAGCAGGGATGGCGCTCGACGGTAAGCGTCTGCGCGTAGGCGTCGTTGTAGAACCAGATCGCCTCGCTGCCCCAGAACATGCCCATCTGGTGGCGCGAATTGAGCATCAGCCGGATGGCGGTACGCAGTGCCTGGGACCACAGTTCCGGTTTGCCCAGCGGATGCGATGCCCAGTCGTGGGCACGCATCAACGCACCCATTTCGTCGCCGCCCGCCAGAAATAAAGCATCCGCCATGAAGTCAGACCATCCGGGTCAGAAAAGCTGCTGAAGGTCGCAACCGTTGCGGCAGGCTACCATCGCTGCGGCATGGCCGTGAATGCAATCGGGTTGATTGGCCCAGGGCTGGTGGGTTCTTCACGACACAAAAAACCGGCGCGTCGTCACGCGCCGGGACCGGGCCATCTCGACGCCCAGGCATCAGTCGCGCGATTTGGCCACCACGCTGCCGTCATCCGGATCGACCAGCAGGTCGACGTCGTGGCCGTGCGAGGTTTCCGCATCGACGCTCCACAGGCCGTGTTCGTATTCCACGTCGTGGATCTTCTGGTAGCCGGCGGCGGCCAGCTTGGCGCTGATTTCGTCCTTGTCCAGCTTCGAGGGCGCGTCATCGACATAGACCTTGCCGTTGACCGGCCCCACCGCCAGCTTCACCCACTGCTTGTTGCCGCCGCGGGCCTTGCCGTGCCATACGCCGTCCTTGAATTTCAGCCCCTTCACTTCCTTGTAGCCGGCGTCGGCGACCGCGGTCTTGATCGCGTCCTCGCTCAACGCGCCGCTGGGTGGCTGCGTGGTCCAGGTGGAAACCGTGGTGGTGGTCTGCGTGGTCGTGGTCGCCGACTGGCTGGTGGCCGGCATGTTCTGCGCGAGGGCCGCACCGCAAACCGACAGGCCAATCAACACGGGAAGCAGGCGCTTGATCATGGTGAACTCCTTGGGGCTGGTGAGTACGAGCAGTGTCGTCGGCGCAATGGGCGAAGGTTCGCGACGTGCATGTCGGGCCCCGATTCGCCGGCCGACTCGACGCGCACGATGGAAGCACCGTGGTCAGGACGGCGGCGTGAAAAGCGACGTGATTTCCGGGTGAACGCGGGTCGCGGTTCACTTTGAGGTCATCCCTCGTGCAGCACGGCCCGATGCGCCATGACCGACGGTCATGGCGCATCGGGCCTCCTCGGCTCAGCCTTCGCCCATGCCCTCGGCCGGTTCCGCGGCGCTGCCGGCGCGCACCTTGTCCTCGATTTGCTGGCCGACTTTCGCGTCAACGTTTTTCCAGTACGCAAAGGCGCGTTCCAGCACCGGGCTGCGCACGCCGCCGAGCAGGCTGCCGGCGACCTGGTCGACGAACTGCGCGCGCTGGGCGTCGTTCCACACCTCGCGCACCAGGGTGCCGGCCTGGCCGAAGTCGTCATCCTCGGCGTGCAGGGTGTACGCGCTGCGCACCATCTCGCCGTCGGCTTCCCAGCCGTTCTCGACCGGGCCGGTGTCGTCCGACCACGGGCGACCGCCGCTGTTGGGTGCATGCACCGGTGCGTTGCCACTGTGGTGGTAGGCCATCTGGCCGTCGAACATGTACGTGTTCACCGGCACCTTGGGCTGGTTCACCGGCAACTGGTGGAAGTTGGTGCCGATGCGGTTGCGCTGCGCGTCGGCGTAGGCGAAGGCGCGGCCCAGCAGCATCTTGTCCGGCGACAGGCCGATGCCCGGCACCGTATTGCCCGGCGAGAACGCCGCCTGCTCGATCTGCGCGAAGAAGTTTTCCGGGTTGCGGTTGAGCGTCATCGTGCCGACCCTGATCAGCGGGTAATCCCTGTGCGACCAGACCTTGGTCAGGTCGAACGGATTGAAGCGGTAATTCTCCGCCTCCGCATACGGCATCACCTGCACCGACAGGTCCCACACCGGAAACTCGCCGCGCTTGATCGCGTTGAACAGGTCGGCGCGGTGGAAGTCGGCGTTCTCGCCGGCTATCGCGGCCGCCTCGGCGTTGTTGAAGAAGGCCATGCCCTGACGGGTGTGGAAGTGGTACTTCACCCAGAACTTCTCGCCCTTGGCATTGATCCACATGTAGGTGTGCGAGCCGTAGCCGTTCATGTGCCGCCAGGTGCGCGGCAGGCCGCGTTCGCCCATCACGTAGGTGACCTGATGGGCGGTTTCCGGATTGGACGTCCAGAAGTCCCATTGCATGTGGTTGTCGCGCAGGCCCGAGTCGGGCAGGCGTTTCTGGCTGCGGATGAAGTGTGGGAACTTCATCGGGTCGCGCAGGAAGAACACTGGCGTGTTGTTGCCGACCAGGTCGTAGTTGCCTTCGTCGGTGTAGAACTTCAGCGAGAAGCCGCGCACGTCGCGCCAGGTATCCGGGCTGCCCGATTCGCCGGCGACGGTGGAGAAGCGCGCCAGCATGTCGGTCTTCGCGCCCTTCCGGAACAGTGCCGCTTTCGTATAGGCCGATATGTCTTCGGAGATTTCCAGCACGCCGAACGCGCCGGCGCCCTTGGCGTGCGGCTGGCGCTCGGGCACCTTCTCGCGGTTGAAGTGCGCCATCTGTTCGAGGAAGTGCACGTCGTGCAGCAGCAGCGGGCCGTTCGGGCCGATGCTCAGCGAGTTGCGGTCGCTGACGGCTGGGGCACCGGAGCCGGTGGTGGAGGTGCCGGGCTTGTTCGGGTCATGGGACATGGGGATTGCCTCCTTGGTTGATGGCCAGCCGGGGTAACCTGATCGAGTCTGCCCCCATGCACCCAAACAAGCCATTCGGTTTTTCCGATCGGGACGATAGGCGGTGTCATCCCGGTCCGCGACCCGGCACCGGCTTTCACGGCCGCTGGCCGGAAGGATGGAGAAGATGGGCGATCAGGAATATCGTGTAGGGCTGATCGCCTGATCCTGCTGACTCCCCTGATTCCCCAACCCAAGGAAATGCCATGACCACCAAAGCCTACGGCGCCCACGCCGCCGACAAGCCGCTGCAGTCCCTGGACATCGAGCGCCGTGCGCCCGGCCCGCAGGACGTGCAGATCGAGATCGCCTATTGCGGCGTCTGCCACTCCGACCTGCACACCGTACGCTCGGAGTGGGGCGGCACGCTGTATCCCTGCGTGCCCGGCCACGAGATCGTCGGCCACGTCAGCGCCGTGGGCCATGAAGTCACCGGCTTCAAGGTCGGCGACACCGTGGGCGTGGGCTGCCTGGTCGGCAGCTGCCAGCATTGCGCAGCCTGCGACGAGGGGCTGGAACAATATTGCGAGAACGGTTTCGTCGGCACCTACAACGGCCCCACGCCGGACGCGCCGGGACACACCCTGGGCGGCTATTCGCAGCGCATCGTGGTGGACAGGAAGTTCGTGCTGAAGATCCGCCATCCGGAAGAGCAACTGGCGGCGGTCGCGCCGCTGCTGTGCGCAGGCATCACCACCTATTCGCCGCTGCGCCACTGGAAGGTCGGTCCCGGCAGCAAGGTCGGCGTGGTCGGCATCGGCGGGCTGGGTCACATGGGCGTGAAGCTTGCCCACGCGATGGGTGCGCATGTGGTGGCCTTCACCACCTCGGACGGCAAGCGCCAGGCGGCTTTGGACCTGGGCGCGAACGAGGTGGTGGTGTCGCGCAACGCCGACGAGATGAAGGCGCACGCCAACAGCTTCGACTTCATCCTCAACACCGTGGCCGCCAGCCATTCGCTGGATGCCTTCACCAGTCTGCTCAAGCGCGACGGCACCATGGTGCTGGTCGGCGTGCCGGAGCATCCGCATCCGTCACCGAACATCGCCAACCTGATCTTCAAGCGCCGCGCGATCGCCGGCTCGCTGATCGGCGGCATCGCCGAAACCCAGGAAATGCTGGATTTCTGCGCCGACAAGGGCATCGTCTCCGACATCGAGATGATCCGCGCCCAGCAGATCGACGAGGCCTACGACCGCATGGTCAAGGGCGACGTGAAATACCGCTTCGTGATCGACAACAGCTCCCTGGCGGGCTGATCTTGCTTCCGCTCCCTCCCCTGCAACGCAGGGGAGGGCTGGGGTGGGGTCGCTCCTGGCTCACCCGCGCCAGTTCGCATGCCGCTCCCAGAACGCCACCGCCTGCCGATACGCCGCGCGATCCAGCGGCACGCCCGAACCGCCTTCCTCCACGCCCAGCGCGTTGCGCAGCATGGTGATCGGCACCATCGGAATCTCTTCCGGCTCGGCGGTGTAGAGGCAGCCCACCACGCCCCAGTCCGCGTCGATCGGCGCGCCTTCCTTCGCCAGCTGCTCGCGGCTGTAGAGGATCGGCAGCAGATAGTTCGCGACCGGCGGATCGATGCCTTCGAACCAGCGCACCAGTACCGGCAGTTCGTCGGTGCTGCGCGCCTCGTAGGCCGAACGCAGCAGATGGCGATTGGCCTCGGTGATCGGTGTGGCGGTGCAGCGCGTGGACGTCCAGTTGCGGTGCACGTGCAACTTGCAGAACGGCGCGTAGCCGTCCAGCACGCGCAGCGGTGTTTCGCTGTTGAGGCGCCGCTCGAACGCCTCGGCGCTGAAATCCTGGATCGCGCTGGGTCGCTGGTCGCGGGGGAACAGGCGGGTGCGCGCGAATCGCGTCAGGACGATGGACATGGCGTGTTCCGGCCCGTCCGTTCAGACGCGCCCGGTCACCGGGATCAGCGCGCCGGTGATCGCGGAGGACTGTTCCGACAGCAGGAACACGATCACGTCGGCGAGTTGCTCCGGCCTGACCCAGCGGGAGAAGTCGGCCTTGGGCATGTCGGCGCGATTGGGCGGCGTGTCGATGATGCTGGGCAACAGCGCGTTGACGGTGATGTCGCGTCCCTTCAGCTCCTCGGCCAGCGCTTCGGTGAAACGCATCACGCCGGACTTGGAGGCGGTGTAGGCGCCGACGCCGGCACCGGCCTTCACGGCGGACGCCGCGCCGATGTTGATGATGCGGCCACCCGCCTGCAGGTGTTCCAGCGCAGCCTGGCTTGCCGCCACGGCGCTGCGCAGATTGACCCGATAGAGCAGGTCCCAGGTATCCACGCTGCCGTCGGCGACGTTTTCGTAGCGGAAAGTGCCCGCGATATTGACCAGCGCGTCGAGGCCGCCCATGGCATCGGCAGCCGCCGCCAGCGCCCGTTTCGCCGCCTGCGGATCAGCCAGGTCGACACCGCCGAGACAGGTAGCCTGGGCAAGGCCGCCAGCCGGCGGATCGGCCCGATCGATGGCCGCCACCCTGGCGCCGGCGTCGAGCGCCGCGCGCACCGCCGCCAGGCCGAGTGTGCCGAAACCGCCGGTGATTGCGATGCGTCGCTGCTTCAGTTGCATGGTGCTCTCCAGGGATGTCCACCGAACAGGATAGCCGCCCCGCCGGATGCCTGAAAGCGGCGCCGACCCGCCCAAGCGATGCCGATGCCCTGTGTCAGGCCACGAACTGCAACCGCGCCAGCTCGGCGTACAAGCCGCCTTCGGCCAACAGGCTTTCATGCGTGCCCTGCGCCACGATGCGGCCACCGTCGAGCACCACGATGCGGTCGGCGCGCTGCACGGTGGCCAGTCGATGCGCGATCACCAGGGTGGTGCGGCCTTTCTCCAGGCGTTCCAGCGCCTGCTGGATCGCCGCTTCGGATTGCGCGTCGAGCGCCGAGGTGGCCTCGTCGAGCAGCAGCAGCGGCGCGTCGCGCAGGATCGCGCGGGCGATCGCGATGCGCTGGCGCTGGCCGCCGGACAGGCGTACGCCGCGTTCGCCCATCTCGGCCTGGTAGCCGTCGTGCAGGGCGCTGATGAAGTCGTGCGCCTCGGCGGCGCGGGCCGCCTCGCGCACCTCCGCGTCACTGGCGCCGTCGCGGCCGAAGCGGATGTTGTCGGCGGCGCTGCCGCTGAAGATCACGGTTTCCTGGGGCACCAGCGCGATCGCGCCGCGCAGGTCGTCCAGCGTCACCGCGCGCAGGTCCACGCCGTCGAGGCTGATGTGGCCGGACTGCGGATCGTAGAAGCGCAGCAGCAGCGAGAACACTGTGCTCTTGCCGGCGCCGGACGGGCCGACCAGAGCGACGGTTTCGCCGGGGCGTACGTCCAGGGTGAAGTCGTGTAGCGCGGCGGTGTCGGGGCGAGTCGGGTAGTGGAAGCTGACCTGCTCGAAACGCAGCGCGCCGCTGACCGGCCGGGGCAGGGCCAGCGGTTGCGCGGGCGCCACGATTTCGGGACGCTCGTCGAGCAGTTCGCCCAGCCGTTCCATCGCGCCGGCCGCACGCAGCACGTCGCCCCACACTTCGGACAGGCCGGCGACCGAGCCGGCGGCGAACACCGCGTACAGCACGAACTGGCCCAGCACGCCGGCATCCAGCGTGCCGGCCAGCACGTGGCGCGCGCCGGCCCACAACACCAAGGTGATCGCGCCGAACACCAGCACGATCACCGCCATGGTCAGCAGTGCACGCATGCCGATGCGCCGGCGCGCGGTGGCCAGTGCGCGCAGGATCGCGTTGCTGTAGCGGGTGCTTTCGATGTTCTCGCGGGCGTAGGCCTTCACCGCGGTGGAGGCGTTGAGCGTTTCGTTGGCGATCGCCGCGGCGTCGGCGAGGCGATCCTGACTGGCGCGCGACAGTTTCTGCACGCGCCGGCCGAACACCAGGATCGGCAGCATCACCGCGGGGATCACCAGCGCGGTGAGGCCGGCCAGCGACGGTGCGGTCCACACCATCATGGCGCTGGCGCCGACCAGCATCACCACGCTGCGCAGCGCCACCGACACGCCCGAGCCGATCAGCGCCTGCACCACCTCGGTGTCGGCGCTGAGCCGCGACAGCAGCTCGCCGACGCGGCTGCGTTCGAAGAAGCCCACGTCGAGCCGGATCACCTGCGCATACAGCGTCTGCCGCAGCGAGGCCAGCGCGCGTTCGCTGAGCAGGGTGATGCAGAAATAGCGGGCGGCGGTGGCGAAGGCGAGCACCAGCGCCACGCCGAACAGCGCGATGAAGGTCTCGTTGATGACCGCGTTGCTGGAGTGGCCGAAACCCTGGTCGATGATGTGGCGGAACGCCAGCGGCAGCACCAGCGACGCGCCCGAGGACAGGCCGAGGAACAGCAGCCAGCCCAGCGCCAGCACCCGATGGGGTTTCAGGAACGGCCACAGTCCGCGCAGGGCACCGATGCGACGGGAAGGGCGGGGTGTATCGGTGGTGGCGTCGCTCATGGGTACTCGCAGATGGGGGCGGGAATGACGCGGGCAATGCCATTCAAGGTGGGGCGTGGCACGGTCGATTCAATCGTCGTGCTGCCGATTGCCCGGCTGCGACAGTCAATCCAGGCGTTTCGCGCTGCTGCGGCCGCGGCTGATGTCGCTGATGCGCAGGCAGGCCTCGGCGATGTGGCTGTCCGGCAGGCGCAATTCCAGTTCGACGCCGTCGGCACCGAACGACTCGTGTTCGACTTCGGCCTGCAGCTCCTTCAGGCGCGCCTTGAGCAGGGCCAGTCCGGCGAAATCGCAATGCAGGGCCAGCCGCGCCATCGCCACGATCGGGGTGCGCTCGGCGCGGCGCAGGCATTCGGCGGCGGTGCCGCCATAGGCCCGCACCAGCCCGCCGGCGCCGAGCTTGATGCCGCCGTACCAGCGCGTCACCACCACGACCACGCCGTCCATCTGCTGGCCCTCGATCGCCTGCAGGATCGGCCGGCCGGCGGTGCCGCCGGGTTCGCCGTCGTCGTTGAAGCGATAGTCCTGGCCGATGCGGTAAGCCCAGCAGTTGTGCGTGGCGGCGGGGTCGGCGATGTCGCGCAGGAAGTCCAGCGCCTGCCCGGGCGTCGTCACCGGGGCGGCGTTGGCGAGGAAACGGCTTTTGCGGATTTCTTCCTGATGAGCGCAGCGCTGGACCAGGGTCGACAGCGGCTCGCTCATGGTTCCTGCAGTTGCGCCTGCAGCTCGGCTGGCAAGGGCCACTGCGGATGCGCCTGGCGGAATGCGCGCAGCCGCTGCAGCGCCTCGTCATGCTGACCTTGAGCGAACAGTTGGCGGATCTTGTCCAGCTCCTGCGCCGGCGTATCGCCGGGCCGGGCGGCGGTGGCCTGTTCGCCGGCTGCGGCGCTGGAGGCAGCCGGTTGGTCGGCCTGGTCGAGCATGCCGCTGGCCGCCGCATTGGCGGACACTTCCTGCGGCGGTGCGGGCGGTGCGGGCGGTGCGGGCGGTGCCGGGGGCGGGGGTGGGGGTGGGGGCGGTGCGTACTGCACCTGCGGCGCGGCTGCGGCCACTTCGGCGAGCGGTGGGGGCGCCGCCATCGGTTTGGCCGCGGCCGCGCGTCGAGCCGACTGGACCGCGCTGTCCTGTTTCATCTTCTTCGCCGCGGCTGCCTGCAGTGCGGCGCGCTGATCGGCGAGCCGGGGTGTCGGCTGGGCGGCGGGCGCGGTGGTGCCCGCCAGCGGCGTTGCCGCTTCGCGACTGGCCATGTCGGAGGTGGCGGGCGTGGTGGCCTCCGGCGCGGCGACCGGTGCCGACGGTGGCGGGCTGGATTCGCGCAGCTGCCAGGCCAGGCCGGCCACCAGCACCAGGCTGGCGGCGCTGCCCAGGGTGATCAGCCACGGTGGTGCGCGCCGCCGCCGCGGGGCGCCGTCGATCGAAGGAATCGCCTTTGCCGTGACCGTCGAAACCGGCTTCGGATGAACCCAGTCGCCGGGCTCGCGGGGACCCTTGCGCCGCTCGGTAACGGTGGGGTCGCCGGATGGGGCGAGGGCCGCGGCGGCCGCACGCAACACCGCCGCATCCAGCGCGGGCGAAGGCTCGCTGCGCGGCAGCTCGCGATACAGCGCGGCCAGCTCGGCTTCGCCGGGCAACGGCTCGTCGGCTGAGGGCGGATCGTTCGGGGGCAGGGGCGTGGTCATTCGGACAGCACTTCGCGTAATCGATTCATGGCATAGCGCAGGCGCGACTTCACCGTTTCGCGCCCGGCACCGGTGACCACGGCAATTTCCTCCAGGCTCAGCTCCTGCTCCAGCCGCAGCAGCACGGCGGTGCGCTGTTCGTCCGGCAACTGCTCGATCGCCAGCTGCAGGTTGCGTCGGCGTTCGAAGGCGGACAGCGCGTGGTCGGGCTGCTCGCGTTCGGGCGTGGCCAGGTTGGCCAGTGCCAGCTCGGCTTCGTCGCCATCGGCCATCGGGCGCTGGCGGCGGGTGCCGTCGATCATCAGGTTGTGGGCGATCTGCAGCAGCCAGGTGCTGAACTTCGCCTGTGGCTGGTAGCGTTCGCGGGCGCCGATCACCCGGCTCCAGGTTTCCTGGAACAGCTCGTCGGTGCGATGCGGATCGCGCACGCTGCGCAGCAGGAAGCGGTACAGCATGCCGCGGTGGCGCGCATACAGCGCCTCGAACGCGGCAAGATCGCCACGGGCGTAGGCCAGCATCAGCAGGGCATCGGGATCGACCGCGGCATCCATGGAGTGCGAGGGTAAGGCAAATCGTCGGGGAGCGGGGAGATCGTGATGTTTCCCCCGAAAAGCGTCACCCCCTCCCAACCTGCCCCCGCATGCAGGGGCAGGAGAAAGGGCTGGTGGTGCCGCGCTCATCCTGTCCGACAGATTTCGACGGCACGGCCAGGCTGCTCCCTCTCCTGCACGCAGGGGAGGGTCGGGGCGGGGTGCTCTTGCCGGTTCCAGCCCCGCTGCGCGGTGGTGGCCGGGGAAGGGCAGCGGGGAGAGCCTGCCCATGACCGCCACCGCCGCAGCGGGGCCGGAAACCTCAGCGCGCCGCGGTGTCGCTGGCGCCGTCATGACCGCGCGTGGCCAGCCCGCTGGCCAGTTTCACCAGTTGCACGAAGCCGGCGCGGTAGCCGTCGGCATCGTCGCCCCGTGCGTCGTTGGCCAGTTTCGCGATCTGGGTGTAGCCGTAGCCGTCCAGGTATTTCCCGCCGCGCAGGGCGTCGGCGAAGGCGGCCACCGCGGCGGCGTAGCGCAAGCGTTCGCTGGCCTGTGCCTCGGCGTGCGCGGCAATCGGTTGCTCGACGAGCTTGCTGTCGGATTGCCCCGGCAGCTTGTAGCGCAGGCGCAGGAAGGCCAGTTCGTTGCCGCTTTCACCCGTGGCCACGTGTTTGCCGTAGCGCAGCGGATCGATGCGCGCGGCGTTCGAGCCTTTCGGGGTGATCTCGTAGATCGCGGTGACGTTGGCACCCGCGCCGATCTCGCCGGCGTCGACCTTGTCGTTGTTGAAGTCCTCGCGCTTGAGCATGCGCTTCTCGTAGCCGATCAGGCGATATTCCTGCACCTGCGCCGGATTGAACTCGACCTGGATCTTCACGTCCCTGGCGATCGTCAGCAAGGTGGCGGACATCTCGTCGACCAGCACGCGGCGGCCTTCCTGCAGGCTGTCGATGTAGTGGTGGCTGCCGTTGCCCACGTCGGCCAGCATCACCGCCATCGCGTCGTTGTAGTTGCCTTCGCCGAAGCCCAGCGTGGTCAGCGCCACACCGCTCTTGCGGTGGTCCTCGATGGTGGTCTTCAGCGCTTCCTCGTTCACCGTGCCCACGTTGAAGTCGCCGTCGGTGGCCAGGATCACCCGGTTCACGCCGCCCTTGATGAAGCCCTGTTCGGCCTGCGCATAGGCCAGCTCGATGCCGGCGCCGCCGTTGGTGGAGCCGCCCGCCGACAGCTGGTCGATCGCCGCGTCGATGGTGGCGTGCTGGTCGCCCGCGGTGGAGGGCAGCACCACGCCGGCGTAGCCCGCATAGCTGACGATGGCCACGCGGTCCTGCCTGCGCAGCTGGCGCACCAGCTGTTTCAGCGAGGCCTGCAGCAGGGGCAGCTTGTCCGCCTCGTCCATCGAGCCGGAGGTGTCGATCAGGAACACCAGGTTCGAGGCGGGGATCTGCGCGGCCGGCACGCGGTAGCCCTGGATGCCGACCAGCAGCAGTTGCCGCTTGGCGTTCCATGGCGCGGGCGCCAGCTCGGTGGTGACGCTGAACGGCTGCTCGCGACTCGCTGGCGGCGTGTAGCCGTAGTCGAAGTAGTTGATGAATTCCTCCGCCCGCACCGCGTCGGCCGGCGGCAACTGCCCCGCACTCAGCATGCGGCGCACGTTGGTGTACGAGCCGGTGTCGACGTCGATGCTGAAGGTGGACACCGGCTGTTCGCTGACCAGCTGCACCGGGTTGGTGTCGCGATGGGTGTAGTTCTCGGTGTTGATGTCGCCCGGCAGCGGCTGCATCAAGGTCGGCGACGGCATGTAGGCCATGCGTTTGGCGCTTTGCGCGTTGTAGGACATCGCGGCAACCTCGGCCAGCGCCGGTGGTGCCACGGGCATGGGGACAACCTGGCCGGCGGCAGATGAAGAGCGATCGGCGGGACTGTCGCTCGGACTGTTGCCTTGGGGCTTGGCTTGCGCGGTGGCCTGGGGGCTGGTCGGCGCGGGCTCCGCCACTGGTTCCACCACCGGCCCGGCCGGTGGTGTGGGTGCGCTGTCGTTCTTGCGCGCGGGGGTGTCGGTGGCGGGCCGCGACACGCTGCAACCGGTGAGTATCACCAGCAAGGCCAGCAGCAGGCTGTGCAACAGGGCTTTCAGCTTCATCGGGCGGTTCTCCTCTCCTGTGGTGAAAGGTGAAACGTCGTGAACGGGGAAACGGGGTCAAACCGGTTGCGGCGCGGTAGCATGGCGCCCCTGCGCGACATCCACCGGACCGACGTGATCAACAATGACGTACTGCGTTCCATCCGCTACATGCTCGACCTCAGCGACGGCAAGGTCGTCGAGCTGATCCACCTGGCCGATGCCGACGCCCCGGTGACGAAGGAAGACGTGCAGGGCTTCCTGAAGAAGGACAACGAGCCGGGTTATCTGGAATGCGGCAACCAGACGCTGGCGCTGTTCCTGGACGGCCTGGTGTTCCACCGCCGCGGCAAGGACGACAGCCGCCCGGCGCGGCCGCCGGAGAAACGGGTCACCAACAACGTGGTGTTGAAGAAGTTGCGCGTGGCCTTCGAGCTGAAGGACGTCGACATGCACGACATCCTCGAAGCCGCCGGCCTGCCGATCTCCAAGCCCGAACTCAGCGCGCTGTTCCGCCAGAGCGACCACAAGAACTTCAAGCTCTGCGGCGACCAGCTGCTGCGCAATTTCCTGAAAGGACTGACCATGCGGGTGCGCGGCAACGGCTGAGCGGGAAATCAGCTCGGTGTGAGGCTCGCCGATGACAGCGACACCGCCGGATAGTGTTCGACATAGGACTCGCCGTTGCAGCCGTAATAGGTCACCTGCCGTTCGAGCAGGTCGACCTCATAGCGCACCACGCCCGCGTTCCAGCTGGCCAGCAGGAAGTCCGCAAAGCTGCTTTCCCCGGCCTGGTCGGTGCGCAACGCGCGGATCAGCGCGGGCTGATCGAAGCCGGGCACATCAGCCATGCCGGACACCAGCGGCGTGCCTTGTTGCAGCACCGCGCCGCGCTCGGTCAGGTACAGACTCTGGCAGGCGGGCAGTTGCCACACATTCCGTGTCACGCCCGCGCGCCTCAGCGTTTCGGCGAGGTACGGAAAGCCGCCCACGCGGGGACGAACGGCCATGGCTTGCGCTTGCGCGGCTTGAAGGTGGGCCATCGCCTCACTCATGGGGTTTCTCCTGGTTCGTGCAACGTTGAGGTCAGGGTGTCGACGCGTGCTGCCTAATCGACAGGTGCCGCGCTGAACGGGTGGGCATCGGCAAGTTTCTGCAGAAGCCTGCGCAGCTCGCTCCGCTCGCTGGCGGCCAGGACGGAGAAGAAGCGGTTGTCGTTGCCGTTGGCGATGTCGGTGAGCGCGGGCAGCAGGCGCTTTCCGGACCGGGTCAGTGCCAGCAACTGCGCGCGGCTGTCCTGCGGGCTCGGGGTGCGCAGCAACAAGTTCTTGGTCAGCAGCTTGTCCAGCACCTTGGAAACGGCGCCGCGGGTCATGCCCATCGCGTCGGCGAGCGACGCAGCGGTGATGTCGGGATGCATTTCGACATGGTTGAGTGCGACCCATTCGGCGACGGAGAGCTGCCGTTCCTGCAGGGCGCTGGCGAAAGAGCCGGACACCTGGTTGGAGACCAGCCGCAGCCAGTAACCCAGGTGGGCATGCAGCGGATTGGGCGGGACTTGTTGCTTCGATGCGTTCGGCACGTCCGGTTCACCAGAAAGGTTCCATGGAACGCATATTGTTTCCATGGAACCTTTATGTCAAGTGCCGCGCCAGGGCGCCGGTTGCCTCAGGATGCCACCGTCTCGTCGGTTGTCACCGTGGCCTTGCGCTCCTGCTTGCCCCAGCCCACCGACGGGCCCTTGATGGCCGTCCAGACGGAACGCACCACCACGTAGTACATCAACTGGCGGTAGCCGAAGCGTTGCAGCACCAGCCACCACAGCAGGCTCCACTTTTCCTTCTTCTCCATCGCGAAGGCCAGTGCGCAGGCGGCCAGGTCGATGGCCATGAAGGCGGCGTAGAACACCAGCATGCGGAGCAGGTTGGTGTCGTCGAACTGGCCGCGGTGTTGCAGGTAGTCCAGGCCGGTGCTGACGATCTGCCAGACCAGCACCAGGTCGACCAGCGGCGAGACTACCGAGAACAGGATCTGGAACAGCCACACTTGCGGCAATGCAATGGTGCCCAGCGAACCGTAGCGGGGATTGAAGGTGGCGTTGCGGTGCTTCCACAGGCATTGCAAGGTGCCGTAGGCCCAGCGGAAGCGCTGGCGGGCGAGGCCGCGGGCGCTGTCGGGGGCCTCGGTCCAGGCAATCGCCTCGGCATCGAACAGGGTCTTGAAGCCGGCCTTCTGCACGGCGATGGTCAGGTCCTGGTCTTCGGCCAGCGTATCGGCGGGAAAACCGCCGAGCTGTTCCAGGGCTTCGCGGCGCCATGCACCCACCGCGCCGGGCACCACGGTGATCGCGCCCAGCGCGGCCAGCGCGCGGCGCTCGAGATTTTGCGCGGTGATGTATTCCAGCGCCTGCCACAAGGTGATCAGGTTGATCCGGTTGCCGACCTTGGCGTTGCCGGCGACGGCGCCGACCTTGGGGTCGGCGAACCAGCGCACCAGGCGCGGGATGGTGTCCGGCTCGAACTGGGTGTCGGCGTCGAGCGCCACCACCACCGCGCCGTGGGCTTCGCCCAAGGCGGTGTTGACGGCATGCGCCTTGCCGCCGTTGGGGATGGTGAGCAGGCGCACCCGCGGCTCGTCGGCGTAGTGCTGACGCACCACGGCCGAGGTGGCATCGACCGAACCGTCGTCGACCACGATCACTTCGAGGTTCGCGTAGCGGCTCTTGAGGATCTGGCGGATCGAGCTGGCGATCACCTTTTCCTCGTTGTAGGCGGGAATCAGCACCGAGACCAGGGGCGGCTGTTCGCCCAGCACAGGTGCCACGCGCCGCTTCTCGCGGGCGCGGTTGAGCAGGGCCAGGCCGCCCAGCAGGATCAGTCGCGCCACGCCCAGCGCGATCGCCGTGGTCAGCAGCCAGCGGATGAAGTGGCCGAAGAAGCCCAGCGCCAGGAACACCACGCGGTCGGTCCACTGCGACAGCGAGCCGGGTGCGATCGGCGGCATGGTCTGCGCGCGGGTAAGCCCGGCCAGCTCCGACACGGTGACGAACTGGTAGCCCTGCGCCCGCAGGCTGTCGATGATCCGCGGCAACGCGGCGATGGTCTGCGAGCGTTCGCCACCGCCGTCGTGCAGCAGCACCACCTGGCCCTTGCGCTCGACGTTTTTGGTGTTGATGGCGTTCAGCACGTTGGCGACGATGGCGTCGACGCCGGGGCGCTGCCAGTCTTCGGCGTCCACGTGCAGGCCGACCGACAGGTAGCCCATCTTCTGCGCGATCTCGATCGGCACCAGCTCGTCGGCGGTGGTCGGTTCGGCGTCGCCGAAATAGGGGGCGCGGAACAGCCGCATCGAGTGGCCGGTCAGCGCCTCGAACAGTCGCTGGGTCGCGTTGAGTTCCAGCGAGACGATGCCTGGCGGACTGTCGCCCAGGTTGGGATGGGTGAAGGTGTGGTTGCCTACGTCATGGCCTTCGGCGACTTCGCGCTGCACCAGCTTCGGCGACATCTCCGCGTTTTCGCCGATGATGAAGAAGGTGGCCGGCACGTGCCTCGTCTTGAGGATGTCGAGGATCTGCGGCGTCCACTCGGGGTCGGGGCCGTCGTCGAAGGTCAGTGCGATCTTGTGCGGCAGGGTGCCTGCGCGCTGGATCACGTAGGAGCTGGGCAGGGCGGTGTAGCTTTCGTCATCGATGCTGCCATCGTCCTTGTCCACCTCGATGCTGCGTGCGCCGGCGGAAGGCTGCGAGGCGATTTCCAGTACCTCGCCCTGGCCTTCGATGTCGATGTCCTCGCCGGCACCGATGGTGCGCAACGGGTCGGGCGCGGACGCGCCATACGGACGGCCAAACACCGACCATACCGACGGATCTTCCGAGCCCAGCCGCCACAGGGCGTAGCCGTACGGCTTGTACTCGTCGGCGGCGTGGATCTGGTTGTACGCGGTGACGCCGTCGAGGAACCAGACCTGGTGGGTGCTGCCGTCGTCCTCGTCGTAGGAGAAATGCGGGTTCTGCGTGTCAGGGTCGAAGGCGATGTCGGCCTGGGCGTCGGAGGCGCGGTCCATCGCGTCCTGGAAGGTCAGCGCCTCGGCATTGTTGCCGTGCGACCAGTCGTAGCCATAGCTGCCGATCGCCACGATGGTCTGCTCCGGGTCCAGCCCCTTCATGCGCTTTTCGAGCGTCTGCTCGAACCATTGCTGGCCGGCGATGCTGCCCGGCGTCTTGCCGGCCCAGTGTTCGTCGTAGGCCATCAGCACCACGAAGTCGACGATGTCCGCGTAGCCGGCATAGTCCCAGCTGGCGTCGTCGAACGGCACCGACAGCACGATGCCCCAGCCATGCGGGTCGAACGCGTCGTTGAGTTCGCCGAGGAAGGCTTTCAGGTCGGGTTGCGCGGACTCGGGGAGGTCCTCGAAATCGATCGTCACGCCCTGGAAGTGGTTGGCCGCCACGAACGCCACGATCTCCCCGATGCGCGCCTGCCGCCGCGCCGGATCGGCCAGCAGGCGGGCCAGGCCGGGGCCGTCCCAGTTCGCGTCCACCGCGTTCTGCAGCAGGGGCAGGATCGGGGTGGAGGGCTTCTGCTTGCGGATCAGGTTGATCGCCTTCGCATCGACGCTGGTGTGCAGCGCCATGTCCTTGCCGCTCAGGCTCATCCACGACGGAATCACCCAGTCCAGCTGGGGCAGGCTGCGCTTCAGCGAGGAATAGCTGCTGTCGTCCCAGTTGACGTAGAAGCCGATCGCCAGCGGCCGATCGGCGGGCTTGTCCAGCGAGGGCGGCGGCACGTGGCTGGCGGCCGCCTTGCTCGCATGCGTTTTCGGGGCATGCAACAGCTTCTGCCGCGCACGCACTTCGGCGGCCAGCTTCGCGGCGGGCTTCAACAGTTCCGGGGCAGCCGCCTTCACGTTGGCCAGGGCGTGCCGCGTGCGGGCGTGTTCGCCGATGTGCAGGCCGTCCATGGTCGGGCCCACGAACAGGCTGATCGCGCAGGCCACCACGAACAGGGTGCTGACCACCCCGGCCAGCAGGGCCAGCCGCGAGACATGGCTGGCGCGCCGGCCGGAGGGGTCGAAGAAGATCGGTTTCTTTTGCATGCCAGGGCCGGATCGACAAATACCGCAAGGCGCCAATCCGGTCGGGCCCCGACACGGATCGGGAGCGCGGATGTCGCGAGTGCGCAGTATCGCCGATCCATCATGCGTCGCACCGCACCGGGGCCCGGGTCAGTCAGCCAGTGTTGCCCTCGCGCCGAGTGGTCGTGGCCACGGCCGTGCCATCAGATGATCACGGCACCGGGCACCGGCTGGTGGAAGTCTTCGGGCGCCAGGTTCTGGGTCAACCGGAACACGCCTTCGCGCACCTTGCGCGGCAGCACCACGTCGAGCACGGTGGTCTGGTGTGGCCCGAGGATGGCGAACAGGTCGTCGCGCCGGTCGCTTTGCGCCAGCGCATGATGGACCAGGCCGACCAGGTCCGCCGGCTGCACGCTGGCGCCGTACGGACGATGGCTGGCGACGGCGGGGCGCAGGGTCTTGCGACTGTTGCGCGGATCGGCCACGCGGGCGTCGCCGGCGAGCAGGCTGTAGTCGAGGAACAGCGAGATCGTGGTGCGCTGTTTCGAATTGGCCTGACGATCGAGCAGGAAGCCTCCGGGCAGCAGGTCGGCGCTGGCCGGCGCGCCGGCGGTGAGCAGGAAGCCGGCGCCGGTCAGCGGTTCGCCGGCTTCGTCGGTGAGCCGCACGATCAGCAGGCTGCGCGGGTCGTGGATGTGCACGCGCGGCGCGAACGGGCCGGCCGGTTCCAGCTCCACCTTGTCGGCGTCGCGGGCGGCGTTCTCGCGATCGAACGCGTCGCACAGCGTTTCGTAGTCATCCGCGCTGCGCACCTGCAGGCAGCGCAGGATCGCCGCCACGGTGTCGGGCGCCGCGGCGGCCATGATGCCCTGGCGGTCGCCGGAGTGCGCGGCGCCGGCGATCAGCTTGAACGCGCAACGCGGGCCGCGGCTGAGGTTGAGCGCCAGCGTGTCGATGTCGCCATCGCGGTTGCCTTGCGGCGACAGCACGGCGTGGTGGGCGTTGAGGTTGGCCGCGGCGATGCGTACCACGCCGTCGGAGCCGTCTTCGCCGGTGTAGCTGTTGAGGTGGTCGTACAGCGTGCGGTCGGGGCGGTCGCCGGTCAGCACGAACGGGAACTGGCCGCGTTTCACCGGATCGTCGCCGTGGATGTAGTCGAGGTTGAGCGACAGCGACTGCGCGCTGCCCAGCTCCAGCCAGTCGAGTATCCGCTGGCCCGGCTCCACCCCGTCGAACCACGACTTGAGCCGGCCCAGCAGGCCCTTGCCCAGTTGCGCCAGGGCCGAGCCGAAGTTCGCCGGCGCCAGCATCACCAGATGGCTGAGCCGGATCGTGCTGTGCGTGGCGGGCCGGTCGCGCTGGGCGCGCAGCCACTCGCGCACCACCGGGCCGCCGGTCGAGTGCGTGATGCAGGCGAAGCTGGCGTCGAGCAGGTGCAGGTCGCGCAAGGCGTGGTCGAAGCCGCGCACCAGGTCGGCCACGGTCACCGCGTCGTCGAAACTCACGTACTCGGAAAGCCAGATGTCGGCGAAGGTCAGCGCGACGCCGGCCGCGGCCGCGTGCTGCTGCAACTGCTGCGGCAACTGGCCATAGGTGGAGGTGTCGGTGACGCTCCAGCCGTGCACGAAGACGAGGGTGGTCATGCGCAGACTCCGATGCGTTGATCCATGCCGGGCGGATTCCCCGTCGCCATGCCTCCGGCATGGCCTGCGATCGCGTCGGCGCGGGGCACCGGCATAATGACATCAGCACCCGCCATCATCCACCGACCTGTCCGGAATCACCGATCCATGACCATGAACGCGTTGCTGATCCTGATCGTGCTGGCCAGCGTCCTGGCATGGCTGCGCTGGCGGCGCAGCAGCCGGGTGCTGTTCGGCCTGGCCGTGCTGCTGTTGCTGGCGACCTGCTGCGGGCCGCTGCCGAGCTGGCTGCTGGCGCATCTGCAAGCGGAAGTCGCGGCGGACGTGCCGATCGTCTGGGGCCAGCGCAACGCGATCGTGTTGCTGGGTGCCGGCACGGTGCGCGCAGGCGATGCAGGTTCGGTCGAGGCCAGCCTGTTTGCCTACGGCAGGATCAGCAAGGCGGCGATGCTGTACCGCGCCTGCCGGCAGGCGCCACGCGAGTGCAAGGTCGAGGTCAGCGGCGGCGATGCGCGTGGACTGGGCCAGTCGGAGGCGGCGATCTATGCGCTGGACCTGCAGCGGCTCGGCGTCGATCCCGCCGACCTGCTGCTGGAACCGCGCAGCATGAACACCTGGCAGAACGCCCAGTTCAGCGGCCCGTTGCTGAAGGCGTATGGCGCCGATCGCGTGCTGCTGGTTTCGTCCGGCTTCCACCTGCGTCGGGGCATGCTGTACTTCAGCCACTTCGGCATCCATGCCACGCCGGTGCGCGCCGACTACGTCAGCGGCGTCGCCTCATGGAAGCCCTTGTCGTACAACTTCGCGATGGCCGACATGGCGCTGCACGAATACGCCGGCATCGCACGTTACCGCTGGTACAACGCGATGGGCTGGAACGTGGAGGCGACCAAGCCCGGCGCATTGTAGGAGCGTGCTGCTACGCAGACTCGCGCATCACCATCAGGCGAAGTTCGGTCATGTCCTCGATCGCGTAGCGGATGCCTTCGCGGCCCAGGCCGGAAAGCTTGATGCCGCCGTATGGCATGTTGTCCACCCGGAAGCTGGGGATGTCGTTGACCACCACGCCACCCTGTTCCAGCTCGTTCCACGCGCGCATCGCGTGGTCCAGGCTGTCGGTGAAGATACCGGCCTGCAGGCCGTAGTCGGAGTCGTTGACCATAGCGATCGCCTCGTCGAATTTCCGGTACGGGACGAGCAGGGCGAACGGACCGAACGCTTCCTGGCGATTGGCCTTGGCATCGCTCGGTACACCTTCCATCAGGGTGGCGTCGAGCATGTTGCCGTTGCGCTTGCCGCCGCAGAGGATCTTGCCGCCGGCTTTCTTCGCTTCGAGAATCCAGCCGTGCAGGCGCTCGGCAGCAGCCTCGTCGATCATCGGGCCGAGGAACACGTTCTTGTCCTTCGGGTCACCAGCCTTGAGTTTCCTGGTGGCGGCGACCAGCTTGCGCTTCAGCGCATCGTAGATGTCGGCGTGGGCGTAGATGCGCTGCACGCCGATGCAGCTCTGGCCGGACTGGTAGAACGCACCGAACACCAGGCGCTCGACCACCTTGTCCAGCTTCGGGCCCTGGTCGGCGTCGACGATGCAGGCGGCATTGCCGCCCAGTTCCAGCACCACCTTCTTGCGCCCGGCGCGGGCCTTGAGGTCCCAGCCGATCTGGCCACCGGTGAACGAGAGCAGCTTGAAGCGCTCATCCTCGACCAGCGGCGTGGCGTGCGCGCCATCCAGGGTGAGGATCGAGAACGCGCCCTTCGGCAGGTCGGTCTCGGCCAGCACTTCGCCGATGATCAGCGCGCCGATCGGGGTCTTCTCCGCCGGCTTGAGCACGAACGGACAGCCGGCGGCGATCGCCGGCGCCACCTTGTGCGCGACCAGGTTGAGCGGGAAGTTGAACGGCGTGATGAACGACACCGGCCCCAGCGGCACCCGCCTGGTGTAACCATGATAGCCGTCCAGACGGCTGGCCAGTTCCAGGTTGATGGTCTCGCCGTTGATCCGCACGGCTTCCTCGGCGGCGATGCGGAACGTCTCGATCAGCCGGGTGACTTCGCCGGCGGCATCCCTGATCGGCTTGCCCGCCTCGATGCACAAGGCCTCGCCCAGTTCGTCGCGGCGTTCGCTGAAACGCGCGACGCAGTGCTGCAACACCGCCTGCCGCGCCCACGGCTTGAACTCGCGCATCGGCCTGGCCGCCTTCACTGCGGCGGCGATCGCCTTCCCGGTGGCCTTCGCATCCGGCACGGCGACGCGGGTGGCCAGCTTGCCGCTGTACTTGTCGCGCACGTCCAGCATCGTCTTCGATGTCTGCGGCTGGTTGGCGAGGTAGTAGGGGTAGGTTTGCTTCAGCACGGCGGAAGTCCTCTGCTTCAGGTGACGCCACGTCGGCAACGTGACCATGCGGCAGCATAGTCCGCGCGGTGTCATGCCGCGATGACGGGCGGGGTCAGTCCTCGCTGACCCGCAGTGGCAGTTCGCCATCCGCCAGTCGCGCGCGCAGCGGTGTGCCGGGCGCGACGTTCTTCGCCGAGCGCAGCACGTTGCCGTCGGCGTCGAACACGATCGCGTAGCCGCGTTCCAGCGTGGCCAGCGGGCTGATCGCGTGCAGGGCGTGGCCGGCGTGGCGCAGGGCGGTTCGCCGCCGTTCGAGGATTTGCGCGATGGCGCGGCGCAGGCGCTGATCCTGGTCGGCGAGTCGGCGTGCCAGCAGCGGCAGCCGGGCGCCGGGATGTCGCGCCAGCAGTCGGGCCTGCAATCGTTCCAGCCGGGTGCCGCGTTGCTGGCCCTGTTCGCGCAGCGCCACCAGCAGGCGGTGGCGCAGGTGGTGCAGGCGTTCCCGGTCGCGCGCCAGGCGCGCCTGCGGACGCTGGGCCTGCAGTCGCGCGAACAGGTGATCGACGCGTTGCGAGAGTGCCTGCAGCCGGCGTTGCTGCAGGGTCGCCAGGCGCTGCCGCAACTGCCGCAGGTGACGGCCAACCGCCACCGCATCGGGCACCAGCAGTTCGGCGGCAGCCGAGGGCGTGGGCGCGCGCAGGTCGGCGACGAAGTCGGCGATGCTGAAATCGATCTCGTGGCCCACGGCGCTCACCACCGACACCGCGCTGGCGTGGATCGCCCGCGCCACCGCCTCGTCGTTGAACGCCCACAGGTCTTCCAGCGAACCACCGCCGCGGGTCAGCAGGAGTACGTCATGGCGTGCGCTGTCCGATGCCTTGCGCAGCATGTTGACGATTGCCGACGGCGCCTCGCGACCCTGCACCGGCACCGGCAGGATCTCGACATCGGCCAGTGGCCAGCGCCGCGCCAGCACGCTGAGCACGTCGCGGATCGCCGCTCCGGTAGCCGAGGTGATCACGCCGATGCGGCGGGCGTGGACGGGCAGGGCGCGCTTGCGTGCCGGGTCGAACAGGCCTTCGGCGTCGAGCCGCGCCTTGAGCTGCTCGAACTCGCGCTGCAGGGCGCCTTCGCCAGCCGGCTCCATGTACTCGGCGACCAGCTGGAACTCGCCGCGCGGTTCATACAGGCCGACTTTCGCGCGCAGCAGTACCTGCATGCCGTCGGCCGGACGGAAGCGCAGGGTGGACGCCTTCATCTTGAACATCGCGCAGCGCACCTGGGCGCCGCTGTCCTTCAGGGTGAAGTAGAGATGCCCCGACGCGGGCTTGGCCACGTTGGACAGTTCACCCTCGATCCACACCTGCGGCAGCGCGTCGCCCAGCAGGTCGCGCACCAGCCGGTTGAGTGAGCTGGGGGTGAGGATATGGCGTGTCTCGGTGTGGTCGTACGGCGCTGACATAAGGGCGCGAGCCTAGCACGACGCGCCGTACGAAGTTGTTGGAAAACATCTGCTTGACGCGGTAAGCGCAGGAACAGCATCAAGACTGCCGCGGTACCTCAGTCGTCGTCGCCGGCATCGCGCAGTTCGCGCCAGCGGCGCTTGCGCACGCGCCAGCTGCGGATGCCGAGGTTCAGCGCGAACCACGCGGCAATGACCCCGAACGGCCAGCCGATCCACGCCGGCCACAGGAAGGCCACCACCGCCAGCGCAAGCAGCACCCCCGCGCCGATCATCAGCGGGCTGCTGCTGGTGTCGCCCAGCACGCGGCGGTTGGTCAGCGCCGCGCCGACACTGTTGGCGATGCGCAAGGCGCCCGCGGCTGCGCGCCCCGAGCTGCCACCCGCGTGGCGCACCCGTGGTGGTCTTGCCTCGCTGCTGCGCACCTGCTCGCTGCTGCCCTGGCCGTTGCGCCGGCGCCGCGAGGCCAGCACGATCTCGGTGGCGTTGCCCAGGTCCTTTTCGTATTGCGCGGCAAGCTGGCCGGCGAAACAGTCGTCCTCCACCGCCACGTCGATCTCGTGATTGCCCAGCCAGCTGGCGATGTTGAGGTTGGACGAGCCGACCCGGGCCCATTGGCCATCGGCCACCGCGGTCTTGGCATGCAGCATCGAACCGTTCCACTCGAACACCCGGATGCCGGCCTTCAGCAGCGGGCGGTAACCCGAGCGCGACATGCCTGCCACCGCCGGGATGTCGCTGCTGCCAGGCACCAGCAGGCGCACGTCCACGCCATCGCGGGCAGCGGCGATCAGGGCCTGCACGTAGGGCGCGACGCCGACGAAGTAGGCGTCGGTCAGCCACAGCGTCTTGCGCGCCATCGAGGCGATCAGCTGGTCCAGCCGATAGGTGCCGGCGGTCGACGGCTGGGTGGCGATCACCCGCAGCGACACCTCGCCGACCGGGCTTTCCGGCACCGGCGCCGCCGGCAGCGGGCGCAGCGCGGCGCCGGTCTCGCCCCAGCTTTGCGCGAAGGCGGCCTCCAGCTCGGCCACGGCCGGCCCCTGCAGCGCCACGCCGGTGTCGCGCCACGGCGGCACGTTGCGACGTTCGTCGCCCAGCCACTTCGCGCTGATGCACACGCCGGACAGGAAGCCCTGGACGCCGTCCACCACCAGCAACTTGCGATGGTCGCGACTGATCCAGCCCAGTGGCTGGCCCAGCCGGGGCGGATTGAACACGCGCACTTCGCCGCCAGCCGCGTGCAGCGGCGCCCAGAACGAACGGCGCGACTGGCCGAGGCAACCGACCCAGTCGGTGACCACGGCGACGAACACGCCGGAGCGGGCGCGCTCGACCAGGGCGTCACGGAACGCGCGACCGACCTCGTCATCGCGCACGATGTAGTTTTCCAGCAGCACCCGATGCTGCGCGCCGCGGATCGCCGCCAGCCAGGCCTCGTAATGGGCGGCTGCATCGATCAGCAACTGGACCGCGTTGCCGCTGAGCAGAGGGGCGCCGGCTGCACGGCTCAAGGCCTGTTCGGCCAGCAGCCGGCTCGGGGTGGGGGGGGTCAGGGGTGTGGGCATGGGCCGAGTGTAGGCGATGGCCTGTCGACGCGGCGCCTTCATCGGCCTTCTGGCATCATCGCGCGCATGCCGATCGAGCAACGCTACGCCGACACCGATGCCTGCGCACGCTACCTGATGGACGTGCTGGGGCCTGATCTGCGCATTGCCGCGCCGCTGGGTCTGGGCAAACCGCACGAACTGCTCAACGCGATCTACCGGGCGATCAGTGCCGACGCCACGCGTTCGATGCGTTTGTATACCGCGTTGTCGCTGACCCGGCCGCAGGCGTCGCCGGGGCTGGAGCAGCGCTTCCTGCAACCGTTCCTGGAACGCCACTTCGGCGCCGACGCAGTCGATCCGCAGTACGCGCTGGACCAAGCGCGCGACGCGCTGCCGGCCAACGTCGAGGTACACGAGTTCTACCTGCAGTCGGGCGCGATGCTGCATTCGGGCAGCGCGCAACGCAGCTACATCAGCCAGAACTACACTCACGTCGCGCGCGACCTGGTGGTGCAGGACATCAACCTGCTGGTGCAACTGGTGGCGCGCCGCGAGGGACCCGACGGCGTGCATTACAGCCTGTCGTGCAACCCGGACCTGACCCTGGATTTCCTGCGGCTGACGCAGCTGGCCGGCAAGCCGCGGCCGATGTGCGTGGCGGTGGTGCATCCGGATCTGCCGTACCTCGGCGGGGACGTCGAAGTGGCCGAAACCTATTTCGACGTGGAGCTGCGGCCGCCGCATTCGCCGCCGCTGTTCGCGCTGCCCCGCGCGCCGGTGGGCCTGGCCGAGTACGCGCTGGGCCTGCATGCCAGCGCGCTGGTGAAGGATGGCGGCTGCCTGCAGATCGGCATCGGCGCACTGTCCGATGCGCTGGTGAAGGCCTTGCTGCTGCGCCAGCAGAACAACATCCAGTGGCGCCGCGCCCTGGTCGCGCTGGACCCGGCCGGCGTCACCCATGCGCTGGCCGGCTGGCTGGGCGGGCTGGCGCCGTTCGAGGCCGGCCTGTACGGCGCCAGCGAGATGGTGATGGACGGCTTCATGCACCTGCAGCGGGGCGGCATTCTCAAGCGGCGCAGCTGGGACAACCTCGCGCTGGAGCGTGCCGCCGCGGCGGGCCGGCTGAACCCGGACACGCCGGGCGGGCACTACCTGCGCGGTGCGTTCTTCCTGGGCTCGCGCGAGTTGTACGCCTGGCTCGACGCCACCGAGGCAGCTGACCCTGACGCGATCGACATGTGCGCGGTGTCCAACGTCAACCAGCTCTACGGCACGCACCAGTCGCTGGCCATGCTGCAGCGGCGCGGCGCCCGTTTCTTCAACACCTGCATGATGGCCACCGCGCTGGGCGCGGTGGTGTCGGACACACTGGAGGACGGCAGCGTGGTCAGCGGCGTCGGCGGCCAGTACAACTTCGTGGCGATGGCGCACGAACTGCCCGATGCGCGCTCGGTGCTGTTGCTGCGCGCCACCCGCAGCAGCAAGGGCGGCATCGAGAGCAACATCCGCTGGAACTACGGCCAGACCACCATCCCGCGCCACCTGCGCGACATCATCATCACCGAGTACGGCATCGCCGACCTGCGCGGCAAGAGCGACAGCGAGTGCGTCGAGGCGATGCTGGCGATCACCGACGCGCGTTTCCTCGACGCGCTGTGTGCCGAGGCCAAGGCGCACGGCAAGCTGGCCGCGGACTTCGTGATACCCGACAGCTGGCGCCTGCATCGCCCGCTCCACCTGCGCAAGACGCTGGCGCCGTTCCGGCAGCACGGCGTGCTGCCCGAATTTCCGTTCGGCAGCGATTTCAGCGAAGTCGAGCAACGCCTGTTGCCGGCGCTGGAGTGGCTGAAACACGCCGGCGCCAGCTGGCGCGGCAAGCTCGGCCTGCTGCTGGCCGCGTGTCGACCGGGCGAAGCGGCGCCGGGTGAGGCCGAGGCCCTGGCGCGGATGGGCCTGGTCGATCCGCTTACGCTGGCCGATCGCCTGCAGCGTCGCCTGTTGCAGGTGGCCCTGCGTCGGCTGGTGCCGACCGATCGGCCGACGCCTCCGCCGGTGGATCAACCGGCAAACCAGCGGGCGTCGGGTCCGTAGCCGGCTCGTCCAGCAGCGGCAGGACCGCCGGGCTGTCCAGGTCGTCGAACTGCTGGTGGTTGACCGCCCAGAAGAACAGCCGCACGGCCACGACCACGATCACCAGGGTCACCGGAATCAGCACCAGCAAAATGTTCATGCGGGCAACTCGCGTGCGCCGGTGGCCGGGTCGGCGCGGTCATCGGCCGTGGCCTCCGGCCGTCCCACGCGCAGCGCGTTCAGCACCACCACCAGCGAGCTGAGCGACATGCCGATGCCGGCCAGCCACGGCGGCACCATGCCGAACGCGGCGAACGGCACCGCGCAGAGGTTGTAGGCCAGCGCCCAGCGGCGGCTCTGCGCGGTGACCTGCTGCAGCTGACGGGCGATCGCGCGCGCGTCGATGAGTCCGTTCAGACGTCCATCCATCAGCAGCAGGTCGGCATGGGCCTGGGCCAGTTCGGTGCCGGAGGCCAGCGCCGCGGAGACGTCGGCACCGGCCAGCAGGGGCGCGTCGTTGCTGCCGTCGCCCACTGCCAGCGTGGTGTGGCCCTCGGCATGAGCTGCCTGCAGGCGTTCGAGCTTGTCGGCCGGCGACTGCCGGGCGTGCCAGTCGGCGATGCCCAGGCGGGCGGCCATCGTGGCCACGCGGCTGCTCGCGTCGCCGCTGGCCATGCTGGTGGTGATGCCGTCCCCGCGCAGCCGTTCGAGCACGTGTTGCGCATCGGTGCGCGGTTGTTCGTCGAGATGGAAGGCCGCGATGACGCCGTCCGCGTCGGTCAGCAGCAAGGCATCCGCGACACCGGCGGGAGCCGGCTGGCCGCTGGGCGCCAGCGCGTAGTCGGCGCGTCCCAGCCACAGTGCGCGACCGGCCACCTCGCCCGAAATGCCGGCGCCGGCCACCACCTGCACCGATTGCGCCTGCAGCGGCAAGGCCTGTTGGCGCGCGGTATCGGCCAGGGCGCGGGCCAGCGGATGCGAGCTTTCATGCGCCAGCGCGGCGGCCAGCTGCAGCACCCGCTCGACGCTGTCGCCGCGCAGGGGTTCGACCGCGCGGTGCTGCAGTTGCGGCACGGTCAGCGTGCCGGTCTTGTCGAACAGGGCGTAGTCGACCTCGGCCAGCCGGCCCAGCGCATCGCCGCGGGTCACCAGCACGCCGCGCCCGGCCAGCACGCCGAGCGCCCGGGTCAGCGTGGCCGGGCGGGTCAACGCGAAGGCGCAGGGGCAGGCGACTACCAGCACCGCCACCGCCGCCTCGAACGCACGCGGCGGATCGACCAGCAGCCAGCCGATGGCGGTGAGTGCGGTCAGGCCCAGCACCCGCGCCACGAAGCGGCCGACCACGCGATCGCTGGCCGCGATCGTCGAGCGCGCCTGCCGCGCACGGGTGGCCAGTTCGCCCAGTCGCGCCACTGTGGTGGTGTTGCCACTGTGCTCCACGAGCAATTCGGCGGGGCCGGACAACAGCACGCTGCCGGCAATCAGGGGTTCGCCGCGCACGCGCCGCACCGGTCGCGATTCGCCCGACAGCAGCGCTTCGTCCAGCTCGACGTGGGCGCTCTGCAACACGCCGTCGGCGGGCACGCGAGTGCCTTCGGCGATGTGCACGCGGTCGCCGGGCAGCAGGGTCATCGCAGGCACGGTTTCCAGTTCGCCGTCGGCACGGCGGCGCTGCGCCAGCAAGGGGGCGCCGTCGATCACCGCGTCGCCCATCGCGCCGCTGCGATGGCGCGAGCGCAGTTCCAGGTAGCGTCCGCCCAGCAGCAGGAACACGAACATGGTCACCGAGTCGAAATAGATCTCGCCGCTGCCGCGCAGCGTGTTGAACATGCTGGCCAGGAACACCAGGGCCACCGCCAGCGCCACCGGCAGGTTGATGCCGAGCCGGCGTTCGCGCAGTTCCTGCGCCGCGCCGCGGAAGAACGGCAGCGCCGAATAGAACACCACCGGCACGCTGGTCAGCAGGCCGAGCCAGCGGAACAGGTTGCGCGTGCTGAAGTCGACGAAATCGACCACGCCGATGTAGATCACGAAGGCGTACGTCATCACCTGCATCGAGCACATGCCGGCCACCAGCAGGCGCTTCAGCGCATCGTGCTGTTCCTGCGAGCGGACGTCGTCGATGCTGGCGTGCTGCAGCGGCTGCGCCGGGCAGCCGGCCGCGGCGAAATTCGCCAGCAGGGTGGGCAGCGGCGTGCGGCCGGCATCCAGCACCACACGCACCCTGCGCGCCGGGCGATCGATGGCGACGCGTTTTACGCCGGGCAGCGAGCGGATCAGCTGTTCCAGCCGCAACACCTGCCGCGCATCCGTCATGGATTCGACCGACAGGGCGACCTCGCTGCTGCCGTCGCGACGGAGGCGCAGCACCTGCGCGGCGAGTTGCGGATGGGCCCACGCCGCGTAGCTGTTCATCGCGGCGGGTCGGTGGCTGGTGGCGGCGGCGCGGCGCTATGCGCGCTGACCGGCACGCCGAACACGGTGTGCGAGGTGTCCAGCGGCGTGTCGGCGTAGCGGGTGCCCACCACGATCAGCCACACGCAACCGGCGATCGATGCCACGAAGACGAACGCTCCCAGCCACACGATCGGCTGTCGATACCATGCCGATCCGCGGGCCGGACCGTGCCGGGCGGCGCGGTCATTGCCGTTCATCGACCGGGTGCGACAGCTGGTAGACGTAGGCGGCGACCACGCGGATCTGGTCGTCGGACAGGCGCGGGCTCCATGCCGGCATGTGGCCCTGGCGTCCTTCGCCGATGGTCTTCTCGATGTCGGCCACGCTGCCGCCATGCAGCCACACCTGGTCGGTGAGGTTGGGTGCACCCAGCGCGGGATTGCCCTTGCCATCGGCGCCATGGCAGGCCGCGCAAGTGGCGAACATGGGCTGGCCGGCGGCGGCCTTCGCCGCGTCGTGCGGTGCGCCGGACAGGCTCAGCACGTACTGCGCCAGGTTCTTGACGTTGTCCGCGCCCAGGCTGGCCCACGGCGGCATCACGCCGCTGCGGCCGTCGTGGATAGAGGTGGTGATGTCGCTGCCGCTGCCACCGTACAGCCAGTCGCCGTCGGCGAGGTTCGGCGCGCCCAGCGCCACGTTGCCCTTCGCGCTGCGCTGGTGGCAGGCGGCGCAGTTGTCCTCGAACAGCACCTTGCCCATGGCCAGCGCATTCGGGTCGCCGGCCAGCTTTTCCACCGGATACAGGCGGAAGCGCTCCATCAGCGGCGCCAGTTTGGCGTCATTGGCGGCCACTTCCTGTTGCAACTGGCCGTGGGAGGTCCAGCCCAGCGAACCCTCGTGGTTGCCGAAGCCCGGATACAGGTAAAGGTAGAGAAAGGCGAGCGCGAACATGCTGCCGGAAAACACGATCCACCAGCGCGGCAACGCCTTCAGTCCTTCCAGGATGGTGCCGTGCGCCCACACGTGTCCGGTGGTGCCATCGGGGCGGGTGGGAATCTTCGCCCGTGGCGCCCACAGGAACAGCGCGAAGGTGATGCCCATGTTGAGCACCACCAGGAACATCACCCACAACGACCAGCCATTGCTCATGGATGATTCTCCCCGTTACGGACATCGGTTTCCGGCTCATCTTCCATCGGCAGGTGAGCCATGCGGTTGAAGGTCGGCTTGTGGTACTTGCGCCAGGCCCAGATCCAGATGCCGATGAAACTGACCATCATCAGCGCGATGAGCACTCCGGTGATGTGACCCCAGATCGGATTGATGGTCACGGCGTGCCTCCATCGCTGGCCGCGGCGTTGGCCGCCGCGGTCGATGCGGGTTCGTTGCGGATGCCCAGCCCCTGCAGGTAGGCGATCAGCGCGTCCAGTTCGGTCTTGCCTTCCACGGCGGCAGGGGCGCCGGCGATCTCGGCATCGGAATACGGATCACCCAGCCGGCGCAAGGCGCGCATGCGTGCCTGCACGTCGGCGGCATCGATCTTGTTGTGCGCCAGCCACGGATAGGCGGGCATGTTCGACTGCGGCACGACCTGGCGCGGGTTCATCAGATGCATGCGCTGCCAGTCGTCGGAATACTTGCCGCCCACCCGCGCCAGATCCGGGCCGGTGCGCTTGGAGCCCCACTGGAACGGGCGGTCATAGACCGATTCCGCCGCGATGGAGTAATGGCCATAGCGCTCGGTCTCGAAACGCAGGGCGCGGATCATCTGCGAATGGCACAGATAGCAGCCCTCCCGCACGTAGACGTCCTTGCCGATCAGCCGCAGCGGGTCGTATGGCTTCACGCCCGGCGGCGCCTTCACCGAATGCGCTTCCATGAACAGCGGGGTGATCTCGGCCAGACCGCCCAGCGAGACCATGATCGCGATCAGCACGCCGAGCAGGCCGACGTGTTTTTCAATTGCTTCGAAATGCTTGTAGGCCATGTCGATATCTTCCTCAGCCGGCCGCGGGCAATGGCGCGGGCACCTGATGCGGCACCGGCTCGGGGATGGGTACGGGAATCGGCTTGATCAGCCGTGCACGGGCGTCGGCGGCGGTGTGCCAGAGGTTCCATGCCATCACCCACATGCCCGACAGGATGCACACGCCGCCCAGCCAGCGGATGACGTACATCGGCTTGATCGCGATCAGGCTGTCCAGGAAACCGTAGGTGAGCGCGCCATCCGGGTTGGTGGCGCGCCACATCAGCGCCTCGGTGACGCCGGCTGTCCACATCGAGCCGACGTACAGCAGGGTGCCGATGATGTGCAGCCAGAAATGGAGTTCCATGCTCTTGCGCGAATGCATCTCCGGGCGGCCCAGCGCACGGGGCGCCATCGCGTACAGCGAGCCGATGGTGATCATCGCCACCCAGCCCAGCGAACCCGAATGCACGTGGGCGATGGTCCAGTCGGTGTAGTGCGACAGCGAGTTCACCGACTTGATCGCCATCATCGAGCCTTCGAACGTGGCGGCGCCGTAGAACACCAGCGACATCACCATGAACTTGGCTGCCGGATCGGTTTTCAGCTTGTGCCACGAACCGTTGAAAGTGAGCAGGCCATTGGCTGCCGAACCCAGGCTGGGCATCAGCAGCACCAGCGAGAACGCCATGCCCACCGACTGCACCCAGTCGGGCAGTGCGGTGTACATCAGGTGATGCGCGCCGGCCCACATGTAGACCGAGATCAGCGCCCAGAAATTGACGATCGAGAAACGGTAGCTCCACAGCGGCTGCTGCGCCTGCCGCGGCACGAAGTAGTACATCATTCCCAGGAAGCCGGCGGTGAGGAAGAACGCCACCGCATTGTGGCCGTACCACCACTGCACCATCGCATCGACCACGCCGGAGTAGATCGAATACGACTTGGTCAGCGAGACCGGGATGACCAGGTTGTTGATGATGTGCAGCAGGCCCACGGCGATGATGAAGGCGCCGTAGTACCAGTTCGCCACGTAGATGTGCTTGATGCGCCGGCGCGCCAGGCTGCCGAAGAACACCACGCCGAAACTTACCCAGACCACCGCGATCAGGATGTCGATGAACCATTCCGGCTCGGCGTATTCCTTGCTCTGGGTCAGCCCCAGCGGCATCGTGGTCATCGCCAAGACGCAGACCAGCTGCCAGCCCCAGAAGGTAAACCCGGCCAGGCGGGTGAAGGCCAGGCGGGCATGGCCGGTGCGCTGCACCACGTAGTAGCAGGTGCCCATCAGCGCCGAGCCGCCGAAGGCGAAGATCACCCCGAAGGTGTGGTCGGGGCGGATACGGCTGAAGGTCAGCCACGAGGTCTCGAAGTTCAGCGCCGGCCACATCAGTTCGGCGGCGGCGTAGACGCCGACGGACATGCCGATGATGCCCCATACGGCGGCGGCCAGCAGGAACTGGCGCACGACCCTGTCGTTGTAATACTCGGTGTTCGGCATGGGGTTTCCCGGCTGGATAACTGCGCAATTTTAGAAGAAGCATGAGGCGCCGTATTGACCCCGATCAAGCCGCTGCGGCAATTCGTCCATGGGACGAGCCTGCAAAAAAGTCCGGGAGTCGGTTCGTGCTGGTTCAGCCTGCGCCGATTTGCCACGGAAGGGCAACCCCGATCGGGTATTCTTGCCGACATCGCCGCGAACCATCGCGACCTGTTATCCGGTTGAATCCATGAGTGAGATGGCTGTACAGAAAGCGCGCCCGGCCGAGCCGGCGCAACGGCGGCCCAGCGTGGCCGTGCATGTGGGCAAGGTGAAGGTGGGCGGCGGTGCGCCGATCGTGGTGCAGTCGATGACCAACACCGACACCGAAGATCCGGCCAGCACCGCGAAACAGATCGCCGAGCTCGCCCGCGCCGGCTCCGAGATGGTGCGCATCACGGTCAATACCCCGGCCGCGGCCGCCGCGGTGCCGCGCATCGCCGAGCGGCTGGCGATGATGGGCGTGGACGTGCCGATCGTGGGCGACTTCCACTACAACGGCCACCTGCTGCTGGAGCGCGAGCCGGCCTGCGCCGAGGCGCTGGCCAAGTACCGGATCAATCCCGGCAACGTGGGTTTCGGAAAAAAGCACGAAAGCCAGTTCGCCTCGATCATCGAAAAGGCGTTGCGCTACGACAAGCCGGTGCGCATCGGCGCCAACTGGGGCTCGCTGGACCAGGGCATGGTCGCCGCGCTGATGGACGAGAATGCGCAGCGTGCCGACCCGTGGGACGCCTCGCACGTGGCGCGCGAGGCGCTGATCCGTTCGGCGCTGGACTCGGCGGCGCTGGCCGAGAAGCTCGGCCTGGCGCGCGACCGCATCATCCTGTCGTGCAAGGTCTCCGGCGTGCAGGAGCTGATCGCGGTGTATCGCGATCTGGCGATCCGCTGCGATTACGCGCTGCATCTTGGCCTCACCGAGGCCGGCATGGGTTCCAAGGGCATCACTGCCTCGGCCGCGGCGCTGGCCGTGCTGCTGCAGGAAGGCATCGGCGACACCATCCGCATCTCGCTCACGCCCGAACCCGGCGCCTCGCGCACCGGTGAGGTGATCGTGGCGCAGGAGCTGCTGCAGACCATGGGCCTGCGCTCGTTCACCCCGCTGGTCACCGCCTGCCCGGGTTGCGGGCGCACCACCAGCGAGTTCTTCCAGGAGCTGGCCAAGACCGTGCAGGAACACGTGCGCGAGCAGATGCCGCTGTGGCGGGTGCAGTACGACGGCGTGGAAAACCTCACCCTGGCGGTGATGGGCTGCATCGTCAACGGCCCGGGCGAATCCAAGCACGCCAACATCGGCATCTCGCTGCCCGGCAACGGCGAGGCGCCGGCGGCGCCGGTGTTCATCGACGGCGAGAAGGCGATGACCTTGCGTGGCGACAACATCGCCAACGAATTCGTGGGCATCCTCGACGACTACGTGGCGCGCAAGTACACCGCCCGGGCCGGTTGATCGCGGCTGGAGCGGTTGTCCGGTCAATCGTCCGTGCGGCTTGCCGTGCAGGGCTGGAGCAGTTCGGGCGTCAGATCCGCCCAGCTGCCGATCCGTCCGGGCAACCGGCCCAGTCGCGCCACTTGTTGCAGGTAGGTCGTGCGGGGAATCTCGACGGCGCCTAGGCCCAGCGTGTGCGGGTTGCTGACCTGGGTGTCGAGCAGGGGAAAGCCCATCGCGTGCAGCAGTTGAGCGAGGGCGACCAGCGCCAGCTTCGAGCCGCCGCTTTCGGCGCTGAACATCGACTCGCCGCAGAACAGCCGGCCGATCGCCACGCCGTAGATGCCGCCGACCAGGCGCTCGCTGTCCCACACTTCAATGCTGTGCGCATGGCCCAGTCGATGCAGTTGCACATAGGCGTCGATCATCGCCGGTACCAGCCAGGTGCCCGAGTCGTCGCGGCGCGGCTGTGCGCAGGCGCGGATCACCTGTTCGAACGCGTGGTCGACGGTGAGGCGCCAGTGCCGTCCGCGGAGTTGCCGCCGCAGGCTGCGGTTGAGGTGGACGCTGGCGGTGTCGAAGGTGCAGCGCGGGTCGGGCGACCACCACAGGATCGGCTCGCCCTCGCTGAACCACGGAAAGATGCCCTGGCTGTACGCGGCCAGCAGGCGCTCCGGACCTAGGTCGCCGCCGAAGGCCAGCAGGCCGTTGGGTTCGGTCAGCGCCTCGCCGGGGTCGGGAAAGCGGTCCCATTGATGGGCGTCCAGCAGGGGCAGGCGGATCATCGGGGTGCCGCCTCGCGCCGGGCATAGGGACTGTGCGCGGCCAGTTCGGCCGCGTAATCATCGACCGCCGCGGCCTCGTCGGCGAGCGCGTTCGCCACGGCGGCGCGAAAGTTCCGGTTGACCAGGTAATGGCGGGAATGCGTTCGCGCGGGCAGGAATCCTCGCGCCAGTTTGTGTTCGCCTTGCGCGCCCGGTTCGAAACGCTGCAGCCCCTGCGCGATGGCGTAGTCGATGCCGCGGTAATAGCACAGTTCGAAATGCAGTCCCGGCACGTCCACGCTGGCGCCCCAGTAGCGGCCGTACAGCACGTTGCCGCCCTGGACGAACAGCGCCATCGCCACGATGTGGCCGTCGTCGCGTGCCAGCGCCAGCTGGATCGCCGGACCCAGTTCGCCCAGCCGAGCGAAGAATGCAGAGGTCAGCGCGGCGTGGTTGCCCTTCATGTCGAACGTCGCTTCGTACAGCTGGTGCACGCGCGACCATTCCTCATCGCCCAGGCTGTCGCCGGAGCGCCATTCCACGGCCAGCCCGCTGGCGGCGACCTGGCGGCGTTCGTGCACGATGTTCTTGCGCTTCTTGTGGTTCAGCGCGGCCAGGAAGTCGGCGAAATCGCGATAGCCCCGGTTGTGCCAGTGGAACTGCACGTCCGAACGCGCCAGCCAGTCCGACCCGAACGCGGCCAGCTCCTGCGCGGGCAGGAAGTTGGCGTGGAGTGATGACAGGCCCAGCCGCTCGGCTTCGTGCCGCATCGCCTGGACCAGTTCGCGCTGCAGTGCAGGCGCACGTTCGTCGCGACCGGCGAGCAGGCGCGGGCCGGGCACGGGCGAGTAGGGCACGCCGTTGAGCAGCTTGGGGTAATACTGGCCGCCGGCGCGCTCCCACGCGCTGGCCCAGCTCCAGTCGAACACGAACTCGCCGTGCGAGTTGCCCTTCAGGTACAGCGGCGCGGCCGCGACCAGTCGGCCGTCGTCGTACAGGCCCAAGTGATGTGCCTGCCAACCCCAGTCGGGGCGGATGCAGCCGCTGCTTTCCAGCGCCTGCAGAAAAGCGTGCGACACGAATGGATTGGCGTCCGCGCGCAACGCATCCCACGCCGCGGCAGGCAGCTCGGCGATCGCGGCGTGGAAGCGGATGTCATGCATGGGGTGGGTGTGGGTACCTTGATGCCGGGGATTCGGGAATACGGGGATATGGGTGCGATGCCAAGCCGCTCTTTTGGCGTCATTTCCGCGATAGCGGGAATCCATGTGGCTGTTTCGCCAAGACAGAATGGATTCCCGCTTTCGCGGGAAAGACGGCTGTTCAGAAGAGTGCGCTGAACGCGATGCTCTTGCGATTCCCGATTCCCGATTCCCGATTCCCGGCCCTCAGACCACCGGCGTCTGCTGGTCGAGCCAGCGCTCGGCGTCCAGCGCGGCCATGCAGCCGAAGCCGGCCGAGGTCACGGCCTGGCGGTAGACGTGATCGGCCACGTCGCCGGCGGCGAACACGCCCGGGACCGAGGTCATCGTGGCCATGCCGCCCTGGCCGCTGTGGATACTGATGTAGCCGTCGTGCATGTCGAGCTGGCCTTCGAAGATGCCGGTGTTCGGCGTGTGGCCGATCGCCACGAAGAAGCCGGTGGCGGCGATGTCGCGGGTGACGCCGGAGTTGACGTCCTTCACGCGCACGCCGGTGACGCCGCTGTCGTCGCCCAGCACCTCGTCGATGGTGTGGTTCCAGACCAGCTCGATCTTGCCGGCGGCGGCCTTCTCGAACAGCTTGTCCTGCATGATCTTCTCGGCGCGCAGCTTGTCGCGGCGATGCACCAGGTAGACCTTGCGGCCGATGTTGGCCAGGTACAGCGCTTCCTCGACCGCGGTGTTGCCGCCACCGATCACCACCACGTCCTGGTCGCGGAAGAAGAAGCCGTCGCAGGTGGCGCAGGCGGACACGCCCTTGCCCTTGAACTTCTCCTCGCTGGCGATGCCCAGGTACTTGGCGGTGGCGCCGGTGGTGACGATCAGCGCGTCACAGGTGTATTCGCCGGAGTCGCCCTTGAGCCGGAAGGGCTTCTGCTTCAGGTCGACCGTGTGGATGTGGTCGAAGATCATCTCGGTGTGGAAGCGCTCGGCGTGCTCGGCCATGCGCTGCATCAGCGCCGGGCCCTGCAGGCCCTCGACGTCACCCGGCCAGTTGTCCACGTCGGTGGTCGTCATCAGCTGGCCACCCTGCTGCAGGCCGGTGATCATGGTCGGCTTCAGGTTGGCTCGCGCCGCATACACCGCTGCGGTGTAGCCGGCGGGGCCGGAGCCGAGGATCAGCAGGCGGCTGTGCTTGGGGGTGCTCATGGTTATAATCCTTGGGTTTGCTGGTGACTTGAGTGGCTATTCGCTCCAGCCCACGCGGCGGTTTCATCGCCATGCGCGGGCTGACGACGACAAAGCGCACGAACCCCGGAAGGATGGGGAATACGCAGCACCGATTCAAGGTGCCGGCAGATCAACGACACCACCGCGGCGGTTGCGCGATGGATTTACAACGTGCTCCCACAGGATTCTTTCTCCATGCGTATCGGTATCCCCTCCGAAACCAAGACCCTTGAAGGTCGTGTTGCCCTCGTTCCCGCCGCCGCCGCCGACCTGGTGCGTCGTGGCCATGAAGTGTTCATCCAGTCCGGCGCCGGCCTGAAGAGCGGCTTTGCCGACGAGGCCTATGTCAAGGAAGGCATCAAGATCGTGCCGGACGCCGCGGCGCTGTATGAAGCGGGCGAGCTGATCGTCAAGGTGAAGGAGCCGATCGCCGGCGACCTGGCCCTGCTGAAGAAGCATCACCTGCTGTTCTGCTACCTGCACCTGGCCGCCGAACCGGCGCTGACCAAGAGCCTGCTCGACATCGGCCTGACCGGCGTGGCGTTCGAGTCGGTGGAAGAGAACGGCGGCCTGCCGCTGCTGCTGCCGATGTCGGTGATCGCCGGCCGTATCGCCACCCAGATCGGCACCACCCTGCTGCATCGTCCGCAGGGCGGCAAGGGCAAGCTGCTGGGCGGTATGGCCTCGACCTCGCGCGGCAAGGTGGTGGTGCTGGGCGGTGGCGCGGCGGGCAAGGCCGCGGCCTCGCTGGCGGCGGCTGCCGGTGCGCGCGTGGTGGTGTTCGACAAGCGCCAGGATCGCCTGGCCGAAATGATGGAACTGGCCCCCAACGTCACCGCGCTGTACGCCTACGAGTCGTCGGTGGCCGAGGAAGTGCGCGATGCCGACATCGTGGTCGGTGCCGTGCTGGTGCCCAGCGCCAAGGCGCCGCGGGTGGTCACCGAAGAAATGGTCAAGACGATGGAGCCGGGCAGCGTGCTGGTGGACATCGCGATCGACCAGGGCGGCTGCTTCGAGACCTCCAGGCCGACCACCTGGAAGGAGCCGACCTACGACGTGCACGGCGTCACCCACTTCTGTGTGACCAACATGCCCGGCGCCGTGCCGCAGACCTCGTCGCTGGCGATCTCCGCCGCGATCCTGCCCTATGTGCAGCGCCTGGCCGCCGGCAACGAGTGGCGCGAGTTCGAGCCGCTGAAGGTCGGCATCAACGTCGATGGTGGCAAGCTGGTGCATCCGGCGCTGCAAGGTATGCTCTGACCCTTGGCAGTCAGGAAGGGGGCACCCAAGGTGGCGCGAAGCGCAAACGTGAAGCAAAAACCGAGGGAAGGCCTCAGCGAGGAGCTGAAGCGCCGGCTGCGTGAAGCCGGCGCCCTGCTGCTGCTGCCGCTGGCGGTATACCTGTTGGTATGCCTGTTCAGCTACAACCCGCATGACCCCAGCTGGACCAACGCGGGCCAGCTGGAGCATGCGCACAATTTCGGCGGCACCGTCGGCGCGTACATCGCCGACCTGCTGCGCTGGATCTTCGGCCTGGTGGCCTACTGCTTCCCGCTGCTGCTGCTGTTGCTGGGCGTGCAGGTGCTGCGCCAGCGCGCAGACGAACGGGTGGTGCATCCGTGGGAACCGGCGCTGCGGCTGATCGGTTTCGTGTTCTTCTTCATCACCGGGCCGGCGCTGCTCTATCTGAATTTTCATGACGAGCCGGTGCTGCCCCAGGGCGTGGGCGGCATCATCGGCGTGTGGGTCGGCGATGCGCTGCTCAGCGCGTTCGGCGACAAGGGCGCGCCGCTGCTGTTGCTGGCGTTGTTCCTGATCGCCGTGACCCTGGCCACCGGGCTGTCCTGGTTCCGCGTGATGGACTGGACCGGGCAGGGCGTGCTGAGGCTGGCCGGCTGGCTGCGCGGCAAGTTGCGCGAGGCGCCGCAGGCGATGGCCGCGCGGCAGGCGCGCACCGAACGCGAAGTGGTGAAGAAGGCCGACGCGGTGCGCCAGGCCAGGCGCGAGCCGGTGCGCATCGAGGCGCCCCCCGCGCCGGTGACGCGCAGCGAACGGGCCCGGCTGGAAACGCAGATCCCGCTGTTCGTCGGCGCCGCCACGCCGGGCGAGTTGCCGCCGCTGTCGCTGCTGGACGAAGCGCCGCCCCAAGGGCCAGGTTATTCCGAGGAAACCCTCGAGGTGCTCTCGCGCCAGGTCGAGTTCAAGCTGAAGGACTTCCGGATCGACGTGAAGGTGGTCGGCGCCTATCCCGGCCCGGTGATCACCCGTTTCGAGATGGAGCCGGCGCCCGGCATCCGCGGCTCGCAGGTGTCGAGCCTGGACAAGGACATCGCCCGCGGCCTGTCGGTGGTCAGCGTGCGCGTGGTCGACGTGATCCCCGGCAAGAACGTGATCGGCCTGGAGATCCCCAACACGCACAAGCAGATCGTCTATCTCTCCGAGATCCTGCGTTCGGACAAGTACGACCAGCTGAAGTCGCCGCTGGCGCTGGCGCTGGGCAAGGACATCGGCGGGAAACCCATCGTGGTCGACCTGGGCAAGATGCCGCATCTGCTGGTGGCCGGCACCACCGGTTCCGGCAAGTCGGTGGCGGTCAACGCAATGGTGCTGAGCCTGCTGTACAAGGCCAGCCCCAAAGACGTGCGGATGATCATGATCGACCCGAAGATGCTGGAGCTCTCGGTGTACGAGGGCATCCCGCACCTGCTGGCGCCGGTGGTCACCGACATGAAGGAAGCGGCCAACGCATTGCGCTGGTGCGTGGCCGAGATGGAACGCCGCTACAAGCTGATGGCCGCCGTGGGCGTGCGCAACCTGGCCGGCTTCAACAAGAAGGTGAAGGACGCCGAGAACGCCGGCCAGCCGCTGCTGGACCCCTTGTTCCGGCCCAACCCGGAGATGCCGAACCTGGCGGCCGAGCCGTTGGAGCCGCTGCCGTACATCGTGATCATCATCGACGAGTTCGCCGACATGATGATGATCGTCGGCAAGAAGGTGGAGGAGCTGATCGCCCGCCTGGCGCAGAAGGCGCGTGCCGCCGGCGTGCACCTGATCCTGGCCACCCAGCGTCCGTCGGTGGACGTGATCACCGGCCTGATCAAGGCCAACATCCCCACCCGCATCGCGTTCCAGGTGTCCAGCAAGATCGACTCGCGCACGATTCTTGATCAGTCCGGTGCCGAAGCGCTGCTTGGCCACGGCGACATGCTCTACCTGCCGCCGGGCACCGCCACGCCGGAGCGCGTGCACGGCGCCTTCGTCGACGACCACGAGGTGCATGGCGTGGTCAACTGGCTGCGCTCGCAGGGTGCACCGAACTACATCGAGGGTGTGCTGGAAGAAGTGCAGGCCACCGGCGATGGCAAGTTCATCAACGACTCCGGCCTGCCGCAGGAAGGCGAGGAAGGCGGCGACGCCGATACCCAGCTGTACGACAAGGCGGTGGCCGTGGTCACCCAGACGCGGCGTGCCTCGATCTCCGGCGTGCAGCGGCATTTGCGGATCGGTTACAACCGGGCCGCGCGGCTGGTCGAGCAGATGGAGCAGGACGGCGTGGTCAGCGCGCCACAACACAATGGCAACCGCGAAGTGCTGGCGCCGCCACCGCCGAAGAACTGAGGGTGCTGTCGCGACTCCTACGGTTCGGTTAAGCCAGCACTGGCCACAATTCTTCCATCGTCATTCTCGGGGAATCCGATGAAACGCTTCATGCTCGTCCTGTCCGCTGCCGCGCTGTTGCTGAGTGCCGCGGCGCAGGCCGCCACCGGCCCGGCGCGGGCGCGGCTGGATGCCTTTGCCACCGGCCTGCATTCGCTGACCGGCAATTTCAGCCAGACCCTGACCGACATCAACGGCAGCACCAGCAAGAACAGTTCCGGCACGCTGGCCCTGCAGGCGCCGCGGCAGTTCCGCTGGGACACCGTGAAGCCGTACCAGCAGACCATCGTCGCCGACGGCAGCCGGGTGTGGCTGTACGACCCGGAGCTGGAGCAGGTGACCGTGCGCATCCAGAGCAGCGAGGAATCGCACAGCCCGCTCACCGTGCTGACCGACCTCAAGCAGATGGATCGGGACTTCAAGGTCGTCGAGCAGGGCGAGCATGACGGACTGGTCTGGCTGCGGCTCAGTTCCACCGCGAAGGACCCGCAGTTCGACTACGCCGACCTCGGCTTCGACGCCGATGGCCTGGCCCGCATGACGTTCCGCGACCAGCTCGGTTCCACCACCGACATCCGCTTTTCCCACTGGCAGCGCAACGCGCCGATTCCACCGGCCACCTTCAACTTCGTGCCGCCGAAGGGCGCCGACGTGATCGGCGACCTGCCGGTGATCACCACCCAGCCGCTGAAAGACTGATCCGCCGATGCCCGTCCTGCGTCAGTTGCCGGGTTGGGCCTGGGTGGGCGGCGGCGTGCTGGCCTTCATTGCCGGCATCGTCAATGCGGCCGGCTACCTCGGCTTCCGCCACCAGGCGATCACCAACCTGACCGGGTCGACGACCCTGCTGGGCGCGTCGCTGGGCACTGCCGATGGAACCGAAATCGTGCATTGGGGATTGTCGGTCGCGGCCTTCGTTTTCGGCGCCGTGCTCAGCGGGATCATCGTGCAGCAGCACACGCTCAAGCTCGGCCGGCGCTACGGACTGGCGCTGGTGCTGGAGTCGCTGCTGCTGTTTGCCGCCGTGCCCCTGATGACCCGCGGCAATCCGGCGGGGATCTACCTGGCATCGATCGCCATCGGCCTGCAGAACGGCATGGCCAGCACGTATAGCGGCATGGTGTTCCGTACCACCCACGTGTCGGGCATGTTCACCGACCTGGGCATCTACATCGGGCAACGCCTGCGCGGCCTGCAGGTCGATACCTTGCGCATCCGCGTATGCGTGCTGGTGGTCACCGCCTTCACCCTCGGCGGCGCGGCCGGCGCGCTGTTGTTCAAGCTGATGCAGGAACGCACCTTGCTGGTGCCGGCGGCGCTGACCGGCCTGTGCGGCCTGGGCTACAGCATCTACCGCCAGTACCGGATCAGCATGGAACGGCGCGCCGGCGTCGGCTGATCGAGGCCGGCTTTGAACTGGGCGGGTGCTGATCCTGGTCCGCTTTCAGTCGGCCAGGGCGCAGCAGTTGCGGCCGTTGCGCTTGGCCTGGTACAGCGCCTTGTCGGTGCGCGACAACCACGATTCGAAGGCTTCATGCGGCTGCCGCTGGGCGATGCCGATGCTGGCCGTCACCATCACCGGCGAGCCGTCGTGGACCAGGATCATGCCGGCCAGTTCGACGCGGACGCGTTCGATGATCTCGTGCGCCTGCTGCAGGTGGGTATCGGGCAGGCACAGCACGAATTCCTCGCCGCCGTAGCGTCCGATCAGGTCGGTGTGCCGACAATGCCGCGTGATCACCTCGACCGCCTGGCAGATCACCGTGTCGCCGGCCTGGTGACCGTGCGTGTCGTTGATCAGCTTGAAGCGATCCAGGTCGAACAGGGCCATGCAGGCGACGCCATCGGGCGATTTCTCGCTGAGCGTGCGCACCAGTTCCAGGAAGCGCCGGCGGTTGAAGACGCCGGTCAGTCCGTCGGTGCTGGCCAGTTCGTCGAGTCGTCGATTGGCGGCCAGCAGCGCCTGCGTATGTTCGTCGATCTCGCGCTGCAGCCGGCGCGCCTGGTGCCGCAGGTAGAGCGTGCGCAGGTGCACCAGCAGCACGATCAGCCCCAAAAGCAGGATGGCGGCGGCGATCCGGGTGCGCGTGGTCTCGTACCAGTACGGGCTGACCAGCACCGTCAGTTGCGTTTCGGCCGTGCGCGGCTGCAGGCCCTGGGTGGTCGCCACCAGGCGCAGCCGGTAACTGCCGTGGGGCAGGTTGGTGTAGTTGGCGCTGGGCGCGCTGCCCTTGGGGATGTCGGTCCAGCTCTGGTCGAAACCTTCCAGGCGGTAGCGATACGTCGTCTCCATCGCGGCCTGGTAGTCGAGCAGGGCGAAGTTCAGGCGCAGGTTGTGGGTGTCGCCGTCGAGCCGGATGCTGCCGCCATCGCCGGGCAGCTTGCCGAACGGCACCAGCACTCCGTTGACCTCGGCGCGGGTGATCACCAGCGGAGCCAGCGCGCTGGCCGGCGGCTGCCAGTGCGGGCGGATCACGGTCAGTCCGGCCTGGCCGCCGAACAGCAGTTCGCCGGTGGGTGCGCGGGCGGCGGCGATGCTGACGTAGCTGGCGATGTGCAGGCCGTCGCGGGCGCCGAGGTTGGCCACCGCCAGGGTCTGGCTGTCGACCCGCGCCACGCCGTTCGACAGGCTGGCCCAGATCTGTCCGCCGTCATCGGCCAGCACGGTGTTGACGTTGTCGCTGGACAGGCCGTCGCCGGTGCCGATGGTCCGCGCGCTCCAGGTGCCGTCGTCCTGCTGGTGCAGCACGCTGAGCCCGCCCAGCGTGCTGGCCCACACGCGTCCGTCCGCGGCGGCCATCAGCGAGCTGATGTAGTCCTGCGGCAGGCTGGTGGGGTCGCCGCGACGGTGCAGCAGATTGGTGAAGCTGGTGGGCAGGCTGTTGCCGCGGGCGATGCTGATGCCGCGACTGGTGGCGTACCACCACTCGCTGCCCGCGCGCACGATTTCGCGCACCGTGTTGCTGGCCAGGCTGGCCGGATCGCCGGCACGGTGGCCGAGGTGTTCCAGCGCATGCGTGGCGGGGTCGTAGCGGTAGATGCCGTCGTAGGTGCCGATCACCACCCGGTCGCCGTCGGGCTTCAAGCCCAGGACGGGCTTGTCGTGCAGCTCGGGCACGATCGAGTTCTCGATCGCCAGCGTGTCCGGGTCAATCCGCGCCAGGCCCTGCGTGCCGACCAGGATCGAGCCGTCGGCGGCTTCGGTGATGCTGTGCACGCCACGCTGGATCTGGCTGCCGGCCAGCAGCAGGTGCTGCATGCGCCCGGCTTTCAGGTCGATGATGTCGATGTGTCCGGCGCCCAGGCCCAGCCAGATCCGGCCACGACTGTCGACGAAGATCGCGCGCACATTGGACGTGCTCAGCGCATTGGGATCCAGCGGCGAGGGCAGCAGCGAGAACGCGGTGTGAACCCCGCGGTGCGTGCGCGCCACGCCGAGATCGGTGGCGGCCCACAGATTGCCGGCACGATCCAGCAGCAGCGAACGCACCGAGTCGCCCGGCAGCGACGAATGCACCGCCGGGTCGTGGGCGATCGCGTGGGTGGCGGGATTGCCGGGCGTGTACTCGATGACGCCGTTGCCATCGGTGGCGATCCACACCTTGTCGTCGGCCACCTCCAGCATGTCGCGCACGGTGGGGTGGCGTGCACCGTTGGCGTAGCCGCTGAACCCGGGCACGCCGTGCCAGTGGCCGTCGGCGTCGCGCCAGGCCGCGCCGGCCTGCACGCTGCCCACCCACAGCCGCCCCGCGTGATCCAGCAGGATGCTCCAGATCTGGTCGCCGAGCACCGTGCTGGCGTCCTGGTCGGTGGAGGCTTCGCGCACGAACGTGTCGCTGCCCACGCGGCGCACGAACAGGCCGCTGTTGTTGCCCAGCCAGACGTTGCCGTCGCGATCCTGCAGCACGCTGAAATTGCGCGCGACCGTCGCCTTGCCGGTGTCGACCCGGCGAATGACGCCGCTGGCCAGGTCCAGATGGTCGAGTCCGCCTTCGGTGGCGACCCACACGCCACCGGCGCGATCGCTGCTGATGGCGTAGACCTTGTGATCGGACAGCCCCTGCGGGCCCACCGGATACACCTTGAAGCTGTTGTCGCCCGGGTCGAACCGGACCAGTCCGCCGGCATTGGTGCCGATCAGCAGGCCGCCATCGGGCAGCGCGTACAGCGAACGCACATAGTTGTCAGGCAGGCCGGGGCTGTTGTGGTTGCGGGTGCCCAGCACTTCGACGCGATAACCGTCGTAGCGAACCAGCCCGCCGATGGTGCCGATCCAGATCAGCCCGCTGCGATCCTGCACCACGGCCGTGGTGGTGGAGTGGGGAATGCCCTCGGCGATGTCCAGCGTGCTGAACCACGGCGCATCGAACGGCGACCAGGGATCGGTGCCGCTGGCCCGGGCTGGCGCGAACGCCGTCAACAGGCACAGCAACAACCCGACCAGGGTCGCGCAGCGCAACTGGAGGTTCGACCGCGTCACGGATCAAGCAGGCCGCATGGCAGGCGCGCGCCGCTTGCGCCCGCCCGCAAGGTGGTCCGCTTGAACGATTCCCCTGTAGCCGACTTCATCCCGCCCGCGCCCCCCGGCCTGTCCGTGCGGACGTGGGCCGCAAGGTGCCGCCATTCTAGCGGTATTTTGCGAGTTTTCCGGAGCCCGGCCGGTGCCGGGACGATGGCTTATTATGGCCCGATGCCACGCCCGACTTCCCCCGTTTCCCCTGGCCTGTTCGCCGAACCCGAAGCGCTCAAGCCGCTGGCCGAGCGCATGCGCCCCACCAGCATCGACGAAATCGTGGGCCAGCAGCGTCTGGTCGGCCCGGACAAGGCGCTGCGCCGCGCGCTGGAGGCCGGCAAGATCCATTCGATGGTGCTGTGGGGCCCGCCCGGCTGCGGCAAGACCACGCTGGCGCTGCTGGTGGCCCGCTACGCCGACGCGGATTTCCGCGCGATCTCAGCCGTGCTGTCCGGCCTGCCGGACGTGCGCAAGGCGCTGGCCGAGGCCGAGGTGAACTTCGCCCAGGGGCGGCGCACCGTGCTGTTCGTGGACGAGGTGCACCGCTTCAACAAGACCCAGCAGGACGCGTTCCTGCCGCACATCGAACGCGGCGTGATCATCTTCATCGGCGCCACCACCGAAAATCCCTCGTTCGAGCTGAACTCCGCGCTGCTGTCGCGCTGCCGCGTGCATGTGCTGGAGCCGGTCTCCACCGCGGACATCATCGCCGCGCTGAAGCGCGCCCTGGCCGACGCCGAGCGCGGCCTCGGCGAGCTGCAGTTGCAGGTGTCCGACGCGTCGCTGGAGTCGATCGCCCAGGCGGCCGACGGTGACGTGCGCCGCGCGCTGACCCTGCTGGAAATCGCCGCCGAGCTGGCCCACGAGCGCACCATCGACGAAGCCACCCTGAGCCAGGTGCTGGCCGACCGCACCCGCCGCTTCGACAAGCAGGGCGAGCAGTTCTACGACCAGATCTCGGCGCTGCACAAGTCGGTGCGCTCGTCCGATCCCGACGCCGCCGTGTACTGGCTGTGCCGCATGCTCGACGGCGGCGTCGACCCGCTGTACCTCGCGCGCCGCATGACCCGCATGGCGGTCGAGGACGTCGGCCTGGCCGAGCCGCGCGCCTGGCGCATGGCGCTGGACGCGTGGGATACCTACGAGCGCCTGGGCAGTCCCGAGGGCGAGCTGGGCCTGGCCCAGCTGGCGATCTGGCTGGCGATCTCGCCCAAGAGCAACGCGGCGTACATGGCCTACAACAAGGCCCGCGACGCGGTGCGCCAGGGCGGCACGCTGGACGTGCCGATGCACCTGCGCAACGCGCCCACCAAGCTGATGAAGGGCCTCGGCTACGGCAAGGGCTACCAGTACGACCACGACGCCGAAGGCGGCATCGCGCTGGACCAGCAGTGCCTGCCCGACGAACTGGTCGGAAGCGTGTTCTACGAACCGGTCGAACGTGGCCTGGAATTGCAATTGCGCGAGAAACTGCTGGCCCTGCGCGCCGCCCGCGAAAAAGCCCGCGGCGGCTGACGGCGCTGTTGCACGCCCCCTTGCCGTCGCCGTGATGCCGGGCATAGATTCGTGCCGTCAACCGGGGAGGGGAGAACCATGCGCATACTCGTGGCGGGTCTGATCGGCGGCATCGTGATCTTCATGTGGGGCGTGCTGGCGCACATGGCGCTGGGGCTGGGCGATGTCGGCATCCAGCTGCCGGCCCACGAGGACGTGGTGTTGAACAGCCTGCACGAAGGGCTGGGCAACCAGCCCGGCCTCTACATCCTGCCGTCGCTGGACCCGAAAAGGATGGGCGACGAGGCGGTGATGAAGGCCTACTCGGCCAAGGCTGCGAGCTCGCCGTATGCGTGGGTGGTCTACCTGCCGCAAGGCGACGACATGATGCAGATGGGCCCGCAGATCGGACGGCAATGGGCCTCGGACACGCTCGCCGCCCTGGCGCTGGCCTGCATCCTCGGACTGGCCGGAATGGGCTTCCGCCGGCGCATCGGCGTGGCGGCCACCGCCGCCGTGTTCGCCTGGCTGAGCACGGTGCTGCCGTACTGGAACTGGTACCGCTTCCCGCTCGACTTCACCCTGGCCGCCCTGGTCGAACAACTCGTCGGCTGGCTGCTCGCCGGCGCCGCGATGGCCTGGTGGCTGGGCCGCAGCGAACGCAAACTCGCCAGCTGAGCTCCCGGCATCCGCTTCGCGGAGCCGGTTTTTGCTCCCTCCCTGCGACCGCAGGAAGTCCCCTTGCGGGACGTGCAGCAGGGGAGGGGCGGGGAGGGGTGAAGCCCCCACGCCACCAAGCGCTACATTGCAGCCACCACCACCCCCCAGCGATAATTCCCGGTTCAAGCCTTCACCCGGACTTCGCTCATGCTGGATCCCTCCCTGCTGCGTTCGCGCCTCGCCGAAACCGCCGCACGCCTCGCCGAAACCCGCGGCTACACGTTGGACGTCACCGCGGTCGAGTCGCTGGAGAACAGCCGCAAGCAACTGGCGATGGAAACGCAGGAACTGCAGAACCTGCGCAACACCCGCTCCAAGGCGATCGGCCAGGCCAAGGCGAAAGGCGAAGATGTGGCGCCGCTGATGGCCGAAGTCGCCGGCATTGGCGACAAGCTCAAGGCCAACGAACAGGCGCTGGCCGAGGTGCAGGCGAAGCTCGCCGACATCGCGCTGGGCATCCCGAACATCCCGCACGAGTCGGTGCCGATCGGCAAGGACGAACACGGCAACGTCGAAACCAGCCGCTGGGGCACGCCACGCACGTTCGACTTCGCGGTGAAGGACCATGTCGAGCTGGGCGAAACCCACGGCTGGCTTGACGGCGATGCCGGTGCCAAGCTGTCCGGCGCGCGCTTCACCGTGCTGCGCGGCCAGCTCGCGCACCTGCACCGCGCGCTGGGCCAGTTCATGCTCGACCTGCACACCGGCGAACACGGTTACCTCGAATGCAACGTGCCGGTGATCGTCAACGCCGACAGCATGCAGGGCACCGGCCAGCTGCCGAAGTTCGAGGAAGACCTGTTCGCCACCGAAGTGGGCGAGACCAGGCGCTACCTGATCCCCACCGCCGAAGTCTCGCTGACCAACCTGGTGCGCGACACCATCCAGGACGCCGACGCCCTGCCGCTGCGGATGACCGCGCACACCCTGTGCTTCCGCGCCGAGGCCGGCAGCTACGGCCGCGACACCCGCGGCATGATCCGCCAGCACCAGTTCGAGAAAGTCGAGATGGTGCACATCGCCCGCGCCGAGCAGTCCTACGCGCAGCTCGAAGAGATGGTCGGTCACGCCGAAACCGTGCTGCAGAAACTCGGCCTGCCGTACCGCAAGATGCTCCTGTGCACCGGCGACATGGGCTTCGGCGCCACCAAGACCTACGACCTGGAAGTGTGGCTGCCCAGCCAGCAGACCTACCGCGAAATCTCCAGCTGCTCCAACTGCGAAGACTTCCAGGCCCGCCGCCTGCAGGCTCGCGTGCGCAACGTGGAAACCGGCAAGCCCGAACTCGTGCACACCTTGAACGGCTCCGGCCTCGCCATCGGCCGCACCCTGATCGCCGTGATGGAAAACAACCAGAACGCCGACGGCTCGATCACCGTGCCCGAAGTGCTGCGCCCATACATGGCCGGGCTGGATCGCATCGCGTGAACACCGTGGTCGCGTCGGCTGGCAAGTGGGACAAGGTCGAGTTCTACACCAGCTACTTCCTGATGCTGGTGCTGCTCTCGGTCCTCGGCATGCGCCTCGGTTTCGATGGCGTATGGCAGATGCCGAAGATCGACCTGGCACTGTCGGTCATCGCACTGCTGCTGGTCATCGGCAGCTTCTGGTTCGCCCGCCACAACCGCCGCTTGCGCCTGTGCATCATCGCCTTCGCCAGTGCCACCCAACTGGTGCCGATGGTCATTCGCGAACCGGTGCTGCTGTTCCCGTTGCTGGGGGCGCTGATTCCGGTGGCGATTCTGGTGGGGTGTCTTGTCGCGTTGTCGAAGAAGCCTCCCGGCGGTCACCCGCAAAGCGGTTCCTGATAGCATGACGACCCTCGCAGAGGATCGCGAACAAGTTTTGGAGAGATGGCCGAGTGGTTTAAGGCAGTAGTCTTGACGCGGAGGCAGGAAGCCGAAGCGGACAGCGGCGCAGCCGCTGGCCCCGAAGGGGTGGAGGGCAGGATGCCCGGAACAAAACTGCCGTAGTGGCGCGCGGAGCGCGCTTTGCGCAGGACAACGAGTTCTGGAGAGATGGCCGAGCGGTTTAAGGCAGCAGTCTTGACGCGAAGGCAGGAAGCCGAAGCGGACAGCGGCGCAGCCGCTGGCCCCGAAGGGGCGAAGGGCAGGATGCCCGTAGCAAAACTGCCGTAGTGGCGCGCAAAGCGCGCCTTCGACAGGACACCGAGTTCATGGAGAGATGGCCGAGCGGTTTAAGGCAGCAATCTTGACGCGGAGGCAGGAAGCCGAAGCGGACAGCGGCGCAGCCGCTGGCCCCGAAGGGGTGGAGGGCAGGATGCCCGGAACAAAACTGCCGTAGTGGCGCGCAACGCGCGCCTCGTCAGTACAACGAGTTCTGGAGAGATGGCCGAGTGGTTTAAGGCAGCAGTCTTGAAAACTGCCGTAGGTGTAAGCCTACCGTGGGTTCGAATCCCACTCTCTCCGCCATATCAAGGGCCAGGTTCATTAACGAACCTGGCCCTTTAAATCAGCGTGAAATCAACGATCAAAGGCGTGAAGCGGATTGCGAGCATAAAGTTTCGCCCCGACTGTTTCTCGCGATGATGTAAACGAGTCCTTTAACGATCTTCTTCCACTCGGGCTGCATGAGCTTCCAGGAACCCCATGCTGCAAGAGATAGCCATCCGGCCGGCCCAATCACGAACGCGATGCTGCTGGATAGCCCGGTATAGAAGGCGAAAGGCAGAGTAACGCCGACGGCGTGAGTCAAAAATCCGAGAGCCGTCGTCGATGCGAGATAGACGCCAAACCCGGAGGCTTGAGCGGCTCCTATCATTGCTGCCGAAGTCATGGGGCCGGAAAAGCTCTGCCCTTTGAGCTTTACATCACCAACGATGATGTCGACGTCCACGAGGGTCTCGAAGAATTTGGCGCGTTCGCGCGGCTTCATTCCCTGCAGTGCCTCGACGATTACCGCTTGAGACAGAAAAACTTCCTTCTCCGCCGTCGATGCATCCTTCTCGAACGCCTTTAGATGTTGGCAGGCACCGTCAAGTAACTCCTCGAACCGAGGCGTTTCACGTAGGGAGTCCGCAGTGACCCGGGTAGAGTCCTTTTGCAACTTGGCCCACACGTTCTTTTTGGCGGCTTCGGTCTCGGCACCGACCTTGGAATGGAAAAGCCACTTGAGACCGTACGCTATTGACTCGGCGTTTACAGGACCTTTGAGCTCCAGCAGCGTGGCCAAGTTTTTCAGGTCGTCCTCTCGCCAGTCAGCCAGGGTTCCTACTATGCCGGTCATGGGCATTCCTTCGATGATGAATGGAGGTCGGCTTTGACTGTGTTCTTGCAAAGCAATGCGTGGCAAGCGCTGATGGCCCCCGCAGTGTCAGTTTAGCCGGCACTTGTCTGGACAGAAGGTGTCAGGGACAAATGCTGGCGCCACAGTAGCCTGCCAAGTGGCCGAGCTGGCGCGAACGGCCCCTTCTTTCTCCACTCAAGCACGGGTCCGATCCATCCCAGCACATTCTGCTACTGCAGGTAGCTGCCCATCTCCGCCACCGAATATTGCCAGGCATTGTCCCTGACATCTTTTTTAGGAGGTTCTGTAGGACATGCTCCACGCTCGCCTGGGAGAACCCCGTACCCGTATAGATGCACTTCATTGTCATCCGTTTCTCGTTGGGGGCCAATGCCACAATCTGTTGGGTGACTTTCAACTTATGCAGCTGCTAGGCCACTTCACGTCGTTTCTTTGCTTCGCCACGAATGAGTGCGGGCAAGTCTTGGAGGCTGGGGCATAGGTTTGTAGTGCCGTTGAGTGCGCTCTTGCGAAGGACGCTACAACTGAACTGGTCCGCCCGGAAGATGTCCACCCTCGGCAGGAACAGCACATGCATGGCATCGGCAAAGTCACTGCCCGCATGCTTCTTAGGGTTGCGCGGATCTTTGGGTAGAGCGGAGAGGAAGGCAACTTCCATAAGGAAGTGCATGGCGACGGAGAGCGAAGGGGTTTGCTCTTGCGTAAGGGGTGCGTGGACTTCCTTGCCAAGAATTTTCAAGCTGTTCTTAGCAGCGAAATCTTCGAGGAGTTGTTCCCGCTGCCTGTCGTAGGTGGCTTTGATGAGCTGGGTAGCGGCCCCTTGCGACAGGCTCGCGCGCTCGAAGAGCGCTCGCATTTTGCTGTGGAGATCGATCAGAGTGGTCTGAGTATATAGGTTCTGGTCGCGGAGGCTTCCGACAAACGCCCGTCCATGCTTCCAGTTCTCCGCCAACCATTCGGAAAAGCCGACGATGTCTCGGAGGCCAGTTCTCAGCAAGGTTTCTACCGCATGCCAACCAAGCTGACGCGCAAGGTACTCCGTCAGCACCTTCTTACCCCCTTTTAGGAACGGATACTCGGATAGGAACCCGTCCGCCCAAATTTGGTTCAGCCGAACATCGGGAGCGCCTTTAAAGGCCCTGGCAATGGCTCTCCGTTGATTGCGGTTTGTAGCCATCTTTGCAATGAGGTCGGCTTCGATCTCTGCCCGGTTCGGTTCCTTCATATCAAAGTACGGATACCACTCGGGCCAAAGAAGGGCGTCGTCACCAGCGAGCTGGCGCAACTCGTGTTCCACGAGTGCGGTTGATGAGGGGAGGTGATCCTCGCCGCAAAGTTCTGCAATCGTCCGAATTCTTTCCAAGCCGGGTGCTCTGTTCTTGTAGCTAACGGGCAGGTTCTCGAATACATGAATGTCGCTGAATACAAAGCGCGCCGCTCCTTCTTGCCTCAACTCGAGTAGCTCCCGCTTGATACCGAGGTATGCCCAGTGATCCGGGTGGGAAGGAGAGAAGCGGGAGAAATCTTGGCTGTCGAGATAAACAACTATGGGGGCGCTCATGTGCGGGCTCGGGTTGGTTCAGGCGGAGAACGATTGGAGCAGTCCTTCTCAAGCTATGGAAAAAGGTGTCAGGGACAAATGCTGGCGCCACTGTAGGCTGCCAGGTGGTCGAGCTGACGCAAAACGGCCCGTTCCTTCTCCACCCAAGCACGGATCCGATCCAATCTCAGCTCCTTCCACTACTGCCGGTAGCTGCCCGCCACCGAGCATTGCCAGGAATTGTCCCTGACGCCTTTTCGTTGCGGTCTTCGTCGATTGCCAGCACCATCGGCTTGGAGAAAAGGATTGGGGGCTCGTGCATGCAAATTTCCTTCTGTGCTAACGCGATTGCGTGGGGAGATATAGCCACGTGGTTCGGTGGAGTAATGACGTTAATTGCCGTAGTAACAGCGCTTGGTATCGCTCTGAGGGATGGGCGCCGATTGCAGAGTGAACGCCACAACCGTGGCCGACTGGTGGCTGCTTATCTCTACCAGCCATTTTCGGAGATCGCGATCATTCTTGAAATTGTGGCAGAGAATGCGGAGCGCTTTGGCGCGGTCCTCCCGGGCGAAGCTTCGATAAATGTGTACGATGACGTTGCGATAATTCGTACTTCTTGCGGCCGCCTTTCTCAGCTTCTTCAGTCGTTCAGTCTTGCTGATGTGGCGTTCCTGCCTCGACCACTGGGTGAGGATTTGGCAAGGACCGTAATGATGGTGACCATGCTTACCAAGAGTCTGGGCGTCTTTTGCGACCAATACCTGGCTGCAGACGAGAGTGATCGTCCCGATGTTGAACGTTTTGAAGCGGGGCACGTGGATCCAATGAGCCCTCGGCTGGCTCGCATCGCAGTCCGCAGGTGTGGCCGCTTCCTCGATTATTGCCAAGCAATGTTTGGCGAGGTCATCAGCGGATGAACGCAGAAAGCAAACTTAGGGAAAGGGTGTCAGAGAGGGAAAAGGTGTCAGCGAGGGAGAAAGTGTCAGGGACAGTTTGGTTTCAAAGCGTCACGCGCGACTGATTGCATTGCCAAACATCACATTTTCCGTGCCGAGCGCCGGACCAGAAGAACCAAGCTCGATACTCCACAGCGCCTCGTTGGGCACCTCCCTGTCGGAACTCGATTCTTTTCCCCCGAAGCTCGACTCTTCCCAGCAGAACGCGACTCTCGACAGAGCCGCGCTTGGCTCTTTTCCTCGGTGTGCGGCTCTTTTCCGGTCGTGCCTAGCTCTGCGGGATCGGCTCCCGGCTCTTTCCCGGTGACGCCGGGCTTTCTCATGCACTGGCGCCGGTGTACCGGCGCCAGCAAGGGTTTTGTCCGCGTAGCGGGACGAGGGGCGACAGAGGGAGGAGGAAATTAAGTCGCCCTGACTCCCCCCGTTCCCATTGCTCTCTGTTGACCCGCTGGGGCAGGGACGTGATACCCCACTCGTCGCCGCTTCCGGAATTTGACACCCACACCAAGTGTAACTACATTACGTAACTACACATCCAGAAGCCAACGGACATGGACTTCGAGTGGGACGACGCCAAGGCGGCACTCAATCTGCGCAAGCACGGCATCGCGTTCGAGGACGCTGCGTACGTTTTTCTCGATCCTGGACGAATCGACATGGTCGATGATCGTGACGACTACGGCGAGGAGCGTTGGCTGAGTATCGGTTGGGTGAATCCTGTGTTGTTGGTGGTGGCCCATACCGAGCGCGGCGTCCACGGCGAAGTCATCCGCATCATCTCGGCCCGCAAGGCCAATGCCCAGGAACGAGCCTTCTATCATGAAGCACAAACTTGATCCCAAGCGCCCGACACAACCGACCGCCGCGCAGCGCAAGCGTCTGCAGGCCGTGGCGGACAAGCCCGATGTCGATATCGATTACCGCGACATTCCCGCCCTGTCGCCGGAATTCTGGGCAGCGCATCGCCCCGTGCGCAGCGAGCCCAAGGCGCAGGTGACCTTGCGCATCGACCGGGAAGTGCTGGACTACTTCAAGAGCGGCGGCACGGGCTACCAGACGCGGATCAACGATGTGCTGCGCAGCTTCGTGGCGGCGCACAATGATGCGCACCGCTGATCCATTTCGAACCTGAAAGCGTTATCGGCGGCTGTTGAGCCCCGCCAGCGTGGCCTTCTTTTGAGAAGTTCATCCCGCACCGGCGTGTATGCACTCGTGGACTGGGCCGAATCACCGCCTGCCACGCTGTCGATCCGGGCCTTCACGGGGACTGGCGATCTGGCCTCATGCTCACCGCGGCGCGGTGACGAGTGCACCCGGCGGCAAGGTTGTCGCCACGAAAGTGATCCCGCGCACGTACTGCCAATGGCGGCCTTTTTCGGCGCCAGGGGGCGGAGTAGTTTGCGTCGAGGGGGAGTGCAGGGACCATCCGGAGGGAGACAACATGCATATCCATGCAGGGATCAACGTGGTTCTTTTGCGCGCCATTCGCGCGGCGCTTGCCGCCGCGGCGCTGGTCGCGTGTTCGGTGCAGGCGCAGGACGCGGGCGCGTCGGACAGTGGACAGGCCCAGGCCGGCCAGGCGACCGCGGTACAGGGAAGCAACCATGCGGCGAAGGCCAAGTCGACCACCACCCTGCAGGAAGTGGTGGTGACCGGCACGCACCGGGCCGGCCTGTCGCCGACCTCCTCGATTTCGCCGATCGACGCGTTCAGCGGCAGCCAGATCGCGAAGCAGTCGTCGGCTGACCTTACCGACGCGCTGACCAATGTCGTGCCGTCGCTGACCACCCAGCGCTTTCCCATCGCCGACGGCACGTCGTTCGTGCGGCCGGTATCGCTGCGCAACCTGTCGCCCGACCAGACCCTGGTGCTGGTCGACGGCGTGCGCTTCCATCGTTCGGCGCTGGTCAATCTGCAGATCGACCCGCTCGGTACCTTCAACCAGGGCGCGCAGGCGGTCGATTTCTCGGTGTTCCCGTCCAACGCGATCGAGCGCGTCGAAGTGCTGCGTGATGGCGCTTCGGTGCTGTACGGATCGGATGCGATCGCCGGCGTGGTCAACGTCATCCTCAAAAAGGCGTCCTCGGGCGTGACGGTCAGCGCGCAGACGGGCCAGTACGGCAAGGGCGACGGCAACCTGCGGCGCTACGACGCCGATGCGGGATTCCCGCTCGGCGCCGATGGCTTCGTGCACGTGAGTGCCGAGCGCGAAACCACCGACCCCACCTCGCGCGGGATGCCGCAAGCGGACGCGGCGGCGGTCGCGGCCGTGGTCGGTGCGGACCAGGTGCCGTACGACGGCTTCGGCCAGCGCTGGGGCGACCCACAGACCAAGACCAACAAGTTGTTCGTCAACGCCGGCCTGCCGCTGGCCGGCGACGCGCAGCTCTACGCCACGGGCAGCTTCATGGGCAAGAAGGTCCTGTCCAGCTTCTTCTATCGCAACCCGGTCTTGCCGGCCCAGGACGGCATCAGCGGCCGCTCCACCCTGGTCAGCTACGCCGATGGCACGCTGACCCCGGCGAACGCGCCCCAGTCGCTGGTGGACAGCATCGTGGCCGGTGGCGGCGACCCGGCGAACTACCTGACGGCCAACGCGGCGAGCCCCAGTGGCTGGGTGCTGCTGAACCCGATCTACACGCAGTTCCCGGGCGGCTACAGCCCGCTGTTCGGTGCGGACATCAGCGATCACCAGCTGGTCGGCGGCGTGCGTGGCGGCGGGCAGGGCAACCTGCAGTGGGACGTGCATTACCGCACCGGCAGCAACGAGGTCGACTACCAGCTGAAAGGTTCGATCAACCCGAGCCTGGGCAGCCTGTCGCCCACCAACTTCCACCCCGGCAAGCTGACCCAGCGCGAGCAGGGCGCCGGTGCGGATTTCGTTCGTTCGTTCGACGACTCGCCGCTCACGCTCGCCTTCGGCGCGAACTGGCGCCAGGAGACCTACATCATTCACCAGGGCGACGCCGGTTCGATCGAGGTGGGGCCGACCGCGTCGGTGTTCGGGGTGGGCTCGGATGCCTTCCAGGGCTTCCCGGCCAACGCGGCCGGACGCTTCACGCAGAACAGCGAGGCCGCCTACGTCGACGCCGAGACGAACTTCACCGACCAGTGGTCGGGCGCGGCGGCAGTGCGCTACGAGCGTGCGGACAACTACGGCTCCAAGATCGTGTACAAGCTTTCCAGCCGTTACGCGTTCACCGACGCGTTCGCGCTGCGCGGTACGTACAACACCGGCTTCCGTACACCGACCCCGGGCCAGGCGAACACGCTGAATGTCACCACCACGGCGAACGCTCAGGGCGGCCTGATTCCCAGTGGCACCTATCCGGTCGACAACCCGGTGGCGCGCGCGCTCGGTTCCAGGCCGCTGAAGACCGAAACCTCCAGGAGCCTGTCCGTCGGCGCCGTGTGGACGCCGCTCGACAACGTCACGACGACCCTGGACTACTACCGGATCAGGATCGACGACCGCATCGGCCTGGTCAGCAACAGCGTGACCCAGGCCACCGTCGACCAGCTCGCCGCCGGCGGCTATCCGAACGCGCAGCTGCTGCTAGGCAGCGACGCCAGCTATTTCGGCAATGCGTTCGGGTCAGACATCCGCGGCATCGACTTCGTGGTCGATACGCGGCATCAGCTGGGCAATGGCCGGCTCAACATCGACTTCCGCTACAACCAGAACAAGCAGAACGTGGTCAAGGTGCAGCCGGACACGCTCAACGATGATTTCGTGTACGACCTCGAACACCAGGTGCCCAGGAGCCGGTCGGTGCTCAGCTTCGACTACAACCTGCACCGGTTCGAAGCCATCGCGCGGGTCAACCGTTACGGCAGCTGGAGCACGACGGTCGGCCTGTTCGGCAGCAACAACCCGCCGGACGACGTGAATCACTACAGCGGCAAGACGCTGCTCGATCTGGAGGCCAGCTACAAGTTCAACGACACCTTCACGGTGGCCATCGGTGGCAACAACGTCTTTAACACCTACCCCGGCAAGGAGCAGAACGCCACGCTGCAGTTCCTTGGGGTCAAGTACGCGCTCACCTCGCCGTTCGGCTTCAACGGCGCGTTCTGGTACGCGCGCGTGACGGCCAGCTTCTGACCGGTCGTCGCCATGCTGGCCATCTCCCCGGGTGTGCCCGGGGAGATGGCCGCTTCAGGGGCCGGCCATCCACGGCGAGAGTGGGTTGAGAACGAAGGGGAAGAAACCCGTGACAGGACCGCGCCGGACACTGCAGACTTGGCACATCCGAAAGGATCGGACATCCACAATTACCGGCCCGTCCACCATGTCACGCATGGCGGGCGCCACGCCATCGACCCTGTCCCGACACCATGAATCGTCTTGCCGCTGTCTTGCGCTGGTTGCCGGTTTTCATTCTGCTCGATCTCTACGTCAACCTGGTGCCGCGGGTGGCGGGTTTCGCGCTGCCGGTCTGGCTGACCTACGTGGCGGGCTTCTTCCTGCTGGCGTACGTGCTTTGCCGCTTCGGGCTGGGCATCACCAGGATGCAGACGGTGGGGCTGGGCCGCTCACCGGGCTGGCTGTCCTCACTGGGACTGGGCTTTGCCATCGGCTTTGGAGTCTGGGCGCTGAAGAACCTGCTGTACTTCGGCATGGGCAAGTTCGACGTGGTGGGCTGGCGTGACTGGAGTTTCGTCCTGCCGATGCTGGGCCAGGCGCTGGTCGGGATGTTGCTGGCCTCGGCGATCAACGACCTGATGATCCGTGGCTATGGGCTGGCGTTCTGCCGCCGCTTCAACCTGATGGCTTGGTACCTGCTGATCACTACCGCGGTGTATGCGCTGGACGACAGCTGGAACGAGGGCATCGACCCCTTCAACCTGCTGTTCTCTGCCGTTCTCGGCGTGTCCCTGGCGTATACCGTGCTCAGGACGGGCGCGATCTGGATGAGCATCGGCATCCATTGGGGCGGCAACATGTGTTATCGCGTCATGGCCGGTTTCGACGGGCAGGGCGTGGTTCGCCTTGAGCACGTGATCGAAGGTGCGCGCTTCGAATATGCGGGCCTGGCCGTTACCGCCTTGATGTTTCCGCTGCTGGTGCTGGTGCTGCGGTGGTTCGTGGATCAAAAGAGTCCGGTGCCGAATTCCTCATTGGACTGAAGCGGATTCTTCCAGCAGTCCTGTCGGAAACCATGCAATCGCTCCGAAACGAAGCGCGGACGAATGCAGTGTTCGCGCTCGCACCTCCCGTTCCGGCGGTCTTGCACTCCACCCGACCACCCGATAATCTCCAAACCCCTTCCACCAACCGAGCCTGGAGGTCGCTGACCATGATTGTTCATTCCACGATTTCCGCCGGGTTGGCGCTGCGCTGATATACGCGCCCCGGATCGCCGTTCGTCGGCCGATCCACCTTTCTTCCTGATACGCGTCGAACCCGGCGTTCCGTTCAACCACCTGCATGGGTGGTTGCTGCGTTCTGTCTTTATCCGGGGTTCCACGCATGTATTCCCAGACTTTTACGCTGTTCCAGCTCGGCTGGCGGTTAAGCTATTCGCACGATCTGACCCTGCAGGATTTCGAGGCCGGTTATCCGGCCCGGGTCGTGGGAGTGCATCGCAACGCGTTGTCGGTGCTGTCTGCACGTGGTGCGGCCAGCGTCACCCTGTCGGCGGCAGTCGAACCCGCGATCACGGTGGGCGACTGGCTGCTGCTTGAAATGGAGGCGCCGCGAGTGTTGCGGTTACTCGAGCGGCAATCCCTGATCGCCCGCATCGCGGCAGGTTCGGAGCATCGGCTGCAGGCCATCGCCGCCAACCTCGACACGCTCTTCATCGTCACCTCGTGCAACCACGACTTCAACCTGTCGCGGCTGGAGCGCTACCTGGCGGTCGCCTTCGAGGCGGGCGTCGAACCGGTCATCGTGTTGACCAAGGCGGATCTGTGCGATGGCGTCGGAAGCTACCTCGACGCGGTGCGCACGATCGCACCCGCCGTCGCCAGCGTGCCGATCGACGCGACTTCGACGGCTTGTGCCGAACCGCTGGCGGCGTGGCTGGGCGGTGGGCAGACGGTGGCCTTTGTCGGTTCGTCCGGCGTCGGCAAGTCGACGCTGGCCAATACCCTCATGGGCGGCGCGGCCCAGGCCACCGGAGGGATTCGCGAGGATGACGCCCGCGGCCGTCACACCACCACGGCGCGCGAGATGTTTGCGTTGCCGTCGGGCGCGTGGGTCATCGACACGCCGGGAATGCGCGAGCTGCGTGTCGGAGCTGTCGAAACGGGCATGAATGCCGCGTTCGATGACATCGAACGGCTCGCTGCGCAATGCCGCTTTCACGACTGCCGCCACCAGGGCGACCGCGGATGCGCGGTGGAGCATGCCGTCGCCGCCGGCACGCTGGACGGCCGGCGGCTCGCGAACTACCGCAAGCTGCAGCGCGAGGCCGCCCAGGCGGCGCGTTCGACGAAGGAACGTCGCGAGCACGATCGCCACTACGGCGTGTTGAACCGCAATGCGCAACGGCTGCAGCGCGAGAAGAAGGGACGCGACTACTGAGCGTGCGGGGCGAGGCTTTGTCCGAGCCCCTCATGTACGCGCAGGATGGAAACGGGGAACAGGTGCCGGGGAGGGCACCTGCTGGAGCATGGTCATTTCCGCGATGTTCGACGGCCAGCTTGCCGGTGGCATCGGCATTTCCGGCGGCACGGCTGCGCAGGATCATGAAGCGGCTGAAGCGGCGCTCTGGGCGCTGGGGTTGCCGGCCTGAGCCGTCTGCGGCATGGGCTGCGCCAGCGAAATACCGACGCCTTGCAGGTACGCCTGCAGGGCGTCGATTCCGTCGCCCGCGATGAAGGCCCCGACATAACCGTCCGGACGCACCAGCACCCAGCTGTTCGGCGCTAGCCCGTACGCGTCGTGGAAATGTCCGTGGGTGTCGACCACGTCGCCGCGGTTGCCGAACACATGAGTGCGCAGGTGCGGATGCGGCGCGATGCGGTCGCGGTCGGCGTCTTGGCCCAGCAGTGTCCAGTGCGGTCCCTGCAGCAGGTCGAAGACGCGGGTGGGCAGGCCCGTGGCGTGGCGGATCGGTGCGTCGGGCGCGCGATCTCCCGGTTGCAGGCGCTGCGATCCCGACGTTGATTCCAGGCTCAGTGACGAGGCGCGATAGCCGAGATCGAGCTGGCGCACTTCGCGGCCGCGACGGCTGTCGCCGCGTTTGGCGGCATCGAGCAACCGGGTCGAGAGTCCGAGCACGCTTTCGGCGACGGGGCGACGTTCTTCCTCGTAACTATCGAGCAGGATGTCCGGTGCGCCAGCCAGGACCGCGGCCAGTTTCCAGCCGAGGTTGTACGCATCCTGCACGCTGGTGTTCAGGCCCTGGCCGCCGGTGGGCGGATGGATGTGGGCGGCATCGCCGACCAGGAAGATACGGTCGATGCGATAGCGGTCCGCGAGCCGTGCGTTCATGTGAAACGCGGACGCCCAGGCCACCGCGCTGACCTGGATGTCGGTGCGTCCGGTGCGTTCGGCCACCATGGCAGCGATGCCGGTAGCGGAAAGGTCGATGTCGCCTTCGAGCGGGATCGGCGCCTGGACCTGGAACAGCTCGGTACCCGCGAGCGAACAAATGGCAATCTGCTGCTGCATGTCGGATTCGTTGAAACGATGCCACGCATCCCGTTCCAGGCCGTGCAGGGTGACGTCGGCCACCATGGCGCGCACGCCGAGCGTCTTGCCGGGAAAGCCGATGTCCAGTGCCTGACGCACGAAGCTGCGCCCGCCATCGGCGCCGACCAGGTAGCGGGCACGCACGCTTTCGGGCCCATGCAGGCTGTCGAGCGTAGCCGTCACCCCGTGCGCGTCCTGCTCCACGGCCACCAGCTCGCAGCCGAATTCCACCCGGTGGCCGAGTTCGGCGAGGCGCTCGCGCATGATCCTTTCTGTCAGGAATTGCGGCAGCATCCACGGCAGGGCGTGCGGTTCGGCCGGCGTGGCTTCGATCTCCCCTCCAAGGGTGGTATCGCTGTAGCTGCCGTCCGCGTGATGTTCACGCAGCAGCGGATAGGGACCACCGCTGGCGTGGATGCGGTCGACGATGCCAAGATCCTCGAAGACTTCAAGAGTCCTGGGCTGGAGACCCTTGCCGCGTGAACCGTGGAACGGGGCATTCTTCTTCTCGATCAGGCGAAAGCCGACGCCTCGGCGCGCGAGATCGATGGCCAGGCTCAAGCCTGCGGCGCCGGCGCCGCAGATCAATACATCGGTGTTCGACTCGTTCATCGTGAATCCCATATATGTGCAAAATGCACATTTGTAGAGAATCGTATGGCTTCCAAAAAAAATGTGCAAGTTACACATATATCGCCCCGCACGCGTGCGCTGCACATGGCGCTGATCAGCGTGGTCAGCGTGTTGAACAGGCCGGACGTGGACGAACGCCTGGTGCACGAAGCAGGCATCGCGCTGGATCGCGCGCTGTTTCCGTTGCTGGTGATGATCGAGAGGCTGGGGTCGATCGGCATCGTCGACCTGGCCGGTCGGGCCGGGCGCGACTACACCACGGTGAGCCGCCAGGTCGCCCGGCTGGAAACCCTGGGGCTGGTGCAGCGGCGGGCAAGTGAAACCGATGCGCGGGTGCGAGCCGTCACCGTAACGCCGAAGGGCAAGTCGATGACCGATGCCCTGGATGCCGCGCGCGAGCGCATGGCGCGCAAGCTCTTCGCCGAGTGGAGCGACGCGGAGGTCGACACGCTGGTGAGCCTTCTGCAGCGGTTTGCCACGGATATCGAGGCGCAGGCGTCCGGGAAGGGGCGGGCATGACTGGCAAGCAGAGCGGAACCGACAAGCACTTCCGATGACCGCGTCGTGCCCGGTGCTTGATCCGGTCGATCACCCCACCCATTGCACCCGATTTTTCCCGCTTCCCTTGGCCACATACAAGGCCTCGTCCGCGGCATTCAGGAATTTTTCGCTGTTGGTGTAACGGGCCGTCGCCGTCGAGGCGAGTCCGGCGCTGATGGTCACCACGTCCAGGGCGCTGCGCGCGTGGCGGATCTGCATCGCCTCCACCCGCCGGCGCAACCGTTCGAGGATGTCCTCCGACGCGGCGGGCGCGTAGCCGACCAGCAGGGCCACGAATTCCTCGCCGCCGTAACGGGCGACCATCACGTCCGGTTGCAGGCTCGCCTCGCGATGCAATGCGTGCGCCACGGCGACCAGGCAGTCGTCGCCGGCGAGGTGGCCGTAGGTGTCGTTGAACGCCTTGAAGCTGTCGATGTCGATCATCGCCACGCTGAGCGCGCGCCCCGTTTTCAGGGCGTCTTCCCATTCACGCCTCATCAGCCGATAGAAGCCGCGGCGATTGGGCAGGGCGGTGAGGTCGTCGCGCACGACGGCCTGCTGCAGGCCGCGCTTGAGTTTGCGCAGGTCGTCCTCGAAGGCCAGGTGTTGTCCGAGCACGATGGCGTTGCGCGCCGCGTAGGACGCGATGGCAAGGATCAGCGTGCTCGTGGCGAGCACGGGGTTCTTGTCCAGCTGGGCGAACGCCAGGCAGCACAAGGCCAGGCTCATCACGAACGGGCTGATGCTTTCGGCAAGGTGGCGAATCCGGCGGCTGGGTCGATAGCTGCGCAACCAGACCTTCCGCCGCCGGCCCAGCAGAAAACCCAGCACCACGAAGGGCAGGCCGAGCAGCAGCTCGGGCAGGTAGGACTCGCTGTGGAGGATGAAACGGTTGTGGATGCCGGGCACGATCAGTTCGAGCCAGGCGAAAACGCTCAGCACGAAAAAGAAGCGCCGCTCGTCGGAGCGCTTGGTGGAAACCAGGCGCAGCGTGGCGAACACCGCCACGAACAGGCCCATCGCATCGAACATCCACATCACGAACGTCGCCGGCGGCGGTGTCGGCGAAGGTGCGTTCAGCACCTGGTGCAGGGTGAAATAGAACAGTGCCGCGATGGCGCACGCCAGCACCGCATCGACGACGCCCGCCCAGCGATACAGCGTGGCGACCGGGTTGTAGGCCGCGGCAATGGTCAGCAGCAGGCTGCTCAGGCAGAAGTAGAAGGTTGGGTCGAAGGCGACCAGGGTGCCCAGCGGATTGGACAGCGAATCGGTGAACAGCAGGCCGAACGCGCCGAGCTGCGCGACCAGCGCCAGCAACAGCAGGCTCCACAGCGGACGATTGTGCGGAACGCTCAGGCGAAGCCGCCGCCAGGCTTGCGCCACCGTCAGCACCAGCATCGCCAGCACGGCGGCGTAGCTCCAGGAAAGCAGGTGCGCCGGCGCCCACGCGATCACGCCCAGCTGCGCCAGCAGCAGCGGCACATAGATGCGGGACATTCCGGCGTACATTTTCATCTCGCGATGTCCCGGCGCTGAGGGAGCGGCACGTCGACGCCGACAGGCGTTCCCGGCGCTCTTGCCAAGCCTGCCATAAAGCGTCGCCTCGCACAGGCAGTGGCGTCTCAACGCGCGCCGCGCAAGTGCTGCCTGCGCAGCCGAGTCTGTCCGGGCAAGGCCGGCAGGGCTGACCAATGGGCCATTCGCGTGACCGACCCGCGCCCTACCATCGCCGGATCGTCGTTTGCTCAGGGAAGAACAGGATGAAGATGTGGATCGTGATGTGCGCTGCGTTGCTGGTCACCTTGTGCGGTTGTTCCCGACGTGCCGATGCCCCGGCGGTGGCGGCCAGGCAGATCACCGATCCAGCGCCGTTCCTGCGCGCAGGGGATTGCTTCGCGCGTTGGCCGAGTTATGACGCGTGGGTGGACCAGGTCAAGGCGCGGAATGCATGGTGGAACCCCAAGGTGCTGTTGCTGAAGCAGCAGTTTCCCCGCGCGGATTTCGAGCGCGCCCAGCAACAGCTGGAATGCAGTTCGATCGCCTACGAAAGCGACGGCCTGAGCATCTCCGGCTGGATGCTGGTTCCCAGGGGCAAGCCGGACCGCAAGCTTCCCGTGCTGATCTACAACCGCGGCGGCAACGGCAGTTTCGGTGCGGTCACTTTTCCCATGCTGATGCGCAATGCATTCCCCTATGCCGAGCGCGGTTTCCTGGTGCTGGTCAGCCAGTATCGCGGCGTTCCGGAGGACGATCCGAAACGGTCGGGCACCGATCAGTTCGGTGGCGACGATGTCCGCGACGTGAGCCGCCTCATCGAGCTGGCCAAGCGCCTGCCGAACGCCGACCCGCACAACATCTTCATGCTCGGGGTCAGCCGCGGCGGGATGGAGAGTTTCATGGCGGCGCGGCGGAGCCACGACATCAAGGCCATGGCGGTCATCTCCGGCGTGTCCGATCTTCAAACCGAGCTGAAATTCCGTCCCGAGATGGAGCAGGTCTACCTGGCGCGCATCCCCGGTTACCGCACCGACAAGCAGCGTCTGCTGGCCGAGCGCTCGGTGATGGCGTGGGCGGAGGACCTGCCGAAGGACATGCCGGTGCTGCTGCTGCACGGTGACAAGGACGAGCGGGTCAGCGTCGCCAACGGAATACGCCTGCATCAGCGGCTTGATCAACTGCAACACCCGAACCGGCTGATCGTCTACCCCGGCGACGACCATTTCCTCAGCCGGCACAGGGACGAGGCCATCGATGCGGTGGTTGGCTGGTTTCGTGCGGCCATGACCGCCACCCCCGACGCAGCGGTTTCCGCGGCGGTATCCGCGAAACGTTGAAACACTCCGCGTCCTCGCGAGAAGCGCTTGCCGGCACGCCGGCAAGCGCTTCGGATTAGTTGGATGCCGCCGTTGCCGGCGCACTCGCTGGCTGGTCGGTCGTCCACAGCTTCGCCTGCATCGGCCCACCCAGCATCTGCTGCCGCACCAGCGGAATCGGCGGGCCGCCGTAGCTCAGGAACTGGTCATGGAACGCCTTCAGCGCGTTCGGGCCGGGATGGGCGGCGATCCAGTCCTGGCGCAGCTGCATGATCATCAGCTTGCCCAGGGTGTAGTTGAGGTAGGCCGGATCGTAGGTGCCGCGGGCGGCCTGCTGGCGGGCGTTGCCCGGGTCCTGGAAGGCCTGCTCGCGGAACATCTGCTCGGACTGGGCGATGCTCATGCCGCCGGTGTGCAGGCCGATGGCGGAGAGGAAGCGCACGTCGCGGAGCAGGGCATTGGTGAGCTGGCCAATGTGGGTTTCCGGCGTGCCGCCACCGACGCCGGCATCGAACATCATCTCCTCGGCGTAATGCGCCCAGCCTTCGGCGAAGGCATAACCCACGAACAGCTGGCCGAACTTCCAGTGTGCGCGGTTGGCATGCAGGAACTGCAGGAAGTGGCCGGGCCAGACTTCGTGGGCGGAGACGAACAGCAGCGAGGCCTTGCCCGGCACATAGGCGGCCTGGTCGGCCTTGCTCCAGGTCGGGTCCGGCGGGGCGATGTAATAGACCGACGGCAGGTTGTTCTCGTACGGGCCGGGGATTTCGATATAGGCGAAGTTCCAGCGGTTGAACGGCGGCGCCTCCTCAGCCCTGGCCTGCTCGGTGCCGGGAATCGTCGCCAGGTCCTTGTCGACGATGAACTGGCGCAGGCTGGCAAGCTGGGCGCGGGCGCCTTCGACGGCGCCGCCGGTGGGTTTGTCGGCGCTTTCCTTCGCCACGCAATCGGTGAGCGACTTGCCCGGCGCGAACTGCGCACAGGCGCTCTTCAGCGCGGCGAGGTTGCGGGCGAGGTCGGATTCACCGATCGCCTTGAGCTGCTCCAGCGGCAGGTCGACCCGCTCGGTGGCATGGAGCATCTTCGAGAATTTTTCCGCGCCCAGGGCGAAATCCTGGGTGGCGTGCGGCTTCTGCGACTTCAGCCAGTCGGCCAGGTCCTGCGCGGCCTTGATCGCGGCGGCGTTGCTGGCCTTGAAGCGTGCCTGCAGCGCGTCGTCCTTCACCTCGGCGAAGATGCCGGGCACGTCGGTCTTGAAGAAGCTGGCGAAGCCGGCGAAGGAATTGACGCCCACGTCGATGTACGACGCCGGCAGCGGCAGCTTGAGGTTGGCCTTGATCTGGGCCAGCGCCCTGGGCAGCGCCTCCTGGTAGGTGACGAAGGCGGCCATGCGCTGGGCCAGCGGCGCATACGGCCGGGTCAGGTACATGCTGGGCGACAGGTCGCCGGTGTAGAAGGTCGGGTTCTTGTACGGCGCGCCGGAATCTTCGAGCCAGAACAGCTGGCCGTCGAGCACCGCCAGCACGTAGTCGCGCTGGAAGCGGCCCTGGGCATCGAGCTGGTCGTCGGGGAACGCGGCGAACTTGTCGCGTTGCGCGTGCAGCCAGGCGGCGTTGGCCTGCAATCCTTCCGCACTGAAGTCGGGCAGCTTGCCGTCGAACTCGTGCTTGCCCGCGCCGGCGGCAAACACCGGGTAGTGCTCGAAATAGCCGTTGAGGAAAGTGTCGACGGCCGAGGCCAGCGCAGCCTGTCCGTCGGGACGGGCGGCATGCACGCTGGAAGCGGCGGGCGGTGACGCGGCCTGGTCCGTTGACGACGAGGTGCCGGACGAGCAGCCGGCGAGCAGGGTGGCGGCAACGACGGCAGACAGCGTGAGTACGCGCAATGGACGCATGATCGACTTCCCCGGTGTGATCGCAAGCGCCGAGCCTAGGCGCTCCGTTGTCCGGGTGCAATCGTCCGCCGTCACGCGCGGGACGATCAGCCGGCGATGGCCGTCTTCGCCGCTGGCGTCGCCACGTCCATTGCGGCTGCCGGCCTGCCCAGCAGGTAGCCCTGACCCAGCGGGCATCCCATCTCGGCCAGGGCGTTGTACTGCTCGATGGTTTCGATGCCCTCGGCGATGACCTGGATGTCCATTGAACGGGCCAGCGCAATGACGGCGGCGATGATGCAGGCGCTGCCGCGGGTGGCCGGCTTGTCCAGCCCGTCCACGAAGGCGCGGTCGACCTTCAGCATGCGCAACGGCAGGCGCTGCAGGTATTGCAGCGAGGAATAGCCGGTGCCGAAATCATCCAGCGCCGCGCCCACGCCCGCGGCGCGCAGCCGCAGCAGCATCGCCTGCACGTGGTCGGGGTCTTCCAGCAGGACGTCCTCGGTGATTTCCGCGATCACCCGCGAGGCGGGCAGCTTCACGCTGGCCAGCAGGTCGAGCAGGCGCCGGTCGAAATCGTCCGAGCCGAGATGCGCAGCCGACACGTTGAAGGTGAGGAAGGCATCGGCGGGGCCGTGCTGGGCGAACGTGCGGAAGCTGTGCTCGAACATCTGCCAGTCGATCGCCTCCAGCAACCGGCAGCCGTGCGCGACCTTGAGGAAGTCGCCCGGCTCGATCAGGCCGCGGCCGGGCCGGCGCCAGCGGATCAGTGCCTCGTAGCCGGCGATGCCGTTGTCGTGCAACCGGCGGATCGGCTGGAACCAGGGTTCGAAGCGGTGCTCGCGCAACGCTTCGCGCAGGTCGGTTTCCAGTGCCAGCCGCTCGACGACCTCGCCGGCCATCGCCGGCTCGAACATCGCGATGCGCGGAACGTCGATGGACGCGGCGCGATGGAGGGCGATGTCCGCGTCGCGCAGTACGTGTTCGAGCGTGCGGTAGCCGGCGTCGCACAGCAGCACGCCGAGGCGGGCGGACAGGTGCAGCTCGCGGCCGGCCACGGCGATCGGCTGTCCGATGCAGTCGATCATCCGATGGGCGATGCGCATGGCCTGGCGTGTGCCGGCCATCTGCGGGATCAGCACAGCAAATTCGTCACCAGCCAGGCGGGCGACCAGGCCGGGTCGGTTGCCCAGGCATTCGGTGAGGCGCGTGGCGACCTGTTGCAGCACCTCGTCGCCGGTGAAATGGCCGAGACCCTCGTTGATGCCGGCGAAGCGATCCAGGTTCAACTGCAGCAGCACGGCGGGGCTGGTCGGATCGCGCTGCAACGCATGGAGCAATCGTTCGATGTGCTCATGCAGGCAGCGCGGATTGGCCAGGCCGGTGAGGGCGTCGTGGGTCTGCTCGTGGGCAAGCTGCTGCTGCACCCGTGCGCGCTCGCCGACTTCCTTGTGCAGGGCACGGCTGCGTTGCGCCACGCGGTCCTGCAGCGCCCGGTTGGCCTCGGCCAGCGCCCGCGTTTGCTGTTGTTCATCGAGGTTCCGTTCGGTCTCGCGATGCCGCTCGATCACGCAGCGGATATGGGTGGCCACGAATTCCAGCAGCACCAGGTCTTCGTTGGAGTAGCTGCTGTCCGGCTGCCGGCTGCGCACCATCACGGCACCGTGGATCTCGCCCTGGTGCAGCATCGGCACGCCCATCCACTGGGCATCGTCGAGTTCCACCACCAGCGGCCCGGAGACCTGCTTGCCCAGTTGTGCCGGCGTGCCCAACAACGCCTTGCCATCGTGGAGCAGATACCACAGCGGCGAGCCGCCGATCGACGCCAGCGACACCTCATGGCCGGATGCCGCCAGCGGCGGCAGGTTGCGCGGGTCGGAGGTATAGACGAAACGGAGCAGTTCGCGCTGCGGCTGGTGATCCACCACGCAGAAATGTTCGGCGCGGAGCAGGGAGCCCAGCACCGCGTGGATCTCGCGCAGGATGGCGCGGATGTCGCGGCCGCAACCGGCCAGGTCGGCGATGGTGAACAGGGCGCGGTGCAGCCGCTCGGAATACTCCAGCGGAGGCGGCGCACTGTGCTGTTCGATCCAGCCCAGCAGGATGCCCAGTCGACGCCCCGCCAGTTGCAGCAGGGGCTCCAGTTCGGTGATCAGGGCGGTGGCGTCGGCGCCACCGTGCAGGTTGAGCAGGAGCAGGATCGGCCGCGGTCGCTCGCACAGTCGGAAGGCCAGTGCGCCGATGGCCGGCACGCGTTGCGGAATGCCCGATGCGGCCACGCCACGCAGCCAGCCCGCGGGTCCGCCGCGGGCGTGATCGAAGCCGCTGCCCAGTTCCCACAGCACGCGGGCGCTGGCGCATTCGGCATAGGCTTCGGCCAGCTCGACAATCATGGCGGCGATGTCCACCGGCCGCGTGGCGGTATCGAGCTGATCCAGCCAGCGCGCCTGCGGCGATTCATTTGCCAGGGTGCAGTTCATCGGACTTTCCATGGTCTGAGAAACACGCTTGAACTCGATGGCGGTCGCGGCGGCGGGAATGTCGTCGCGACGTGAAATAGCGCCGCGTCTCGGCGCGCCGTACGGCCGCCTGCCGCTCCCGGCCGGTCTGGCCCGCATGCCACGGGCACGCGTCATTTCATCTCGCACTGTCATTTCATGTCGCCGGCAAGGTCAGAAACTGCTCAGTTGCGACAGTTGCCCTGGCGCCTGGGTCAGCTCATCGGACTGTCTCGCGCGGAACCATTCATCCGCCCTGCGCGGGAGATGGCACGGTATTCAGGTGGCGATCCGTTCCTTCGGATGTTTGCCGATTTCGTCTGGACGTCCACATGAAGACGCCATGGATGCCGCTGTCGCGCGCCATGATCGATCCGGCGCGTCGCAGAAGAGGGCGAAGGCCGCTTCGCCGTCAGGGTTCGTGCCGATATCGCCCAGGATGCGTCGCCGGCCGGATGGACAGAGTCGGTGCACAGCGCACCGCATCCGGCCGGGGACGCAGACTTGAACGACCGGGATTCCCCGAGGTGCGCAACGCCATCGCGCATCGCCATAGCGGATTCCCACATCTGCATTCTAGGCAGGGCGATATCGATGCACGCGACGTTTCATTCGCGCGCTCGCGACGTTTCGTCTCCAGCTGGCGGCTTTACCTGTCGACCCACTGGACACGTTCCGGTGCCGATGGCATCCATGACGACGGTGAGGAGGACTTCGCGGGAAGACCGTCTCGCGTGATGGCCACCGTCGCCGTCGGGCAGGCATCGCCGCACGACGACGGCGGCCATGCGAAGCGCGCTGGCATGGTCTGTGCGTGGCTTCAAGACTTCCCGCAGGGGAGGACTCGACCTCAGGAGGAGTTCGATGGATACGCCCGTTCCAGCGAAGGGCCGGCAAACCGCGTTGCCGTGCAGAACCTTCAGCACTGCACTGATCGAGCCGCGCCTGCGCTCGCGGGCGTACGCGCGCTGGATCGCGCCGCTGGCCGAGGTGCAGCCCGATGACGACGAGCCGATGGATGCCTCGATCGTCGTGTTCGAGCTGGGCTCGCTGCGGGTGGCGCAGTCGAGCGCGAGCCCGGCCCGGTACCGGCGCGACGCCGCGCTGATCGCCCGCAGTCCGCTGAGCCAGTGCGTGCTGCTGCGCCTGCTGCTGAGCGGGTCGGCCCGGGGCAGCTTCGGCAAGCGCGGCACGGTCGAGTTGCGCATGGGCGACATCTACCTGAACGACCTGGCGCAGCCGGCCGAACTGTGGGAAGCCGGTTGCGCGCACCTCAACCTGCTGCTCAGGCACAAGGCGATCGACCAGGCACACTCGCCACTGCACGGTCGGGTGCTGCGCAAGGATCACCTGCCGTGCCGGATGCTGACCCAGCACCTGCTGCATCTGCTGGGGACGCTGCCCGGGATCGAGGCCAGCCACGCCGGCAAGGCCGCCAGCGCCACGCTGGCGGTGGTGCGCGGCTGCCTGCGTGCCGAATCGCGCCAGCGCGACCGCCCGCAATGGGCGGAGACGCTGCACGTGCGCATCCGCGAACACATCGAGGCCCAGCTGGGCGACCACGAACTGAGCGCGGCCGTGCTGCAGCGCCGGTTCCACGTGTCACGCGCGCAGCTTTACCGGATGTTCGCCGACAGCGGCGGCGTGCAGCATTACATCCGCGACCGGCGGGTGGAGGCGGTGCACCGGGATCTTCGCGAGCAGCCGGAACGGAACATCTCCGATCTCGCCTTCAGCCACGGCTTCTCCAGCGAGCGGCAGTTCCAGCGCGCCTTTCGTGCACGCTACGGCCGCACGGCCAGTGAGGTGCGCGAACGCCTGCAGTTGTTCTGAGCCGTCCGCTGCCCGCCGACGGGCTCGACCTGCTTCAGCGCCGCCCGACCTTGCCCAGCGCCAGGCCGATCGCCGCCAGCAGCTCGGCCGCGCCGAACGGCTTGCGCAGGAACACGCCGCGATCGGGAATGTCTTGCACGTGGACTTCGGTGTCGGCCGTGATCACCACGATGGCCACCTCGTCGTTGTGCCTGATCGCCTCATGGCAGATGTCGATGCCGGAGACGTTGCCGGCCAGGATCACGTCGGCGACGACCACGTCGACATGCGCCTGGCGCAGGTGGCTCATCGCACCGGCAGAGCCCAGCGCGCGGATGCTCTGCAGGCCATCGGCGGCCGAAAGCAGCAAGTCGATGGATTCCAGCACCATGTTGTCGTCGTCGACGATGAGGACGGTCTTGTTCGTATCCACGCGGTGCTACCCCTGTTCGCTGCCGGCAGCGAACAGCATAGGACGACTCCGCCTGCCGCGGGTGGATTGTCTTGACGGGCCGAGGGTCACCCGGCTGCTTCGCCGGCGTCGCCGCGGCGGAGCAGCCAGGCCAGCAGCGGCGGCGTGACCATCGCGGTGAGCAGGGACATCGCCACGATGACGGCGTAGATGCGGTCGCTGAACACGCCCGCGGCAAGGCCCAAGCTGGCGATCACCACACCCACCTCGCCGCGCGGCACCATGCCGAAGCCGATGATGGTGGCGCTGCGCCGGCCCAGCGACAGCGAGCCCAGGAAGCCGCCCAGCAACTTCGACACGATCGCGATCGCGGTGGCGACCAGCAGCATCAGCAGCGCATCCACGCTGGCCAGTTCGGCCAGGTTGACCTTGGCGCCGGTGACCACGAAGAAGAACGGCGTGAGGAAGGACAGCAGCGGCAGGGTCTGGTGCTCCAGCTCCTTTCGCTGGCGGGTTTCCGAGGCGATCATGCCCGCCAGGAACGCGCCAATGATCGCGGCCAGGCCGAAGCGCGTGGACAACCATGCCAGGCCCAGGCAGATCGCCAGCACCACGCTCAATGCCGAGTGCGGACTGATCGGCGCCTCCAGCCAGCCCGAACGACGCCGCATCACCTGCGAGCCACCCCAGCCGATGATCGCCACGAACCCGATCGCGCCGGCCAGGGTCAGCAGCAGCGAATGCAGGTCCAGTGAGCCGCCGCCCTGCAGCGAGGACACCACGCCGAGCAGCAGCATGGCCAGGATGTCGTCGATCACCGCCGCGCCCAGGATCACCCGGCTCTCGATGCGCTGGAGCACGCCCAGTTGCTGCAGCACCCGCGCCGTGATGCCGGCCGAGGTGGCGACGAAGGCGGCCGCCACGAACATCGACTTGATCCATTCGAAACCTTCGCCATGCGCCCACAGCACGCCGGCCACGAAGGGAATGATCACGCCGAGCACGCCGACCAGCAGGGCGCTCTTGCCGACCTTTTTCAGATCATCCAGCCGCGTTTCCAGGCCTACCGAAAACAGCAGCAGCACCACGCCGATCTCGGCCAGCACGTCCAGCGGCGTGCCGGGCAGGATCTGCTCCGGGCTCAGCCAGCCCAGCAGCGACGGTCCGATCACGCAGCCGGCGGCGATCTCGCCGACCACGCCGGGCAGCTTTATCCGCTGGGCGATTTCCGCGCCGATCTGCGCGGCGACGAAGATGACGAACAGGGTCAGCAGGATGTCGGCGGCGTGGTGCATGGATCGTCTTTTCCGTCGGGCAAGCGCCCAATGGTACAGGGCCACTGCCGGCGATGTTTCTGCACGACGCGCGCTTCGATCAGCCGAACACGAACCGGGTCAGCCACAGGTGCAGGGCGATGCTGGCGGCGTAGCCCAGCGCGATCGCCCAGCTCCAGCGCAGGTGGCTCATGAAGGTGTACTGGCCCCGTGCTGCGCCCATCAGCGCCACGCCGGCCGCCGAGCCGACCGACAGCAGGCTGCCGCCCACGCCGGCGGTCAGCGTGATCAGCAACCATTGCGAGGCGTCCATCGGCGGGTTCATCTTGATCACTGCGAACATGATCGGGATGTTGTCGACCACCGAGGAGAGCACGCCCATCGCAGCGTTCGCCGTGGTCGGTCCGAGGTTGCCATAGAGCCGGGTCGAGGCCAGTTCCAGGTAGCCCAGCGCAGCCAGCCCCCCGACGCAGGCGAACACGCCGTAGAAGAACAGCAGCGTGTCCCACTCGGCGTTGGCGATGATGCGGAAGATCGAATAGCCCTGTTCTTCGGCGCCGTGCGCCAGCGCGTAGTGGCGCTGGCGATAGTCGATGCGGCTGGCCAGCAGGTTCAGCAGGGCCAGGCCGGTCAGCATGCCGTAGGCGGCGGGCATGCCCAGCCACTGGCGGCCGACCACGGTGATCGCGATGGTCAACGCGAACGTGAGGCAGATGCTGATGCCGCCATGCTTGATCCGGCCGTGACTTTCGGTGCTCGCCGGCCGGCCCTTCGGCAGCGCGACAAACATGATCAGTGCCGGCACCAGCCAGTTCACGACGGCCGGGAAGAACAGCCGGAAGAAGTCGAAGAACTGCGCCTTGTTCGCCTGCCACACCATCAGCGTGGTGATGTCGCCGAACGCGCTCCAGGCGCCGCCGGCGTTCGCCGCCACCACCAGGTTGATCATCGCCAGCGTGATGAAACGCGTGTTGCCGGCACCCACGGCCAGGATCACCGCCGACATCACCAGCGCGGTGGTCAGGTTGTCCAGCACCGGCGAGATCAGGAAGGCCAGCAGGCCGGTGATCCAGAACAGGCTGCGATAGCTGAAGCCGTAGCGGATCAGCTGCGAGCGCAAGGCCTCGAACACGCCGCGCTCGCCCATCGCGGTCACGTAGGTCATCGCCACGACCAGGAAGAAGAAGATCTCCGCGTACTCGAGGAACATCGCCTCGAACGCTTCGCGAGTGAGGCTGGCGTCGGTGCCGGTGCCACCGTTCTGCCAGGCGATCATGCCCCAGATCAGCGCAGCGGCCAGCATCACCGGCTTGGACTTGGCGATGTGGATGCGCTCTTCGAGGATCACTGCCACGTAGGCCAGCACGAACAGCGCCAGCGCCACCCAGCCGATCGGGTGCGCCACCAGGTGGAAGTTCACCCCGGCGCCGGTTTCGGCCGCCATCAGCGGCATGCTGGCGGACAGGAGCGCCAGGGCGGCAAACCATCGCATGGAAGATCCTTGGGGCAAGAGCGTGACGTCGGTTGGCAGGAAGGGTAGCAGCCGCTGGCCGAGGCCGGCGCAACGCGTCGCGGTCAGTCCGACGGCGCGGCGAGGTCGGGCCGCCGCTCCGGGCGCAGCCGGCTGAACACCCGGCTTGCTCCCGCGGTGACCAGGGCCAGCAGCAGCACGGTCCAGCGGAACGCCATCACGTAGTTTTCGTGCGCGTGTCCGGTGAGCATGAATTCCATCAGCAGCGTGGCCAGCGCAATGCCGAAACTCATCGCCAGGTACTGCACGGTGGAGGCCATCGAGGAGGCCATCGACGCATGCCGGATGTCCAGGTCGACATAGATCAGCGTGTTCATCGTGGTGTACTGCAGGCCGGCGAATGCGCCGTAGGCGAAGGTCAGCACGGCGATCAGCCACACCGGCGTGGCGGGGCCGAGCAGCGCGAACGTCGCCAGCAGGGCCGCCACGATCAGCGTGTTGCCGATCAGCAGGCGACGATAGCCGTAGTGCACCAGCGCCCGATTGACCGCCCACTTCGCCATGATCGAACCCAGTGCCTGCGGCACCATCATCAGGCCGGCTGCCAGTGGCGACCAGCCGCAGCCGACCTGCAGGAACAACACCAGCAGCAGGAACATGCCCGAAATGCCCAGCCGGGTGAACAGCCCGCCGGCGAGCGCCACCGACACGCTGCGCACGCGCAGCAGGGCCAGGTCGGCCACCGGATGCTCGGTGCGCCGGCTGTGCCACAGATAGATCGCGCCCAGCAACAGGGCGGCCAGCGCGCACAGGCCCATGCGCGACCACGGCACCGGGGTTGCGCCGGCCAGCTCGGAGGCGGTCAGCAGCAACGCCGAGGCCGCGCCGAACAGCAGGAAGCCGACCAGGTCGAAGCGGTTGGCGTGATCGAGCCGGTACTCCGGCATGTCGCGCCGGTTCATCCACACGCCGGCGATCGCCACCGGCACGTTGATCAGGAAGATCAGCCGCCACGAGGTGAACTCCACCAGCGCGCCGCCCAGCAGCGGACCAAGTACCGAGCCGAGCAGGCCGAAGGTGGCCACCGTGCTCATCGCCCGCACGAACTCGCCCCGGTCGATGCTGCGCACCAGCACATAACGCCCCACCGGCATCAGCGAGGCGCCACCCACACCTTGCAGCACGCGGGCGGCCACCAGCTGCGGCAGGGTTTGCGCGATACCGCACAGCAACGAGCCCAGGCCGAACACGACGATCGCCGCACCAAACACGCGGCGGGTGCCAAAGCGATCGCACAGCCACGGGCTGGCGGGAATCAGGATGGCCAGGGTCAGCACATAGCTGGTCAGCGCCGTGCGCATGCCCAGCGGCGTGACCTTGAGTGCCTCGGCCATCGCCGGCACCGCGGTGTTGACCACGGTGGAATCGAGCGCCTGCATGAAGAAGGCTGCGGCAACCAGCCACAGCAGGCCGCGGTAGCGTTCGCGCGAGGTCGGCTCGTCGGCGCCGGCCAGGGGATCGGGCGCGGAAAGCGCTGCAACGTCAGGGACCACGGGGTTTCGAACAGGCATGGCCGGCCATGATAGCGGCCACGGCGGCTTGATTTCTGCTGCCACTGTCATCACAGTGAACCTTGTTTCATCTGCCGGTCATGCCCATACAGGTATCACGGCCTTATCAACCACACGCGCCGGGGCGGCTTCGTTCCGGCGTGTGCTTTTGCGCGGCAGGAGCCGCGAGCATCAGGAAAAGCCATGAGCAAGCCACCGATCACTGTTTCCCGCATCGACATGGAGCGCATCGAAGCGCTGCTGGAGCGTCTGCCGACGGCGGAAGCCGACAAGCTGGACGCGCTGCGCGCGGAGCTGGATCGTGCCGAGGTGGTCGAGCCGTCGGCGATGCCCGACCACGTCGTGACGATGAACTCGACCGTCACCTTCGAGGACGAAAGCAACGGCGAGCAGCTGACCCTGACCCTGGTCTACCCGGCGTCGGCCGGCACGGCCGGCACCGTGTCGATCCTGGCTCCCGTGGGCAGCGCCCTGCTTGGACTGGCGCGCGACCAGCAGATCGACTGGCCCACCCCGGACGGCCGCAAGCGTCGCCTGAAAGTGCTGGAGATCACCTACCAGCCCGAGGCCGCCGGACACTTCCACCGCTGAGGCCGCATCGCGTGCCGGTGTCGTTAAACTGCGGGGTGATCCGAAGGAGACCCGCATGACCGAACGCCCGGTTCCCGCCGACATCGTTGCCCGCAGCGCCGCGCTGCGGGCGCAGATCGAGCAGGCCAACTACCGCTACCACGTGCTCGACGACGCGGACATCACCGACGCCGAGTACGACCGCCGGATGCGCGAGCTGGAAGCGCTGGAGGCGGAATGGCCCGAGCTGGCCACCGCCGATTCGCCTACCCGCAAGGTGGGCGCGCGGGCCAGCGGCGGCTTTGCCGAAGTGCGGCATGCCTTGCCGATGCTTTCGCTGGGCAATGCGTTCGAGCAGGAAGGCGAGAACGAGCGCGAGCGTTTCCGCGAGATCGCCGACTTCGAACGACGGATCGAGCACACGCTCGAACGCAGGACTCCGGTGTTCTCGGTGGAGCCGAAGCTCGACGGCCTGGCGATCAGCCTGCGCTACGAGGACGGAGTGTTCGTGCAGGGCGCCACCCGCGGCGACGGCGAGACCGGCGAGGATGTCACCGCGAACCTGCGCACCGTGCGGGCGATCCCGCTGAAGCTGCGCGGTTCCGGCTGGCCAGCCGTGCTGGAAGTGCGCGGCGAAGTGATCATGCTGCGCAAGGATTTCGAGGCGTTCAACGAATACGCCCGCAAGCACGACGAAAAGCCGCTGGCCAATCCGCGCAACGGCGCGGCCGGTTCGCTGCGCCAGCTCGATCCGGCGATCACCGCGAAGCGGCGCCTCAGCTTCTTCGCCTACGCGATCGGCGTGGTCGAGGGCGGCGAATTGCCGCCGACCCATTCGGCCACCTTGCAGCAACTGCGCGAGTGGGGCTTTCCGGTCTCGCCGGAAGTGGATGTGGCGCGCGGCTTCGACGGCCTGATCGCCTATTTCCGCCGCATCGGCGCGAAGCGCGACAGCCTGCCGTACGACATCGACGGCGTGGTCTACAAGCTGGACGACTATGCCGGCCAGCGCGAGATGGGCTTCGTCTCGCGCGCACCGCGCTGGGCCATTGCGCACAAGTTCCCGGCGCAGGAACAGACCACCCGCCTGCTCGACATCGAGATCCAGATCGGCCGCACCGGCGCCGCCACCCCGCGCGCGCGGATGGAGCCGGTACAGGTCGGCGGCGTCACCGTGACCTATGCCACCCTGCACAACGCCGACCAGGTGGCACGCCTGGATGCCCGCGTGGGCGACACCGTGATCGTGCGCCGCGCCGGCGACGTGATTCCCGAAGTGGTGCGCGTGGTGGAGGACCTGCGGCCGCAAGGCACGCAGCCGTGGACCATGCCAACGCGCTGCCCGATCTGCGATTCCGCGCTGATCCGCGAGGAGGGCGCGGCGGCCTGGCGCTGTTCCGGCGGACTGATCTGCGCCGCGCAACGCAAGGAGGCGCTGATCCATTTCGCCTCGCGTCGCGCGATGGACATCGAAGGCCTGGGCGAGCGCTTTGCCGAGGCGCTGGTGGAGCTCGACCTGGTGCACACGCCAGCCGACCTGTACGGCATGGGCGTGGACGATTTCGTCGAGATGAAACGGCGCATCGACGAGCGCGATGGCACCACCCCGGAAACGGTGAAGGCCGGCAAGGTGGCGACGAAGTGGGCGGAGAACCTGGTCGCCGGCATCGAGGCCAGCAAGCACACCACGCTGGCCCGCTTCCTCTACGCGCTGGGCATCATGCACATCGGCGAAAGCACGGCTAAGACCCTGGCCGCGTGGCTGGGTCGGCTCGATTTCGTGCGCAGCACGCCGGCACCGTTGCTGCGCGTGCTGCCGGACATCGGCGAAGAAGTGGCCCGGTCGATCGCCGGCTTCTTCGCGCAGGACGGCAACCAGCAGGTGGTCGACCAGTTGCTGGCCGCCGGCATCAGCTTCAGCGACGAAGCCGCGCCGTCGCCGCTGCTGCGCGAGCGGCTGAATCTCGGCGTGCTGCTGGACATGGCGAAGATCAGCAAGCTTGGCCCCAAGAGCAGCAAGCTGCTTGCCGAACACTTTCCCACCTTGCAGAAACTGCAGGCGGGCGGGGCGGTGCACTGGATCACTGCCGGCGTGCCCCAGGTGGCGGCGAGCGGGCTGGAAGCCTTCCTGGCCGATCCGCCGGCCCATGCCGAACTGCAGGGCGCCGAGGCGGCGATGCAGCGGCTGTTGGAGGCGATGCCCGCCGCCGCCGAAGTGACCCAGGCGCCGCTGGCCGGGCAGACCTTCGTGCTCACCGGCAGCCTGGCGTCGCTCAGTCGCGATCAGGCGAAGGACCGGCTCGAAGCGCTGGGTGCCAAGGTGTCCGGTTCGGTGTCGAAGAAGACCAGCGTGGTCGTCGCCGGCGAGGAAGCGGGCTCCAAGCTCGACAAGGCGAAGGAGCTGGGTGTGCCGGTGTGGGACGAGGCGCAGTTGCTTGCCCTGCTCGACGAGCACGAGCGCGCCTGATGACGATGTCCCCACGCGCCACGCTGGAACTGCGCGCACGGCTCTACGCGCTGCTGCGCGCGTTCTTCGCCGAGCGCGGTGTGCTGGAAGTGGAAACCCCGATCCTTTCCGCGGCGGGCAATACCGACGCCAACATCGAGAGCTTCAGCAGCACTTTCAGCGGTCACGTCGATGCGGGCGCGCGCGAGCGCTGGTTGCGCACGTCGCCGGAATATCCCTTGAAGCGCTTGCTGGCCGCGGGCATCGGCGACTGCTACGAGCTGGGCCGGGTGTTCCGCAATGGCGAGGCGGGCGGTCGGCACAATCCCGAGTTCACCATGCTGGAGTGGTATCGGGTCGGCTGGGATCACCGCCGCCTGATGAGCGAGACGATCGAGCTGGTGGAAGCGGCGCTGGCGATGCGCGGTCGGCGTGCCGAGGTGGTGGTGACCAGTTACCGGCAGCTGTTCCTCGACGGCCTGGGCATCGATCCCGTCCACGCGTCGATCGACGAACTGCGCGCGCCGCTGGCGGAATTCGGCATCGGCCCGGAGGGGCTGGGGCATGACGACTGGCTCGACTTGCTGATCACCCACAAGCTGCAGCCGATGTTTCCCCGCGATCGCATCACGGTGATCCACGATTACCCGGCGAGCCAGTGCGCGCTGGCGAAGATCCGCCCGGGCGAGCCGCCGCTGGCCGAGCGCTTCGAGCTCTACCTGGGCCGCTACGAACTGGCCAACGGCTATCACGAACTGAACGATGCGGCCGAACAGCGCGCGCGTTTCGAGCGCGACAACACCGTGCGTCGCGAACGCGGCCTGCGCGAGATTCCGCTGGATGAAAACCTGCTGGGCGTACTGGATGTGATGCCTGACTGCGCCGGCGTGGCTTTGGGCGTGGAACGCCTGCTGATGTGCCTGGCCGACACGGACGCGATTGCCGACGTGCTGGCCTTTCCGTTTGCCCGGGCGTGAGGCAGGGCGCGCGACCTTGCTGGCCGCGCGCCCTGCCGCTCAGGCGGCGTCGCCCTTGATCGCCGGCTGCTCCAGCCGGTCGCTCCACAGGTAGCGATAGATCACGCCGCCGACGATGCCGCCGATGATCGGCATGACCCAGAAGAACCACAGCTGATCCAGCGCCCAGCCACCCTGGAAAACCGCCACGCCGGTCGAACGTGCCGGGTTCACCGAGGTGTTGGTGACCGGGATGCTGATCAGGTGGATCAGGGTCAGCGCCAGGCCGATCGCGATGCCGGCGAAACCCACCGGCGCACTCTTGTGCGTGGCGCCCATGATGATGAAGATGAAGAAGCCGGTCATCACCATCTCGCACAGCGCCGCGGCGCCGATCGAATAGCCGTCCGGCGAATGCGCGCCGTAGCCGTTGGAGGCGAAGCCGCTTGCGGCGGCGTCGAAGCCGGGCTTGCCCAAGGCGATCGTGTACAGCACCAGTCCGGCGAGCAGGCCGCCGAGCACCTGCGCGACGATGTACGGAATCACGTCTTTCAGCGGGAAGCGACCGCCGGCAGCAAGACCGCAGGTGACCGCCGGATTGATGTGGCAGCCGGAAATGTGGCCAATCGCGTAGCACATGGTCAGCAGGGTGAGGCCGAACGCGAATGCCACCCCGGCAAAACCGATACCCAGTTGCGGAAAGCCGGCGGCCAGCACGGCGCTGCCGCATCCACCCAGAACCAGCCAGAACGTGCCGAAGAACTCGGCAGCCAGACGCTTGCTCATGTTCATCACGTTTACTCCTGCTGCAAGAGGAAGGAGATGGCTGGCGCGCCCATGTGGATGCCGTGGCAGCTCACGGGCGCACCAGCTCAAGCATATTCGCGCACCGTCCGTCGTGCCGTTTCCGTCGCCGTCCCTGGCGACGGAACGGGTCAGTCAGGGCGTGTCGAAGCGCATTGCCACGGCGCGGCGTTCGAGCAATCCGACCGCCGGCTGATCCTGCAGGCGCAGGTCGTGCAGTTCGTACGGCGCGCCGATGCCCTGCAGGCTGTGCGGGTCGTAGTGCAGGGTCAGCTGGCCCTTGCCGGCCGGCAGCCAGTTGGCCGATTGGGCGAACGCCGCCGGCACCATCCGGCCGTCGGCACCGCGCCCGTACAGCACCGCCGAGACGGCGTAGCGGCTGGCCGAGACGGCATCCACTCCCAGGCTGATGTCGAGGCCGCGATCGGTGGCGACCGCGGTGCTGGCCAGGCCGCTGAGGCGGGCATCGGGCTGGGCGGCGGCGAACACTGTGGTGGTGTCGCGACGGATCTCGTGCCCGGCGCTGTCGGTGCCTTGCGTGAAGCTGTGCACCTCCCACAGGCCCGGCGTGGTCGGGATGCTGTGCGGACGGACATCGACGGTGAAGCTGCCATCGGCCTGGCGACGGAAGCTGAGCGGCGTGGTGCTGCCATCGGGTGCGCGCAGCAGGCCGCCCACCGAGCTCAGCGGCAAGGCGCGATCGGCGTCACGCAGGACCACCCGTACCTTGACCGCCTCGCCCAGCAGCAGGTCGTCGCGGTTGCCTTGGGCGGTGACGGCGAACGGGCTCTGCGGCTCGAACACATGCACCACGTAGCGGCCGCGGGCGGAGGCGACCTGCAAGGTGGCCACGCCGCTGCCCAGCTCGGGCTTCAGCCGCATCACCATCGAGGCGGCCGGAACGTCCATGCCGGCGGCGTGCAGCTGGGCGGTGTCGGCGACCTGGCTGCTGGCCGCCGCTGCACTCAGCGATTGCCGGCCCAGTTGCAGTCGCACGCTGGCCGGGTCCAGCTTGCCGACCGCCTGGTCGCCCGGACTCAGGCGGATGATCGCGCCCGGTGCGGTCAGCGGCAGCTTCAGGCCCTGCTGGAGTTCGGTGGCCGACACGTCGCGCCAGTATTCGCGGCTGCTGCGCGAAAACGCTTGCGGCACCGCCTGCAGCGTGGCGTCCTGCGCCAGCGGCCAGCTCACGCTGACCGGCCGGCGCTCGACATGCATGCGCGTCGCGGCGGCGGACGTGGCGGTCAAGCGGGTGCCGGCGCTGCGTGCCTGCAGGCTGGGCGGAACCATGTCATCAGCTTGCGCCGGCAGCAGCGCGTGGGTGCCGGCCATGGCCGGCGCGGCGGCGAAGATCACCAGCAATGCGCTTGCGAGTATCCCTTTCTTCATGGTGATCATCCCCTGATGTCGTTGGCGAGAATGGACGGCAGGCCGAAGCAGGCACGCCGGCTCTGGTTGTGGTTCAGCACGGAGCCGCCGGTGCGCTGGGTGTCGCGGAACCACACGGTGCCGGCCGCCGACGCGCTGGAACATTCGATGAAGCCGTCCGAGCAACTGCTCAACCAGTTCTGGGTGATCTCCAGCCCCACGCTCTGGGTGTAGCCGCCGCAGTAGGCCTGGCTGCTGAACAGGCCCGACACCACGTCCGTGCCCACCACGTCGCGGAACGGCACCGGCAGGCCCGGTCGGCCGGACGTGCCCAGCAGGTATTGCTGGTTGTAGGTGGCCATCCAGCCGGTCTGCTGCTGGCGCACGGCGTCGGTCTTGTAGCCGAGCAGCCAGCCCAGCGCCGACTCGAACACGTTGCCGGCCATCACCGCATTGGCCAGCGGCGTGCCGGCACTGGAGGGCGCGATCGCGTCGACCTTGACGATGCGGCTGATGATCGCGGGGTAACGCGCGTCCCAGGTCGGGTTGGACAGGATCCAGCGCATCACGTTGCCGCCGTTGGAGTGGGTGATCACCACCAGCCGATCGATGTGGCGGTTCTGGATGAAGCTGGTCAGCTGGGTGGCCAGGCAGCCGGCGGCGCGGTCGTCCCACATGTACTGGTTGAAGTCGCAGTTGACCACCAGCAGGTTGCTGCGGTCGGTCAGGCCGTTGCGCACGCCTTCGACCATGTCGGATTGCCAGTAATCGTTGTACGCATCGGTCTGGTTGCCGGTGCCGTGGACCAGGGCCACGCCGGTGGTGGCTGCCTGCGCCGTGGCGCAGCTCAGGGCCAGTGCCAACATCAAGGTTGTACGTCGCACGTTGATCTCTCCCCATCAAGGCGGCGGAATGCCGCGGCGGAGCCGACCGGGTGCAGCCACAGGTACGCCAAACCCCCTGTGTTGCAGGCAGGTCGACTACAGGTGATGTCCAGGACATCGTCAGGACGTGTCGCCAGATCCCCCCGGACCGTGCGGCACGGTATGGACTCTAGCAGCGCCATACGTGCGCGTCTTGACGCAAGTGCACAACCGCCGCAGCGCCGGTGTGCGCTAAGGTTGCGCGCTTTACGCTTGGGGATGCCTGCGTGGTCGAGATGCCTGCCGTTGCCGCCTTGCCCGATCGCGACCGCCTCGACCGGCGCGACGTGAAGACCCTGCTGCTGGCCGCCCTGGGCGGTGCGCTGGAGTTCTACGACTTCGTGGTGTTCGTGTTCTTCGCGATCCCGCTGAGCCAGTTGTTCTTCCCCCACGACACGGCGCCGTGGCTGGCCCAGTTGCAGGTGTTTGGCATCTTTGCCGCGGGTTATCTGGCGCGGCCGCTGGGCGGCATCGTGATGGCGCATTACGGCGACAAGCTGGGGCGCAAGCGCATGTTCACGCTCAGCGTGTTCCTGATGGCGGTGCCCACGCTGGGCATCGGCCTGCTGCCGACCCATGCGCAGATCGGCATGCTGGCGCCGCTGCTGTTGCTGCTGCTGCGCGTGGTGCAAGGCATCGCGGTGGGCGGCGAGGTGCCGGGAGCCTGGGTTTTCGTGGCCGAGCACGTGCCTGCGCGACGGGTGGGCTTCGCCTGCGCCAGCCTCACCTCAGGCCTGACCGTCGGCATCCTGATCGGCTCGCTGGTGGCGGCGGCGATCAACAGCCGGCTGACGCCCGCGGCGGTGCTGGACTGGGGCTGGCGCCTGCCGTTCCTGGTCGGCGGCGTATTCGGCTTCTGCGCGGTGTGGCTGCGCCGCTGGCTCAGCGAGACGCCGGTGTTCCAGGCGATGCATGCGCGCAAAGAACTGGCCAGCGGCTTGCCGTTACGGCTGGTGTTCGAACGACATCTGTCCAGTGTGCTGCTGTCGATGCTGGTGACGTGGATGCTTACCGCGGCGATCCTGGTGATCATCCTGATGACGCCGTCGATCGTGCAGTCGGCTTTTCATGTCGCTCCCGTGCGGGCGTTCCTGGGCAACAACCTGGCCTCGTTCGCGCTGGCGCTGGGCTGTCTCGGATACGGCTGGCTGGCCGACCGGATCGGTTACGCGCGGACGCTGCTGTTCGGTGCGCTCGGCCTGCTGCTGTGCAGCTATGCGCTCTACCTCGACCTGCAGGCCGGCGCCGGGCATTTTCTCGCGCTCTACGCGTTGGCCGGACTGGCGGTTGGCGTGGTGGGTGTCGTTCCCGCGCTGATGGTGGCGGCGTTTCCGCCGGCGGTGCGTTTTTCCGGCCTGTCGTTCTCGTACAACATCGCCTATGCGCTGTTCGGCGGCATCACCCCGCCGCTGATCGGCTGGCTGGTGAAGCAGTTCGGCGTGCTGGCGCCGGCGCACTACGTGGCGTTTGCCGCCCTCATCGGGGTCGCCGTCGCGCTGCGCCTGCCGGCGACGCGACGTGGCTGACGGCTAGAATTCCAGCTCCTGCGCCGCACACAGATAGTCGACCAGCGGCGCGACGCGCTTGAACGCGGCCACCGTCCACGGCAGCAGTTCGTCGGAGCAGGCCAGCTCTTCGCCAAGCGGCATGGTGGCGACGAAGTCCTTGCGCTTGAGATCGTCGATCAACTCGTGCGTGGGGTCGTAACCCCGCGGCGGGCGGACCAGCGATTCGCCGCCCAGCTGCAGGTGTTCGCGGAACGCCTTGCTCTGCGTGGCACGTTTCCATGCCGCCGGGTTGTCGACCAGGAATTCGCGGATGTGCTTCAACGCGTCCGGTTCCGGATGCCACAGGCCGCCGCCCGCGAAACAGTCGCCCGGCTCGATGTGCAGGTAGAAGCCCGGCGCCTGGATCTCGTGGCGACGTTCATGGGTGAAGCGCGAGCCCTGCCACGATTTGTACGGCAGCTTGTTGTTCGAGTAGCGGGTGTCGCGGTAGATGCGGTAGAGCGAGCCGCCGCTCTTGCGCGGATCGGCGCGGTAGTGCGCGCTGATCTTCGCCAGCGGCGCCTGCAGGTCGGTGATCAGTTGCAGGAACGGCTCGCGCACATGGCGCTCGTAGTCGTCCTTGTGCGCGTGGAACCATTCGCGGTTGTTGTTGTTTCCAAGCGAGCGCAGGAAACGGAATGTGGCGGGGGTGAAATAGCTTCTGGACATGGGGATTCGTCGGGAGGGAACAGGGAGGGCACTGCCCGCCATCGTGCTGCGGTCAAGGTGTGCGTCTCAGGTATAGCCGAGGCTGTCGGCCAGCTGTTCGCCCCAGGCCTGCAACTGGTCGAGCAGACCCAGCTTGTCCTGCGCCTGCGGATCGCCGCGCAGCTCGGCGATGCGGGCGAAGTAGTCGTCCAGGGTCAGTCCGGTCAGCGGCGTGTGCCGGGTCAGTCGGGCCTGGCGGAAGCGCTCCCAGCGGAGGCGCTCGTCGGCATCCAGCGTTTCCGGCCAGTTGCGTGCGCGGTAGCGAAACAGCAGTTCCGGGTAACGCGCGTCGCGAAACGGGAACGGACGGCTGCCCAGTTCCGCCGGCGGCGTGGCGCGCACCTGGGCGAGCAGGCGCTTGTCCGCATCGGGCAGGAAGCCGCCGCCGTACAGGGCCAGCTCGGGATCTTCGGGCGGCGGCAGTTCGGCGGCGCGCTGGAACACCCGGCGCAGCTTTTCGGGCAGGCCGGCGGCGGCGTGCAGCATGTCGCGGTGGGCCTGGCAGCGGGGAAGGTCGAGCTGCAGCCGCACCAGGTCCACGCCCTGCAGCACCGACAACGGCGCCAGCGCCGGCGCGTGGTTCGCGCGCACGGTGCGCAGCGGAATCCGCTCGACGCCTTCGGGCAGGTCGGCGCGCGGGGTGAAGATGCGGTCGGCGATCTCGTCCTCGTCCAGCGCCAGCCATGCGGCCGGATCGATCGCCAGGTCGTACACGATCACCTCGCCGGCGCGGCTGGGATGGGCGGCCAGCGGCGCGACCACGGTGAGGCAGTGACGGCTGGCCGGATAGCGCGAGGACACGTGCACCAGCGGCGTCATGTTCACCACGTCGAGCAGTTCGAACACCTTCTGCTTGCGCCGCAGCGCGTAGTGCCAGTCCCACAGCCGCGGCTGGCGCACCCGGATCAGCCGGGCCAGGTCGATCAGCGCGTAGACGTCGGACAGCGCGTCATGGGCACGTTCCTGGTTCAGTCCGTTGGCGCGCGCCAGGTGCTCCAGTTTGAAGCTGGGCGAACCGTCCTCGCGCGTCGGCCACACGATGCCCTCGGGGCGCAGCGCCTGGCACATGCGTACCAGGTCGATCAGGTCCCAGCGCGAATTGCCGTTCTCCCACTCGCGGCCGTAGGGCTCGTGGAAGTTGCGGTAGAGCATCTGGCGGGTGAACTCGTCGTCGAAGCGCAACGAGTTGTAGCCCACGCCACAGGTGCCCGGCCGGGCCAGCTCTTCATGCACACGGGCCGCGAAGTCGGCCTCGTTGACGCCGTCGAGTTCGGCCTGCTGCGGCGTGATGCCGGTGATCATGCAGGCGTCGGGGTGCGGCGGCATCTCCCGTGGCGGCTTGCCGTAGAACATCACCGGTTCGCCGATGATCTCCAGCGCCATGCTGGTACGGATGCCGGCGAACTGCAGCGGCCGATCCCGGCGCGGGTCGGCGCCGGAGGTTTCGTAGTCATGCCAGAAGAAGGTCTGCATCCGGCGATGATCGCATGGCGCCGTGCCTTGCCGGCATGGCGAGGTCGGCAAGGCTGATAAACTCCCCCGCACAAGGAGAACCCATGAGCCAAGCCCACGAAGAAAACCTGATCTGGATCGATCTGGAGATGACCGGCCTCGACACCGACAACGACTCGATTCTGGAGATCGCCACGGTGGTTACCGACAAAGAGCTGAACGTGCTGGCCGACGGGCCGGTGTTTGCGATCCGCCACGAGATCGATCAGCTGGAATCGATGGACAGCTGGAACACCAACCAGCACCACAAGTCCGGCCTGTGGCGGCAGGTGCTGATCTCGGAAACCGACCACGCGATGGCCGAGCAGGCCACCGTGGAATTCCTGCGCGCCTGGGTACCGCCGGGCAAGTCGCCGATGTGCGGCAACTCGATCTGCCAGGATCGCCGTTTCATGCACCGGCAGATGCCGCGGCTGGAGCGCTACTTCCATTACCGCAACTTGGACGTGTCCACGCTGAAGGAACTGGCGCGGCGCTGGGCGCCGGAGATCGCCAAGGGCGTGGGCAAGGAGTCGGCGCATACGGCGCTGTCCGACATCCGCGACTCCATCGCCGAACTGCGCCATTACCGCCGTTTCATGGGTGAGCTGGGCGGCAAGGTCGGTGCCTGAGTGGCGCACCGCTGGTTGCATCTGACGAGGCCATGAGCATGTCGAACGACTTGTTTGCCACGGTGCTGGACTGTGCCGGACGTCCGCTGCGGCTGGATCGCGCCCGGGTGGTCGGCATCCTCAACGTCACCCCCGATTCGTTCTCCGACGGCGGCCTGCATGACAGCGTGGATGCTGCCGTGGCGCATGGCGTGCGCATGGCGGAGGAGGGCGCCGACATGCTGGACGTCGGCGGCCAGTCGACCCGGCCGGGCGCAGCCGAGGTTTCGCTGGAAGAGGAACTGCAACGCGTGGTGCCGGTCGTCGAACAACTGGTGGCGCGCACCTCGCTGCCGATCGCCGTCGACACCTCGCGGCCCGAGGTGATGCGTGCCGCGGTCGCCGCCGGCGCCGGCATGATCAACGACGTCTACGCGCTGCGCCGCGATGGCGCGATGGACGCGGTTGCCGAACTGGGCGTGCCGGTGTGCCTGATGCACATGCAGGGCGAGCCGCGCAGCATGCAGGACGAGCCGCATTACGACGACGTGGTCGGCGAGGTGCATCGCTTCCTCACCGACCGGCTGTTCGCCTGCGAGCTGGCCGGCATCGATCGCCGCAAGGTGCTGGTCGATCCCGGCTTCGGCTTCGGCAAGACGCTGGAGCACAACCTGGCCCTGCTGTCGGCGCTGGAACAGTTCGCCAACCTGGGCAGTGGCGTCTACGCCGGCTTGTCGCGCAAGTCGATGATCGGCACGCTGACCGGTCGCAGCGTGCCGGGCGAGCGCCAGGCGGGCTCCGTGGCGGCCGCGCTGATCGCCGTTCAGCGCGGAGCACGCATGGTTCGCGTACATGACGTGGCGGCGACCGTGGACGCGCTGGCGGTATGGCGGGGCGTGCATGCGGTGGACGCCGTGCCCCGGCGCAGTGCGCCGCCGGCGGCGCCGCGCTGGCCCGACGACGATTGAATGACGCGCCGGCGAGCCGGCTGCGTTCCCGCAAGACACCCGAGATCCCCACAACGATGAATCAACGCAAATACTTCGGCACCGATGGCATTCGTGGCCTGGTCGGACAATGGCCGATCAGCGCCGACTTCATGCTGCAGCTGGGCCGCGCCGTCGGCAGCGTGCTGGCGCGTGAGCGGAAGGATCGTCCCAAGGTGCTGATCGGCAAGGACACCCGCATCTCGGGCTACATGTTCGAATCGGCGCTGGAAGCCGGGCTGGTGGCGGCTGGTGCCGACGTGGGCCTGCTCGGTCCGATGCCGACGCCGGCGGTGGCCTACCTGACCCGCTCGATGCGTGCCCAGGCCGGCATCGTGATCAGCGCCTCGCACAACCCGCACCACGACAACGGCATCAAGTTCTTTTCGGCCAATGGCGAGAAGCTGTCCGACGAAGTCGAGCTGGCGATCGAGCAGGAAGTCGATGCGGCGTTCGTCACGGTGGCCTCCGAACGGCTCGGCAAGGCCCGCCGCATCGACGACGCGGTGTCCCGCTACGCCGAGTATTGCAAGACCACGGTGGCGGAGGACTTCAGCCTGCACGGGCTGAAGCTGGTGCTCGACTGCGCCCATGGCGCGACCTACCAGGTGGCGCCCAAGGTGTTCGCCGAACTGGGTGCCGAGGTGATCGCCATCGGCGACAAGCCGGACGGCTTCAACATCAATCGCGATGTCGGCTCGACCCATCCGCAGGCCTTGCAGCAGGCGGTGCTGGCCCACGGCGCCGATCTCGGCATCGCCTTCGATGGCGACGGCGACCGGGTGCAGCTGGTCGACCGCCACGGCGCACTCGCCGACGGCGACGACATCCTCTACGTGCTGGCTCGCAGCTGGCACGCGCATGGCGCGCTGAACGGCCCGGTGGTCGGCACCCTGATGAGCAACTACGGCCTGCAGCTGGCGCTGGCCAAACTCGACGTGCCGCTGATTCGGGCCAACGTCGGCGATCGCTACGTGATGCAGCAGTTGCGCCAGCACGAAGGCGTGCTCGGCGGCGAGACCTCCGGCCACATCCTGTGCCTGGATCGGGCCACCACTGGTGACGGCATCGTCGCCGCGCTGGCCGTGCTGGAGGCATTGGCGCGTTCGGGCGAGGATCTCGCCACGGCGCGGCAGGGGCTGCAGAAAATGCCCCAGGTGATGCTGAACGTGCGCGCCGTGGGCGCCCGTCGTTCGCTCGCCAGCGACGAGGTCAAGCAGGCTCTGGCCGAAGTGGAGCGGGTGCTGCACGGTCGCGGTCGCGTAGTGCTGCGCGCCTCGGGCACCGAGCCGCTGGTGCGGGTCACCGTGGAAGGCGCCGACGCAGCGGAAGTGCAACAGCTGGCAGAGAAGCTCGCGGCAACGGTAAAATCCGCAGCCGAACGCTCGTGAACCTGTAGCAGCACCGGGTCGCCATGGATTGGCCCGACGTGCCCCGCCCCTGCGGTGGCGGATCATCCGACCGCACGCCCAACCTGGTGACTACAGCCATGAAGAATGTTCCAACCCTCGACATCCGCCGTTACGACACCGAGCGCGATGCCTTCGTCGCCGAGCTCGGTGCGGCCTATCGCGAATTCGGTTTCTGCTGCATCAGCGGCCACGGCATCCCGCGCGAACTGATCGACGGCTCGTACGACGTGTTCCAGCGCTTCTTCGCGCTGCCCACCGAAACCAAGATGAAGTACCACCTCGCCGGCAGCGGCGGCGCGCGCGGCTACACGCCGTTCAAGGTGGAGACGGCCAAGGACAGCCAGTACGCCGACCTCAAGGAGTTCTGGCATGTCGGCCGCGAGATTCCGCGCGACTCGAAATTCGCCGACGTGATGCCGCCCAACGTGTGGCCCAGCGAAGTGCCGGACTTCAAGCAGTACGGCTATGGCCTGTACGAGGCGCTGGACCAGCTGGGCACGCGCGTGTTGCGTGCGCTGGCCCTGCACATCGGCGAGGCGGAAAACTTCTTCGAGGACAAGACCGACGTCGGCAACTCGATCCTGCGGCCGATCCACTATCCACCGATCACGCAGGACAACATTCCCAACGTGCGCGCCGGTGCGCACGAGGACATCAACTTCATCACCCTGCTGGTCGGCGCCAGCGCCGAGGGCCTGGAAGTGCTGAGCCACGGCGAGTGGCTGCCGATCACCACCGAGGGCGACGCGATCGTGGTGAACATCGGCGACATGCTGCAGCGCCTGAGCAACCACGTGTATCCGTCGACCTCGCACCGGGTGGTCAACCCGCAGAACGAGAACGCGCGCAAGCCGCGTTATTCGGTGCCGTTCTTCCTGCACCCGAACCCGGACGTGGTGCTGGACCCGCTGGACTCCTGCATCACGCCGGACAACCCGCGCCGCTACGACACCTCCATCACCTCGCACGAATACCTGCTGCAGCGGCTGCGCGAGATCAAGCTGATCTGATCCGCTTGTTTCCTCCCGCGCGCGAACGCGTGCCCTCAGCTTCCTTCCCCCGCCCGCGGGGAAGGTGGCCGCAGGCCGGATGGGGCGCTGCTCCTCACGCCATCCAGAAGAACACTGCCGTCATCCGCTTGGCCGCCAGCTCCTGCCCCCAGTACGCACTCGCGCTGTGGATCAGGTTGGCCTTGTAGACCAGCAGCCGGTTGCAGCGATGATCCACCCGCACGTCCTCGACAAAGGCATTCGGCTGGACGAAGCGATTGCCCAGGGCCTCGGCCAGATTCCGATGCGGCGGCATCACGATGTTCCCGCCCAGCTGGCCACCGGGCATGCGCTGGCGAAAGAAGCTGGTGCCGCAGTGTGCCGGCACGTCGGGATTCAGATAGAGCACCGCCGCGTAGCGGCACAGATTCGTCGAGTCGGTGTGCGGCTTGACCGAGCCCTCGACCGAGCCGACCACCTGCACGCAGTTGTGGTTGAGCCGCAGGCCGGCCTCGGTCTGCTCGACCCAGAGTTTCTTCGCTCCGGTCAGCTCGCATACCCGCTTGTCCAGCGCGGCCAGTTCGTCGTCCAGCAAGGCGGGAATCGCCCGCATCCCCGGCCATACCTCGCCGGTGTACGGATAGCCCATTTCCCAGTCGGTCTTGGCCAGGCAGCGCGCGCGCACTTCGGCGGCATTCGGCAACACGTCGTCGACCACCCAGTAATCGCGGCCTTCGACGGGCTTGCGGTAGGGCAGCGGTCGCATCTGGGTGGGGAAAAGTGACATGGTGGGAAGCCGGTAGCGAGCGTGGGTTCAACAACAAGGTACGGCGCGGAGCGTGCCTGCGTAACGCGTTCTACACCTGGGTATTCCGGTAACGTTTCGACTCCCGCGCCGAGAGCCACATGGCCAGTCGATCCGGCATCAGCTGGACGACCCGCTTGATGGTGCGGTTGACCCGACCGGGAATGTACACGGCATCGCCGCGCTCGACGGCGGCAATGCCCAGGCGCACCACTTCTCCGGCGGTGAGCCACATGAAGCCGGGCAACTTGTCCATCTTGTCGCGAGTGCCGGTGACGTCGTGGAATTCGGACCAGGTGAACCCGGGGCACAACGCGCTGACGTGCACGCCGGCAGCCTGGTTTTCCAGGCATAGCGATTGCGAGAACTTGATGAGATAGGCCTTGCTGGCTGCGTACAAGGTGTGTCCCGCCGGGCCCGGCACATGCCCGGCCAGGGAGGCGACGTTGATGATGCGGCCGTGGCCGCGTTCGCGCATGCCGGGCAGCACCCGCCAGGCCAGTTCGGTGGGCGCGGTCATCAGCACCTGAAGAAAGTCGGCATGGGTATTCCAATCGTTGGCAACGAAGGTGCCCGGCACGCCGTAGCCGGCATTGTTGATCAGCCAGTCCACCTGCAGGCCGCGTTGCTCCAGCGCTTCGAACAGCCGCTGCGGCGCCGCTGGATCGGCAAGGTCGAACGGCAGCACGGTGATGTCGACGGCATGGGCTGCGCGCAGCTCGACGGCGAGCGCTTCCATCCGTTCGGCCCGGCGCGCGGTGAGCACCAGGTCGTGCCCCAGGGCCGCGAGCTGGCGGGCGAACTCGGCACCAATGCCGGAAGAAGCGCCGGTGATCAGGCTGAGCGGGCGACGGGTCATCGTGCGTGATTCCTGCGGGTGGATCGTCATTCTTGACTGCGCGGGTCGGGCGGCGCCAGTGGCAGGCTCGTTTGCCGTTCCTCCGACCCCTCGGTAAGCTTGCGGTTTGATCGCAGCAGAAGCAGACCATGCGCAAGAAATTCGTCGCCGGCAACTGGAAGATGCACGGCAGTCGCTCGATGGCCAAGGCTCTCGTGGCAGACATCGCCGCCGACATGCCGGGCGATATCGATGTCGCCGTGTTTCCGCCGTTCCCCTACGTGGCCGAGCTGGCCGCGCAGCAGGCCGACTCCGGCTTGCGGGTGGGTGCGCAGGACGTCAGCGCACACGAGGGGCAGGGCGCGTATACCGGCGAAGTGTCGGCCGCGATGCTGGCCGACATCGGCGCGCGATGGGTACTGGTCGGCCACTCGGAACGCCGTCAGTACCACCATGAAAGCGACGAGCTGGTGGCGCACAAATTTGCCACTGCCCGGGCCGGCGGCCTGACCCCGATCCTGTGCGTGGGTGAAACGCTGGAGCAGCGTGAAGCAGGCGAGACCGAGGCGGTCATCGAGCGCCAACTGCAGGCCGTGCTCGCGCTCAATGGCGTGGCCAGTTTCGACACCGCGGTCATCGCCTATGAACCGGTCTGGGCGATCGGCACCGGCCGGACCGCGAGCCCGGAGCAGGCGCAGCAGGTGCACGCCTTCATCCGTAGCCAACTGGAAAAGGAAGATGTTATGATTGCCCGTCTGACCCGGCTGCTTTACGGCGGCAGTGTCAAGGCGGCCAATGCCGCTGAATTGTTCGCGCAGGCGGACGTGGATGGGGGGCTGATCGGCGGTGCCTCCCTGACTGCATCCGACTTCCTTGGAATCTGCGCCGCGGCGCATCAGGCGTCACAGGCCCAATAGAAACCTTATGTTCGTCATTTTCAGCGTGTTCTACATTCTGATCGCAGCGGCGATGATCGTGCTGATCCTGCTGCAGAACGGAGCGGGTGCGGACGCCGGTTCCGGTTTCGGCGGTGGTGCCTCGGCCACGGTTTTCGGTGCGCGCGGTTCGTCCACGTTCCTGACCCGTGCCACGAGCGTGCTCGCAGCTCTGTTTTTCCTGCTCAGCCTGGCGATGGGCGTGTATCTGAATGACAACGGCGCACCCAAGGCCAAGGCACAGGATCTTGGCGTGATGTCGTCGTTGTCCGAGAAGCCGTCAGCCACCAACGCTGCCCCGGCCAAGCCCGCCGCGGGCTCGGAAATTCCGGCAGCCGTGCCTGCTTCAACCAACAACGCCGTACCGGCAGCTCCGCCGGCGGCAACCCCCGCTCCGACCCAAAGTCAGGGCGAGGTACCGGCAGCCACCGAGCCGCCGGTAAAGCACTAGGCAACACACCTGCCCAGGTGGCGGAACTGGTAGACGCACTACCTTGAGGTGGTAGCGACGCAAGTCGTAGGGGTTCGAGTCCCCTCTTGGGCACCATTTGATATGTTTCGACACTTGTCGAAACGGCAAACGGAAAAGCCGCCTTCGGGCGGCTTTTCCGTTTGCGTAGGTGTTTCACCGGTGAAAGCGTAATCCGAAGATGCTGCTGCGGTGTTTTGCGCACACTCATCGTGGGCGTCGGCTGACATCATCCAAGGCGCCACCATGTCACATTCGTTCGAGTCGGGCACGGCATTCACTGACTGATCGGCCGCATGTCTTCGGGCTTCACTGCGAAAGGGAGTGATGGTGATGGTGACGATCCTGTTGAAGCCATTGGCAAACGGGGGCTGGAGCATCTGCCGCCTCCACATTACCTTATTCAGCGATCTGCAGTTGGGCGCTGCGATCAAGCTTGCACGCGAGATGGCACGAGACGAGTTTCAGCGCCTCGGCAGGGAAACTCGTGTGGAAATGCCCGGACCCAGTTCCACCCTCGTCCTGGCCAGCTACACCCATGGCGCCGTCACGCATGCGCAGGGGACCACCGGTCAAGGCCGGGGAGTGCTGGCCGCCTGAGCCGGTTGACGGAGCCGGATACGCCGACTGCAGGGGGCGCGAAGGGGAGCGTGCGTCCAGGACCGGCTGAGCGCAGGATCGCGCCCATGGTTCATGGGCATGCGGCCACTTGCATTGGCGTACCATGCAGCCTAATTTCAAGCAGCCCAACCAAGGAGGGAGTCAAGTGATCAATGTGGTCCTGGTGGACGATCACGAGCTGGTGCGCACCGGCTTTCGAATGATCCTGCAACAGCAGTCGGACATTCACGTTGCGGGCGAGGCAGGCACCGCCGAGGAGGGGCTGCGGCTGATCCGCACCCTGACTCCGGACATCGCCCTGGTCGACGTGCACATGCCGGGCATGAGCGGGATCGAACTGACCGAGCGGGTGTGCCGGTCGAAACTGTCCACGCATATCGTGATCGTGACCGTCGTGGACGATGCGCGTTTTCCCAAGCGCCTGCTTGACGCGGGGGCGCTGGGCTACCTGACCAAGGGATGCAGTGCGGACGAACTGGTTTCGGCGGTGCGTCAGGTTGCCGGCGGAAGGCGCTATCTTGCACCCGCCGTTGCCCAGCAGCTGGCACTGGCTACCCTCGATGGCAGCGCTTCGCCCTTCGACACGCTGTCCAGCCGCGAGCTGGAAGTGGCGATGATGCTGGTTCGGGGCAAGCCGCTGACGATGATCGGCGAGCAGCTCAATTTGAGCCCCAAGACCGTTTCCACCTACAAACAGCGCCTGATGGAAAAACTCCACGTGGACCACGTGTTGAGCCTCGCCCATCTGATGACGGTGCATGGCCTGATCGATACGCCGAATCACCACGTAGGCAACTGAAGCTCCGGCAACGAGCCCGGTGCGAGAACAAAAAAAACCGGACTTTCGTCCGGTTTTTTCATGGCTGCGTCAGCCTTGCGCGTCGTTCCTGTCGTGCAGGACTGGGGCGGGCCCTTCCTTGTCTTCGATGGCCTTGTCCGTCACCGGGGCGGGATGTGGAGGCATGCCCAGCAGGTCACCTTGCTTGGGCATCGGCAGGGAGGCAGGGGCAGCCTCGGCGGCAGCCACCGGTGCCACTTGCTGCACCGCCACCGGTGAGGGGGGCGTGCCGATTGCAGCCGGCGTGATGCCGGTCGAATCGGTGTTCGGGAACCCGGAGGCCACCGGCGCAGTCGGTGCCGACTTCTCGACCGGGGCCGACGTCACCGTCGTAGCAGGGGTTGCCATTGTCGCAGCCGCAATCTCCGGGGCGGGCTCCCCGAGGTGTCGGGTCGGCTGCGCGGCGATGGCGTCACTTGCCGGACCTGCGTGCGTGGATGGCTGGCTGAAGGCTGGCTTCACCGCTGGTGTTTCAGAAGCCTCGACGTCAACGTCTCCAGCCGGCATCTTTTCCTGGTCGGGCTTGGCTGCCGGCATGCCGGACGGGGCCATTGCGGACCGTGTTTCGGCCACTTCAACCTTGACGGCGTGCTGTTCGGTGCCGTTGTCTGCCGAAGCCGATTCGTCCTGGAGCGGAATCGGTGGCAGAGCAGGCAGGTTGAAGGCAGTTGCGCTGATCACGGCCGCGGACGCTTCCGGCCTCGACAGGCTTTCTGTCGCATCGGGTGCAGGGCTCGCATTGGCCGGGCGCTCGCGCACCGACGCTCTGGCCCGATCCGCGGAACCCGTCTTGACGTTGGCGGCATCCGCGGAGACGCGGTCGGCAACTGGCGGCTTGCTGGCTGCCTGAGCCGTGACAGACGTGGGCGCCAAGGTGCTTTCCTCGCGATCCTCGTCGTCCAGCGCCTCGGCCTGCTCGCTGCTGATATCGGCTCCGTTGGCACCGGCTTCGTCATGACGGCGACGACGACGACCACCGCGGCGACCGCGCCGACGCCGTGACTGGGCACCTTCGGTATCCGTCGCGCCTTCTTCGGATGAGGGCGTGGCGGCCTCGGCAACTGGCGTCACCAGCAGTTCGGCTTCCTTGGCTGCTTCGTCGATCGGGGAGGCAGCAGGACGCTGGTTCTCCACGACGCGTGGCTGGCGCTCACCTTTCGGCTGCTGTTGCGGATTGGGCTTGCGCTCGGTACGGGGCGGAGCGTTCTCGGCGGGCGGCTTCGGCTGGCGCTCCGCCCTGGCCGACTGGGCCTGCGCCTGTGGCGCCGGACGCGACTGGGATTCATTGTTGCGCTGGCGATTGCTGCGTGCCTGCTGCTGGGCTGCCGACTTCGGCGAGCCTTGCGGCGGTGTCGTTTCGCGACGGGGCTGGCGGGACGACGCGACATTGGCGCCGGTGCCATTGCGGGCGCCGCGTTCGTCGCGACGACCGCGGTTGCCGTTCTCGTTGCCGTTGTCGCTGCGCGCCGGAGCAGGGGAGGTCGCCGCCGGTGCTTCCGGGCCGCGGAACCAGCCCAGCAAGCGGGCAATGACGCCGCCGGCGGGTGCGCTGCGTGCCGCAGCGGGTTCTGCCGCGGCGCGGCGTGGTGCGGCCGGCCGACTGCTTGGGGCCGGAGCGGCCGCGACTTCCTCGCGCACCGGGGCCGGGCTTGCCGGAAGCACGCCGCTGACTGCGGGCTGCTCACCACTGCCAAGGGCCTGACCCATCTTCGGCAATTCGGCGGTTTCCACCGCGGTCAGCATTTCGTAGCTGGGCTTGCTGTGCTCGCCCATGTCCGCTTCGCGGATGCGCTGGATCTCGATGTGCGGAGTCTGCAGCTTTTCGTCGGCGATGATCATCACGTGCACCTTGTGGCGCAGTTCGATCTCCACCACGCTGGCACGCTTCTCGTTGAGCAGGAAGTTGACCACGCTGGAAGGCGCCTGCACCAGCACCTGGCCGGTGTTGTCCTTCATCGCGTGTTCTTCGATCAGGCGCAGGGTCGACAGCGACAGCGATTCCACGCCGCGGATATGGCCGTGGCCTTCGCAACGCGGGCAGGTGATCTGGGTCGCTTCGCCGAGGCTGGGGCGCAGACGCTGGCGTGACATCTCGAGCAGGCCGAAGCGCGAGATGCGGCCGATCTGCACGCGGGCGCGATCGAGCTTCAGCGCTTCCTTCAGGCGGTCTTCCACCTCGCGCTGGTGGCGCGGGCTGTCCATGTCGATGAAGTCGATCACGATCAGGCCGCCGGCATCGCGGATGCGCGCCTGGCGGGCGATTTCCACCGCGGCCTCGCAGTTCGTGTTGAACGCGGTTTCCTCGATGTCGCTGCCCTTGGTCGCCTTCGACGAGTTGACGTCGATCGCGGTCAGCGCCTCGGTCTGGTCGATCACGATCGAGCCGCCCGACGGCAGGCGGACCTGGCGGTCGAACGCGCTCTCGATCTGGGTTTCGATCTGGTAGCGGGTGAACAGCGGGGTGTCGTCGCGGTAGAGCTTGAGCTTGCGCAGGGCGTTCGGCATCACCTGCTGCATGAAGTCGCGGGCGTCGTTGTAGAGCGACTCGTCGTCGATCAGGATCTCGCCGATGTCGCTGCGCAGGTAGTCGCGCAGGGCGCGAATGAACAGCTTCGATTCCTGGTAGATCAGGAACGGCGCCCTCTGCTTGCCGGCCGCCTCGGAGATCGATTTCCACAGCTGCAACAGGTAATCGAGATCCCACTGCAGCTCTTCGGCATCGCGACCCAGGCCAGCGGTGCGCACGATCAGGCCGACGTCGTCCGGCACGGTGACGTGATCCAGGGCTTCCTTCAGGGCCTGCCGGTCTTCACCCTCGATCCGGCGGGAGACGCCGCCAGCCTTCGGGTTGTTCGGCATCAGCACCATGTAGCGGCCGGCCAGACTGATGAAGGTGGTCAGGGCGGCGCCCTTGTTGCCACGCTCTTCCTTCTCCACCTGCACGACGACTTCCTGACCTTCCTTGATCAGTTCGCGGATGTTCGCCTTGTGTGGGTCCAGGCCGGCGGTGAAGTATTCGCGCGAGATTTCCTTGAGCGGCAGGAAGCCGTGGCGTTCGGCGCCATATTCAACGAAGCAGGCCTCAAGTGAAGCCTCGACACGGGTGATTCGACCCTTGTAAATATTGGACTTTTTCTGTTCCCGCGAAGGGATTTCGATGTCCAGGTCGTACAGGTTCTGGCCATCGACAATGGCCACGCGCAACTCTTCACGCTGAGTCGCGTTGATCAACATACGTTTCATGGTGGTAATCCTCGGCTTGGCCGCGCGTCGCGTGCCGCGGTGGCGCCACAGTGGCGGCCTGCCGGGGATCGCGCCGCTGCGGTTAAGCGGCAAAAAAAACGGCACCGTTTCCGGCGTCGGGATGATTCGGTCAGCTGCGCCTGCCGCCCCGATGCCGCATGGCATCGGACAAACGACGGCCCAACCGTTACGATGAAAGGGAGTCGCGACCGGCCGCCAGAAGGCAACCGGGGCAATCCTCGCCGACGTTACGGGCGGGCACTCGACCCGATCCAGACTTCGATGGGCAGAATGTAGCGCCCGCCGAGTATCCTATTTCAGCAGGTTTTTTTCAATGCAGACGGCAACTTCCCATGACGCACCTCACGGTGTACGTCAAGTCGAGATCGGTCCCGAACGGGATGGTCAACGTATCGACAATGCGCTGGTGACCCTGCTCAAGGGCGTCCCCAAGAGCATGATCTATCGGCTTTTGCGTACGGGTCAGGTGCGCGTCAACGGCAAGCGTGCCAAGCCCGATACGCGTCTCGCAGAGGGTGATACGCTGCGTATCCCGCCGGTTCGGGTCGCCGAAAGGCCCGAAGGGCATGCCCCCGCCGGGGGGCTGGTTGCCGCGGTCGCCGATGCGGTGATCTTCGAGGACAAGCACTTCCTGGTGATCGACAAGCCCTCCGGCGTGGCCAGTCACGGTGGCAGCGGGGTCAGCCACGGCGCCATCGAACTGCTTCGCGCGGCCAGGCCGCAGGAGCATCTGGAACTGGTTCATCGGCTGGATCGCGATACCAGCGGTGTGCTGGTATTCGCCCGGACTCGCGCCGGGCTGACCGGTCTGCAGGCGGCGATTCGCGCCGGCGAGGTCACCAAGCAGTACTTGTGCCTGATGCTCGGCCACCCGTCCAAGGCAAAGTTCGACGTGAACGCGCCATTGTTGAAATCGGTGTTGCAGGGTGGCGAACGCATGGTGCGGGTGGCCGACAGCGGCAAGCCTTCGCTGACCTTCTTCCGCGAGATGGAGCAATACCCCAGCGCGCGCCTGATGCAGGCCACCCTGGGCACCGGCCGCACGCACCAGATCCGGGTGCATGCGGCGCATGTCGGCCATCCGCTGGCTGGTGATCCGAAGTACGGCGACCGCGAAATGAACAAGCGCTATCGCGAGATGGGGCTGGAACGGCTGTTCCTGCACGCTTCCCACATGAGCTTCGACCTGGATGGACGGGCCTACAGCTTTTCCGCGCCGCTGCCCGATGACCTGAAAAGCTTTCTCGACGTCCTTGCCGTCAAGGGCAAGCGGCTGGTCTATACCCGCGACAAGTCGCGCACCGACTACTGATCAGCTCGCCAGCAGCGCCTCGACCCGCGCGGCACAGATGAAATCGTTGAGGGACAGCCCACCCACGTCATGGGTCGACCACAGGATTCGGCAATGGCCGTAGCCTGCTTCCAGGTCCGGGTGGTGATCTTCCTGGTTGGCCATGTAGCCGACCGCGTTGATGAAACCCAGTGTGTGGTGAAAATCCTTGAACGTGAAGTCCTTCACGATGGCCCGGCCGTCATCGTCCAGGCTCCAGCCGGGCAGTTGTTGCAGCAGATTGGCGATCTCGGGCGCCTGCAGTGCGTGTTCCTTGCCCTTGCGGGGCTGGCAATGTCTGGTCGAGAGCTCGTTGGCGTTCATGCAGGTCTCCATCGGTGTTCGGAATAGCGGACGCGAAGCGTCGAAGTTGTGCGCGCAAAAGTCAAAGCGCGCATGAAACCTGAAACAGGACTAAAATGGTGCTGTTTCGTCGGCGCGGTCCGGCCGGCATCGACATGGGCGGTTCTGGAGCAGGCATGATTGATATTTCCGAGCGCGCGCAGCAGCACTTTCTGCGTCTTCTCTCACAACAGGGCATCGAAGGACTGGGTATTCGCCTGCGGGTGACTTCGCCGGGTACGCCCGCGGCAAACTGCGAACTGGAGTTCTGCGAGCCGATCGACCTGGCCGGCGGGGAATGGACGATCGAGTGCGCCGGTTTCGACTTTCATGTGGACGGCGAGAGCGCCAGCTGGCTTGACGGTGCCAGCATCGACTTCGAGCCGAACGCGACCGGTGGCCAGCTCAATATCCGGGCACCGAAGATCAAGGGTGACATCCCTGGCGCAGAAGCGGGGCTGATCGAGCGTGTGCGCTACGTACTGGAGGCCGAGATCAACCCGAAGCTCGCTTCGCATGGCGGCCGGGTCAGCTTGCTGGAGATCGACGCCAACGGTGTCGTGCTGCTCCAGTTCGGCGGTGGCTGCCATGGTTGCGGGATGGTCGACGTAACCCTGAAGCAGGGGGTCGAAAAGACCCTGCGCGAGCGGGTGCCGGAAATCACCGCGGTTCGCGACGCCACCGATCACGCCGGTGGCGAGAAGCCCTACTACAGCAAGGCCGAGGGCAAATCCGCGATTGCCTGAACCGGTCGGTGCGCCATGACGAAAAAAGGCCCGCTCAAGCGGGCCTTTTCGGACTGCAGGGAAGTATCGGCTTACTTGTCGCCGCCGATGTGACCCTGCAGCGTGTCGAGCTTGCTCGGCAGCCCCGAAAAATACGCGGACACGTCTTCGATGTCCTGGTCGGAGAGCGTGGCGACCATGCCCTTCATGATCGGGTTGTCGCGATCGCCATTCTTGTATTCGTGCAGCACGCGCTGGAGATACAGATTGTATTGTCCTGCCAGGCGAGGGTACTGGGGATCTACCGAATTGCCATCGGTGCCATGGCAGGCGAAGCAGGTTGCAGCTTTCTGCTTTCCGTTCTCGGCATTGCCGTTGGCCAGCAACTGGGTGGACGCGAACGCCAGCACGGCGCCGACGGAAAGCAGGGTAAGCACACGGTTCATGCGTGAAATCCTTGGCGACTACTGGGCGAGACTGGAAAGGTAGGCGGCGATGTTCCGGATGTCCGCATCCGACAGGCTCTGGGCCTGCGCGCCCATCGTGGGATGCTTGCGGTCGCCAGCCTTGTAGCCACTCAGCGCGTTGACGATGTACTGCTCGTTCTGGCCGGCGATCTTCGGCACCGGATACTGCGGATAGGCATTGGTGTAACCGGGCACGCCGTGGCAGCCGGCACAGGTATAAACCAGCTTGCGGCCAGCAGCCTTGTCGCCTTCGGCGTGGGCGCTCGCGGTGGCGAACAGGGCAGAGGCCACAACCAGGCCCAGCAAATGCAATCGAGTCATCGAGGTCTTTCCCACGAGTGCGACGGATACGGGATCTTGCAAGCCACCAAGTATAGACGTTGCGTTAACGACCTAACAACACTCCACTTGACGATGATCTAAGGATTGCACGGCTCGCATGCGGTACATCGTCCGGGTATTGGTGTTGCGTGCCGCGTCCCCATATACTTCGAGTGTCAGATCGTTTTCCCCGGGGGTGTCCTGGCTTCGACGGGGGTAGTGAGATGACTTGGTGCATGCCGAGGGGGCAGCTTTCCTCGTTAATCCAGCAGCAAACTCATAGTTGCCAACGACGACAACTACGCTCT